>OCZU010001236.1_pt1 | contig 17040 bp, 16 predicted proteins | sample 1539001 | NCBI WGS metagenome assembly OCZU01 (sample SAMEA3539306, study PRJEB22396) | soil metagenome | biome: tundra; feature: field; material: soil | place: USA | collected 2010-05 | depth 0.15 m | reverse complement strand
GCATATACATTTTCTGCCCCAATCCCGGCTGATAGTGGTTGTTTCAAATTATTAAACCAAATTCGATTACAAATCGATGATGGGCCTGTATTTCGGCACCAACGCCTTCATGACACCCCACGCGACCAAGTAACTCAACGCGCAGAAGACAAACATGATCGAATAAGCAGCCTGGGGATTTTGCCTGAATGCATCCGTGAGTGCTCCGGCAGTTTTCTGCACAATCACGCCACCGATGCCGCCCGCCATGGTCCCGATGCCAATCACCGAGCCGATGGCTTTCTTTGGAAACATGTCGGACACGGTCGTGAACAGATTCGCTGACCACGCCTGATGCGCCGTGGCCCCGATGCAAATGGTGGCGACCGAAAGGAATGCGGCCGTTTTGCCGAAGTATCCGACGTTGCCGAAGTATTGCGTCAGCAAGACCGTCAGGGGAAACAGGGCGATGATAAGCATGGTGGTCATGCGCGCCTGGTAGACCGGCATGCCGCGCTTGATGAGCCTCATGGGAATGCTGCCTCCGTAGATGCTGCCCATGATGGCGATGCCATACACGATGAAGGTCGGCATCATGATGTCGTGTTTGGTCATGTTGAATTGCTTGAACAAGTAATCCGGCAGCCAGAACAGGTAGAACCACCAGACGCCGTCGGTCAGAAATTTGCCGGCGAAGAAGGCCCACAACTGGCGGTGGCCGAACAGCCGCCACCACGAGATTTTTTTCGCCACGTCGCCATCCTGGCGGTCGGCGGCGCCATCATCATCCATGTGAATGTAATCGTATTCGGCCTTAGACAGCCGCTTTTGACGCGCCGGCGGGTCATACAACCAGAACCAGAAAAACAGCCAGAGGAACCCGGACGCCCCGGTGAGAATGAAGGCCATTTTCCAGCCGCGCTGGTCCCCAAAATAAATCAGGCACCACGGCACGAAGAGCGCGGCGACCATTGCGCCGAAATTGGAGCCGCTGTTGAAAATGGCGGTGGCCAGGGCGCGTTCGCGCTTCGGAAACCATTCGGCCACGGTCTTGATGGAGGCGGGAAAGTTGCCCGCCTCGCCGGCGGCAAACGCGCTGCGCACGGCCATGTGCATGGTCACCAAGCCGCCGACAAAGGCGTTGGCAATGCCGAAAATGGACCAGGTGATCAGCGATATTGCGAGCCCCAATTTGGTGCCGATTTTATCGATGACCACGCCGGCCAGAATGGTCATGCCCGCGTAGAAAGCCGTGAACGCAGAAGTAAGATTCGCATAGTCGTTATTGGTCCATCCGAATCCACCCGCCGCCGCCGGCGAGCAGAAAAACTCCTTGAGATAGCTGATGACCTGCCGGTCCATGTAATTGAAGGTCGTCGAGAAAAATAACAGGGCGCAGATGATCCAGCGATACCGGCCGACGCGATTTTGAGTTTGGCTTTGCATGTATTTCCTAATTGACTGGATTGACTACCCAGCCCGCGGAGACTAGATCTGGATCAGACTCGCCGATTTCGCGGCCGAATTTCCGGATGGACATGGCCATCTATCTGTTCAACCCGGAAATGCAAAATAATTTGTTGCATTTCGATGGCAGACGTCTGCGACCAGGTCCGTCAGCCATTTGCGACGATCGGGCAGCCGTCCGGTTTCCACATCCCTGCCGATCAGATCGCATAGGATGCGCCGGAAATATTCATGGCGCGGGTACGACAGGAACGAGCGCGAATCCGTGATCATCCCGACGAAGCGGCTCAACAACCCCAAGTCCGAAAGCGCGTCGAGCTGGGCGCGGATGCCGTTTTCCTGGTCGAGGAACCACCACGCCGCGCCATATTGGACTTTGCCCGGCTGCGTGCCGTCCTGAAAACTCCCCGCCATGGCGGCGAAAAGATAATTATCCGCCGGATTCAAATTGTAGAGAATCGTCTTTGGCAGTTTGCCGATGCGATCAAGACGGTCGAGGTAGCGTGCCAGCAGCGCGCCCTGCGAAAAATCACCAATTGTGTCGCAGCCGGAGTCCGCGCCAAGCTTTTCAGCAATCCGTGAGTTCGGATCGCGCAACGCGCCGAGGTGAAGCTGTTTTGTCCACTTTTTCTCCGCGTCGAGCACGCCAAAAAACTCCAGCATGAAGCACGCGAACCGGTCCGCGTCGGCCAGCGAAGCGGCAGCGCCCCTGAGCGCCGCCGAAAATATCGTTGCTGCCTGTTTTTCCGTGCAATCTAGTGCCGGCATCTGGTCCAAGCCATGATCGGAAAGCCGGGCGCCGTTCGCGTGAAAAAAATCGTGGCGTTGTCTTAGCGCTTTCAAAAAACCTTTGAACCCGGTCGCATTCGTGCCAGAAATATCGCTCAAGGCTTTCACCCACTTCTTGAATCGCGCCGGCTGGTCAACTCTCAGGGCGCAGTCCGGGCGGAACGCGGGAAACACTTTTACCTTCCAGCGGGATTTCACGATGGCCTGGTGATATTCGAGCGAATCAATGGGATCATCCGTCGTGCATATCACCCGGACGTTCATGCGCTCGACCAGTCCGCGCACCGAATAGCCCGGCCGCGTCAGCAGCCGGTTGGCTTCCTCCCAGATGGCTCTGGCGCTGCTTTCCTCCAACAGCGTTTCGATGCCGAAGTAGCGTCGCAGTTCCAGATGCGTCCAAAGAAAGAGCGGATTGCGCAGCATTCTTGGAACCGTCGCCGCCCAGGCCTGAAATTTTTCAAACGGCGAGCTTTCGTTGCCGGTGATCAGTTTTTCCGGCACGCCATTGGCCCGCATAGCGCGCCATTTGTAATGGTCGCCGCCCAGCCACGGTTCGTGCAGATTTGTGAACCGCCGGTCTTCCGCCAAGTCTTTCGGCGAAAGATGGCAGTGATAATCAATAATCGGTTGCTGGGCCGCGGTGCCGTGGTACAAATCGCGGGCGGTGTCGTTCGCGAGCAGGAAATGTTTGTCGCAGAATTTCATATCAAATTGACATCGCATCGAAACCGCCGTCCACGACGAGTTCCGCCCCGGTGATAAAACTGCCCGCATCCGACGCGAGCAGCAACGTCGCGCCGACCAATTCATGCGTCTCGCCGAAACGCTTCATCGGGGTCTTGCCCATGATCTGGGCCACCCGCTCAGGAGTGAGCACTTTGCGGTTCTGTTCCGCCGGGAAAAATCCGGGCACCAGAATGTTCACGCGCACGCCGGCGGTCGCCCATTCGCGCGCGAGATTTTTGGAGAGATTGTGAACCGCTGCCTTGGAGGCCGAGTAGGTGAATACGCGCGATAACGGCGTAAGCCCCGACGCCGAGCCGAGGTTGATGATGCTGCCGGAATTTTGTTCGACCAGATGCTTGCCGAAAACCTGGCAGGCCAGCACAACACCTTTCAAATTCACCGCGATGATGCGGTCGAACTCATCTTCGGGAATGTCGAAGAACGGTGTCGGCGAATTGATGCCCGCGCCGTTGACCAAAATATCCACGCGACCAAATTTTTTCAGCACTTCCGCGAGCAATTGCTGCAAGCTGGCCTTGGAAGTCGTGTCGCACGAGAAGAACGCTGCGTGGCTGCCGCCTTTGGTGATTTTGTCGAGCCGCGCTCGAGCTTTGACCGCATCGCGACCAACCAACGCCACGGTCGCGCCCGCAATCGCCAGTCCTTCAGCCATTTCGCCGCAGAGCACGCCCGTGCCGCCGATGACGACCGCCACCTTACCCTTGAGTGAAAAAAGTTCCGCGGTTGTTTTCATGGATAACTAAGATCGAGGACATTGTTTCCGAAACGACCGGATAATTCAACGAAGTAACACTTACCGTTGCACGCGCGCACTGCCACCGCCGAATGTCCTTTCCACTTCCTTGCGCGTGACCATGCTTGTGTCGCCGGGCGTGGTTGAAGCCAGAGCGCCATGCGCCGCGCCATAATCAACTGCTTTCTGAGCATCATTGAACTCCAGGAAACCGAATTGCAAGCCGCTGGCGAAGCTGTCGCCGCCGCCGACGCGATCCAGAATTTCCAGCTCGGGATATTTTCGGCTCTCGAAAAATTTTCCGTCGTGCCAGAGAATCGCACTCCAGTCGTTCTTCGTCGCGGTGATGACGCGACGCAGTGTTGTCGCGGCCACTTTGAAATTTGGATACGCTTTCACCGCCGTTTCAATCATCGCCTTGAAAGCATCCGTCTCGATGTGGCTCAAGCTGTGGTCCGCGCCTTTGACTTCAAAACCGAGCGACGCGGTGAAATCTTCCTCGTTGCCGATCATCACGTCCACGTATTTGGCGATCTTGCGGTTGACCTCCTGCGCTTTCTTGAGGCCGCCGATGGATTTCCAGAGTGACGGACGATAATTCAAATCGTAGCTGACAATGACGCCATGTTTCTTCGCGACCTTCACCGCTTCGATGGTCAATGCCGCCGTCGTTTCCGACAGCGCGGCGAAAATGCCGCCGGTGTGCAACCAGCGCGTTCCAATTTTTCCAAAAATTAAATCCCAACCGAAATCGTCGGGCTTGAGTTGCGCCGCCGCCGAATTGCCGCGATCTGGCACGCCGACCGCACCACGAATGCCGAAGCCGCGTTCGGTAAAATTCAATCCGTTGCGCACGCTGCGGCCGATGCCATCGTCTTCGCGCCATTTGATGAAGTCTGTGTCCACGCCGCCCTGCATGATGAAATCTTCGATGAGATGTCCGACCTCGTTGTCCACAAACGCGGTGCAGACGGCGGTTTTGAGGCCGAAACATTTGCGGAGACCGCGCGAAGTATTGTATTCGCCGCCGCCTTCCCACGCGGTGAACTGCCGCGCGGTGCGAATGCGTCCTTCGCCGGGGTCCAGCCGCAGCATGACTTCGCCGAGCGAGATTTGGTCGTATTTACAGGTGGATTTGTCGCGTAGCTGGATAGCCATAAAGTTGTAGTTTTATTTTTTGGAACCACGAATAAACACTAATCAACACGAATCGGAAAACAAAAACGAGATGCTAATTTCACTAATTGACGCGAATTAATAATTCCACTCGCGAATATTCGCGGAATTTGCGTCAACTCTGCATTTGTGTTTATTCGGTCCATTCGTGGTTGAATTTATTTATACCTGCATGGATTTGAATTCAGTTAAATTCCATGCCGTTTCGCCGACTTCGTGCGCGAGATGATTCAGTTCCTCAATCTCCGCCTTCGTGAATAACAGGCCACCGTGTTTCTTCGACAGTTCGCCCCAGCGCGCTTCCGGCTGGCCGGGCAACAGGCACTTCTCGTTGCCATGACCGAGCACGTCCTCGATGATCGCCTTCACGTTCTGGATTTGCGAACGGCCTTTGACGTAGTCATTGCCCTTCATTGCATCGGGATGGATAACTTGAAAATAAAACGTCGAACCGCGCTTCTCGTCCCGCAATGCGGGACCGCCAAGTGACGTGCCGCGAAGTTGTGGCAGACCACCGCCGATGTAGCCCGCGAAAAGTTCGTCAATCAAACCGAGGCCGTAGCCTTTGTGCGCGCCGAACGGCAGCAACGCGACGGCCTTGTTCGGATCGGTCGTAGGATTGCCTTCGGCATCCACGGCGGCACCGGGCGGAAGTGGTTTGCCCTCGCGTTTCATCACTTGCACGCGACCCATCGCGATGGTCGAGGTCGCCCAGTCAATCACGATGGGAAAACCGATCGCGTCCTGCGTCGGGAACGCCCACGAATGCGGGTTCGTGCCCATCGTCGGCGTCTTGCCGCCGAACGGCACGACTTCGGACGTGGCCGACGTGCAGTTCGTGTAGGCGAGATAGCCCTTGAGCGCGGCGTCCATGACGTAGCCGCCGCCCCAGAGATAATGCGTCGCGTTGTCCACGCTCACGATGCCCACGCCGAATTTATCGGCGAGCTTCATGCAGGTGTCCATCGCCTCGTAGGCGACGGCCTGGCCGAGCTTGTGGTGGCCGTTCCAGATTTCGGCGGCGACGAAGCGCGACGGCAACTTCTCGGTCTTCGCGCCAGGCGTCCAGCGGCCGACCTTGCTGCCGAACAACTCATCAAGGTGCAGCGCCTTGATGGCGTTGTGCGTGCGGATGCCGTAATACGCGGCGCTCGCGCAGAACCGCGCGCCGGCGGCGGCTTCGGCGGCGTCGTAACCGCGCTTGCGATACGCCTGCGTGACGAGCGAATCGTGGTTTTCCTTGGGAATGATGAAGTAGGTTTCTGGCATAAAATAATTTCAAATCAAATTGTTGAAACGCTTAAATCAGGACTGTTGAGAATTTCAAAACCAAATTGGCGAATTAGAGAAAAATGTGGATTCGTCAATTCGCGTTTTTGCGTTCCAAGACTGGTAGTTGTTGTCAGAGTTCCAATGCTGTCGCGTAATAAAATAGTTTTTTGATTGGGATTTGGATCAATATGCGCGCCACCATCTTGATTAGCTGCTGCTAAAATGATATCCCCTCTTGAAAATATTTGACGAAATTCATGAACAATCTCGTTCCACCATTCCTCAACGAGCAAATAATGTTTGTAAGGCGAATTTCCCAAATGAGGTGCAAATCCAAATGGACCAATTCCCACACCAAACATAAATGTTTCGGTTATGGGATTGTCAGTGGTTTTAATTTCTGACTCAAACTTTGGAATGGTTGAAAGCAGTTTAACAGAATTTCTTAAAGCAAGTTGACCAAAAAGCGAATGACTGTTTGAAGTTTCATGGATTAAGACTCGAAGGGCGACGGCGATATGAAGAGCAGCTTCATGTAAGCCGGCGTCGTAATTCCGACATGCGCTTTCAATGAGTCGCAATTGAATTTGAAGTTGTTCGTTGGTAGCCATCTGGCAAATCACACCACTTTCTTCACCGGCACTTCGGGATTCATCTGTGCGATGGGTTTTTCGCCGTTCATCGCGAGGATGAGATTTTTCACGGCGCAGGTGGCCTGCCGCACCACGCTTTCGTAAGTGCGTGACGCGACGTGCGGTGTGCAGACGACGTTCGGCAGCTTGAGCAGCGGATGATCCGCCGCCGGCGGCTCCTGATCCAAAACATCCGTGCCGTAACCGCCCACCTGACCGGACTTCAGCGCGGCCACCATGTCGTTGGTGTTCACAATTTCACCACGCGCACAGTTCAAAATCAAAACGCCCTTCTTCATTTTGGCAATGGATTTGGCGTTGATCAGGTCGCGTGTTTCTGGCGTGAGGTTCGTATGCAGCGAAAGATAATCGCTCGCGGCATAGATTTCGTCGAGCGAACCGGCGCGTTTCACGTTGTGGTCGGTCGCAAATTTTTCGTCCCAATAAACGTCGAAGCCGATCACATTCATGCCGAACGCCCGCGAACGAATCGCCACTTCCTTACCGATGCGCCCAAGCCCGATGATGCCAATGGTTTTGTCCAGCAGTTCGTGGCCGGTCTTACGTTTCCAGTTTGTTTTGGCATCGCCGCTGCGGGTAGAGTCGGTATGGAACAGAAAATTTTTCTCCAGCGCGAGCAGCAGCATGAAGTTGTGTTCGGCGACGGTCGTGTGATTCACGCCGGGCGTAAAGAGCAGGGGGATGCCGAATTCGGTGCATGACTTCACGTCAATCTTGTCCACGCCGATGCCGTATTTGCTCAGCACCTTCAGCTTCGGCCGCGCCTTTTCCAAAACGTTGCGCGTGATGGCATCGTCGCCGCAGATGTAGCCGTCCACATCGCCGACGAGCGCGAGCGTGTCCGGTTCATTCAGCGGGCCGCGCGCGGTGATGATTTTCCAGCCGGTTTGCTGGAGCAGATCATGGTGTGCGCCGGGCGTGTCCTGAAACGAAGTCGTGGTGAGCAGAATCTTCATCGCAAGTAATAATAATGGCAAGTCAGGCGGATGCGAAAGGATTGAATCCTATCGCTCCGGCCATCGCTCAAAATTTTCTACCCGCTGTCTGGCCGCCTAATTTGCCGGCTGAAAATCTTTTTGGCCCGTCTGCCACAGCATGAAGGCATACTGGCCCGCGAAGTCCTTGAAAGTGACGATTTTCTCCTCGGTGAAGTGGCCGTTGTCGTAGTTGACCTTCATCAGCACAGGTTTCCCCGAGGTGCTGTCCGCCTGCAAGGCTGCCACGAATTTACCCGGTTCCCAAGCGCAGACGCGGGGATCATTCCAACCGCCCACACCCATGACCGCAGGATATTTCACGCCTTTCTCGACGTGCTGGACGCCATCCATCTCGAACAAAGCGGCGCACTCGACGGGGTCTTTGACCGTGCCAAATTCCGGCGTGTTGACCGGGCCATTGGGCGAAAATTCCATTCGCATGGCATTTGCACAGCCAACATTGCAGACGGCGGCGGCGAACAAATCCGGGCGTTCCGTGATGCTGCGGCTGATGAGAATTCCGCCGGCGCTAGTGCCGGTGCCGGCCAGTTTCTGAGGGCTGGTATACCCCTGCTTCACCAGATATTCCGCGCAGGAAATAAAGTCTTTCCAGGTGTTCGGCTTGGTGGTCTTGAAACCAGCCTTGTACCAGGCCTCGCCCTTTTCGCTGCCGCCCCGGGGGTGCGCCTCGGCCAGCACCACGCCACGGTTTGCCACCGAATGGAGGATGCTAAAATACGGCGTGGCACTGATCCCGTAGGCACCATAGCCATCAAGAATGCAGCTATTTGACCCGTCCATCGGAATTCCTTTCAGATGCATGATCGAGAGCGGAATCATCGTGCCATCGTGCCCAGGCACTTCGACTTCCTCCGAGACCAGGTTCTCAAAGCCGGGATAAGCGATGGCCGTGTTGAAAATGCTTTTGGCAAAGGTGTCCGTCTGGGCATCCAAATCATAAGTCGTGCGCGGTAATGTCCATGAAGTAATGGTCACCAGGCAAAGATCCGATTTCCAATCCGGACAACTCATGGACATGGTGCCGGACGCCGGAAGTTTGACCTCGGCGGTCTTACCGGTGGCCAGGTCGTATTTCAAGAGCCGGCAAACGATTCCGTCCGAGTAAACGACGAGGAGATAGTGCTTGCTCTTGGTGATGGACTGGATGGTGTCAGCGGCCTCGGGAATGACGGTCTCGGCGTGTGCCCAGTCGGGATGCTTAACGCTGGTCCGGACGATCTTGTATCTTGGCGCATCGGTATGGGTCACGGCATAAATGTAATCACCATTGAACGCGAATCCACGGATCAGGTTGTCCGAGTGTTTGCAAAGCACATCCCACTTGATTTTTTGGTCCTTCAACTCGGAGACGGGCGCATAGAACAATTGCATCTCGTTCTGCACGGTTGACACGGAGCCGACCAGATATTCGGAGTAGGATTCATCAATGGAAGCACCGGGGAATTCCTTGGCCATGATGCCGAGTTCAGGGTTGCTTTCGTCGCTGAAGATGTCCCGGTCAGCGGTGTAATCGGTTCCGAGCTTGTGCAACTTGGTTTTGCGGTTCTGTTCGATCTCCAGGTTTTTAATGTCAGTGACTTTGCCGGCATCGTAGAAAAAGGATTTGTTGTTTTTCGTCCAACCATAGCAGCCATAAGTTGGATAGAGGCTCTCCGACATGAGGGTTCCACCCGCCACTTTCAAAATCCGGAGATCCGAATATTCCGCGCCACCCGCCGTGAGTGCCAGGGCAACATATTTCCCATCCCATGAAGGATTGAAGCTATTGATGGTCGTCGTCACGCCCGTCTTGTAGGTGGATGGATCAAATAAAAGCTTTTCCGGTCCGTCCCATCCGTCACGGAAATAAAGTTTGCCCACGTTCTCGCCACCGAGGGTCTTTTTGTAAAAAACCCGGCCATTTTCATAAGTTATGTCCGCGTAAGCCATCGGTCTGAGTTTGTCCAACGCCAGCCATTCCTGCACCAGGGCATCTCTTCCCGGAATCTTCGCGAGCAAGTCATCCGTCAAAACCGCCTGGGACTTGAACCAGGTGATGACATTCGTGTCCTTCAAGTCCTCCAGCCAGCGGTATGGATCGCTGTAAGTCTTCCCAAAGTAGGTGTCCGTGACATCCACGGTTTTGGTCGGCGGATAACCCCATTGGGCAGCGCTGGAAAGGGCGGTCAGGATGGGCAGCACGAGAATGAGGATTTTTTTCATATCATGAAGCTACAGTTAATGGTTGCGGGAATTTTAATTTCGCTCAAAGCGCGCACGGTCGGTTCATTTGGTTGCGATCTCGCGGGAAAAAATAATTAAGGCCAGTCGCTTTTGAATTGTCAACGCAATTTTTGAAAGTGTGGAAATAACCCCCGACCGTCCGGAAAACTGAACCTGACCGAAGCTGGCTAAAATTTTGGTGCGTGGGCAAAAGAACGCAGACGCACCCTGCCGTACGTTTAGGCAAGAATTATTCACCCGGAAAAATCCCCTGTAAAATCAATGTGCTTGTTGAGCCGGCCGTGCTCCCGACCGACTTGGCATCGGCGTTGCTAAAGGCCGTTAGCCGATTGCAGCCACGCCAAGGAAGAAGCTGGGTTCTGTCCGCAGTTCGCGGCGAATGACAGATTAGATTGGAGTGCAGGGTTGGGGCTGGATCGGCGAAGGCGGTAAACCATCATGAGAAAAATATGAAGAAAATTGAAGCCATCATCAAACCATTCAAACTCGAAGAAGTGAAGGACGCCCTGAGCGAACTCGGCATCGAAGGCATGACGGTCAGCGAAGTCAAGGGCTTCGGCCGGCAAAAGGGTCATACGGAAATCTATCGCGGCAGCGAATACACCGTGGATTTCCTGCCGAAGATAAAAATCGAACTTGTCGTGGCCGACGGCCAGAAGGACGCCGCCGTCGGGGCCATCGTCAAGGCGGCCAAGACCGGCAAGATCGGCGACGGCAAGGTCTTTGTCTCGACCATCGAGGACGCCATCCGCATCCGCACCGAAGAGAAGGGCGATGCCGCCGTTTAATCAACCAGAAACTTGAACCTCACTTATAAAATAAAATGAAAAAATACTTCCTGTCACTGGCCTTGATGGCAATTACCGCATTCAGCGTGACCACGCTGCGTGCGGACGACACAAACGCTCCGGCAGCGGCGGCGGACACCAATGCGGTCGCGGCGGCCACAAACGCAGTCGCGGCGACCACAAACGCGCCGCCACCACCGCCAGCTTCGATGGAACAGCGCCTCGAATCACTTGAAGCCTACATTTCCAATGGCGACCCGACTGCGCCGTTGAAAGACACCAATGGCAACGTCACGGTGACTTCGCCGATCATGAGCAGCTTGGTGAACAGCACCGGCTCTGCCAGTCCTTATCCCGGCCCGGGCCATAATGCGTGGCTGCTCACCAGCACGGCGTTGGTATTATTCATGACACTGCCCGGTCTCGCGCTGTTCTACGGCGGCATGGTACGCCGTAAAAATGTGCTGTCCGTGCTCGCCCAATGTTTCCTGATCACCGGCCTGGTAACCATCCTTTGGGTGTTCGTCGGCTACGGCATGATCTTCGGTGGCACCGGTGACATGACCAAAGATTGGGTCAAGGGCTGGGTTGGAAACCCGATGGTCTGCTGGATGTTGAATAACGTTACCTCCGCTCCAAATCCTAATTATTCCTACTGGGTTTCGGAAAACGTGCTGGCGATGTTCCAATTGATGTTTGCCGTAATCACCCCGGCGCTCATCATCGGTTCCATCGCGGAACGCATGAAGTTCAAGGCCATCCTGGTTTTCATGACGTTATGGATGTTGATTGTTTATTTCACTCAGGGTCACGCGGTCTGGGGTATCAACGGTTACATGAACGGTGTCTGGAACGCCAACGCAGGGATTCATGCAATGGACTTCGCCGGCGGCACCGTGGTTCATATGACCTCAGGTTATTCAGCCTTGGTACTCTGCTTGATCCTTGGCAAGCGCAAGGGCTTCGGCAAGGAAAACTTCGCGCCGCACAGTCTCGTGTTGACTTACATCGGCACCGGCATGCTGTGGGTGGGCTGGTATGGTTTCAATTCAGGGAGCGCGGTGGCGGCTGACATTATTGCGGCCAACGCCTTCACCACCACGACCATCGCCACGGCGATTGCCTCCTTCGTATGGCCGATGTGGGAATGGCTGGTCAAAGGCAAGCCGAGCGTGCTCGGTTTCTGCTCCGGTGCGGTGGCTGGTCTCGTCGTGATCACGCCCGCCTGCGGTTACATCACGCCCCAAGGCTCAATCGCGATCGGCATTGCGGCCGGCACGATCTGCTGGTTCATGTGCTACAAGGTCAAGGGCTGGTTCGGTTATGACGACGCACTGGATACTTTCGGTGTCCACGCCATCGGCGGAACGGTGGGTGCGATCATGACCGGCATGCTCGCCCGTAACGCGGTGAATCCCAACTTCGCCACAAACCTCAAGGCTTACGTCACTGACAGCTGCTTCCAGCCGCTGGTCAAGGAACAGCTCAAGGCGGTCGCCATCACGATTGTGTTGAGCGTGGTCGGAACGCTTGTTATCGCCTACATCACCAAGCTGCTCGTGGGCCTGCGCCCGTCGGAAGAAGTCGAAATGACCGGTCTCGACGAATCCGAACACGGCGAAGTCGGTTATCACGGCTGATAGTTGGCTGGTTTGAACTTCACACGGCGGGCGATGGAAATCGCCCGCCGTTTTCATTTTTGGAACGTAGCGGCTTTCGGCAGAAAGCCGGATTATTCATCTTTCCGAAAGAAGTGCGGCGGTCTTCCGACACGCCGCTACGAAAATCAAACCGCCTGGATCACCAGCGCGGTGGTGTTGTCGCGGCCGGAGTTTTTGATCGAAGCCGCGACCAGCTTCTCCGCGGGGTTGTCGGCGGCGCGCAATATTTCCACCAGTCGCTGGTCGAAAAGCCCGTCAATCAGACCATCCGTACAAAGCAAAAAAATATCGCCGCGTTCATAGCCGACGGCGCCGATTTGCGGATCCACAAACTGGTTGCCGCCGCCGAGCGCCTTTTGCAGCACGTTGCGGCGGGGATGCGTGCGCGCCTCGTATTCGCTGATTTTCCCATTGCGAAACAGCCAGCCGACGTGCGTGTCGTCCCGTGTGAGCTGCCGGATATCCTTTTTCCGCCTGGGCAGGTGGTAGATCCGGCTGTCGCCGATATGGCCGAAATACATCCAGCCCGGCGTGAACCAGCAGAGGCTCAAGGTCGTCTGCATGCCCTCGCATTCCTCGTAGCTGCCGCCGACGAAGACGAGGGCGCGGTGGATCTGCGTGAACAGTTCGGTCAGCACGTCGGCGAACCCGGCGTTCAGGCCGCGGGCGGACTGCTGGAACGCGCGCGGCAGCAGCGTCGTGATCTTGTCCACGGCAATGCGGCTGGCAAACTCGCCGGCCTGCGCACCGCCCATGCCGTCGCACACCGCGAAAGCAAAGTCAGTTTTCTCCAGCGACGCCTCGCCAATTTTGCCCAAACGAAAAATTTCTCGCGCGTCGAACTGGAGTCCAACAAAGGCATCCTCGTTGTTCTTGCGCACCCGGCCGGTGTCCGACCAGCCGGACCATTTCAACGACGTGGTTTTTTTCGCGGGGCGCGGCGGCGGGTGTTTCATGGCGTCGTCGTTTTAGCTTCCGGAAGGATGGTGGCGAACTCGAAATCAATCAAACAAAAGCGTCCGTCGGAAAAACGATACGTCACGTTGCGGAGGTCGGGATCGTCGTGGCGCACGCCGAATTTTTCCAGCTCGGCGAACAATTCCCGGGTGCGTTTTTCATCCAGGCGCTCCACGCGGCTGCCGCAATTGGTGGTGATGATGCGGAGATTGGTTTCATCCGCTTCGAGCAGCCGCGGCACGAACGGGCAGGCGCGGGCTTCGAGGTGGCGCAGCACGCGCACCTCGTTGGCGAAACGCTCCTGTGCCTTCGGCCCGTGATAGGCCTTGAACACTCGGCCGTCAAAACTCAAGTGGACGGTCGCCCGGAGCGTGTCTTTGACTTTCAGCATAACTTAATCCGGCCATCGCTTTGCTTCCCACTATTGCCGATTCCACCCGCGATGCAAGCCGCTTGCAAGCCGGTGCCGGAGCGATTTGCACAGCGCGGATAAATTTCCACAGCGGAAGTTTTGGCGTGGTCGATTTGTGAATAACATCTTTCGTGAAAAAACCGTTGCCTGGCGCGGCAAAAGTGAAATCCGTCCGCGATGGCGAGCAAAGTTCTTGCGATATGGCACCCGCCCTGCTAAAAAATTTGCCGCAAGGTTCACCCGAAAGCGCGGCGCATCTGGGTGAACCGGTTTTACAAAGACAACCAACACATCACGCACTCAAATGGCTAAATATAAATTGGAATACCTCTGGCTGGACGGCTATGAACCCGTCGCCAATATCCGCGGCAAAACCACCATCAAGGAATTTGTAAAATTTCCAAAATTGGAAGAGCTCCCCTGGTGGAACTTTGACGGCAGCTCGACGCGCCAGGCCGAGGGCCGCACTTCGGATTGCATGCTGAAACCCGTGGCTGTCTATCCTGACGCCACCAAGAAGAACGGCGCACTCGTGATGTGCGAGGTATTCATGCCCGACAAGAAGACCCCGCACCCGAGCAACGCCCGCGCGACCATTCTCGACGACCCCGGCGCGTGGTTTGGTTTCGAGCAGGAATATTTTCTCTACAAAGATGGCGCCCCGCTCGGATTTCCGTCAGGTGGCGGCTTCCCCCCGCCGCAGGGTGAATACTACACCGCCGTCGGTTATAAGAATGTCGGCTGCATCGCTCGCGAGATTGTGGATACGCATCTTGACCTCTGCCTTGACGCTGGCATCAACCATGAAGGCATCAATTCTGAAGTCGCCAAAGGCCAGTGGGAATTCCAGATCTTTGGTAAAGGCTCCAAGAATGCGGCCGACCAGATGTGGGTGGCGCGCTATCTTCTCATGCGCCTCTGCGAAAAGTACGGTGTGGACGTAAACTGGCATTGCAAGCCGCTCGGCAAGGACGTGGACTGGAACGGCTCCGGCATGCACACTAATTTCTCCACGACCCACTTGCGCGAAGTCGGCGGCAAGGATTATTTCGATGCCCTCATGGCGGCGTTCGACAAATATAAGAACGAGCATATCGCCGTCTATGGCCCGGACAATCACCTGCGCCTCACCGGCCTGCATGAAACGCAATCCATTGACAAATTCAATTACGGCGTGGGCAATCGCGGCGCTTCCGTCCGCCTGCCGCAGAGCTTCATTCCTGACGGTTACCGCGGCTATTTGGAAGACCGCCGTCCGAACTCGCAGGGTGACCCCTACAAGATCGCTGGCCGCATCCTGCAGACGATCGCCAGCGTGCCGACCAAGAAAGGCAAGAAATAATTGGTGCCAGCGGAGGAACTGGGGAACGGCGCGGACGAAAGTTCGCGCCGTTCTCATTTTCAAAACCCAAAAGCCTTCAGGGCCGCGCGCGATTTTTCCGGCGATTCGTGCAAAACGGTCCGCCAGCCGCGCGCCGCTCCACCCGTAATGTTTTCAGCGCGGTCATCAATATAGATGATTTCGCCGCCGCGTTTGCCGGTCAGCTGTTCCAGCGCCTGATAAATAGATGCGTCCGGCTTCATGGCCTTGACTTCATAGGACAGAATGTAACCGTCAAAGCATTCGAAGAATGGAAAATTCCGGCGGATGTGCTCGATGGCAAGGTCATTTGTGTTGGAAAAAACATAGGTCTTGAAACCGCGCCGCCGCAGGTCGGCGTGCAGGTCAATCATTGGTTCGATCGGCGAGAAAATGTCGGCAAATAAAGCACCGAACTCCGCCAGATCACCGAGAAAGCCGGTGGCGTTGCGGACTTGATTGAAGAACTGCTGCCGGGCGATCCAGCCGGTTTCAAACTGGATCAACGCAGGGGAACTGCTGAGGAAAGCGTCCAGATTTTCCGGCGGCTGCGTGCTGCGCGCCGCAATCCGCCGGGCGGCGATCGAGTAATCAAAATCCACAAGGACCTTGCCGAGGTCGAAAACAATTACAGGTTGCATGGAAAAATTATGAAGGGTGAATTATGAAGGATGAAATGTTTGGCACACGTTGCGCCGGGTTTGCTTCATCATTCATAATGCTTCCTTCATCCTTCAAAGCATTTCCCTCCGGCTTTCCAGCGCGCGGCTTAAGGTGAGTTCATCGGCAAACTCCAGCCCGCTGCCGGCGGGCAGGCCGAAACCAATGCGGGAAATCTTAAGCCCGCCGCGCGTCAGCCGCCGGGCGAGGTAGCTGCTCGTGGCGTCACCCTCCACATCCGTGCCGAGCGCGATGATGATTTCCTTGATGGGTTCGTGCGTCAGGCGGTCTTCCAGTCCGGCGATGCGCAAATCGTCTGGTTCCACGCCATCGAGCGGCGAGATTTTCCCGCCCAGCACGTGGAACCGGCCGCGAAACGTGCCGGATTTTTCCACGCTCAAAATGTCCACCGCGCGTTCGACCACGCAGAGGAGCGAGCCGTCGCGCCGGGCATCATCACAAATCGGGCAGGGGGATTTTTCCGTAAGCGCGCCGCACGTCGTGCAGAACTGGATTTTTTCGCGTGCGAGCACAATGACTTCCGCCAGTTGTTTCACGATCGCCGGGTCGGTCTGGACGAGATGCAGCGCGATGCGTTCGGCGGAACGCGGCCCCACGCCGGGCAACTTGGCGAGGGCGGTGATGAGCGCATTGATGGAATCAGGGAGCACAGCTAAAAGGATGAAGGATGAAGGGTGAAGGATGAAAGACTCTTTTGCATCAGGCATGCCCGTTTCGTTTCATCCTTCATAATTCATCATTTTGCCTTCACATCATTCCCGGCAGGCTCATGCCCGCCGTGATCTTGCCCATTTCCGAGTTGGAAATTTCCTTGGCTTGGCCGAGCGCCTGGTTCGCGGCGGTCAAAACCATATCTTCCAACAACTGCGCGTCCGCGGGATTGAGCGCTTGCGGATCAATCTTGATGGCGGCGATGCTGCCGTCGCATTTCGCAACGACCTTGACCGCGCCGCCGCCGCTGGTGGCCTCAACGGTGCGCGCGGCGAGCTGCGCTTGAACTTGTTCCATCTGCTGCTGCATCCGCGCAGCCTGCTTCATGAGTTTGCCGATGCTGGACATATTATTTGGTCTGGAGTTGAAGGTTGAGAGTTGAGAGCAAAGTCATGCGCGAACCTCGACGATCTGCCCTTTAAAAACCTCCAAC
>OCZU010001235.1_pt1 | contig 17056 bp, 13 predicted proteins | sample 1539001 | NCBI WGS metagenome assembly OCZU01 (sample SAMEA3539306, study PRJEB22396) | soil metagenome | biome: tundra; feature: field; material: soil | place: USA | collected 2010-05 | depth 0.15 m | reverse complement strand
TGCGCTCCCAGGCGTCTCCGGTGAGCTTGGCCTGCTCGTCGGCGGTGAGCTTGTTGGAAAGGCCGCAGACCACGCGGGAGGAGTCGAGCCGCTGCGCGGTCACCATGATGGCATCGAACACGTCCGTCGCCGGGACCACAAGCAGAGAAATCGGCTTGCCTTCCTTTTCGGCGACCGCCACGGCGGCGGTGAAGAGTTCCTGCTCGTAGTGGTCGAAAACCTGGCTGGCTTCCATGACCGAGCTGCCGCCGAAGCTAGGCTCGCGGTGGTAGAGGCGGGCGCTCATCACCACCACATCCTGCTTGACTGTGTTGGTATGGGCCAGCACCTGGCGCAGGTAATAGAGATTGCGGGGATCGCGCACCGCGACCAGGATGTTGCCCGGGCGCACGCCCATGGCGCCGCTGCCCAGTTCCTGGTTTCCGTAGACGCGGAACTGGTCGAGTTGTTCCGGTTTACCGTGGCGCTCCTTGGTGACGTGGTGTTCGGAAAGCGTGAAGATGGTGAAGAATACGCCGCTGAAAGCCACTCCGGCGATAGTAGCTTCATACTTGGTAAACAGGTTGACGACCGCGGTGATCAACAGCACCGCGGAAATCAGAATCAAGCCCACCGGAACTTCGGTCTTGCCGAAGTGCAGATTGCCTGGCACCTTCCATGCCCGGTTCCCCGGCTCGGTGAAACGCAGCACGAGCACGGCGATGGACTTCATGGCGAAGCTCCAGATCACGCCGAACGCGTAGAGCGCGGCCAGCATGTAGACGTTGCCGCGGCTGAGAACGATGGTGAGAATCTGCAGGGCCACAATCAGGTTGATGATGCGGTAACTGGTGCCGAAACGGTGGTGCGGCTTCTGGAACCAACTGGTGAGTACACCGTCCTCGGCCACGCGATTCAGAACGCCATTTGCCCCGACGATGGAAGTATTCTGCGCGCCAGCCAGAATGAGCACGCCCACCAGCACTACGAAGCCATGAAAGAGCAACTTCAGGCTGGTCGGACCCACCAAATACATGGCGATGCCGCCGATGAGGTTGGCGAAGTAATCGTGCCGGACATGGTCGGGGATAATCATCACCGCGAAGAACGAGACCAACGACGTGAACAGCAGGCTGTAGATGAAGATCACCAGCCCGGTCTTCTCCAGGTTCTTCAGCTTGGGATGTTCGATCTCGCGGTTGACTTGTGCCAGAGTCTCTTCGCCGCTCATGGCCAGGACCGAGTGGCCGAAGCCCACGAACAGGATGATCCAGGTGATGTGTCCGAACCAGGTTCCGTTGAGCCAGCCCAGCGACTCCTTGTTCAGAGGGATTACGCCCGCGTGCAGCGGGTTGGGCGGCAACTGGATGGGAGCGCGCAAGACCGTGATGGTGCACCAGATGATCAGAATCACCACCATGACCGTCGTGATGACCATGATCTGCAAGGCCTTCTGGCTGGATTCGTGCATGCCCTGCGTATTCTTCCTCCAGAAATAGAGCACCACGATGACGGCCAGGCCCGCGGCGAAGTGGTCGTCGGAAAAGTGGAGGGGTCGGTGCAGGTAGTCGCCAATGTCTTTGATGAAGCCCGCCAGGTACTGGCCGGCGGAGACGGCGCTGATGGGGCCGGTCAGCACGTAATCGAAAAGCAGAGCTGAGACGGAGAATTTGGCCAGGCCCCCGCCCATGGCTTCCTTGACGACGCGGTAGACCCCGCCGCGAACGAACATGCTGCTGGATTCGATATAGAGCGCCCGTACGCAGTAGCTGAACAACATGACCGCGAGAATGAACCAGGGAGCGCTCTTGCCGATGACCTTCTCGGCGTCTCCACCGGCGTAATAAGCGGAAGATGCCAGGTCTGAGAGGACGATGGCAGAGGCCCGCCAGAAGGAGATGAAGGTCAGCATCACCGTAGTGGCGACGAAGACCTTTATGGCCGGTTTGGAACCTTCAACTGATGTAGCCATGCTTCAAATGGATGGCGTGGACCGCCTATGGAGGCAAACCTATTGAAGATAGCACAGGCGGGGTTGCCTGGGGTTACCCATGGGTTAAGTCGGAGCCAAGGTCAGCGGTTACCGGGCCAGACCCCGGTGGCTACCGTCTGTCTCTTTCTCTTTGGCGCAAGGTAGGTGTGAGTGATGCGGTCGTGCCAGCAAAGCGAGTCCTCGTCGAGGAAGACCCAGGCGTACCCCATGCCGAGGGAGGCAGCTGAGAGAAACGAAGCCAGGACGCGCCAGCGGCGGACCCGCCGGCTGGCGGGATTCCCATCGAAGCGGGCCAACTCGAGCTGGGCCAGGCGCAACCCGGGCGTGGTGCCCGAGTAGACAACGAGCAGGTATTGGTAAGCCGCCCAGAACAGGGCGGAAAGTCCGGCAGCGAGCCCTATCAGCTGGAATCGAGGCGGACGGATCGCGGTCACCTTCCAGAAAATGAAGCTGAAGAGAACGCAGGCCGCGGCGATGATGACATCATCGATGGCGGCGGAGAAAATGCGGCGCGCCAGGGCCGCACTCTGGAGCGGGATATCGATGCCTGGACGCTTCTCCATTTCCGGTTGCTGGGCCGGCTCAATCGTGATTCCGCCAAGAGCCGGAGGCGGCGGAGCCATTTCTGGCGCTTCCAGGATGCGCGGACGGTCCGTAACCGGCTCGGCTAGTTCGTCGAGCGGGGCCGGCGCCGGAGTCCAGGAGCGGGGGAATTCGATGATCTTTGCCGTGGTTGGGGCGGTGGCCGGAGCCGTCGTCGGAGCTGCACCCGGAGTCTCTTGAGGCGGCTCGCCGGGGCGGACGAACCGGGCAGTCTCCGCGGGGGCTTGCGCTTTGGGCAGTTCCTCTGGCAGGGACACAGGAATTTCGACCGCATCAGCAGCACACTCGGCGAAACCATCCAAGGCCAGCGCTTGGTGCGAAGCCGCCGCCATCATCTGCGGAAAGGCCGGGGACTCCAGTGGATGGCCACGAGTGGAACCTGTGGAGTTCTCCTCGTCAAAACGCAGCCGCAGCGACGGATAGCGCGGCGGGCGGGGCTTGCGCCGCGCTTGATACTGATTCAGCCGGGCGGCTACCTCCTGACGCCAGGGCGAAGAATCTTCAGGCTCGGGTTGGGGATTCTCGCTGGGCGCAGAGACGTCCAGCACCGGCTGCGAACCCGGTGCTTCCACTCGCGAGGTTTCCACTTCGGCATGCGGCGCCGCCGCGGCTGGGCTCGTGTCGGGCAGCCAGCGCGGGGGAGCGGCGGAGTACTGGGCGGAAGAGCAGCGGCAGATGTCACCACAATGCGGACAAGGCATGAATCACAGTCTTACGAGAAACTCCGTACCCAGTGCCGACCGGATAACCGTGTTCGGATAACCACGAAGACGGCGCCGGAATCCAAGATTGCGGGCGGCTTTGCCTCCCGAGGCGCAGCCGTGCTAAGTTCACCACGACTGCTGCCGGTAGAAGCGTCTGAACGTTTCTTGCCGCGCTTCGGATGGCTTCGTTCCGACGATCTGGTTCCGATGACTCTTCGCAACAGATTCCTTATCACGGCGGCGGTGCTTTGTCACCTTCTTCTCGCCTCACCGTTAGTTACCAGCCAGTTGCCGCCAGCAGGTGCTGCTGCCGCGACCGCACGCTCCGATACACCGGCAGAAAAGTCAGCCACGTCTCAGGCGACCTACTGCGGCCTGAAGGCCGCAGCTCAGACGGAAGACATCCCCACAGTTTGCTCAATTCAGCAAGAGGAGGAAGGTGCGGTTTACAAGTTGCACGGAGCTGTTGAAATTTACTATCGAAGCTATGTGCTTAAAGCGGACGAAGCCACCTTCAACTCCGACACCAAAGAAGCAACCGCAACCGGACATTTCGCGCTCGACGGCGGTCCCAATGACGATCACATCCGGGCATCGCACGGTACCTACAATCTGGATCTTGAAACCGGACGCTTCTACGATGTGAGCGGCACGACAGGGCTTCGCTTTCGCGGCAACCGTGTGATTTTGACCTCTACGGCTCCCTTCGCGTTTACCGGCAAGATTGTCGATAAGACCAGTTTCGATCACTACCTGGTTTACGACGGCACCATTACAACCTGCGAGTTGCCGCATCCCAAGTGGCAATTCGAGGCCCGCAAGGTGGTTGTGGATGTGGGCGGCAACGCCAAGATCTACCGCAGCACTTTTCTGCTGCATGGGCTTCCTATCCTCTATTTTCCATTCGCGACGCATCCTGTGGAGAAGGAATCTCGCCAGTCCGGGTTTCTGATGCCTTCTGCGGGTCATTCCTCAACCAATGGCTACATCGTCAGCGACGCTTACTACTGGGCCATCAACCGCATGATGGATGCCACCCTGGGCGCCGAGTATTTGTCCAGGCGCGGCTGGTCGCAGCGCGGGGAATTTCGCGCCCGTCCCAGCGAAACTTCATACGTGGACCTGAACTATTTCGGAGTGATTGACCGGGGTATCGGCTCGCCTCCGCTCAAAGAAGGCGGAGAAAATGCGCGGTTGAATGCGGCGGGAACCATCGATGGTTTTCGCGCCGTCGCCAACATCGACTACTTGAGTTCGTTTCTGTTCCGGCTGGCCTTCAACGAGGTTTTCAGCCAGGCGGTATATTCGGAAGTAAAGTCGACTGCTTTCCTCTCGAAGTCCGCCGACGGCTTCAACCTCAATGGATTTGTGGAGCGCTACCAGAATTTTCTGAGCACGACGCCGGGGCAGGTAATCACGATTTCGCACGCCCCCAGCTTTGATTCTTCGAGTGTGGACCAAAAGTTGTGGCGGACGCCGTTCTACTGGTCGTTCGATGCGTCGGCTGCCGGCTTATCGCGCAGCGAGCCCCCGCAGTGTTCGACTTCGATCCTGGTTGAATCGTGTACGCCGCCTTTCCGCACGGGGAATCTGCTCGGGCGATTCGACCTGAACCCGGAGATCTCCTTGCCCCTGTTGTTCCGGGGATGGTCCTTGCGTCCAGAGCTGATACTGCATGAAACCTATTACACGGAAAGGCTGGTTGGAGAAAGCGGAGAAAACCCCGGGCAGGCGGTAAGCGATGCCATCAACCGCCAAGCCCTGGAGACGGCCGTCGAACTGCGTTCACCCACACTGGAACGCGTCTTCGACAAGGAATTCCTGGGGCGAAAGTGGAAGCATGTCATTGAGCCGCGCATGGTGTACCGCTTCGTGACCGGGGTGAACAACTTCGCCAACGTTCTGAAGTTCGACGAGCGCGACATCCTCACCGATACCCATGAGGTCGAGTACGGCTTCGTGACGCGTCTCTACGCCAAGCGCATGACCGAGAAGCCGGAAGATTGCGACCCCATCATGTCGGCTCTCACGGTGGGCGGTCCGGCGCCCGAAATGACCGTCCCCTGGCTGCATATCAACGCGCTGGCAAATCGCCCGTGCCAGGCGGGGCCGCAAGTACGGGAGGTCGTGACCTGGGAACTGGATCAGAAATACTTTCTCGATCCCACGTTCGGCGGAGCGCTGATTCCCGGCCAGCGCAACGTGTTCACAACCACAGCCGATCTCACAGGAATCGCGTTTCTCACCCAGCCGCGCCATCTTTCGCCGCTGGTTTCGCGATTACGGGTTGAAACCAGCGCGCGCACTGACGCCGAGTGGGATCTGGACTACGACTTCCAAAATAATCGCGTCAACGCCAGCTCCCTGCTGGCCAACTACCACATCGGCCAGGTAACCCTTGGCGGCGGCGATGCGTTCCTGCAGATACCGGTTCAGACCTCAACTTTGTCTTCAGGTTCAGCCCAGCCCGCACGCTTCAACCAGTTTCGTACCGCCCTGGGATACGGCCGCCCCAACAAGCGCGGCTTCAGCGCCGCCAGCAGTTTCGGATTCGACGCGGAGTCCAGGCAACTGCAGTTCGTCAGCGCACAAACCACTTACAACTGGGATTGCTGCGGTATGACCGTGGAGTATCGCAGCTACACAGTGGCCAATGTTCGTAACGAGAACCTCTTCCGCTTTACCTTCACCCTGGCAAACATCGGCTCCTTCGGTAGCCTGCGGCAGCAGGAGCGGCTGTACTGAGAGCGTGCATAGAGCACACGGCCTTCCCCAGCGAAACGAGGGATATTGGTTCTTGCCTACCACACCGGTGACGCCGCCGCGAGCAAACACTCAGATCCCTCGTTTAGCTCGGGATGACAGTTCGTATCGTGCTCCTGCTAACATGGTGTGCATGGCAGAGGTGGGATCTGGGCTCGCTACGAAAGGGGAATTACTGCAGGTCCACCTGCGTAATCTGGGGCGCGTCCTCGTCGCCTATTCCGGCGGCGTGGACTCCGCCTACCTCGCCTGGGCTGCTCACCGGAGTTTGGGAGGCAACATGCTGGCCATCATTGCCGACTCTCCCAGCCTGGCGCGCACCCAACTTGCCGACGCGATCGCGTTTGCCAGGGAGCAGGCGATTCCGCTGGAAGTGATCGCGACCTCGGAACTCGAACGCCCGGACTATGTCCGCAACGATGCGCAGCGCTGTTTTTTCTGCAAGGATGAACTGTTCGCGCTGATGGAGGAACTGCGCGTGACTCGCCGTTTCGATGCCATCGCCTACGGCGTCAATTTGGACGACCAAGGCGACTTCCGTCCGGGACAGAAGGCTGCGAGCGCGCACCAAATTGCGGCTCCCCTGCTCGATGCAGGACTGACCAAGGAGGAAATTCGCTCGCTCGCCCGGAATGCGGGCCTGCGCGTCTGGGACAAGCCGGCGTCCGCTTGCCTGTCCTCCCGCATCGAATATGGACGCCCGGTTACGCGCGAAGCCCTCACCGTGGTGGAGAAGGGCGAAGATGCCCTGCACGAACTAGGATACCGGCAATTCCGCGTGCGGCACCACGGAGAGATCGTGCGCATTGAAATCGCCCGCGAGGAGCTGGAGCGGGCGCTCGATCCCGCGATGGCGGCGGAGTTCACCAGGATCTTCAAGGGACTCGGCTTCAAGTTCGTGACCCTTGACCTGGAGGGCTTCCGTTCCGGGTCGATGAACGCTTTACTGCCGGCGGAGGATTTGTTCCGGCGGACAGGTTGAAGCGCTCCGGCGTTTGGCGCATCGCCGAATGCTCCATTCTTCAGCCGTTTCCCAGCGACGACATTCCTGCACCCCACCCGATGCTATGAGATAATCAACGTTAAACTCCCGATGTTGAGGCGGTTTTTGGTGACTCTAATCCGACGCTCTTTTCTTCTCCTGCTTGTTGTTTGCCTGGGTTGTGTTGCCCAGTCCGCTGCCCCCGAATTGGCCAGGAAGATCGAGCGCCAGGTCCGTTCCTACTACAAGATTCCTCCCGAGGTTCACGTGCTGGTGGGCACGCCCTCGCCCAGTCCCGAGTTTCCCAACTACCAGTCGCTGACGGTAACGGTGGATACCGGGGAGAAGAAGCAGGATCTCACGTTTCTGGTTTCCAAAGACGGTTCTTCCATGATGCGGATGACCAAGTTTGACTTGAGCAAAGATCCGTTCGCTCAGACGATGAGCAAGATTGACACCGGCGGGCGGCCCACGCGGGGAGCAAAGGCATCCAAGGTAGTGGTGGTGAATTTCGACGATTTCGAGTGCCCGTTCTGCGCCCGCATGCACCAGACGCTATTTCCCGAGATCCTCAAGGAGTACGGCGACCGGGTGACATTTATTTACAAGGATTACCCGCTGGTTGAAATTCATCCCTGGGCGACACACGCCGCCGTGGACGCCAATTGTCTGGCCGCGCAGAGCAGCGACGCCTATTGGGATTTCGCGGATTATATCCACGCCAACCAGCGTGAGGTGAGCAACGAAAAGACTCCAGCGGCAAGGATGGACGCGCTCGACCGGCTGACCATGCTGCAGGGCCAGAAATACAATCTGGACGTAGTGAAGTTGCAGTCCTGCATCAAAGCACAGGATGAGAGTGCGGTGAAGGCGTCCATGAAAGAAGGGGACGCAGTCGGAGTGGACGCCACGCCTGCATTGTTTGTCAATGGGGAAAAGGTTGACGGCGCCGTGCCCATCAGTGAGGTGCGCGCCGCGCTAGATCGCGCCTTAAGGGATGCCAACCTGCCCGTGCCGGAGCACGCGGCCGCGGCGCCGGCTTCCAAGTGACTTTGGCTAAGGTAGTGAGAACGCTGCACATTCCAAGTGCGGGCCAGACCGTCCTTGTGGAGGAGAAACTCTTTGAAAAGAAACGCAGACTTTGCCCGACTGGCGTCACTGCTGGCCGCAACCGTTGCGCTGGCAGCTCTGCTGGGCTGCAAGTCACAGGTTAGCGGCGACGTGATGGCCACCGTGGATGGCCGCAAAATCTTCCGTTCCGATGTCGACAAGTACTACGACAATTCCGTAGCCAGTGCCCAGCAGGCACCGACCGGCGAACAGGCTACGATTCTCCGCCTGAATATTCTGCACCAGCTCATCGAAGACGAGATGGTGATGCATCGTGCTGAAAAGCTCGGCCTGCTGGCGACGGAGGAAGAAGTAGACCGCAAGCTCAACGAGGTCAAGTCCCCCTATACGCAGGAAGAGTTCGATAAGAGGCTGCTGGAGAAAAAGATCACCCTCGACGACTTCAAGCGCGACATTCGCCGCTCCATCACCGTCGATAAGGTGATGAACAAGGAAGTGTCCTCGAAGATTAACGTTACCGAACAGGACACCAAAGACTACTTTGCGGCGCACAAGTCTGAGTTCAATCTCATCGAGCCGCAATACCACCTGGCGCAGGTCTTCGTCACTCCCGCGCCGAACCCGCAGGTGCACAACCAGAACAACAAGGCGCAGAATGAGCCCGACGCCCGCAAGAAGATCCAGATGATCGCCAACCGGCTGGACAGCGGCGACGACTTCGCCACCCTGGCGATGAATTATTCGGAAGACCCGGAGACCTCAGGCAACGGAGGAGACCTGGGAACGCTTCCCGAGTCTTCTCTGCGCAACACCGACCCGGGCACTCGCGACGCTGTGGTCAAGCTGAAACCCGGGCAGTACACTCCGCTCATCACGATCGTCAATCCCGCGACCAAGCAGGCAGTGGGGTTCCGCATCGTGAAGCTGGTATCGAAGGAGCCCGCGGGACAGCGCGATTTTTCCGATCCGCGGGTGGAACAAGCCATCCGCTCGCAGCTCCATGACCGGCGCGAGCAATTGCTGAAAGCGGCTTACTACGAAGTGTTGCGCGACTCCGCCAAGGTGGAGAACTACTACGCCAAGAAGGTGCTGGACAGCAACGGGCTGACAAAGTAGGGACTACTCCACGATCGCCAGGACGTCACCGGCGTTCACCGCCGCGCCTTCACTCACTAAGATCTTCTGGACGGTTCCTCTTTTCGGCGACTTGATCTCGTTCTGCATCTTCATCGCCTCGACCACGGCTACGCCGGCGCCCAGTTCCACCTCATCACCTTCGCGAACCAGCAGGCGCACGACCTTGCCGGGCATGGGGGCGGTTATCTTCCTAGGGCCACGATCATCTCCGGCACGGGTCCGGCCGCGCAGGGAGCGGGGATCGCGGACTTCAACGGCAAAGCGCTTGTTCCCTACCCACACATGCAAGTCGTTCGCCACCCGCTCCGACTTAACCTCATATGCGATGTTTCCGATGCGAAGCGAGAGGACATCCGGGCGAGCGAGAATGGCGTCAACTTCCATGTCGCGCCCCTCGAGGCGGCAGGACCAGCGCCCGTCGGCGCGGTTGAGGTCAAGGCGATAATTCTTGCCGTCGATAGTTACGTCGTAGAGCATAGAAAGTAAGTGGCCAGCGGCCAGTGATCAGTGGCCAGTGACTTCAAACCATGACCGTAGCGCTTCGCAACGGCTTGCACTCTTCCAGTTGGAGTTTGCTGTGTCGGTCGCTCGCGGACTTCTGTCAGCCCAGCCGTTGTTCGCGCCGGGCACCGTTGAGCCGAGCGCGGCGAACATACCTGCGGCGATGGCGGCCACTTCTGCCGACTTTGAATCATCCGGCCTGTCTTCGGGCCGCTGCAACATCCGGTCGAGGAACCCAGTATCGAGCTTGGCAGCGCGAAAATCCTCATCCCGCAAGATGCGCTGAAACAATGAAATATTCGTTTTGATTCCGCCTACAAAATATTCGCCGAGGGCTCCCGCCAGCCGCGCGATGGCCTGATCGCGGTCGCTGCCATAGCCAATCAACTTTGCCAGCAGCGGATCGTAGTCAATCGGCACAGTCCAGCCCTCGTACATGCCGGTGTCGAGTCGGATTCCCGGGCCCGAGGGCTCCTGCAGAAGCGATATCTTGCCGGGGCTGGGGAAATAATTGTTGGCCGGATCCTCCGCGTAAATTCGGCATTCGATGGCGTGTCCACGGAGGCGCACATCCTCTTGCTTGAAAGACAGCTTTTCACCAGCGGCAATGCGAACCTGCAAGTTCACCAGGTCGAGGCCGGTGACCAGTTCCGTCACTGCATGCTCCACCTGCAAACGCGTGTTCATCTCCAGGAAATAAAAGTTTCTCTGCTCATCGACCAGAAACTCGACCGTGCCAGCATTGGTATAGTTCGCCGCCTGCGCTACTCGGACCGCCACTTCGCCCATCCTGTGCCGCATTTCCACGTCGACGATCGGCGAAGGCGCTTCTTCGAGCACCTTCTGATGCCGGCGCTGCAGAGAGCACTCGCGTTCGCCGAGGTAGACCGTGTTGCCATGCTCGTCGGCGAGCACCTGCATCTCGATGTGCCGAGGATTGACGATCGCCTTCTCGATATAAACTTCGCTGTCGCCGAAGGAGCGTTCCGCCTCGCTGCGGGCTGCCTCCAGAGCGGATTTCAGTTGTTCGGCAGCGTGCACCAGCCGCATGCCTTTGCCGCCGCCACCCGCCGCCGCTTTCAACATCACCGGATAGCCGATTCTGCCTGCCACTGGTCCTGCTTCCTCGATCGACTCCACGCCGCGCGATGTACCGGGCACGAAGGGAACGCCCGCTTTCTCCATGGCCTGGCGTGCGCGCGTCTTCGAACCCATTGCTTCCATGGCGGCGGCAGTGGGCCCGATGAATTTCAGCCCAGCATCGGAGCAGGCCTGAGCGAACTTCGCGTTTTCGGAGAGGAATCCGTAACCAGGATGGATGGCGTCAGCGCCGGAGCGCTGGGCGACGTCGAGAACTTTGCGAATGTTGAGATAGGACTCGGACGCCGACGCGGCGCCGATGGGATAGGCTTCGTCCGCTTTGCGCACATGCAACGCGGCGCGGTCCACGTCAGAGTAGACCACAACCGCGGCAATACCCATTTCGTGACACGCGCGAATGACGCGCACCGCGATCTCGCCCCGATTGGCGATGAGAATCTTCTTGAACATTTTCCTCCAACCTGGGCACGGGACGGCAAACGCACAATTCTGGCGGACACTCCCCTTCTTCAGGACGGGCTTTCGGCCTGCGAATAGAGCATCCACGCACTCACCAAATCCTGGACGACATGACCAAGGGACTTGTAGACGGTGATCTCCTCTGCCGAGCGGCGGCCTATGACTTCGCCCGCCAATACCTGGCCAATTTCGGCAACGACGTGGTCGTCACCGATTAGACCCGCAGCCTTGGCCCGAAGAAACTCCGCCCCTTGCGCTAGAACACCCTCACGGCTGTCGGCAATGAAGCGCGAACGGAGGACCAGGTCGCTGTCTACCTCGGCTGGCCCCGCATGGCTTGAGCCGACAAGATTCAAGTGCGTACCCGGCCGAACCCAGGCGCCCTGCAAGACTGGCTCGGCCGCCGATGTGACGGTACAGACAATGTCGGCCTCGGCGACCGCCTCTTCCACGGTTCCTGCGACCGCGACCGGCACTGCAAGCTCCGCTTGCATCCGCTCAGCAAACGCGTGGGCACGCTCGGGCGAACGCCCCCAGATCGTGATGGATTCAAGCTCGCGCACCTTGCAGATCGCCCGGGCATGCGTCGCGGCCTGTTCGCCCGAACCCAGGATCGCCAGGCGCCGGGCGTCCTTGCGCGCCAGCGCGTCGGTGGCAACCGCACTGGCGGCCGCTGTTCGAACGGCTGTAATCTCGCCCGCATGGAGGACACAAACCGGACCGCCGGTTTCGGGGTCGAACAGAACGACCAGGCCCTGGTGCGACTGTATTCCTCGAGAGGAGTTCTCTGGAAATACGCTGATCAACTTCGCGCCGAACGGCGCTCGCGCACCCATCGCACCGGGCATGACCCCGAATAAGCGGCCCTCGGAGAGCGCGATGATCGACCGCAGAAGCTGCCTGGTTTCGCCTCGCGAGAATGCGATCATCGCATCGCGCACAAGCGGAATGCATACTTCGTAGGTAAGCCGCCGGGCGACTTCTTCGCGGTCTATGAATCGCATGTTTTTCACTCTGGGGGAATGCGGGAAAAACTCACCGCAAAGGGAGCTGCAGCAGCGCCGTCTGATCTCGCCCAACTCGCACGGCGGACGAAGCGGTAGCGAAGCAGGGTCCAGATGGCTAGCCAACCATCGGCGTGGCGGATCTTCTTGCCTTCTCCCGCCGAGCGCGGCGCGTAAGCAATAGGGACTTCCGCGATCTTCTCCCCCATGCGGCAGAGTTTAGCCGTGACTTCTGGGCAGAACTCAAAGCGCTGGCATTCCAAACCAATCTGTGCGATCAGCGATCGCCGGAAGACCTTGTAACAGGTTGCTTCGTCGTGAATACCCGCGCCGTAGAGCAAATTCGTTAGATGGGTCAAGAGCTTTGCCCCAAGAAAAAACCGGAGTCCACGCTCGGGGCGGTCGGGGCGCACGCCGTAGACCACGTTCGCCTGGCGCTGCTCGAGCGGCCGCAGCAGTGCGGTATAGTCTTGCGGGTCATACTCCAGGTCTGAGTCTTGAATCAGCACAAATTCCCCGCGGGCGAACTGCAGCGCCGTGCGGATGGCTGCGCCCTTGCCACAGTTCTTTTCGTGGAAGACGATGGAGACGTCGTCGTTACTCGCGAGCGGCATGGCCTGGAGCTTCTCGCGCGTTCCGTCGGTGGAACCATCATCGACGATGATGATTTCTTTCTTGACCGGCGAGGCGTGGATGGCCTGCAGAAGTTCATCCACGTGAGCAATCTCATTGTAAACGGGCACGATCACCGACACGCATCCCGCCCACCGCTCGTTTGCTGGTAATCCGGCGGCGCTGTTACGCGGTGATGCCTCCAATGACGCCACAGTCATGGGTGTAGGAAAAGTCCGCTTAATTTGCTAGCTATCCTTAGCATATTATCATCTGGAATCTGCAGGTTTGCTCCCAGACCCAGCATGCTGCCTCCCAAAACGGCGGTGAACCAGGACGCAGGCAACTTGTCTCAAAACTCCTCCGCGCAGCCAGCGTGGACGTTGGTCTCCGTATTCACCCTCGCTTTACTGGCTGCGGCCGCCACCGTGTTGCGCTTCCTCTTTCTCGCGCGGAAGCCATTCTGGTTCGATGAATCCTTCAGCGTGGAAATCGCCCGGCTGAGCTGGCACGACTTCGTCCGCCTGCTGTGGTGGCGGGAAGCCAACATGTCGTTCTATTACGTGGTGCTGCGTGGATGGCTGCACTTTGGCTTGAACCCCTTCTTCATCCGCAGCTTCTCTGTGCTGGTTTCGTTGGCCACGCTGCCCGCCATCTTCTGGCTGGGCTCTAGATTGTTTGATCGCCGTGTGGGTCTGATCGCGGTCGCGCTGATCAGTTGCAACGTCTATCACATTCGCTATGCGCAGGAAGCGCGCAGCTACTCACTGTTCGTGCTACTGGCTACACTGTCGAGCGGCTTCTTTGTCGCCTGCCTGCGGGGGCTGTCTTCGTCCGGGCGCAACCGTCGGAGTTACATTCTGACCAGTGTCCTTGCCGTCTACACTCACTTTTATGCGTTGTTGCTCGTGGCAGCTCACTGGCTGTCCGCGCGAGGACTAGAGAAATCCCAACCGTCCGAGCCGCGCGTGGCGACCTCTCGTGGCATGAACCGCACCTCGATCGCTCTCGCCTGGGTCTGGATTGGAATTGCCGTCCTTCCAGTCGCGGTATTTGTGGGCAAGACTGGAGCCGGCCAGATTCGCTGGATCGCCCGCCCCGGCGTTCGTGACCTGCTGGATTTCTGGGAACACCTTGCAGGCAATGCTGGACTGGCTCTGCTGCTGCTCTACGCGGCGGCTTGCCTGGCTGCCGTCCTGCCGCTGCGAGGAACCCTGCTCAGTCTGGGCGCCAAGCGGGAGGTCTGGCGGCTCCAGTTCTTACTGATCTGGCTATTCTTCCCTGTGATTCTGACTCTACTCCTATCGCTGGTGCGTCCGGTTTTCCTGGCTCGCTACCTTGCCTTCTGCCTGCCGGCGCTGATCATACTGGCCGCAGCCGGCCTCTCGCGTCTGCGGAAAACGTGGTTGCTGGCCGTGAGCCTTACCGCCATGCTTCTGCTTTCTCTTCAGGGAACTCTTTCCTATTACGATCACGACTTCGATCTGGAGCGGGACGGCTCGCAAGCCGCCGCGAACTACATTTTCGACCACGCACAGCCCGGCGATGCCATCCTCTTCCACTTCGCCGAAGCGCGTATTCCCTACGAGTTTGTCAGGTCGCTCCGTGAGGCGGAGAACTCCGGGCGCAGCCCCGCGGCAGGCCCGGAAATCATCTTTCCACGCCACGGCGACCACCTCGACTACCGCGACGTCACCGGCAATCCCACGGTTGAGTTCATGCACTCTGTATCGGGTCAGTATGGGCGGGTTTGGGTGGTATTGATGAGCAATGGGGCTCCCGGCCAGCCCGATGCTACTACGCTGATGCTCAACCAGACTCTCGCCACGTCCTTCTCGCGAATCGAGCTAGTACAATTCCCTCGGGTAGAAGTCTGGCTCTACAGCATGCGGTAACCGCCTTCGGAGATTATTGATGGCCCCCTTGCTTGCAGCAGACACACAAAGCCCCTTCCGCATTCGGAAGGGGCGATGGGTTACAGCATCTTGTGGCCTGATTACTTCGGCTGGTCCATCGTGATGCCTTGCTGTCCGGGCTGTTTCTCGGCCTTGGCTTTCTTGGTGATCAGCGTCTGATCCACCCAGTGATCAGCGGTTTTCAGATCCTCCTGGCGGGCACTCATGTCGTCGCATTCCACATCGGCCTTTTCGCGATACATCAGATTCAAGTAGGCCATGGCATCGTCGTAGTCTGGACGGAGCTGGATCGCCTTGTTCAAACTCTCAATTCCCTCCCCGATCGAAGGCCCATTTTTCACTTTCAATTCGTCGCACACCTTTTTCTGATCCTTGTTCTTGGGATTCAGGTTCTCATCCGGCTTCAAACCCAGTTTGGCGCGCTCTTCCATGCGCGGCAAGTAGCAGGCGGTCCAGTCAATGACGCCCACCGAGTAGTAGGGCTCGGGATCGTTGGGATCAACATCAGCAGCCTGACGGTAATACTTTTTGGCGTCGTCGAACTTCTTCATGTTGAGATACAGGTACGCGATTCCCTTGGCGGAATTCACCTTCTGATCGCGCGCCGGATGCATGTCGAGGACATGCTGATATTGCTCAATGGCCTGTTCCGCCATTTTGTTGTTGTCCGGAGTGTCGGCGCCGGGGATGTACTGCTGAGCGAAGGCGGTGGCCAGGTACATCTTGGCGTTAATCAGACTGGGGTCCAACGCGACGGCCTGCTGAAAATGGTCGATGGCCTCTTCGTACTTCGCGTTCTTGTAGGCGGTCACGCCCTTGTTGAGCTGGTCGCGGGCGCGCAGCTTGCCGCAACCCACGGATGACAAAAGCGCCAGCGTTGCGGCCGCCAGTGTTAGCAGTCGAATGTGTTTATTCATTGCGGTATAAGTCTCCCTTGCCACAGCATCCTAGGCCCAGAGACAGCAAGTTGACAAGCGCAGGTCGGGGCGTCCTTAGCAGAAGCGGCATGGGAACCCTGCGGCTCCCCTGCGCGGGCTGAATGGATGCGCGACCTTGCGGGCGCTGCTTCAATCTTGAGTCTTGGGCGCGCTTCTTAACCGCCCGCTTCAATCTTCGCGGTAATCAGACCGACCTTATCCACGCCCGCCGCGTGCGCAATGTCAATCACATTGGCCACATCGGCGAAGGGGATCGCGTCATCGCCTTTCACGAACATGACCTTCTCGGCGCGGGTCTTGTAGATATCGGCCAGACGCCCCTGCAGGTTGTCCCAGGTGGCATCTTCCTGATTGATCTTCAGGCCGGGATCCTGACCGGCGCCGCGATCAATCAACTGCACCACGATGGTACGGTCGGGCGTATTGTTCTTGGGCGCGTTGGGCGGAGGCGGCTGAGGAACCAGTGCGTCCAGACCCTTCGGCGTCAAAGGCGTGATCACCATGAAGATGATGAGCAGCACCAGCAGCACGTCAATGAGCGGAGTGACGTTGATGTTTGCGCTTTGGCCTCCGCCGGTTCCAACTGCCATACTCATGGTCGGTTCTCCTCTATTGCCCACCCGCCGGAGCGGTAGGCGGAGCGTTTGGAGTGCTCTTCCTCTGGTCGGTGAGCAAGCCCAGATCGTCCACGCCGGCGGCGCGCACGGCATCTACCACCTCGACCACCTTGCCGAAGTGGGCGCGGGCATCCGCCTTCAGGTAGACCTCTTTGTTCGTGCGATTGGTCAGGCGATCCTTCACCTTGCCGGTCAAACTGTCCACCACGACCTTATCGGCGCCGAAGTAGACCGTCCCATCGCGCATCACCGAAACCAGCAGCGCGTCTTCCTTGTCCGCGTCCTGCATCGGCGTCGGATTGTTCACTTTGGCCATGTCCACGCTGATGCCCTTCTGCAACATGGGCGTGATCACCATGAAGATGATCAGCAGCACCAACATCACGTCCACCATGGGGGTGACATTGATGTCAGAGTTTACCTTGGCCCCTTCGTTCCGCTTGGCTAGTGGCATAGCTTAATTTCTCCCGTACTTCCGCTACGATCCGGGTCGAGGGGCTGGAGCGCTCCACATAAGTTGGGAAGGCCGGCGCCGGAAATGCTCCGGCGCCGGACAGCAACTCTCATGGCGGACTTCCTGCCCAAAGGCTCCTAGGACCGGCGAACGTCCCGCCGCTTCAGGAAGTAGTCGATCAGTTCGCTCGACGAGTTGTCCATCTCCACATCGAACGCTTCC
>OCZU010001234.1_pt1 | contig 17057 bp, 14 predicted proteins | sample 1539001 | NCBI WGS metagenome assembly OCZU01 (sample SAMEA3539306, study PRJEB22396) | soil metagenome | biome: tundra; feature: field; material: soil | place: USA | collected 2010-05 | depth 0.15 m | reverse complement strand
GTGGGACGTAGAGGTGCAGCGCGTTTCGGGCGCGCGTCAAGGCAACGTAGAAGACACGTCGCTCCTCCTCGAGGCCCGCGGGCGAACCGAGTGCCATGTCGGACGGGATGTTGCCGTCGGTCACGTGCAGGAGATGGACGACGTCCCACTCGAGCCCCTTCGCCGAGTGCACGGTCGAGATGACCAGCCAGTCCTCGTCGATCACCGGAGGTCCCGCGAGGTTCCCCGTGGACCGCGGCGGTTCGAGGACGTGATCAGCCGCAACGTCGGAGAGGCGCCCGACCTTCGTGCTGGCGGCGACCAGGGTGTCAAGGTCGGCGAGTCGCGCGGGCGCCGCCGGGTACGCCGCCTCGACCAGCGGTGCGACGGCCACTCGGATCCGCTCAGCGTGCGTGGGAATCGACTCCCCCGGGCGCGTCCTGAAGGCCATCACAAGGTCTCGCGCCGCGGGCCGCGCCGCGTCGGGCAGATGCTCGGACGCGCGTGCCCACGACTCCAGGACGTCACGATCCCGCGGTGCGTCGTCAGTGCCCAGCAGCCCGAGCTCGGCCACCACGCGATGCGCTGTCGCGGGACCGACCCCCACCAGGAGTTGCAGCAGCCTGAACCAGGCGACGAGGTCACTCGGGTTGTCGGCCAGGCGAAACCCCGCGAGCATGTCCTTGACGTGCGCCGCCTCGATGAAGCGCAAACCGCCGTACTTGACGTACGGAATTCGCCGTGCGCCGAGTTCGAGCTCGAGGAGAGCCGAATGATGAGCAGCTCGCACCAGCACAGCCTGCTCGTGCAGCGCGACTCCGGCCTCGCGGTGCGCGAGGATTCGGTCGCAGACGGCGTCGGTCTGCGTGTCCTCGTCGGCGCAGCACACCAGTTGCGGGCCCGTCCCAGGTGCGGTCCTCGCCGCCCGGAGCACCGCCGAGAAGCCGACCGTCGCGTCGGCTCCGACCGCGTTGGCGACATCGAGGATCTGCTGGCTCGATCGGTAGTTCGTCTCAAGGATGACGGTCGTCGATCCGGGAAAGACACTGTCGAACTCGAGGATGTGACGCGGCTCCGCGGCGCGGAAGGAGTACAGCGCCTGTGCATCATCGCCGACGACGGTGATCCGCGGGTCGGCGCGGCGGAGGCCGGTCAGGATGTCGACCTGGAGTCCGTTGACGTCCTGGTACTCGTCGACGAGCACGTGGTCGAGCGAGCCGGCGAGCCGGGGGCCGAGACGATCGTCCTGCACGGCCGCACGCCAGAACAGCAGCAGGTCGTCAAGGTCGACCAGCCCCGCCGACCGTTTGCGGCGCACGTATGCGCGGCAGATCTCCGAGATGGCGTCGATGAAGTCCTCAGCCCACGGCGCTATTTCGGGCACGATCGCGGACAACGGCCGACCGGTGTTCACTGCGGCCGAGTACAGGTCGACGAGCAGCGTCTTGCGCGGGAAGCGCCGGTGTGTTGATGCAGCGTGCCCCTGCTCGTCACGTACCATGTCGATGACGTCGGCGGCATCAGCCGTGTCGAGCACCGAGAACCCTTCCGGGACTCCCAGCGTGCCCGCGTAGCGGCGGAGCGTCCGATGCGCGATGGCGTGGAACGTTCCCCCGATCACCCGACCCGCCGGGGAAGCGGCTCCGCGGTCCAGTCCTGCCGCGCTCATCAGCGACGAGGTGCGCGCGAGCATCTGCCGCGCCGCCCGCCGGGTGAACGTGAGCAGGAGCAGCCGTTCAGGCAGCGCGCCGGTCGCCAGCAGCCAGGCAACCCTGGCTGAGAGCGTGGTGGTCTTCCCCGTGCCGGCCCCCGCGAGGATCCGGAGCGGGCCGCCTTCATGGGTGACGGCAACCCGCTGGGCGTCGGTCAGATGATCGAGCCATACGAACATTCGTTCGATGATACCGCCTGTCCGCGCGCCACGGTGAGGTCGACCTCGCTCCACGACCGCGCACCGAGGTGGTCGAGCTACTTGGTCAGCAGCGTGGCGATGACATTGATCGTTGTCGAGAAGACGACGACACCGAACAGGTACGACAACAGTGCGTGGCGGATCGCCGTCATGCGAATCGCCTTGGCATTGAGATCGGTGTCAGACACCTGGAACGTCATGCCGATGGTGAGCGCGACGTATAGGAAGTCTTTGAAGTCGGGGGCCTGGTCGGCATGGAAATCGATCCCGCTTCCCAGCGCGTAGTAGAGCCGGGCGTAGCGCAGCATGAACACGACGTGGACGGCTGCCCACGACAGCACGACACTCAGCACGACGAGCGTGGTGATCGCGGACTTGACGAACCCGTGCGTTGATCCCGCTGCGATCAGCGCGAAGGCCACACTCACGAGGCTCGCGATATTCGCGCCGACGAGAATCGCCTCAGATGCAGTCCGTGAGTCGTCTTCGCCGACGGCGGCTCGTTCCGTAGCGGCGGCGTCCTTCCCGCGAATCCCCAAGAAGACAATGAAGATAAACGTGGCGGAGGTCACATCCCAGCCGGCGAGGATCGCCACCTGCCACTCGGTCAGCACGAGCGCCACGCCGAAGCCGATCACCCCGAGGCCAAGGCAGACGGCCAGCCGGCTCCGCGCGTTCACGCAACCGAGTGTCGCACGCCGTCGGCGCCACCGAGTGCGGTTTGGAGTGGAACGTACGGCGTCAGCGCTCCTGCGCGCCCCGGCTCCGTGGAGCGCCGGCTGTGCTCGGTGCACGGCATGTACGCTTGTGCGACGGTAACGCCCGACGGCCGACCCAGAAGCTTCCGCGTGTCCGGAGAGTGCGAGTGTCATCAGAGTGAGCGATCAGCAGGAACACCCCCAGCCCCCGTATGCGAAGGTCGTCGCGGCCATCGAGGAGCTACCCGGCCTGGAGAGCCTCAGCGAGTGGCTCGTCAAGGCACTCGACCCAGTGACCCGCCGGCGATCGCTGATGGATCTGCTCCACGGTCGCTGGCTCGGACACGCACTCCACCCGGCCCTGAGCGACGTGCCACTTGGGATGTGGATCAGCGTGCCCCTTCTCGACCTGATCGGTGACGACGCCGGCGCGACCATGCTCACCGCCGTGGGCTGCATCGCGTCGGGCGCGACGGCTGCAACGGGAACGGCCGACTGGTCGGTCACCTATGGTCGCGATCGGCGGCTTGCATTGGTCCATGGACTCGTCAATACCGCCGTCCTGGGTGTGCAACTCGCATCGCTGGGCGCGCGCCTGCGCGGACGGAAAGGCCGCGGCCGGTTGCTCTCGGTGGTCGGGCTCGCCGCGGGGACCGCTGCCGCATATCTGGGTGGTGACCTGGTGCTCGATCGAGCCCTCGCCGTCAACCACACCGCGTGGCTGTCCGGCCCTGCGGAGTGGACCGACGTCGCTGACGACAAGGACGTGACTGAGGGAGCACCCACGGTGGTGGACGTCGACGACCGCAAGATCCTGCTGACGCGGGTGGACGGGGCCCTGTGCGCACTCGAGAACACGTGCACGCATGCTGGTGGTCCCTTGAACGAAGGCACCATCGCAGACGGCAACGTCGTCTGCCCCTGGCACGGTTCCCGATTCCGCCTCTGCGACGGTGCCGTGCTGGGTGGTCCCGCCACATTTCCGCAGCCGCAATTCGAGACTCGAAAGGTCGCCGGCCGGGTGCAGATCCGCGGCCGCGAGGGCTGACGCTCCGCGATCTCGGGGGCAGGACCGGAAAGCGGTTGCGACGCCGGGCACAAGACTGCTAGCCTGCGGGCGATCAGGAACGGCAGGAGTGGACGTTCACTGAGGGGGGACCGGTCTCCGCGACCTCTAACACCTCCACTCACGGAGGACGCGATGGGACACCCTCGATGGAGGTTCACAGCCTCGCTCTTTGTCGCAGCCCTGGCCGTGCCCGCGGCGCTGGCCGGCGGAGGGCTCACGTCGTCGGCGTCGTCGGCCGCCCCCAAGGCACCGACACACATCGACTGTAGCAACAGCAATCGGTTCATCTGCACCGAGGTGCGTGACTCGGATTCCGTCTTCGGTCACTACGTCGGCCACGACGAGCCCAGCGTGCTCTTCTACTCGAGCAAGAACGGCTCGGGCAACCAGATGCAGTACAGCGGCGTGCTGCCCACGGAGCCATCCCCCACCAACGTTCCGGGCAAGCACGTCTACAGCTTCGAGTACGCGCCTGCGTTCTGGTTCGGCATGGCGATGTGCGACTCTCAGTCGTATCCGGAACTCGTGAACTCCTGCGTTCCAGACAGCAATCTCAATATCGTGAACCCGGTCAAGAGCCCCTACCACCCGGGCGCCGCATACATGGAGCTGCAGTTCTATCCCCCCGGATACGTGCAGCAGTGGAACGGCTTCAGCTGCTCTCCCACTCAGTGGTGCGTCGCCTTGACGATCGACAGTCTCGCGCTGAACTCGCTGACCGGTCAGCAGCTCAACTCGGCCTGCGAGAGTCTGGTCGGTGAGGAGTATGTGAACTTCGCGTACCTCACCCACAGCGGCAAGCCGCAGGGCCCGCCGAACCCCGTGCAGTTCCAGGCGCTTGCGTCCGGAACGCCCGACCCGCACAAGGTCGAGTTCCTCAACCAGGGCGACACCTTCGCGGTGACGCTGCATGACACGTCGAGCGGGCTCCAGGCGGTCGTCAAGGACACCACGAACGGCACCTCCGGCGCGATGACTGCGAGCGCCTCCAACGGCTTCGGCCAGGTGAAGTTCGCACCCAGCCCCTCGACCCAGTGCAAGAACATCCCCTACAACTTCCATCCGATGTACGCCACCTCCAGCACCCAGACCACCGTTCCGTGGGCGGCGGCAACCTACAACGTGGCGTTTGACACCGAGATCGGACACTTCGACTACTGCAGCTCCGTGGACGCCACCACGGGCTCCTGCGTCGGCAACGAGGGCATCGGGAGCAATACCGAGCCGGCGGACGGCGACGACTTCGGCTGCTGGCCTGGATCGGCATCGGGTCTCATCAAGATCGGTGCCTGCGAGGGATCCAACGTCGGTTACGACGGGACCCCGTACCTCAACGACTGGCCGAACGGCAGCTCGTCCCGGCCGACCCCATTCATCTTCACCAGCCCGCTGACCGGGCAGGACTACGACACCAACTATGCGTCGGTCGGGTTCAACACGGACCTTCCGGCGATCGAGGGCCAGCTCGGCACGTGCGACAACAACACGGGCGCAGGCTGCACGATCATCCCGCCGACTGACGACGGGACTCCGGCGCAGTTCTACCCGTACTACACCACCGGCGCCGCGCTGGGTGGATGCGCATGGACCGTCGGCCAGATGTATCCCGGGTTCAGCACCAACAACTACGGCGCGCACCAGCAGTACGGGCAGCTGCTGAAGGTCGCGTACACCGGACCTGGAGGCGTTGCCTCGTTCTCATACAACGACTACCAGAAGAACCTGCCGAACAACCCCTGCCCTCGCTGACGTGACCAGTTGGGAGGAGCCGCCTTCGGGCGGCTCCTCACCAACGCTCTCCGTTATGCGGCCAACGCCTTCGCGAAGGCGTTGAGGCCCTTCCGCCAGCCCTCGTCTCCCCCGACAGAGTCGCGCATCGATTCCCAGCCGCTGCCGTGGCGGTCGAGCTTGCGGTGCTCGAGGTCGACGCGCGTGCGGCTCGGTCCCTCTGCGACGAAGGTGACCTCGACCTCGCTCGTGTGCTCGGGGTCAGTCTCGATCTGCCATTGCATGCTGATGTCCCAGCTGAACACGAGCCGGTGGGGTGGGTCGTAGGCGAGCACGCGCGACCAGTGCGACTCCGTGCCGTCGGTGGCGCGGTCGAAGATGTGACCGCCGACCCGCGGCTCGAAGACCATCGCACTGAGCTCGCCTTCGAGGATGTGGTGATCTGGAGGCCACCACGTGCCCATCTGCTCCGTGAAGACCATGAACGCGTGGGCGATCGGCGCCTCGACGAGCACCGATGCGCGAACCGATGTCCCTGCTGTCTGGGTGGTCATGCCTCCTCCTTGCCTGCTGATTGTTCTGCTGCTGTCCGAAAGGCACTGAGCGTCTGGTCCCAGAATCGCTCGAAATACGCGCGCAGCTCGGCGATGCCGCGCTGGTCGATGCTGTAGATGCGCCGATTTGCCTCGGCGCGGTCGGTCACCAGGCCCGCATGCTTCAGGACCCGCAGGTGCTGCGATACCGCGGGCCGGCTGATCGGGAGGCCGCGCGCGATCGCGCCCACGGGCATCGGGCCGGCGGCGAGGCGCTCGAAGATGGCCCGCCGCGTTGGATCGCCGAGGACGGTCAACGGCTCTAGGTTAGCTATCACTTACGGTAAGTGTAGACGCACGTTCCGGTGACGTCAACATCCGCCGCGCGAACACCATCTACACTTCGCCGACTCGCGGCCGAGCCCTCTCCCCGCACCACCTACACTTGGGTCGGTAACCGGCCTCGGGCCTCGAGGAGCACGCAGTCTTGACCGCGACGTCCGACTCCAGCAGAGGACCCGTCGCGCAGCCGGTGCTGAGCCCGCTCACCGGGGCCGCGATCTTCCTTGTCGTCACCATCGATCCCGGCGGCGAGTCCGTGGCTCGGGACCTCCTCGCCGACTGCGCAGGGCTGCAGCGGTCGGTCGGCTTCAGGATCCCGGACGGCGGCCTCACGGGCGTCGTCGGGGTGGGATCGGAAGCGTGGGACCGGTTGTTGAGCGGGCGCCGGCCAGCCGAACTGCACTCACTTCCCGAGTTCGTCGGCGACAGGCATCGCGCCGTGTCCACACCGGGCGATCTGCTCTTCCACATCCGTGCCGTGGAGATGGATCTCTGCTTCGAGCTTGCCGGCCAGATCATGAACCGGCTGCGGGACAACGTCACCGTCGTCGAGGAGATCCACGGCTTCAAGTATTTCGACGAGCGCGATCTTCTCGGCTTCGTCGACGGGACCGAGAATCCCAGCGGCGAGGCCGCGTATGACGCTGTGACCATCGCCGCCAGCGATCCCGCATTCGCCGGCGGGAGTTACGTGATCGTGCAGCAGTATCTGCACGACCTCGACGCATGGAACGCGCTCCCCGTCGAGGCTCAGGAAAAGGCGGTGGGACGCACCAAGCTCGCCGACATCGAGCTAGCTGACGATCAGAAGCCGACCAACTCCCACGTCGCGCTCAACGTTCTCACCGACTCCGACGGTACCGAGCTCAAGATCCTGCGCGACAACATGCCGTTCGGCCGTGTCGGACGCGGTGAGTTCGGCACGTACTACATCGCCTATGCGAGCACGCCGCGCATCACCGAACGGATGCTCAGCAACATGTTCATCGGTGACCCTCCGGGCAACTACGATCGAATCCTCGACTTCTCGACGGCAGTCACCGGTGCCCTGTTCTTCGTGCCGTCCCAGGATTTCCTCGAGGCACTGCCGGATCCACCCGCGGCGGATCCGATCAGGCCTACCGGAGGCTGACGTGGCGACGATCAAGCTCTGACAGGCGGCGCACTCCGAGGAGTTGCATCGTCCGGCGCAGCTCGCGCACAAGGATGCTCGTCGCCCGCTCGACGCCGCGCTCACCGCCGGCCATGAGTCCATAGAGGTACGCGCGGCCGACGAGAACGGTCCGAGCGCCGAGGGCGACAGCCGCCACGATGTCGGCGCCGCTCATGACTCCAGTGTCCACCCAGATCTCGGTCCGATCCCCGACGGTGTCGACGACCTCGGGGACCAGGCTCAGCGGCACCGGCGCCCGGTCAAGTTGACGGCCGCCGTGGTTCGACAGGACGATCGCGTCGACACCCGCATCCGCCATGCGCCGTGCGTCGCCGACCGACTGGATGCCCTTGATGATCAGTGGCCCGCCCCAGCAGGACCGCACCCACTCGAGGTCCGCCATCGTCATGGTCGGATCGAAGAGCTCGTCGATCAGCTCGGCGATGGTGCGGTCCCAGGCGCTGAGTGACGCAAAGGTCAGGGGTCTTGTGGTCAGGAGGTTCGCCCACCACGCCGGATGCGTGGCGATGTCGGCCACGGTCTTGAGCGTGAGCGTCGGCGGGATCGAGAAGCCGTTGCGCACGTCGCGCAGTCGATTCCCGGCGACCGGAACGTCGACGGTCAACATCAGGGCCTCGAAGCCCGCCGCCTTGGCGCGCATCATCAACTCCGCGCCGGCCGCGCGATCCTTCCACACATACAGCTGAAACCATTTCCGCGCGCTGGGCGCAGCCGATGCGACGTCCTCGATCGACGTCGTCCCCATGGTGGACAGTGCATACGGGATGCCGTGGCGCTCAGCGACACGAGCCACCGCACGCTCGCCCTCATGGTGCATCAGCCGCGTGAAGCCGGTGGGCGCGAACGCAAACGGCGCCGCGGAGGGGCGGCCCAGAACCGTGCTGATCGTGTCAACACCGGACACATCGTGGAGCACCGACGGCGTGAACTCCAGCGTCTGGAACATCCGCCGAGCGCGGCTCAGGCTGATCTCGCCCTCGGCAGCGCCGTCGGTGTAATCGAACACCGCCCGGGGGACGAGACGGCGCGCCGCGGTGCGCAGGTCGGCAATGGTGAGCGCCCGAGCCAGGCGGCGGTCGGTCGCGTTGAGCTGCACAGGTCTCGCACGCAGCAGCGGCCGGATCTCGGACCATTTCGGTAACTGACGCTCCGTCGTATGCACAGCCTCTTCGGTCACTGTGGGGTCATCCCCGCTCCAACTCCAGAGGCACGGCGCAGATCATCGCAGGCGGCCGAATCCAGTCGGTCGCGCTGGGCGCGCGTAATCACCAGACCCCTGAGGCGAGGTCGATGAGCCACGTGGATCGAAAGGACCGAAACCCGAAACGCTCGTAGAGACGCCTCGCCGGGTTGCCCTCACTGACCGTCAGTCCGAGGCGCGCGTTCCCTGCCCGGGCGCACGATCCGACAGCGTGCTCGAGCAGCAGACCGCCAAGCCCGCGTCCCTGGAAGCTGGAGACCACGAAGATCTCCGGAATCCACGGATCTCCCGCCCACCATGCGGTGGCCGGCATCTCGGTCACCACCACCACACCGGCAATAGCACCGTCGGCGTCGAGCACGACGCGTGAGGCTGCTGCCAGGACCGGCCCGCAGGGGCCGTCGCCTTCCAACAGCTGACTCCAGTACACGCCGCGATCAACCCCCAGCCAGATCCCGTAGTCGACGTGCCCTGGCATGGTTGCCGCCGCGGCGGCCTCGGCAACACTGGTTGGATCGGCGTCGAGCGGCCCGAGGACCAGCCCTGATGGTGGTGCGTGAGGCACCGCGATCCTGGTGGTCTGGAGATCGGCCGCCATGTCGTGGGCGAGCCGGCGCAGCCGACCTCCGCCCGCCAGAAGCCTCGCTGCCTCTGTGCCGTCATGGGTTCGGGCTACATTCACAACACCGAGGCTAGCTTCTTGACGACCGACGCCGATCACCGGCGGCCGGCACCATCACAGTATTGTGGGGTTCCGGATCGCCTCGGCGAAGACCGCACCTCCAGATGCGGTTCCCGCCATTTCAGTCGACCGACGAGGCGCCTGCTGAGACGCCGACCACGTGGGGATGATCGCTGCAATGCCTTTGAAGAGAGTCGGCGGGCTTCTGCTCACTGACTCGTACGAGCTGCGAATGGCCGCGAGTTACCTCCGCCGGGGCATGGACGGAATGGCAACCTTCAGCCTGTTCGTCCGCCGACTGCCTCCGGAGCGAGGCTTTCTGGTCGCAGCGGGCCTCGAGGACTGCCTCAGCTTTCTCAGCGGGTTCGGTGCCGACCGGGCCGCGCGCATGTATCTGGCCGGGGTTGCGGGCCTGACGCCCGCCGACCGGCACGCCCTCGCCCGTCTGCGGTTCACCGGTGACGTCTGGGCCGTGCCCGAAGGCCGAATCGTGTTCGAGAACGAGCCGCTGCTGGAGGTGACGGCGCCGATCGCCGAAGCCCAGGTGGTCGAAACCTACCTGCTCAACCAGGTGACGTTTCAGTCGGCGATCGCGAGCAAGGCGGCACGATGCCGGCTCGCGAGTGGCGGCCGAACGCTGATTGACTTTGGCTTCCGACGCACCCATGGCACCGACGCGGCCATGGCACTCGCGCGGCTGTCGGCGGTCGCCGGCTTCTCGGCGACGAGCAACGTCGCGGCGGCACAGCAGTACGAGCTGGCGACCTCGGGCACCATGGCGCACTCGTACATCGAAGCTTTCGAGGACGAGCACGAGGCGTTCCGCGCGTTCGCCGAAGACTTCCCCGATCACCCGACCTTCCTCGTCGACACCTACGACACCGAGCAGGGCGTTGAATCGGCCGTCCGCGCCGCGAAAGAACGGGATCTCGGAGATGCCTTTTCCGTACGCCTGGATAGCGGCGACCTCGACGTGCTTGCGCGAAAGGCGCGACGGCAGCTCGATGAGGCAGGATGCCCCAGGGCACAAATCGTTGTGAGCGGGGGGCTCGACGAGTACGACATCGCAACGCTGGTCCAGAGCGGCGCCCCCGTTGACGCATTCGGGGTCGGCACGAAGATGGCCGTGTCAGCCGACGCCCCGTCACTCGAGAGCGCCTACAAGCTCGTCGCCTACGCGGGCAGGCCCGTCCTCAAACTGTCAGCCGGCAAGATCAGCCTCCCCGGCGCAAAGCAGGTCTTCCGCAACCTGCGCCTGGGTGGGGATGTTCTGGGGCTGCGCGAGGAGGACATCGCCGGGCGCGCCCCGCTCCTGGTCCCGGTGATGCTCGCCGGTGAGCGGATCGTGGAGCGTGAGGCGCTCGCGACCGTGCGCGACAGGCTCACAACGGACATCGACGCCCTCCCGGAGAGCGCTCGACGCCTGCAGGGCCCTGAGCCGATGCCGGTCACCGTTTCGGAGCAACTCGAGCATCTTCGCCAGGAATGCGCCGCGCGGGTGAGACGACGCGCGCGTCCGGTCGCGCCCCAGGTGAGAGGGATTGCCAGCACCGACGACCCACTTATAGCGGCATGCACCACCCAAGTCGCGCTTCGCGACGGCAGACGGATTCGCATCCGCCCGATCGTCACGGCCGACAAGGGCGCGATCGTCCGCGGGTTCGAGCGTCTGTCGACGGAGTCGCGGGTGCGCCGCTTCTTCAATCCGCCGGCGTCGCTGAGCGAGTCGATGCTCCACTACCTCACGACGATCGACTACACGAATCACATGGCGCTCGGCGCATGGGATGTCGACGCGCCGGACCACCCTGGCGTGGCCATCGCCCGATACATCCGCCTCACGGACGAACCCGAGTGCGCCGAAGCGGCGGTCACCGTGATCGATGAGTATCAGCACCGCGGCATCGCAACGGTGCTGCTCGAGGCGCTCGCCCTTATCGCCATTCAGAACGGTATCAACAGATTCTGCGGCTACGTCCAGTGGGAGAACGATGATGTGCTTCGCCTGGTGCACAGCCTCGGTGGCACCGTGCGCCACAGTTCCACCGGGGTGGCGCGGCTCGACGTTCCTCTCGGGATCGCCGAGCCGCACAGCGACGAGATGCCGCTCCTTGCGGCATTGCGACTGCTCGCGCGCCATGAGATCGACCTGGTGTCGGGTGGCGCCAACGTCTCAGGGGATTCGGAGAGCACCGCAGGGTTGGTCGCGGGGCGCTGATCCGGTTAGCGGGTAGTCAACCGAAATTGCCGGCGGCCAAAAGGCCGGCGCGGACGTTCGGCCGGATGGTGGACCGAGTTGGTCATGCGCGCCCCGGTGTCGTCGTCACCTCCCCCCAACGCGCGAACGCGGTGGTGAGCCCCGCGACGAGCCGGTCGAAACTGCGATCGATATCCACGGGCAATCCGAATCCACCGTCCATCTCGAGGATCACGAAGCCGTGCAGCGCCGCGCGCAGAGCGCGAATGGCATCGACGGCGTCGTCATCGCGCAGTTCGTAGCCGGCCATGACGTCGGCGACGACCCGCACGACGTTGCCGCTGGCGAGCTCGTCGTCAGTGTCTCCGGAGGCGGGCGCGCGCTGCGCGGCCGCATACCGCCCCGGATGCTCGAGCGCCCAAAGACGATACGCGTGGGCCATCGACGCAATGGCGTCGTTACGCGCTCGACCGACCGCGCCTCGCCCCAGGACAGCCGCCAGGTCATTCTTGGCACGCACGGCGATGCTCCGCCTGAGACCGTTGGTCCCGGCGATGTGCTTGTAGAGCGACGGCTGGCGAACGCCCAGCCGATCCGCCAGCGCCGCGAGCGTGAGACCCGACAGGCCCACCTCATCGGCAATCCGCTCGCCCTCCTCGACCACGCGAGCCTCGGTGAGACCCGCCCTAGGCACGGTTGCCGAGCCCGTTCAGAAAGCTGACCACGGCATCCGTCGTGATCTCTGGCTGTTGCGACTGCGGATAATGGCCGGCCTCGGGCACCATGACCACCTCGCCGTGGAGCCTCTGCGCAATCCAGTCGGCCTCGGCCTTCGGATCCGGAAAGTCCGGATCCTGATCGCCCATCACGACCAGGGTGGGCGCGGCGACATGATCAATTCGCTCCGCGGCCGGGTCGTGGCTGACGTGCGTGGTGCGCGAGAAGGCCTTCGCGTATCCCGGCTGACGCAGGCTGGCCACCACGCGATCTCGGTAGGCGTCGAAATCCACGGGTCGCCGGCCAGCGTAGAGCTTTGGGAGGTAGGACTTCCAGGCTGCCGCCGCCCAGAGCGGGGTCATGGCCACGCGGAGGAGCACGCGCTGCATCGTGCTCATCCGGGCGTTGCGGACGAACGGCCCGACCAGGACGAGACCTCGAACCAGGTCGGGTCGCGCGGCAGCCGTGATGACCGCTGACGCGGCGCCCATGGAGTTCCCGACCACGACGGCCGGGCCGCCGAGCTCCTCGACAAGCGCCACGAGATCTTCGGAGGTCTCGATGTCGCCATAGGTTGCGAACGCGGCGTCGCTCTCCCCGTGGCCCCGGAGATCGGTCGCGGCGACTCGGTAGCCGGCGGAGCGAAGCTTCGGCGCCAGGAATCGATACGTGCCGCGGAGGTCGCCCATTCCGGGCACGAGGACGACCAGCGGTCCAGTGCCGTCGACGTCGTAGGCAATCCTTCCGTCGGGGCGACCAAGGTAGCGGGTTTCCTGGGTACGGGCTGCGGATTCTGCTTGCATGAAGGCTACTATAGTTAGCTCATAAGCTAATGTCAATAGCCTGACAGGTTGGCCCCCGACTCGGCCCGACTCAGGACCGCGCCGCGATCTGAATGGCGGCGCCGACGCTGACCAGCAGATCCCACGAGTTGCGCAGGGAGGTGAGCAGCAGAAAGATGGCGACCCCGGAGAGCCAGGCGAACCCGTCCTGATAGTCGTTCGCCACGAAGACGCCCCCGACGGCGATCACGCCGACGATAGCGATCGCGCTCGACCCGAATCGCAGGAAGAGACGCTGCACGCTCAGCGTGCGGTACTGGCTGCGCACCCCGGCCACAAGGCTGCGGACGACCAGCACGCCCCCGACCGCGCCCAACCCAACGAGATCCCAGCCAATCGATGAAGGATCGTTGACGCGCGGGACGACCATGAAGAGCGCCACCACCAACGTCACCGCAAATCCGGTCAAGGTCACTCTCGCCAGGCTCTGCACCTCAGGACGTGTCACCACGACCCTGAGGTGGAGCGAGAGTCCCACGAACAGAAGCCCGACCAGGCTCGCGGCTGCCGCACCGGTGATCGAATAGAAGTCGTGCCAACCCAGAAGCTCTGTTTGGAAACTCATGCCCGCGAGTTTGACCGCCTGGTTGGCGCAGCACAACAGTATCGATGACGACGAAGCCTCGACGCGCCGCCGAACGCTCGCGGCACAGCGATCGAGCGCAGCTGAGACGCGCCGCTGACGATTAACCTCCGGCGCGCGGTTACATGAGCCGAGCCGTGCCAGAACGTCGGTTCAGTCAAGCGCCATCGCATCTGGTCACTGACGCCAACCCTTTATGGGGCTTGGTATTTCCCTTCGCGTCCGCCCCCGCGACGGCGGCGCCCGCAACGGGAACCGCGTTAACCCTGCGAACGGTTGGCAGCCTGGGCCCAATACTTGTCGGCCCCAACGGCATGACCCTGTACATGTTTCTGAGTGACACGACAACGATGTCAACCTGCAGCGGCTCGTGCGCTCAGAACTGGCCGCCATTGACCACCACGGGTTCGCCGCGGGCGAAGGGTGGGGTTTCGCAGAGCCTGCTCGGCACGATCGGGCGCCAGGACGGGACGATGCAGGTCACCTATCATGGCCACCCGCTCTACTCGTTCATCGCCGATTCGCATCCGGGTATGGCCAACGGCGAGGGGCTCGACGCGTTTGGCGCTCGATGGGAAGTGATCAACGCTGCCGGCATGGCCGTCGCCAGGTAATCAACCGCCCCATCTGATCTTCCAACGGCCCCGTCGGGCCATCGGCAGGCTGCGCCACTCTATTCTCGACCCACGGCAACGGTCACAATCCGGGCTTCCCACACGCAGGTTCGGGGTTCGAATGAAGCGGGCAGTCGATCCGACCAGCACGGTGATCATCAGGTTGATCGCCGCGCTCGCAGCCGTCATCACGTCCTATCAGCTGACCCGCCCCGGATTCCTGTTCGGCATCACGCCCGATATCTCCGCCTGGCTCGGCGGATCGATCCGGCTCGTCCACGGGGCCATGCCGTACCGCGACTTCGACCTGCTGCAGCCGCCGGGATTCCCACTGCTCGCGAGCCCTCTCGCCTTCCTGTCTGAGTGGATCGGCACACGCGATGCGCTCGCGATCTTGCGTCTGAGCACACCGCTCCTTTCGGCGGCGAGCGTCCTGCTGATGGGCAGGGTGGTACGCATGCATGGGCGCGTCGCAGTCATCGTCGCGTGCGGTGTCATGGCGTTGTATCCCGCCGAGTTGTACGCGCTTCGGAGCGGGCTGCTCGAATCCGTCGTGGCCTTCTTCTGCCTGGCTGGGGCAGCGCTGATGTTCGACGGCGATTCCGTGGCCGCCTCGCGACGCCGGGTTCTCGCCGGGGGCGTCGCGTTCGGGATCGCCGGGACGGTCAAGGCGCCGGCGATCGTTCCGGTGGTCGTGCTGGCCGTGCTCTGCCTTTCCGACATGCGACATCGATTCATTCCCTTCGTCGGCGGCGTCGTCGCGGGGTTCGCCATCCCGACGTTGCCGTTCTTCCTCATGGCGCCCGGAGACTTCATCCGCGATGTCGTCATCACGCCCCTGAGCAGCATCCCGGCGACCAACCGCGTGTCGATCTCCGTACGGCTCGGGGATATCACAGGCACCTCAGCCTTCGGCGACGCCTCGGCGTCGATCATCGCGACCGTGGTGATCGTGGTGATCGTGGCTGCCGCCTTCGTGCTGCCACGACGGCGACCGTCGACGCTCGGGTGGTTCGCGATCGCGGCCACAGTGCTCGCGTCGCTCGCTCAGCTCGGCCCCTCGTACTACTTCGCCAATTACACCGCGTTCGTCACGCCCTTTCTGGGCCTGCTCGTCGGGATCTCGGTCGCGCGCCTCGTCGAGCATCGATCAGAGCGAATTGCCGTGGCGATCGCAGCGCTTGCAGTGGCGATCCTGTTTACCCATCAGGTCTTCGCGATCAGCGGATCCGCGACGTCAGATATCGCAGGGGTTGTCGATGCGGTGATTCCCGCAGGAGGATGCACGCTCTCGGACGCGCCGTCCAAGTTGGTGAGCACCAATCGGTTCGTGGCGACCACCCCCGCCTGCAATGCCCTGATCGACCCCGAGGGCGCGACGCTCTCGTATGGATACGGTTCGGCGGGTGCGGAGCGCCTCTGGACCGGCATGGTCGAACATGCCGACTACATGCTCACCAGTACGCCCTTCGACGACTGGGACATCCCCCCCGACACGCAACTCCGGGCATACGTCACCACGAACTTCCACCTGATCCAGAGTGACAAGCTGCTGTTCTACGTACGCAACGGTTTCCCCTCGGGCCAGCCGTGATAGGGTCGGTCGCCTCGTGAGGGTTCTCCTGGTCTCCTGCTACGAGCTCGGCCATCAACCACTCCACGTCGCGTCGGCCGCGGCCTTCCTGCGCGCGTCGGGGCATGACGTCAGCGCGGTCGATCTCTCTGTCCAGACCCTCGGCGAGGCCAATCTCGACACCCCCGATCTGGTGGCGATCGCGGTCCCGATGCACACCGCGATGCGCATGGCCGTTCCCGCGGCCCGAGCCATCCGCGCCCGTCGTGGGGTGCACGTTCGCATCGTTCTCTTCGGACTTTACGCCCCACTCTGCGGTCCGACGCTTGAAGCCGGCCTTGTCGACGCGTTCGTTGGGGGTGAGTACGAGCAGGCGCTGGTCGCCATCGCCGACGGCGCCGTCGACTCGCGGGCGGTCGTGCTCGACCGGCTTCGCTTCCTCCTGCCCGCTCGTGACCTGCTGCCGCCACTCGATCGCTATACCCGGCTCCGTGTCGACGGCGAGGAGCGGCTGACCGGCTACGTGGAGGCAACGCGCGGCTGCGTGCACCGCTGCCGTCACTGCCCCGTCCCCGCGGTGTACGACGGCCGGATTCGAGTCTGGCAACGCGAGGTACTCGTGGACGACGTGGTCCGGCTCTGGGATGAGGGCATGCGCCACCTCACGTTCGGGGATCCCGACTTCCTGAATGCTGTGCCGCACGCAACGGCTGTCGTCCGTGCCGTGCACGAGCGCTGCCCGGAACTCACCTTCGACATCACGACCAAGGTGGAGCACATCCTCGAGCACCCACAGGTCATCGCCGAGCTGCGAGAGCTTGGCCTGCTCTTCATCGTTTCGGCTGTTGAGTCGACTAGCCCCCGCGTGCTCGAGCTCCTCGACAAGGGACACTCGGCTGACGACGTCCTCGCCGCACTCCGCGCCTGCCGCTCGGGAGTCGAGCTGCGCCCCTCACTCCTGCCGTTCACGCCGTGGAGCACGCTTCGCGACCAGCTCGACCTGCTCGACATGATCGCCGCCACCGACCTCATCGAAAGCGTGGACCCCGTCCAGTTGAGCATCCGCCTCCTGGTGCCTCCGGGCTCGCTGCTCCTGGCCTTACCGGAGATGCGCGAGCACCTGCGCGGCTACGATCCCGCGGGTTTCAGCCATCTCTGGCAGCATCCCGATCCGGTGATGGACGCGCTCCAGGCTGAGATCGCGGAACTGGTT
>OCZU010001233.1_pt1 | contig 17068 bp, 10 predicted proteins | sample 1539001 | NCBI WGS metagenome assembly OCZU01 (sample SAMEA3539306, study PRJEB22396) | soil metagenome | biome: tundra; feature: field; material: soil | place: USA | collected 2010-05 | depth 0.15 m | reverse complement strand
GAGGACGCATCCATTACCAGCTCTGGCGCCTTAATTTGGTCTGCAGGTGCGATTTCGCCCCGCTTGGTGAGAAACGCTCCATTGGGGTACCGTGTCTCGAACGCCTTTTTGAGGCCAACCATCACGCGGTCGTTGCTGCGTAGGTCACGCTGCTTCACCGCGCTTTGCGAGTTGGTGTTGATACTGATATGGTCGCCGAAGGCGCGATCTTTGATTTCGTAGAACCGGAACAGGATGTGAGCGTCTTTGGCCTCAGGGGCGCGCACCCGCTCGGAACAAGTATAGATAGTGCTTAGCGATTGACATCCGTTGACCACGCTTACGCCTTTAAGCGTCAGTTTTGTTCGGTCTGCGCTCATGGTCATCGAGTCACATATTGCGGTGATCCCATTGTGGTAGAACATGAAATCTCGGACGTGCTCGCCGTGGATCGTCCGCTTCAACGCGCGATTGACCTTATTGTTGCTTCCGAGTGATTGTCGTACGTTTTTTGCGAACAACCGGCCGTCGGTGATGCCAGGAAACTTCAGGCATTCGGTCAACGGGAGCATGGCTATGACGGTGTTGGCGCTTGGAAACTGCGTATTGACAATCTTGGCGGGGTCGAGGGTAACCGTATGTTCCAGCGACGGCAGTATGGTGTTTTCCGCCTCCGCGAGGCGCGCGGTCAACATCTCTGTGTCGATTAAGTGCAAACTCGCCGAGAGGTCGTCAAACTCCGACACTTGTTCGGCGAAAGTTTTGAGGTCGTCCTGTGCGGCCTGAGTCGGCATTCCCGTGGTCACCAACTCAAACTCCACTCTGTAGTCGTCGTCCAGCGCGGTGCGAATCGCCTCGATCTTCTTCTTGAGTCGCTCGTTGCAGTCTTTTTGCAGGGAGTCCAGTTTCTGTATCCTCAGCCATGCGCTAAGAACTTCCTGAATTGGCCCGCCATCCACCTTGCTGGTGGAGATGAACTTTCCCTGAATCACAACTATGCGCTGTTCCTCCTCATCTACGATCACGGCGTCGATTTCCTTGTCATTCGGTCCGTCCGTGATGTCGTCGCGGGTCTGTGCGTCGTCACGCAGTAGTATGCGCCGGAGGTACCAGGCGATGAAACGTTGGCCGTCGTTGTCGAAGCTGTTTCGGTAGTACGGGTCTTCGGCAATTTCGCGCTGGATTTGAGCAAGCATAGCGGTGGTCTCCTAGGGGCGACGGCACATTGTACAGCGTGCTTCTGATGTTGGGCTTGCTTTCCTCGCAGCGGAAATCAAGCGCTCGCCCTGACGACATCTTGCGTCGTTCCCACGGCGGTTGCTTCTGCGTCCGAGAATTGCGAGTCGAAGTGGGCCAGCAACATCTCGATAAACCGACCGTGATAAACGGCGTATGTCTCCTTGGAGAGCGCCACGCCGCGCGGGGGGAGAGTCGTATAGGTCAGAATCCCCGAGCTGACATGCGGCCGAAGCCAGCACTTGTTCGCCCACTGGGTCGGCGTGTGGGTAAAGTCGCCGTCTTTGTCGTATTTCCATGTCTCGACATGCCCCTGATCAATCGCGCGCTTGATAGCTGCCAAGAGCGCCTGTGGTTGCGAAGTTGCCACTCTAACTGCCATTTGGAATCTCCTCTGTCTTGATCTTTTTCGGCGGCACCATTAGCCGTCTTACCCAAGACAGCGAACGAGCACGGAAATCTAGCCATCGGAAAAGAACAAAAATACAATGGCGGCAAACTGCCCACTCGTTCGCTGTCTTAGATTGAGGACGTTCTTTGATCGTCGGCGGGAAGAGGTCTGCCTCGACTCCGACTGTCGGCAACTGGTCGGACGCTGGCAAGAAGCTGGAGCGCGAGGCTGACGAGTTCGCCGCTGAGTTGCTGATCCCAACCTCATACGCCCGTCCTCGCTTCTCCGAGTCGGTACCGTCTCTCCAGATCATCGGCGCGATGGCGCGTGACTGTAGAGCCTCCCTGACCGCGACGGCCTGGCGATATTGCGACCTCGTGCCATACCCATGCGCGATTGTCTGGAGCACGGACGGAAGGATCGCTTGGTGGGGCTGGTCACTCGCCGCGCCAGTGCCGGCGTGTTTTCTGATCGAAGAGGTTTTGTCCTGTAACAGCTGTTCAATGATTAGGGTAAAAACTATTAATTCCGGTACAGCATCACACTGCGGTTTGCTCGCTCAACACCGATGATGCGCCGCCTGATCAGAGGGACAATCCTATCCCCGTTTTCCGAATCACACAGCTCTGCCATGTGGCTGATCTGATCACCCTGTAAATTGAGTTCGTCGCGCTCCGTTTCTCGGACCCCGTTCCGCAAAAGCGCAATCGGTGCTTGCTTATGCGTCATCATCGCGAAAGATGTGTAAACTCGTGAGTTAGCTTGCGAGTGGATACCGGCCTAAATGGACACCCATTTCTTCGAACGCCCTATTCTTAATTCCCCATACGACTACCCTGGTCGGCATTGGGAACTTGATGGCGAAGGACAGCCGACCCAGCAAATTATCGAGAGCCGTCGTCGTGCGGAGTTCATCACCCCGATCCCGAAGCCGAAAAAACAGAAGCAGAAGGCAAATCAAGAAGCATTGGTTTTTGACGAGGGTAAGGGGCTTTCAACCGAAAAGCAGCAGTATGACCCGACCTCGATTATCAATGAACTCCGCTATCAGGTAGATCAATGGCGGAAGTTGCCGAGTCCAAATGACTGGCTAGTGACACCGGAAACCGCACGTCTTCTCCAGCATTGGCGGTCTCACAAGTTTAACGATGTGCGGCCGTTTTTCTGTCAGATTGAAGCTGTTGAGACCGCTATTTGGCTAACTGAAGTTGCTCCGAATAAGGGAAAAACCGGGAAGGGATTTCTCGAACACCTCGCCAATGCCAATCGCGACGCTAATCCGGAGCTACTGCGCCTCGCTTTGAAATTGGCGACTGGCGCTGGCAAGACGACCGTCATGGCGATGATCATCGCCTGGCAGACGATCAATGCTGTTCGCAGACCTGGCAGTACACATTTCACACGCGGCTTCTTGGTAGTTTCGCCTGGGCTGACGATTCGTGATAGGCTGCGCGTCCTGCAGCCGAACGACCCGGACAGTTACTACGCCAGTCGAGAACTGGTTCCCGACGACATGCTTAGCGATCTCGAACGCGTGAAGGTCGTGATCACGAACTACCACGCCTTCCGGCTCCGCGATCGCATGGAGCTGTCGAAGGGAGGTCGCTCACTTCTGCAAGGCAGAGGGGAGGCGCTGGACACATTCGAAACCGAAGGGCAGATGATCCAGCGCGTCATGCCAGGCCTGATGGGGCTGAAGAACATCCTTGTTCTCAATGATGAGGCACACCACTGCTATCGCGAAAAACCGGGAGATGCTGCCGAGAATGATCTGGCAGGGGAAGACAAGCAAGAGGCTGAGAAGAATAATGAGGCCGCGAGGGTTTGGATCTCCGGCCTTGAAGCGGTTAAACGCAAGCTGGGGATCGAGCGCGTCATTGATCTATCGGCAACGCCATTCTTTCTTCGTGGTTCCGGCTATGCCGAGGGCACTCTGTTTCCGTGGACGATGAGTGACTTCTCGCTGATGGATGCCATTGAATGTGGCATCGTCAAACTTCCGCGTGTGCCAGTGGCTGACAATATTCCTGGCGAGGAAGTGCCGGTATTCCGGAACCTGTGGGAGCACATTCGCACCAGAATGCCCAAGAAAGGCAGGGGCAAGTCAGGGGCGCTTGATCCGCTCAGTCTTCCCGTTGAGTTACAGACGGCATTGGAAGCGCTGTACGGTCACTACGCAAAGACCTTTGCTCTGTGGGAAGAACGAAAGATCAAAGTTCCACCTTGCTTCATCGTCGTCTGCAATAACACTTCCACATCGAAGCTTGTTTACGACTTCATTTCAGGTTTTCACCGCGAAAATGAGGACGGGTCAACTACTCTGGAAAATGGCCGGCTGGCGCTCTTCCGGAACTTTGACGAGTTCGGGAATCCGATTCCCCGTCCGCGGACGTTGCTGATCGACAGCGAGCAACTTGAATCGGGAGATGCATTGGACGACAAGTTCCGGTCAATGGCGACTGACGAGATTGATCGATTCAGACGCGAGATTGTCGAGCGCACAGGAGATCGCCAACAGGCGGAGAACATCACCGACCAGGATTTGCTTCGCGAAGTGATGAATACTGTTGGCAAGCCGGACCGTCTTGGCGGATCAATCCGCTGTGTCGTCTCGGTTTCGATGCTCACCGAAGGCTGGGACGCCAACACTGTGACCCACGTTTTGGGTGTTCGAGCATTCGGAACTCAGCTCCTCTGCGAACAAGTCATAGGAAGAGCGTTGCGGCGCCAATCGTATGATCTCAATGAGGAAGGCCCTGACAAGGGTCTCTTTAATGTTGAGTATGCCGACGTGCTTGGTATCCCGTTCGACTTCGCAGCCAAGCCGGTCATCGCTCCGCCTCAGCCGCCTCGTGAAACGATCCAGGTCAGGGCAGTCCGTCCTGATCGCGACGCGCTTGAAATTACTTTTCCACGTGTTGCCGGATACAGAGTTGAACTACCCGAAGAGCGTCTGACTGCACAATTCAACGATGACTCGGTGCTGGAATTGACTCCCGACCTTGTTGGTCCCTCGATCACAAGGAACGCCGGCATCATCGGCGAGGGTGTCGAGCTCAGTCTTGAGCACCTCGGTGACATGAGGCGGTCAACATTACTCTTTCACGTCGCCAAACGATTGCTTTATACGAAGTGGCGTGATCCTGGGGAAGAACCCAAGCTGCACCTGTTTGGGCAGCTCAAACGGATCACCAAGGAATGGCTGGACAGCTATCTTGTCTGCAAGGGCGGTACTTTCCCTGCGCAGCTCATGTATCAGGAACTGGCAGACATGGCGTGTGAACGCATCACCGCGGCGATCGTCCGCGACACAATCGGGAAATCGCCGATCAAGACGATCCCAGACCCCTACAATCCTATGGGTTCGACGAGCTATGTGAAGTTCACCACTTCCAGGACGGATCGTTGGGAGACGGATGCGCGTCGTTGCCACGTAAACTGGGTAATTCTCGATAGCGATTGGGAAGCTGAGTTCTGCCGTGTGGCTGAGTCACATCCTCGGGTGAAGGCGTACGTGAAGAATCACAATTTGGGTCTGGAAGTGCCGTATCGGTTTGGTTCTGAAAACCGCAAGTACCGGCCTGATTTCATCGTGCTGGTAAACGACGGGCACGGCGAGGACGACCCATTGCACTTGATTGTGGAGATCAAGGGCTACCGGCGGGAGGACGCAAAAGAGAAGAAAACGACGATGGAGACGTATTGGGTGCCGGGTGTGAACAACAGCGGCAAGAATGGCCGTTGGGCGTTCGCCGAGTTCACTGAGGTCTACCAGATCGAATCCGACTTTGCGGCCAAGGTTGAGGTGGAATTTAACAAGATGATCGAGTCTGTGACGGTCTCGCAGATGGCGTAAAGAATCCTATGGCGAAGAACGGTTCAAAGCAGAAGGAAAAGAAGAAAGTTGAAACGCTGACGCACGATAAGGCGAAGCGCAGGAACATTCCAACGGCTGAATTCCAGTCGGTAATGCGGGTCGATGAGCAAAGCCCAATTCGTGTCGCCTATGAACGGCGAAATCGCGATCTCGACCCGCAGCTCGTTTGGCGAGGCAAGGACGAGCAAGATTGGTCTGATCTGGTCGTGCATGCACCACCTCTTTACATCCAGGAAAAAGTTCAGCCGAAGGTGCTTATTGATGAGCTCCAACGCCGGACGGAGGCCGATTCCAGCGCAGTCAACGATCAAATTGACCTGTTCGCCGACTTCAATGGTCTTCCGAGTGAGGCCTCCAAAACAGAGTTCTATCAGCACGATGCTCACTGGAGCAATCGCATGATCCTCGGCGACAGCCTCCAAGTGATGGCGTCGCTTGCCGAGCGCGAAGGACTGCGAGGTCAGGTGCAGTGTATCTACATCGACCCACCCTACGGCATCAAATTCAACAGTAACTTCCAATGGTCAACGACGAGCCGTGATGTGAAGGACGGAAACGTAGAACACATTACTCGTGAACCCGAGCAGGTGAAGGCTTTTCGTGATACGTGGCGCGATGGTATTCACAGCTATCTTACTTATCTGCGAGATCGCCTCACCGTGGCTCGCGATTTACTCAGCGAGTCAGGCTCTATCTTTGTCCAGATCGGTGACGAAAATGTGCATCGGGTCCGTACTGTGATGGATGAAGTGTTTGGGGACGACAATTTTCTTAGCGAAATCGTCTTCCAAAAGACAGGGGGGTTCGCACCATCTGGCGTTTCGAATATCTGCGACTACATTTTGTGGTTTGCCAAAAACCGGCAAGCGACCAAGACTAGACCCGTATACGAGTCGTCCCCGCGCCCATCCCTAGGCGACCCGTACTATGTGTTTTTGGAAAGTGAAGAGTTTCACGTTCGGCGAATGACGACCCCGGAACGAGAAGGGCTCGAAGCACTTCCACCTAATGTAAGAATTTATCGTCTTGGGCCGCTACAGTCTGATGGGGCATCGAATTCTGTCCAAGAGTTTAGATGCCGTAATACCACATTCAAGCCAGCACTAAACAGCCATTGGAAGACGACAATTACTGGCCTTGAACGAATGGCGAAGGCCGATCGATTTGTTTTTACCAAGACGGGTCTCCACCACAAGCTTTACTGGGAAAACTGGCCTGCAAAGCGCCGAGATAACCTTTGGCTAGACACGCAATCCGGAGGGTTTAACGAGGCCAAAACTTATGTCGTTCAAACCAATACAAAGGTTGTAGATCGCTGCATACTTATGGCGACCGACCCCGGTGACCTCGTGCTCGATCCCACTTGTGGTTCCGGCACGACCGCAACCGTTGCCGAACAATGGGGCCGGCGTTGGATCACCATTGATACGTCACGCGTAGCGTTGGCGTTGGCGCGGGCCCGTATCATGGGATCTCGCTATCCATTTTATCTGTTAGCCGATTCTCGCGAGGGGCAGGTTAAGGAAGCCGAAGTCACTCGTACGCCACCGAGTTCGCAACCGGTGCATGGGAACCTCCGCTATGGCTTCGTCTATGAGCGCGTGCCACATATCACGCTCAAGGCAATCGCGAACAACTCGGAGATTGATGTCCTCTGGGAGAATTGGCAGGCGAAGCTGGAACCGTTGCGCCAAGCATTAAACGCCGCTCTTAAGAAGACTTGGGAGGAATGGGAGATCCCGCGCGAGGCTGAAGACCTATGGGACAGCACGACACAAGAACTGTTCTACGAACTCAAATCTGAGCGAGCGCGCAAGAATGGTGAGAGGCCACAGAAGATAGCGGAAGCGCTTCAGGCTATTAATTACAATCTTAAGCGATCTTACACTTTGGAGACGCTCCCCGATCGCCCCGCCGATCCGTGGCCCGAGGTTCCAACAAAGCTGCTGTCCGATTGGTGGCAGGCCCGCATTGAGCGCCAGAAGGAGATCGACAATTCAATCGCGGCCAAGGCCGAGTTTGAATTCCTCTACGACAAGCCCTACGCGGATAAGAAGACGGTCCGAGTAGCCGGACCCTTCACCGTGGAAAGCCTCTCCCCACACCGAGTGATCTCGGTAGACGAAGACGGTGAATGGATTGATGGCCAGCCGAAATCCAAAAGTGGCCGTAACGATGAGTCAGACTTTGTCCAGATGATTCTTGACAACCTCAAGACAGCAGGGGTTCAACAGGCACATAAGGCGGACAAGATTGCGTTTTCGTCGATTACACCGTGGCCGGGGTATTTCGTATGCGCTGAGGGAAAGTATTTCGAAGGAGACGCCAAATCAGAGAAACGGGCGGCGATCCTTATCGGTCCCGAGTTCGGAACAGTTTCCCGACCCGATTTGGTTGCTGCGGCCCGCGAGGCGGGTGACGCAGCGTTTGACCTGCTCATCACATGTGCCTTCAACTACGACGCTCACTCGGCGGAATTCAACAAGCTTGGTCGGATTCCAGTGCTAAAGGCGCGTATGAACGCCGACCTGCACATGGCGGATGACTTAAAGAACACCGGCAAAGGCAACCTCTTCGTGATCTTTGGGGAGCCGGACATCGACATCGTTAAAGCGAAGGATGGCCAAGTCCAGGTCAAAGTCAACGGGGTGGATGTATTCCATCCGAATACCGGTGAGGTTCGTAGCGATGGTGCCGATGGGATCGCGTGCTGGTTCATCGACACGGACTACAACGAAGAGAGCTTCTTCGTCCGCCACGCGTATTTTCTTGGCGCGAATGATCCCTACAAGGCACTCAAGACAACGCTGAAGGCCGAGATCAATGAAGAAGCTTGGGCAACGCTCCACAGCGATACTTCGCGCCCGTTTAACAAGCCCGATTCAGGACGAATTGCGGTGAAGGTTATTAACCACCTTGGCGACGAGGTGATGAAGGTGTTCCGGGTATGACCGGCCGAGCTTCGAGCATTGATCAGTTCCTCAGCGCAATCAAGGCAGAGGGAAGATCGAGCCCCGCTGGGATGCATTGGCATGAGTTCTATGAGTTTCTTCGAACGAGAAGTAAGCCTGGCAAAAAGCAGCCTCCCGTCCCGCTGATCCTCGCTGCTTCTGGCGAACCTGATAGCGAAAAACACGCTCGGCTGCGCAGGCAGCTTGAATGGGCGCTGGACAACGGTTGCGTGGTGGAGGCAATCGGCTACCTAGAGAGACTTCCTGCTGACGAATGGAACTCTTGCCCACTCGAACGTTGGGGCCAAGATAGCTATTGAGTCTGGATTAAAAATGGAATTTCGCATTGCGGACACGTTCACTGACAGCCTCGCCAGGCTGACTGGCGAGGAACAGAAAGCCGTGAAGACTGCGGCGTTTGATCTCCAGTTGAACCCAAGTCAACCGAGTCTGCAATTCCACAAACTCGCGAAAGCGAAAGATCCCAACTTCTGGTCCATCCGTGTGAGTCGGGACGTTCGTCTGATCGTACACAAGACAGGAACAAGTCTGTTGTTGTGCTATGTGAATCATCACGACGAGGCATATCAGTGGGCGGAACGCCGTAAGGTTGAGACGCACCCGAAGACAGGCGCAGCGCAGCTGGTAGAAATTCGGGAGAGAGTCCAAGAAATTGCGATCCCCAAGTACGTTGAGGTGGAGCCCAAGCCTGAAGCAAAGCCTCCTTTGTTTTCCGCTCTATCAGACGACCAATTGCTTGCCTTCGGCGTGCCGCGTGAGTGGCTGGGCGACGCACGGAACGCTAACGAAGATTCGGTCTTGGACTTGGCTGGGCATCTGCCCGCTGAAGCTGCGGAAGCTCTACTCAATTTGGCCACTGGCGGCGAGCCGCGGACACTCGCTCAAGTCTTACCGTCCGTGCACGCTTATGCCCCAAGTGCGGGCTTAGACGCAGCAACGAAGGTGTCAGAGCCTACTCTGGATGCATTCAATCATCCCGATGCACAGCGCAGGTTCCGAACGATCAGTAGTCAGGAAGAGCTTGAGCGGGCGTTTGAATATCCGTGGGAAAAATGGACGATCTTTCTCCACCCCGCGCAGCGCCAGTTGGTCGAGCGTGACTACAGCGGGCCAGCGCGCGTTTCCGGCTCGGCAGGTACGGGAAAGACAATTGTCGCTCTGCATCGGGCCGTGCATTTGGCTCGCGCTAACCCGGAGACTCGGTTATTGCTCACAACGTTCTCCGAGACGCTGGCGAACGCTCTTCGGTCAAAGCTGAGGCTATTAATTAGCAACGAGCCGCGCTTAGGGGAGCGTATTGAAGTGCACGCGATGAACTCGATAGGCAGGCGATTGCATGAAGTAAATCTGGGTAAGCTTCAGATCGCCACTGGCGAAACGATTCGCCAGATTATCGAAGATGCCTCCAACGCAGCACAGGGGAACCGTTTCTCACTCCATTTCCTGATAACGGAATGGGAACAGGTCGTCGATGGATGGCAGTTGGATACTTGGGAGGCTTATCGCGATGTGTCGCGCCTAGGACGCAAGACGCGCCTCAAGGAGCCCCAGCGAGCATTGCTTTGGTCGATTTTTGAGGATGTGAGGTCCAGACTTCGATCCAAAGAATTCATCACGTATTCGGGGATGTTCAATCGGCTTGCATCGCACTTCGAGGGTAGTACGCGTTCGCCATTCGACTTTGTAGTTGTCGATGAGGCTCAGGACGTAAGTATTGCGCAGCTCAGATTCCTCGCTGCCCTGGGTGCCGGTCGCCCGAACAAACTCTTTTTCGCTGGAGATCTTGGGCAGCGCATATTCCAGCAGCCGTTCTCATGGAAGGCTCTGGGGGTCGATGTCCGCGGTCGCTCAACAACCTTGAGAATCAACTACCGGACATCACACCAGATAAGGATACAAGCGGACCGACTCCTGGGCCCACAAGTGTCGGATGTTGACGGCAACGTCGAGGACCGTAGGACAACAGTTTCTCTGTTCAACGGCCCCCTCCCGGTCATCAAGATTCTGAATACCGTCGCGGAAGAAACCGAGATTGTTGGCGACTGGCTGAAGGCACGAACGAGTGAAGGCGTTCAGCCTCATGAAATAGCGGTGTTTGTTCGATCCTCGGCGGAACTCGATAGGGCTAAAGCGGCTGCAAAACGCGCATTGCTTCCCTTGAAGGTGCTTGACGACAATGTGGAGACAGCAGTCGGGAAGATTTCGATCGGCACGATGCACCTAGCCAAAGGCTTGGAATTCCGAGCCGTTGCGGTGATGGCTTGTGACGACGAGGTAATTCCATTGCAGGAACGGATCGAAACAGTTGTTGATGATGCCGATCTAGAAGACGTTTACAACACTGAACGACAGCTGCTTTACGTTGCCTGCACGCGACCACGAGAGTATCTCTTAGTGAGCGGCGTTGCTCCAGCATCGGAGTTTTTGGATGACCTACGAAAATGAAGGTGCTTTACCGGTCATAGAAAGTAAAGATCAGCATCGGGGTGTGCAACGACCCGCTGTGGCATGGAGGCGCCGCCGGTGTTCTTATATGGCTCTTATTATAAGCCTGACCTCGCTCATCAAATCCTTGAGCGCTATGACGGAAAGCCAAGGTCTGCGCCGATGAATTATTCGGTGGCAATTTGAACAGAGAAGCACAAGGTCGTCTATGTGTGTCGTTTGTCCTTCCACAATGTCCGCAACCGGTTTGATGTGATGACATTCGATGAATCCATTGCCACGATCACCGTAGTGGATGGCAAAGTCGAAGCCGCAGGCCTCACAAGCCAGCTTCCCATGCCTCTTCATGTCCTGGTTGCGCTTGCTCTCGACTAACTTGCGGTTTCGCTCGCGCGCCAGGTGCTTCCGAGTCAGGAGGCGACCTTCGGGAGCCTCCTGTATGCCTTCATCGCTGATCTCCGCTCCAAGCCATGCGGTGCCGACCTCTGGGTCGTCTAGGCTTGCCATTATGGCTTCAGCTACATTCCGACAGCGCGCCGCGTCTCCGGAGAATTCCGTCCAAACCTCTTCCTCCGCCTTTGAACCTCTTGACAGTCCCGTTTTGCCCTCCGACGTATATAGAGGATCAAGCCGCCGCAGGTTCATGAGCTTCATATAGACTCCGTTCTCGTTCCGAAACGTATCCGCGCGCTCCCCTGGGGAAAAAAGCTTCTCACCAAGCCGGTTCAAAGCCTTGCTCAGTTCGATGATCTCTGGGCTACCCTTTCCTGGTGGATTGGGACGATGTTGCAAGTAAAAATGAAGGGCAAGGATCAGTTCATCTCGCGCCCAATCCGGATTTGAATCTACCTCATCATTCTTGGGTTTTGGCAACGTGCCTACGACAAGTTTTTCAAGATCGGCGGCTATAGATTCCTGCAATTGAACTCCACTTGCGCGAGTATGCCATACACTGTGCCCTCCCTCTATCGGCAGAAGGTCCTCTCTGCTGGCTAAGACCTCCGTTGCAGGGTCCACGAGGGATTCGAATCGAATCGGGGCCGACCACTTTCCATCATCATTTTCGGGTAATCCCACAACTGTGCCATAGCCGATGATCGCAGGTCCGCCCTTCCCTTGGAGCAGGAGGAACACTCGATCCCCAATTGAGACGTCTTTGCGGTTTCGAAATTTCCAGTAGTCCTCAACGCGCTCTCCCGCCCGGTGGCGCAGCACGAGTTTCTGCAAATCCTCCAAAGGCCAACCACGCTCTGGGCTCTCCGTGGCAGGCTTGAACGTTACGATAAACGACTTCACTGGCGTGGCTCCAAGTTCTTGAAACTTCCGGATTATAAATGGTCCGGCCCAGGCTCAATCCTCGCTACCGTTGCACTCTCAATGGGGATCCAAGTCTGAGATGGAAAACTCGTCACCAATTCGTCACCAAAACTAGTCTGAAGGATCGGTCAGATAAACGAGATCATTCAAGATGCTGAAGTTTGGCCTTCCTCCAGGATCTGGCAGATTCGGTAGATCTGTCGCCCGTATTTCTCGACGGCGCTTATGCCGATTCCGGGGACGGCGAGGAGCTCTGCAGCCTTTGCGGGGCGCCTTTGAGCAATGGCACTCAACGTCAGGTCGCTGAAGATGCGGAACGCAGGCACACCCCGCCGCCGCGCTTCGAGCAATCGCCAGGTACGCAGCGCTTCTTCGACGCGTGATTCCATCGCGGCTGGTGTGCGTTTCATCTTCGGCGCCGTAGGTTCCTTCACGGCGGTGCCGGTTCTCCGCTTTGGAGAAGTGGGCGTTTTCTTTTTGCGCTTCCGCTTTGCCGGCGGCGCAGAAGTCTCCTTCATGATGAATTCGATCGGCGTAGTCTTGTCCGCCGATCGACCGGCCGGAGTGAGTCTTACCGTATGGTACGGAATTTGTTTGCCATCCTTTTCGAAAACCGCGTCGGACAACCGCGCCAGTCCGGCCCGCGCCATCGCGCCAAGCACCTCTTCGAAGGCATCGCGACTCATCTCGCCACCCGGAAACAGCTCAGCGTGCAGCTTCCCCGTTGATTTCTGTTCAACCGAACGCAGGGACGCCGACACCCGGAAGAGCGCCGCCCGTTCCGCCTCCGTAGCCGTCCGGAAACGCTGTGCCGCGCAGCCGGCCGGATCGCAAAAGTCGCAAATCCCGCAAACCGTCTGACCGTCGGCAAGATCACCGAAGTGACGCACCAGCGTCGACATGCGGCACTGGTTGGCGTCGGCGAAACGGATCATCTTTTCAATCTGCGCCCGCTTTTGCTCGCCGTGGGCGATGTAGAATTCGCGCCACTGGCGCTGGCCGACGCTTACGTTCTCGGCGTAATCCAGTACCGCACCGCCGTGGATCCACAGCTTCTCGAAGGCCTTGTCGAACAGGTCGGAATCCATCCGCATCTGTTTCTGCAGCGCGGCCTTTTCCATCGGCTCGGGCCGCAGCCGTGCAAACATAGCGTCCAGCACGGCCACGGCCGGGTAGTCGCGCTCGAAAAAGAAGTCGTGCGTGTAGCGATCCGCGTAGGAGTGCATCAGGACCGCGCGGCTTGGCTTGCCGTCGCGTCCGGCTCGCCCGATCTCCTGGTAATACGCCTCCAGGCTGCCCGGCAAGGCGGTATGAATCACCGTGCGGACATCGGGTTTGTCGATCCCCATCCCGAACGCAATCGTCGCCACCATCACATCAACTTTTCCCGCAAGAAATTCCTCCTGCACTCGCTTGCGTCGCTCGGCGTCCAGGCCGGCATGATACGCCGCGGTGGAGAAGTGAGCCGCGAGTTCGGCCGCCATGCTTTCGGCTTGCTTCCGGGTGGGCGTATACACGATGCCCGGCCGGCGCTCCCCGTCCAGCAGCAATTGGTAGGCTAACCCAGGTCTTTGGGATGGCGCCGCCTCGACCACTTCAATCGCGATGTTGGCGCGCCGAAACCCGTGGATGAACCGCGCCGACCGCACCAGCCCCAATTGCTGGGCAATGTCGTCTTGCACCAGCGGCGTCGCCGTGGCAGTCAGCGCAACGACCGGCGCAGGACGCAACGTGGGTAGGTGTAGGCCGAGCATGCGGTAGTCCGGCCGGAAATCGTGCCCCCACTGGGAAATGCAGTGCGCCTCATCGACGGCAATCAGCGACGGCTTCCGCTTCGCCAGCATTTCGGGGAAGCCGGCCACGCGGAACCGTTCAGGCGCGATGAATAGAAACTGCAGTTTCCCGTTCAGGTAGTCGCGGCAGGCCTGGCGCGAGGCGGCGCGCTCACGACCGGAATGGATGCGCTCCACGGCGAAACCCAATTCTTTGAGCTTTGCGACCTGGTCTTCCATCAACGCGATCAGCGGGCTGATCACCAGCGTCGTTCCACCCCGCGCGATTCCTGGTAACTGGTAGCACAGCGACTTGCCCGATCCGGTCGGCATGACAAGCAGCACGTCTTTCCCATCGACAGCCGTCTGGCAAACCGCTTCCTGATTCGGCCGGAAAGAAGAGAAGCCGAACGCACGATGGAGCAGAGTCGCGAGCGTGTCGCCAGCTTCGAGCGCCGGCGGACTGGCGGGTTCAGGCAAGGCGTTATTGGTTTGCGCTTGCCCGGCTGGGGCCACGATCGGGGGCTTGGTGGGCGGTTGTACATACCCGACCTTGCCCACCACCTCGCGCACGTAATCTTCGATGCCTCTCAGAAAAGGTTCCAGCTGCGCTTTGCCTCGCTGGATGCGCGTCAAGTATGCCTCCCACTGGCCGGTCATCGCCGGGCTCTTGACCTCGGGGTGCACAATCTCGATTAACCGGATCCCCTTGCCGGTCGCTTCGAGACTCTTACCGTTCCGGATGATGTAGCCGCGCTTGAGCAGCACTTCGATGATGGCGGCGCGCGTCGCCGGCGTGCCCAAGCCGGTCTCCTTCATGGCGTCCGAAAGTTCTTTCTCGTCGAGTGTCTTGCCCGCCGTCTCCATCGCCGTAAGCAGTGTTCCCTCCGTCAGACGCTTCGGTGGTCGCGTCTTCTTCCTAATGGCCTCGACGTCCACTACCTCCTGCGGATCGCCCTTCTTGAGACCGGATGGCAAGACCTGTTCCGCCCTCTGCTCTTCGCCTTCGGCGTTGCCTCTGCCTGGCTTCCTGGCCGTGGCGATATCCAGTACTTTCCAGCCCGCCTGCTGTACCGCGGTGCCCGATATGTGATAGCGATCGACGACATCGCCGTTCCGAATGGCTGTAATTACCGTTGTAACTGACCAGATGTGATCGTCGTGCCAGGCGCTCAGCAATCGGCGGCAAACCAGGTCGTAGATCTTGCGTTCCTCAGAAGACAGACTAGCCTTCTCAGGCGAGGTCGTTGTGGGAATGATGGCGTGGTGATCAGTGACCGTGGCATCGTCGACGAACCGCCGGCCCAGCGGGCGCTCGCCGGTGCCGGGCGCAAGGTGTGCCTGATAGGGCGCCGCGATCGCCTCGACGATCCGCGGCAGCGTTACCGCCACATCCTGCGACAGATGCCGGCTGTCTGTACGTGGGTAGCTGATCAGCTTATGTCGTTCATACAGTGCCTGTGCCACATCCAGAGTCTGCTGTGCGCTGAAGCCGAACAGCCGGTTGGCGTGCCGCTGTAGTTCCGTCAGATCGTACAGCGGCGGCGGCGCCATCCTCTGGATCTCGGATTCGATCGATTCGATTGCGGCCGTGCCGGTGCGCGCGCGCCCGACAATGCGTCCAGCCTCTTCTCCGTCCGCCGACAGTCGCATCGCCTTCTGCAGCGTTTCCTTATTGCCGCCGCGTTCTGGCTGTAGGCGAAACCAAGTGCTTTGGTATCGGCCCTCCTTAGGCCCGCCAGTCGGGTGGAAGTTGGCTACGACTTCCAGGTAGTCTTCCGGCACGAAGCTCCGGACCGCAAGCTCGCGCTCAACAAGCATCGCTAACGTCGGTGTCTGCACGCGCCCGACCGATAGGTCCTCTCCGTAGGCCAGGGAATAGGCGCGAGACAGATTCATGCCTACCAGCCAGTCGGCCCTACTGCGGCCGCGCGCGGCATCTGCCAGAGGATCGTAGTCGCTCCCGGGTCGCAGCGCGGCAAGGCCCTTGCGGATGGCATCCGGTGTCAGCGAAGAGATCCACAGGCGGCTGAAGGGCTTCTCACACTGCGCGGCCTCGTAGATATAGCGGAAGATGAGCTCACCCTCGCGGCCTGCGTCCGTGGCGCACACCACCCGGGAGATGCGCGGCGAATTGACGATCTTCCGCACAACTTCAAACTGATCTTTCGTCTTCTCGTATACAACCAGTGGCCAGTATTCCGGCAGCATCGGGAGCAGGTCACGCCGCCATTGTCGCCATGCTGGGTCTATTTCGTGGGGCTGGGCCAGCGCCGCCAGGTGACCGATCGCCCACGTGACTACGTAGCCGTTGCCGTGCAGGTACCCGTCGCGCTTGCTGGTCGCGCCCAGCACGCTCGCGATGTCACGGGCGACCGAAGGCTTTTCGGCCAACACCGCAACCGTTCCCAATTCCTGGATGGCCATCGTGACAATTCCAGTTTAGCGATGCGACATCTTTGCGTTTCGTTGGGTGCCGCCGCTGACGCGCCTTCTAGCCGAGCTGAACTCCGGAAAGTTCGGCGAAGCCGAAACGCGTTTGCTCAATGCGCGATCCATAATAGCCTGATTCACAGCAGTCGAGTCATCTGTCCTCAGTTGTTCTCAGAGCGGATTGGGAACGAGTGGTCGCCAACCGGAAGTTGGGAACTCCGACCGGGAATGCTGCTCGCTGTCCGACAACTGGCGACTCGGCGGCGTTGTCCGTTGGATCGAGTTCCAACTATCACATCTGATTTGTACTTCCCTTCCGCACTCTACCTACCGGGGTGTACGTGCCGCCCGGCTCTTCCCGAAACAGCTCGCCGTCTTGGATGACGTAGCTTCCGGAGTCCTCCAGGTCGAAGTAAATGACCCACGATTGCTCCGCCGTGCCCTGCTCATCTTCCACAATGGCCAGGTTGGCGCGCATCAAAGCGTCTTCAACATGACGAATGGCAAGCGTTTGGTTGGAGCCAGCGGGAGTTGCGCGTTGGATTTCACGAGCAAGCGTTCGTGCACAATTGTGTAGCGAATTCATGCAGCGCACGCGGTACGTAGGTTCTTGTTGACCGTGACGGTGGTGAAGGCGGTGCCCGCG
>OCZU010001231.1_pt1 | contig 17091 bp, 17 predicted proteins | sample 1539001 | NCBI WGS metagenome assembly OCZU01 (sample SAMEA3539306, study PRJEB22396) | soil metagenome | biome: tundra; feature: field; material: soil | place: USA | collected 2010-05 | depth 0.15 m | reverse complement strand
GTGCCGTGGACCGGGTCGTGGACCGGGTGCCGTGCGCACTGGGTGCGTTCTGTGCGTTCGGGCGTGCAGTCTGTGCAGCTAGTGCGCTCAGGGCGGGGGGCCGTGCCAATGGTAAGGAGAAGGTCTACGGTTCGATTCCGTAAGGGGGCTCCGCAGGTCAGAGGCGGTTTTGGACCGTCGGCGGGTGGGCCGTTGAGCACGGCGAGTGGCACTTTGAGTGGCAAGATCGCCAATGTCGGTGGCGAAGTGGCAGGCAGGATCAGGGTCCAGCGGGGGTAGCGGGACCGGTCATTGCGGTCTATCTCAGTTCCTGTGCGGGGTGATCACTGATGAAGCTGACGCCTAACCAGCGTGATGTTCTCGCTGTCCTCGCGGGCGGCGATGGGCTTGTCGCGGTTGAGGTTGCCAGGCGGCTGGGCCGTCAGCACGTTCCGGGCGTCATCCGGGCGCTGGAGTCGTTGCGCGGAGATGGCCTGGTCTCGCCGTTAGTCGGCCAGGCTGGTCGGCGCTGGCGGATCACTGAGGCCGGGCGGTCTGCTTTCGTCAGGCACACACGGGCGCGGAGCCAGGCTTTGAGCGTCGTGGGCGCGACTCAGCCGGCCGCGCGCGAACGCCTGTCAGCTAATCGTCGCCAGGATGCGGTCGAGCAAAGGCACGGCTGAGTGGGCGTTGATGACGTGCCGCTGCGCGACGGCGTCTCGCCATAGGTTGTCGAGCACGTCGCAGAGGCGCTGGCGCATCTCGGGCGTGACGTGCATGGAGACGCGATCCATGCCCTGCATGGCGTGGCCGCGGCGGTCCATCTGGAGTACCTTGGCCAGTCCTGCGTCGTCGAGCCAGGTGGCGTGGGTGTGCCGGTGCTTGCGGTTGCCGGCGCGGACGGGGATGCCTGGCCAGGGTTCGGTGGTGATGTAGACGGGCCGGCGGATGCCCTGGCGGACCGGGTGGAGTCCCTCGGCGGCGGGGGTGAGGAAGTCGTCTGCGTAGTTGGAGCGGCGCGGGTGGCCGCTTCTGGGCCCGAGGAACAGGTAGCTGGGCGGAGTCCGGTCGTCTCCTTTGCACGTCGGGTGGCCGTCGTCGGTCAGCGGGCATGAGCAGGTGTCGCGCCTGTTGTCGACGGCCCATGTCATGAGGCTGGCGAGGAAGGGCGGCAGGTCCAGGACGCGGTAGGAGCCGTCCTTGGGGGCTGGTCTGCAGCCGCGAAAACGGATACGGCACCTGCTCTGAACGCAACCCACGTGAACGCGGCGATCACCATGAATGGCGCCTCGGGGATCCACGGGAACGCAGCCAGGACCGCCCTGATGTCGGCCAGCATCGGATCGGGATAGCCGTCAGGGCCCGCAGCCTGTGCCACACTGCAATCCCGCCATGTCAGTCGAGCAGCTCGACGGTCACAAACCGGATCAGCCCGTCACCGGCGTTCTCGAAGTCGTGGATCATCGGCTCGTCCTGCGTGTGCTCGGAATAGTTGGTGTCACCGAGGTGGTACTCGCGGGTGATCACTGTCCCGTCGGCGGTGCGCTGGCGGCCGATGCCGCCGTCCACGACCGTCCAGAAGTAATTATGTGTGTGCGAGTGGAATGGGCCGCGCTCACCTGGCTGCAGCCGGACCTCCCATACACGGATCCGGTCGTTCTCGAACCATAGCCGCGTGCCGACACCGCAGTTGTGCGGCGCCGCCTCCAGCTCCTCTCGGTAGTCGGAGAGGTCGAAATTGCCCTTGCTGAGGATGGTGGTGGCCATGTCGTCTCCTTGGGATTTGAGCTGCGGGTCAGCGACCGGGTTCGTGAAGGCCGAAGATGAGCCTCGGGTCACCAGGGCGGAAGGTGCCGGAGAACTGGGAGCTGTCGCCGATCTCGCGGGTGCGGGTCAGCAGCAGCCGGCCGACTGCCAGCTGCCTCCGTTCCCACGCGTCCAGCGCTGCGGTCACGTCCCCGCCGGCGGTCGCCAGCTCGTCGGCGAGGGCCCAGCCGTCATCGGCCGCCTTGGCAGTGCCAGCCGCCGCGTGCGGCCTCACGGCGAACGCCGCATCGCCGATGAGGCAGACCCGGTCGTGCACCATGCGCGGGACCTCGATGTCACAGACCACCTGGACAAAGGGCTCCGGGATGGTCGTGACCACCTCGGCGATCGGCCCTGTAAGCAACGCGGCGGCAGCGTCCCGCATGTGAGCAACGGCATCGTCGCCTGCCGCGCCAGGCGGTAGCGACACAGATCGCCGGACCCCGTCCCGGCCGGTCATGAGCCGGTCCAGCTCGTCACCGGCGGCGACGTTGACGTACCAGACGATGTTGATCAAACGCTCGCCCTCGGCGCAGGAGCCATCCGGGCCCGGGATGGGATAGACGAGAATGTGGCTGCTATCGAGCACCTGATAGGTGAGCGCGTCGCCGAGAGCCTCACGGGTGGACGACGACAGGCTGTTCTCGGGCAGCGTGCCGCGCCATGCCACATACCCCGAGTACGAGGGCTCGACCTCCGGCATCAGCCGCGCCCTGGCCGTCGAGCTGATCCCGTCGGCGCAGACCAGCAGGTCCGCCTGCACGCGGGACCCGTCGGCAAGCGTCACATTGGCAACGTCACCGGCGGAGCCGAAGCTCACGACCTCACTGCCGAGAAGGTAACTATCGCGGTCGAGCAGTCCCAGCAGTGACCGGTAAATCGTGTTCCAGGAGGAGAACCGGTAGCGATGCCGCTGCTCGTGCTGGATGCTTCCGTCGGCACGGACGAAGCGGATCCAGCCGGTGGCGGAGCAGACGTCCTCCGGGCGGTAGCCGCCGCGCTCGGTCAGGTAGCGCAGCGTGGCATCGAGGACTGCGATGCCAGCGCCGCGCGCCCGCAGGGCTGACGAGGACCGCTCGAACACGCGGACGTCACAGCCGGCGTCCCGGAGCACCAGCGCCGCGGTCAGGCCGCCGAGCGAGCCTCCCATGATGACGACGCTGGGCATCCCGGACACCGGCGGTGATCCTTTCCCGAGTGGGCAGTGACAGCTAAGGGCGGCCGAACGTCGCGACCTTCACGACCTCGAGCTCGAACAGCACGCGGCGCTCGTCGAACGACGGATCGCGGAGGGCGTAGGGCGGATCGTTGCTGGTGTACTTCACCCAGATCCGGTCCAGCTGCTCGGTGACGCGCGTGCCCTCGACCGGGTCGTCCTCGGAGATCTCGCGTGACACCGTGGTCTTGATGCTGATCCAGTGATACGCGTTCTCCGGGTTCATGAGCAGGAATGTGGCGTGCGGCGCCTTGCGGAGCCAGTTCACCTTCTTACGGTGGGTCGCCAGATTCAGCAGGACGGTGCTGCCTTCGTAGTCGAACCACACCGGGGTGAGGTTCGGCAGGCCGTCCGCTCCGGTGACGGCAACGACGGCGGTGACCGGGTCGTCGAGCAGCTTCCGGTAGATCGGGTCAAGATCGGCCAGGCTCGCTATCCCTTCCCGCTCACCGATCATGAACTGACCTGGCTGGGTGCCTCCGGAGACGTCCTTGAACTTCGCTACGGTGATGCTCACTGCACACGCTCCTGTTCCTGTGCTTGTTCCTGTTGCGCCTCGCAGGGCCGGGCTCACTGACGCAGGTCCTTCTGGCTTGGCAGCCGACGTCGCCGGATAAGGCTCGGCACCGATCGACTAGCGGGCGGACGATGACGCTCCGCTGGATGTCGTTTGTCCCGTCGCCGACCACCATCAGCGGTGCGTCGCGGTAGCAGCGCTCGATGTCGAACTCGGCGGAGTCGCCGTAGCTGCCGTGCGCGTTGATCGCGTCGGAGGTGACCTGCAGGCAGGCCTCGGACGTGAACAACCTTCGCCATGTTCGACTCCATGTCGCTGCGTGGGCCAGCGTCCAGGACCAGCGGCGGCACGGACCGTCAGCAGGCGGGAGGCGTCGACGCTCGTGGCCTTGTCGGCGAGGTGATGGCCGACCGCCTGACGCCGCCAGATTGGCTGCCCCAACGTCTTCTGCTGCTGCGCGTAACCCAGCGAGTCCTCAAGCGCGGCGGTGATCCACGTCTTCACGCCGGTGAGATGGTAGGTCCTATCGGCCGTGGTCGCCCGGGTGCGGATCGCCTGCGGATTCGAGCCGTCGGCGGGCTCGGCCAGCGCCATGGTCGCGCGGGCCTGGCCGGCAGCCAGCCACGGCAGCCACCTGGCTTTCTGGGCATAGGTGCCGAACGTCGCTTTCTGGGCATAGGTGCCGAACGTCGCGATCAGGCGCGCCACGACGCTGTGGCATCCCATGGCTCCGGCTAGGCTCATCCAGCCGCGGGCCAGTTCCTCGGTGACCAGTGCGAAGCAGGCTGTGAAGACGCCGGAGCCATCGTAGGCCTGGGGGATGACCAGCCCGTAGACGCTGAGCTGCTTCATGGTCTGGATGAGCTCGCCGGGACATGCGTTGTCGCGCTCGGGATCGCGCACAACGGGACCCACGCTGTCCTTGACCCACTGATGGACGACCGAGACGACGTCGCGCTCGTCCGGGTCGAGATCTGAGATCTTCGGTGCTGCCATGGTGCCGTCTGTCGTCCTCAGCGGTCGGCGCGGCGCGGGCGCGGGCGGTGGCCGGTTCATCCCGGTGACGAACGGCTGCCGGCCGTGCCGCGAGTCAGGTCCATGACGGCCGGATACCCTGCCGGGTCGACGCGCACGTCGATGAGCGTGGGTCCGTCGCGGCCCAGTGCCGCGGCCAGTGCCGCCGCCAGCTCCGGGACGTCGGTGACGGAGGCGGCCGCCGCGCCCATCGCGGTCGCGATGGCGGCGAAGGACGACGGGCCGTAGCCGACCGCGCCGGCTCCGCCCTGACCGGCCGGGCGTTGCTTGATCTTGATCAGGCTCAGCGCGGCGTCGTTGAACACGACCACGACGACACGGAGGCGGTGCCTGACGGCAGTCTCGATCTCCATCAGCGCCATTCCCAGGCCGCCATCCCCGGTGAAGGCGATGATCGCCTCGCTCGGCGTGCACAGGGCTGCGGCGATCGCGGCGGGCAGGGCGAAACCCATGGTCGCCAGCCCGCTGGAAATCATCAGCCGGTGGGGCTCGTCGACTGGCCACAGCGGCATGGCCACGAGCATGTGAGCGCCGGCATCCACAGTGGCGATCGTCCCTGGCGGGGTGTGCGCACGCGCTGCGGTGACGACGTCCTGCGGTGCCAGCGATCCCGGCGCGGCGGCGGCTGCCCGGCACAGCCGCCGGGTCACTTCCGTCTTCGCCGCCCTGCCCGCTTCAGGGGGCCAGCTGTGCCGCGCGCGATACCTGGCCAGCACCTCGATGGCGGCGGGCAGCGGGGCGGCCAGCTCAGTGCCGCCAGCGAAGTACCCGGCGGACCCGTCCGGGATGTCGGTGACCAGGATAGCGGGGGCGGCGTAGGCCCAGGTGGCTGGGATCAGCTCGACCGGGTCGACGCCGAGCCCGACGATGAGGTCGGCGGCGCTCAGCAGCGGCGACTCCATCGTGCCGCCGGTGAAAAGGCCGCCGGCCTCGGCGGAGGAATCCGGCACCATGCCGCGCACCCGGTAGGTGTGCAGGACCGGGATGCCGCTGCCGACGAGGGCAGCTCGCACGGAATCGGTGTGCGGGAGGGCCCCGGGACCCAGGAGTATGACGGGCCGCCGGGCCGCCAGCAGTGCCGCGGCGAGCGGCGCGAGATCGTCGCGGGAGACGGGAGAGCGCAGGTCACCGTCCTGGGGGAGCAGGCCGTGCGCCCCGGCATCGACGTTGATGACAACCGGGCCGGCTGGCCGGGCGACCGCGATTCGGACCGCGTGGCCAGCGGCCTGGCCGGCCTGGTCGGCGCCGACGGTAACGACGGCCTTGGCCACGGACCGGCCGAGCGCGGCCTGGTCCAGCCGCTGGTGACTGATCCGGTCGCGGTCCTGCGCCGGGACGGTGTCCGCGATGACGACAACCGGCAGCCGATCGAGCGCGGCGTGGGCGATGCCGTTTACCGCGCTGGCAAGTCCGGGTCCGCGGGTGACGACGACGGCGCCCGGATTCCCGGTGAGATCCGCGTACGTGGCGGCCATGATCGTGGCGGCCGCCTCGCCGTGGGTGAGGATGAACGGCACGCCGCTGTCCTCGGCGGCACCGACGACGTCCAGGTTCGGGCCCCCGCCGGGAATTCCGAACAGCAGCCGCGTTCCGGCGGCGGACAGCGCGCCGACGATGGCGGCTGCGCTGCGCTGGGACGCTGACATCTGGCGGGCTGGCAGCCTCACGAGGTCGCCGGTCACCGCGCGCCTCGGTCCGGGCCGGAGTGGTCCACCCGTCCCCGCAGCTGGATCCGGTAGGAGTAGCGATCGGGATTGAAGTGGTTGACCGCGAGTTCCAGCGGTTGCAGCTCGCTGTCGCGGTAGACCCGGTCGATGCGCAATACCGGCAGGCCCGTCGCGCACCCAAGCCGCCGGGCGATGTCGGCGGTGGCAGCCTCTGCTGTCGCGTTCTGCACCGCGCTGTGGATCGGGCGATCGCTGACCCGCTCGACGAGGCTGATCACGGTGAGGCGGCCGCGCGCGCCTGGCTCCGCGAGGTCAGCCAGTTCCGGAAGGTCCCGGAGCCTGCGGCCGAGCTTCATCGGGAGGTGCACGCGGGTGTAGCAGAACGGCACGTTCTCGTGCAGCCGCTGGAACGACATCGTCATGACCGTGTCATCGTCGACGTGCAGCCGACCAGCGATGTCGAGGCTTGCCAGCACGTGCAGCGGCTCGACGACCTGCATCTCGGTGTCCAGCGACAGCGCCATCAGGTCATCAACGCTGCCGAACGACCGCAGGTACTTTCCGTCTCCGGGCACGGCGAATGTGCCGCGGCCTCGTACCCGGTAAATGACACCCTCGGCGGCGAGCTCCTGGAAGGCCCGGCGCACCGTCTGGCGGCTCAGCCCTGTCGCAGTGACCAGCTCAGCCTCGGTGGGCAGCCGCTGGCCGGTCGGGTACCGCCCGGCCGCGATCCCCTGGCGCAGGTCGGACGCCACCTGCCGATACGCGATGACCTCGCCGGGCCGGTCCGGCACGGCGCGCAGCGAGGTGCGGACGGCTCTGGCTTCCATCGCCCGGCTCCTGTCCGTGGCTTAGATTCTTTAGACGGCCATATTGCGACTGCACGGGCGTCCCGTCAAGACGGCGGCCGGTGCCGGCCGGAGCCGCGCGAGCAACCTGCCTAGCTGCCGCTGCAGTTCGACAGGATTGTCCGTCTCTGTGCCTACTGGGATCTCAGGTTTATTTGGCCGGTTAAATCCGGTCGCTCACGAAAACGGACCGCCATGACCTGTCCGCCGGGCAGCGTGACGGGCTCGCAGTCAGCGACATCTGATGCTCGGCGCAGCTGCGAGTGGCAGCGGCTCACATCCGGCATCAGGACCCGGGCCATAGTCTCAGGAGGGATGCATCTGTGTACTGCCGGGAACGGCGGTGCGAAGGGAGCCGTGCTGGCTATTTGTGGCGCTGGTCCGGTGGGTGGTGACCGTCGGCGCAGGCATGTCCCTGCTGAGTACTGGAAACGGGCCAGGCGCCCGGCGGCCGGTCCTGTGCGGACTGCGAGCACGTCGGCCAGATCCGCGGCGGTCCCGCTCACCGATGACGGCAGGCCGCCCGCCCGCTCCGCGCACGAAGGTTGCTGTCCCACCCGGCGAGCACCCGCTGCTTTAAGTTCAGCATCCGGCGTTCGCGCGCGGCCGCGTTGTCCCAGGGCCGATCGGCCGGGGCCACGGCACAATCGATCAGCTCGTCGCGTCGGCAGGGCGTGGAACTGGACCTGGGCGCCGCCGCCAAACTCGACCCTGTAGCTCAACCCGCTCAGGCGGCCGCCAGGCCAGCCGGGCACCCCCTGCTCGGCCGGGGCAAAGTCCTCCGCATTCCCCCCGCGGGCGCGTGCCACCCGCGCATCGCAACCGGGACTGGCATAGGCGACGGCGCGCAGCCGCCACAGGCGCAGCAGCTCATTCAGCCGGGCCGAACGTCGGCGCCGTGTGGTGCCCGGTCTTGAGCGTATGCCCAGGATTCCTTGCAGGGCAGCCGCCATCAGGGCCGGCCCGCCGGGGCGGTCATGCAGCTTGACGGACCGCCACGCTCCTGACTGAATGGCCGTACATATCTTGTCATTCAGTCGGCCAAGACGAGCAGGTGCCTGTGGAACGATCGGACGAGGCGAAGCAGATGATCGTGCGGGACCTCCGCGATCAGATTGGTGACGGGCGGCTATGCGGCGGGACAGCGTTGCTGACGGAGTTCCAGCTCGCGGGTCGCTGCCTGATCAGCCGGCAGGTCGTCCGCCATGCGCTGCATCACCTTGCTGCGGACGGCCTTCTGCTGCGGGTTCCCGGCAGAGGCACTTTCGCACCGCCGCCTGGTGACGCTGCGGCCGCGTCGGCCCGGGATGTCAGGCCGTGACCTCGCTTGCCCTTGCGCTTGCCCGGTGGGCGCACAGCCTCGAGCCGACCCCCGAGGACCTTGCGCTGGCGGATCGGTCGCTGCTGGACACGGTGGCCGTCGCGGTCGCCGCCCGCGATCATCCGGTCACGCGGCTGGCCGCAGGCCTGCCAGATGGTCCTCGCTGGGCGGCCGCCGGGCACGTCCTGGACTTCGACGACCTGCACATGCCGTCCACGACGCACATCAGCGCGATCTGCGCCCCAACGTCGCTCGCAATGGGCGGCGGCGCGCGCGCCTACCTTGCGGCCGCCGGCGTCATGGCTCGGCTCGGCACAGCTCTGGGGTGGCCGCACTACTCCGCGGGATGGCACGCCACATGCACGGCGGGCGCACCAGCCAGTGCCGCCGGAGCCGCCGTGGCCCTCGGGCTAAGAGCCGACCAGATCGCAACGGCCATCGCGCTGGCCGTTCCCGGTGCCGGCGGGGTGCAGCGTGCCTTCGGCACGGACGCTAAATCGCTGCAGGTGGGCTTCGCCGTCGATGCTGGCATCCGGGCAGCGATCCTGGCCGCGGCCGGCGCGCACGCCGATCCGGCGGCGCTAGACGCGTGGCTGGGGCTGATGGGCGGGGAAGCTGATGCCGTCGACCTGGCCGGCCCGGCGGTGCCCGGCGGGCTCGCTGTCAAGATCTACCCGTGCTGCTACGCGCTGCAGCGGCCGATCAGCGCACTGGCCGAACTGGCCCGCACCGGGCTGGATCCTGGCGACGTCCGCCGGATCGTGCTCCGCACGCCTGAGGCGACGGTGACACCGCTGATCCATCACCGGCCGGAAACCGGGCTGCAGGGCAAGTTCAGCCTTGAGTACGGGGCCGCTGCTGCGCTCCTGGATGGCTACCCGGGATTCGGCAGCTTCACTGACGCGGCTGTGCACCGGGTGGCGGCGCGTCACCTGGCCAGCCTTGTCGAGATCAAGCTCGAGCCGGGCGGTACCTGGCTGCTGGATGGCGAACTCGACGCGGAGATTCACCTGAGCAACGGCGACATCGCACGTGTCAGCCAGCAGTTCCCGCCCGGCTCCCCCGCGCGCCCGCCATCAGCCGATCAGCTGCGCGCCAAGCTCGCCGACTGTGTCCGCGGGCTGCAGGCTGATCCCTTCTCCTGGACCTGGGAGAACGCCGCCGAGGTACTCCGCCAGTTCTGCTCAGGCGGTCAGCGGCAGCCGGCTGACTCCGCCAGCATGGGAGAGGAGATGCAGTGGACGACCTGAACGAGGCCGAGCGCGCGATCGTCGAACTGGTGCGCGACTTCGTCAGTCGCGACGTCAAGCCCGTGGTGCGGGAACTCGACCACGCCGACACCTACCCCGAGAAGCTGATCGAGCAGATGAAGCAACTCGGCGTCTTCGGCCTGGCCATCCCCGAGCCATGGGGCGAAACGCAGGTTAGCACCTCTTGTTACGCACTGATCACCGAGGAACTGGCCCGCGGCTGGATGAGCCTGGCCGGAGCGATGGGCGGCCACACGGTGGTTGCCAAGCTGATCCTCAGCTTCGGCACCGACGATCAGAAGCAGAAGTACCTGCCGCAGATGGCCACCGGCGAGATCCGGGCGACCATGGCCCTGACCGAGCCCGGCGGCGGCTCCGACCTGCAGGCCATGCGGACCACCGCACGCCGCGACGGCGAGAGCTATGTCATCAGCGGATCCAAGACCTGGATCAGCAACGCACGGCATTCGCAGCTAGCCGCCCTCATGTGCAAGACCAATCCCGCCGCCCAGCCGGCGCACGCTGGCATCAGCATCCTGCTCGCCGAGAAAGGGCCGGGCTTCGTCCTCTCGCGTGATCTGCCTAAGCTCGGCTACAAGGGAGTAGAAAGCTGCGAGATCGCCTTCGACGACTTCCGGGTGCCGTGCTCGGCGCTGCTCGGTGAGCGCGAGGGCGAGGGCTTCAGCCAGATGATGCGCGGCCTGGAGATCGGCCGCATCCAGGTCGCCTCCCGCGCCGTCGGCGTTGGCCGGGCCGCTCTGGAGGACGCACTGCGCTACGCGCAGGATCGGGAGGCCTTCGGCAAGCCGATTTGGCAGCACCAGTCCATCGGCAACTACCTCGCCGACATGGTGACCAAGCTGACCGCGGCACGCCAGCTGGTGCTGTATGCCGCGCGTTGCTTCGACGCGGGACAGCGCGCCGACATGGAAGCGGGCATGGCCAAGCTGTTCGCCTCCGAGGCCGCCATGCAGATCGCGCTCGATGCGGTGCGCATCCACGGCGGCTACGGCTACTCGACAGAGTTCGACGTGGAGCGCTACTTCCGCGACGCACCGCTGATGATCGTCGGCGAGGGAACCAACGAGATCCAGCGCAACGTGATCGCGCGGCAGCTGGTCAAGCGCAATTCGGTGGCCCCGTGATCCTCCCGTGAGCGTGCAAGGCGCGCAGTTGTGGCTGTTCGTGCCGGGAGACCGGCCTGAAAGCGGCGGGCTGCGGCGCGGACGAGGTTATCTGTGACCTCGCGGAGGCTGTGGCGGAAGCAGGAAAGCGCGATGCCCGCCGCCACGTCTGCTGGTGGCTGTCACACGGCGGCAGCGGCTCGGCACGAGTCAACGCCGCCGCCACATCGCCCTACGAGAGCGACATCGCTGGTGTTGCCGGGCTGCCGGGGCTGCGCGGGCTCATCGCGCCGAAAGCCAGCCGCCTGGGCTTCGGCTCGATCGACTTCGCCGCCGATATCGACGCTGCGGAGGATGGCGAGGCTATGCTGCTGGCGCGAGCAACCGTGGTGGTCGCCTCGCGTGCGGCAGGCAAGCCCGCACCGATCGACGGCGTGACGACGGCGCTGGACCGGCCGGAGCTGGTCGCGGCGGACGCGGCCCGCGCGAAGCGCCTGGGTTTGGCGGCAAGCTCTGCATCGGCCGGCGGCGGCGCCGGGCGACGCAATGGCCAGATGATCGACAGGCCAGTCATTGAGCGGGCGCGCCGGATCCTGGCGCGCAGCACGACCGGCACCGCTGCAAGCTCCCGCGGGCAGGAGGAAGAGCAGATGCTCCCGTTGCACGGAGTTACTGTCGTCGCGCTGGAACAGGCGGTGGCTGCCCCGTTCGCCACCCGTCAGCTGGCCGACCTGGGTGCACGGGTGATCAAGGTCGAGCGGCCGGGCGCCGGTGACTTCGCCCGTGACTACGACCGCAGCGTCCACGGCCAAGCGAGCTACTTCGTGTGGCTGAACCGGGGCAAGGAGAGCATCGAGCTCGACGTCAAGAGCGCAGGCGGCCAGGATGTCCTGCATGCCCTGCTCGGCCGCGCCGACGTGTTCGTACAGAACCTGGCGCCGGGAGCGGCAGAGCGGCTGGGCTGCGGCGCGCGCGAGCTGCGCGAGCGGTTCCCGCGGCTTATCACCTGCTCGATCTCCGGTTACGGCCCTGACGGCCCGTACCGGCACAAGAAGGCTTACGACCTGCTGGTTCAGTGCGAGGCTGGGCTGCTGTCGGTGACCGGAACCCCTGACGACCCGGCGAAGGCCGGAATCTCGGTCGCCGACATCGCCGCCGGGATGTACGCCTACAGCGGCGTGCTGACCGCCCTGTACGAGCGGGAGCAGACGGGCCAGGGGACCAGCTTCGATGTCGCCATGCTGGATGCGCTCGGCGAGTGGATGAGCCAGCCGTTCTACTACAGCGTCTACGGCGGGCGGCCGGCCCGCCGTACCGGCGCACGGCACGCCTCCATCGCCCCGTACGGCCCGTATGCCGCCTCCGACGGAAGCCAGGTATTCATCGGCCTGCAGAACGATCGCGAATGGGCGGTGCTGTGCGAGCGGATCCTGCACCGGCCCGACCTGCTTACCGACCACAGGTTCCGCGCCAACCCGGACCGCGTCGCGCATGACGCCGAGCTGACCACGATCATCGAGAACGCACTGGAGTCCGTGCCGGCCGACCAGCTCGTGGCGCTGCTGGATGAGGCCGGGATTGCCAACGCCCGGCTGCGCACACCTGAGGAGTTCGCCGCTCACCCCCAGCTCGATGCGCGGGACAGGTGGCGCGAGGTGGACTCCCCAGCCGGCCCGGTGCGGGCGCTGCTGCCCCCGGTCAGCGTGCACGGCCGCGAGGCGGCCATGGGCGCCATCCCGGCCCTGGGCCAGCACACGGCGGCCATCCTTGCCGAGCTCGGCGTGGCTCCCGGGCCGAGCGCCTAACACACCGGCGAGGAGCGCGCCTGGCCCGCCTGCCCGACGATCTTGGCACCAGCCCGCAGTGGGCGGCGGCCCCTTCGGCTACGGGGGGGTATCGATGGGAACAGCATTCGGCGTGCCGCTTGTCGCCAGTGAGCCGCGGATCACCGCTGCGGTGCTCGGCCTCAGTGCGCTGCGCGAAGGAGACGAAGCTCAGCGAGCGCATACAGCCAGCGTCACGATCCCGCTCCTGTTCCTCTTTCAGCGGGATGACGAGCTCATGACCCGCGACGCGGGGATCGCACTATGGGCCGCATTCGGGTCGAAGGAAAGTGCTGACCGATGAGTGACCGCGGGGGGAGAACGGCGCGGACCTGCTGGCCCGGTTCCCGTCCCGGCAGTTTGCCGCGTCATGGCCCGCGACGCTCGCCACCCGGCAGCAGGTCCTGAGCCGGCTGCTGGCACCGCCGTTCGCGCTGGAAAGCCCGGCCGGCCAGCAGGGCAGGCGGCTGGGCCTGGTCCCATCGCGCCGCCTGCCTGCCTGAAGGCTTGATCATGATGCTTCTATGTCTTGTCAAGACCGATTTCGGGTTCGGCCGATATGTGCCGAAGCGCCCTGGTGTGAGGGGAATGGACGGGGCGGTGGCCTGTCGTGCCCGGTCTGGGCGGTGGTCAGGGCATCCGGTGCGCTGCTGGGGGCGGACAGGACAGGGAAGGGCCACTCCGGGTGAAGGGCAGGCTCCTATTAGGGCACGCGGAGGTGGGGTAGACCTCGCGGGCGACGTAGCGCTTGAGGCAGCGGATGATCTCTGCCTTGGTTCCTTCCGCGGTGCGGCGCTCGGCGTAGGCGCGGGTGGCCGGGTCGGAGCGCAGGCGGGTGAACACGATCCGCCACAGCGCGTTGTTGGCGTGGCGGTCTCCGCCTGGGTTGAGCCGGTGCCGGGTAACCTCCCCCGAGACGCCGCCGTCAGCACCACACACGCCCAGGACGCGGCCCTCATCGTCATGGAAGCGCAAGACGCCGCGATGGAGGCGATCTCGATCGGCCACGCGACCGAGCCAAGCAGACCCCTGCTCCAGGCATGGACGGTCTACCTGGCCACGCTCAAGGCACAAGTCGCCGACCAGGCACGCATCAATGAGACCGTTCGCCGCGGCCAGGCAGTCGCCGACGCGCTCGGCACACGCCACGCCGACGCACGCGCACGGTGGAAACAACTCGTGGCTATGCCACCAGCCTGAGGCCGCCGCCAGCAATTCAATCCGGCCCTCGCCGGAAGCCGTTCGTGCTACCAGCACGGGGCAACGCGGCCGGTGTTGCGCTATCTCATGGCCCCGTCCTGGCACCGTTCATTGCCTGGATATCAGTCTCGGCGGCCGGGTCAACAAGGACGGGTGCGCCTGCGGTCCGGAGTCGCCACACGCCGGAACCGGGCTTGGTTACCACCTGGGGTGGCGTCTTGCCGGACAGGTACTTCAGGGTGCCGCGAATCTGATCCACGCTGAACTCATGGCCGTCCCGTGCCAGGCGGTCACGAATCTCCTTGGTTGTCGCTGTCCTGCCAAGGTTCTTCAGCACCCGGAGACACAGTTCGGTTTGCGCCACCTCCGGCACTGGCTTGCCGAAGCGCGTCATCGCCGCGGCCGCCGGGATGGCGTCCGCTGACGTAGCCGGTGCGCGCTCCTCCATCTGGCGGTGTTGCTGAAGCCAGTCCAGCACGGCCTGCATTTCCCGAGCGCGTGCGATCGCGCTTCGTTCACGCTCCTGTGCAGCTCTTGTGAGTTCCTGCGCTACGGCGAGTTCTGCCTGAGCTTCCTGCAAATCAGCTTCGGCCTGCTTGATCATGTCAATGGCGCTCATCCGGTCCTCACCTTCCTCTGAGGGGATATCTTACATGAGGGGGAGAGGGGATGTGGATAGCAACGGCCTAGCGCGTCCCCGCTTGGTGATACGAGCCAACAGGGACGCTGCCGCACGTAGCGGTGAACTGGTAGGATCGCTGGCGGTTTTGGCGATCAGGTAACCGGCCGCCGTCGGGCGCTTGCCGGAGGAACGAGGTAACGACCGTGCCGATCATCGGCGTGTTCGGATCTGCGGCAGACCGGGCACGGAGGCGTCTGTCGGCCGCCTCGCCGCTCCGTCGCGTGCTGCATGCAGCGTGGGACTGCCCTGCGCGCCGCCGACCGCATCGACGGTGGCTGGGGTCAGGACGGTGAGCGCGCCGAGGTAACGGTCCTGATGAGACCTGGCCGTCGCATCAGAAGCCGTTCTGGCGCACGGCCCTCGCCGAAGCGCGCCGAGCCGGCTGGACGCTGACCTTCATCGATGCGGCGCACAGGTTCGGGGTAGTGTCCTGTCCGGGCGGGGAGCACCCCTTTGATGTGGACCAGACTGCGACCGGCGGCGAGACCAAGTCCAAGGAAGCGATAAAGCAGGTCCGCTGGTGCCAGCATGGCACTGGCCAGGGCGGCTCGAAGGTCCGCGCGCGGCAACAAGCATGCACACAGCTGCTCGACGTGGCCGAGGAGCTCATAGCTAGCGTTGAAGAGGGCCTGACCATCGCAGAAGCGAAGCAGGGCGCCCAAGAGGACCTCGACCGGCTAGAGCTACGGCTACAAACCGCCATTTCGAACATTAAGGAGGTCTTGCTTGCTGAGCAGGACGCGGCGTTGCAGGCAGCAATGGACGTTGACCACGCTCCCGGACCCGAGGCGCTCTCGGTCGTGCTCGACGACGCAACCGCGAAGGTCAAGCACAGCGAGTCGGCTGCGAAGGCGCTTAGGGTGGGCCATCCGACGCTCGCCACGCCGCACCTCAAGCGTGCGGGCGAGGCGCGTGTGCGCATCGGTGAGCTGGGCAGCCGGCTGACAGGTCTGCGGGAACGAATCTGTCCCGACGGTGGTTAGCATTGTTGGAACTTGCCAACGGAACAGGATGCTTTGGGCTCATCACCACGGAGGACGCAGCGATGACCATCAAAATCCCCCTACGTCTGCGGGGGCTCGATCTGCGTGATGCCGACGTCTACTCCCGTATCGATCCAGGCCTGGCTGACCTGTCCTGGGAGGCTCACGGCGGCGTCAGCCTTGCTGTCGTCTACAGCGATGACCAGTTCCCCGTAGCTGTCGCCACCGAATGGGCCCGCCGCGTCGCGAGGCTGATGCCGGGCGTCGACGTTGCCGAGGTACATGACGAGCTCGTTAGCCTCTCCGACATCGCTGCGCGGGCCGGAGTGGCTGCCGAGGCAGCCCGGCTGTGGGCAGCAGGAAAGCGACGCGCGACGATACAACCCTTTCCTGGTCCGCGGCAGGTTGTCGGCAGCGGCTCTGGCGGGAAGAGCATGAGCCTGTATGCATGGCGCGAGGTTGTGTCCTGGATCCGAGGTGTCATCGGGATCGATCCCGATGACGGCATCAACTACCTCAGCGACACCCAGCACGCCGAGCTGAATGCCGACATCGTGGCCACCGCGTCGACTGCGGCCTGGCATCCGATCAATGTAGGGACGGCCCACATCACCACTGGCATGCGTAAGGCTCCCGGCGCGGGTGGGGACGCGACCGGGCCACTCGGCGCCGAACCGCGCAGCGAGACTGCGACGACCAGGCATCACGGTACGCTGCGGGTCGCACTGGCATGACCGCACCATCGACCGACGGCTCGATGACGGGCATGGCGGCACCGGCCTCCGCCCTCGAGCCAGACGCCGCTGCTCACAATGCCTTCGTCGCCGGTCTTGAGCTCACCGGGATCGAGCTAGTCAAGATCGGCGGCGAACGGGGCGCTACCGGTGCCGCCACCCAGACTAGATTCGACCTGACTGCGGGATACTTGCAGGACGAACACGCTATCTATTGCCGGTACGACGCGGTAGCACACATCACGAACGAAGACGGCACCGACGTCGGGCACGCCTCCGCGTCGGTCGTGATTGCCGCCCGAGTCGCCGCTGGGGCCGAAGCGGCCTGTATCGAGCGGTTCGGCGGGACTTCAGGTGCGTTCATGGCTCATCCGTACTTGCGCGAGGCCATCGCATCCACCGCACAGCGACTCGGCTTCCCCGGCGTGCTGCTGCCCATGATCAAATCCCAGCCAGACGGGCCCGCCGAAGCCACGGGTTCTGGCCCTCATGCTCAGGCGCTTGCGACGAGCGAAGATTGACACGACCCGAACGGCGCGCTCTGGGCGGCCGTCGCATGGTAAGAGCGTGAGTCTGGTGGTGTCCGGCAGGAACCGGCTAGTTGCGGCTGTTCGTGGCTGAGTGGTGGTTGAGCGTCCGCCCGTGCGTAAGCATGGCGAATGTTTCCCCTGATCAGGACATATGTCAAGATTGCCGCGCATGTCCCCTGTAAAACCGTCGGCTCAGCCTACGTTGGTTCGAACCCAACACCTGCCGCCAGGAGAAATACCAGCTCAGGGATGTTGTGGCGTCTCTGGTTCGGTGTTGGCCCATGCAGTCATATGCCACCGGAAGCGGCCGTCTGCGCCCGTGCCGGCATACTGGTGTCCTGCCCAGCAGGCCTCACCATCGACGCGCCAACCTCAC
>OCZU010001230.1_pt1 | contig 17093 bp, 16 predicted proteins | sample 1539001 | NCBI WGS metagenome assembly OCZU01 (sample SAMEA3539306, study PRJEB22396) | soil metagenome | biome: tundra; feature: field; material: soil | place: USA | collected 2010-05 | depth 0.15 m | reverse complement strand
TGGGCGTCTCCGTCGGCAACGCAGTCTAGCCGACGCCCGCTGTTGCACCGGAACCCCAACCAGCGTATCACTCTGATTCCTCTGGATGGTCCGGCATCAGGAGTTCACTCCAATCAGCCATGGCAATGACTCATCACTGAGCGCCTTGTCACGGGCTTTTGTGCTAGCTCGCGGGCGGCGGCATGCGATCGGGGTCGAGTTTGATATCGATCAGCAACGGGCCGTCCCGCTCCTCGATCGCGCGCGCTGCACTTTCGAGATCTTGGGCTGTGCGAACAGTCACGCCCTTCCCACCCAAAGCGTCGGCCACCGGGGCGAAATCAGGCCAGTCGAATATCGACAATGCAGGATCCATATTCTTGTTGCGGAACTGCACATGTTCCGCACCGTAGCTACTGTCGTTGCACACCACGACGATCAAGTCCACGTTGTGACGCACCGCAGTGTTGAACTCCGCCAATCCGCCGAGCATGAAACCGCCATCACCCGTAACGAGGAGGACCGGGCGATCCTTTACTGCATAGGACGCGCCGATGGCGTAAGACAAACCTAGCCCAATTGACCCGGAATTCAGGGTGTATAGAAACGATCCGGGTTCAGAGACATTCATCATCCTCCACGGTGCGCTGCAGAATCGGCCACCGTCGGTAACCAAGACGCGATTCGTCGGCACCACCTCGTTGAAGAACGCGAGTGCCTTATGTACGTCGAGAATTCCACCAACGGCCGTGTCGCTGAGATCGGCGACAGGCGAGTAAGCCTTTAGCCGGCGGTTAAGCGCTTCGTTGCGGAAACCGGAGGGCGCGATCTCGGCTTCGTCCAGCCAATGTACGATCGCGTCGGCAACCAATGCTGGGTCGCCAACAAGTCCCGCATCAGGCGTGATTGACTTGCCAATCTCGATCGGCTCGGCATTGCATTGGACAAGTCGCTTACCCTTGAGGAAAGCCCCGCGCGAGGTCGTGCGGCTGTTCAGGCCCGCGCCGAACGCGATGATGCAATCGCTTTCCATGATCGCCTCCATCGCCACCGGCGTGCTCAGTGTGCCGAACACCCCAAGATTGTAGTCTTCACCAAGAAACAGATCTTTTGCCTTGAGGGTGGTTGCCAAGAGAGCTCCGGTTCGCTCTGCGAGACGCACCAGGGCGGCGCGCGCCTCGGTGTTCACAGCTCCGCGTCCGGCGAGCACGATAGGACGCTTCGCGCCCGCAATGATACCGACACCGTTGTCAAGATCAGTACCTGCAGGTACGAACCCGCGAGTCTCCGGAATACGCAAAATAACCGAGCGATATTCAACATCCAACCATTGAAATTCGATGGGTACATTGAGCGCAACGGGTCGACGTTCGAGCATCGCGCGCCGCAGCACGGTCGCGACGTCCTGAGCCAAAGTGTTCGGTGAACGCAGTTGCTCGAAGCCCGCCCCGGTCGCGATAATGACATCCCGTTGTGGAATATTCTGCGAAGCCTCGCGGTCATCCACCGCCGTGTCGCCGCATATCAGAACCATCGGCGTTTGCCCCTTGACCCCCTCCACGAGACCAGTCAGCGTATTCGTTACCGCGGGTCCGTGAGTAATGGTCGCTACACCAACTTTACCTGAGACCGTAGCGTAGCCCAGCGCCATCAGAGTCGCACCCGCCTCGTTCGCAGCCGCGACGAACGTGCCGCCAAATTCGCGCACGAAGCTATCAACCACGTAAAGGTTGGCATCACCGATCAGGCCAAACATGGTCTCTATGCCGTTATCGATCAACGCCTTGGCGATCGCCGAATGAACCTTCATGGTAGTAGCCGCACGTCCTTCGCGCATGTCCGCTCTCCTATCGCATTGTGATGCTGTGATGCATGCTTCGTGTGATCAGCAATTACGACCTATATGTGCACCACATCCGGAACCTGTCTGCACCCAACACTCACGTGGCGCAATCCCCAGGACTCAGGCGATCTCGAAACATTTCGCCGTCAGCCCATAGCACACAAGATCGAAGGATTCCGAAACCTCCCTCTACCCGAAGTCCTTGTTCCGTCGGACGGCTCCCGATGCCAACTCGTGAAGCGTAATGGACCTCGCAAAGTGCCCGGCTGGACCATGGTCGAGAGCGGCCTTCATGACGCGCATCGATAGCGCACTACGTCCTGCCAAGGTGACGGCGACTTGGTGCACTCGTGAACTCAACTCCGCTACGCTGCATATCTCCATCAGGAGACCGGCGTGCAGGGCCTCCTGTGCAGCAATCTTCCGGCCCGTCATGGCCCACTCCTTAGTCCGCCCTACGCCAATCAACGCGGGCAGCCGCTGCAGCCCTCCAGAACCAGCCAACGAGCCCAGATCGATTTCCGGGAGCCCGAATACTGCATCCTCCGCAGCAATTCGCAGGTCGCAAGCCGAGGCGAGTTCCAAACCCCCACCGAGGCAATATCCTCTGATGGCCGCCAACACCGGCTTGGTGCATGCTGCGACCCGCTCCTTGACCTGATAATCAAGTCTCACGCGTGCCTGCGCCTCGATATCCGAGAGGGCTCGCAATTCCGTAACGTCCGAGCCGGAACAGAATGAAGGCTCCACGCCACCGATCACCACAGCCCCAACTCCAGGTTGCTGCTCGAAAAACTCGATTGCCTGAGAAATCGCGCGCAGCACATCACCGTTGCAGGCGTTGTGAACTTTGGGGCGATTCAACGTCAGATAGCCCACGCCGTCACGCTGCTCTGTCATCACATAGTTCATTCGTCTCACCCAAGAATTCGGTGCAAGTAGGCGGTCACGGAGTGACTAGACCATGGACTCTCCGCCATCGACGTAAACGGACTGGCCCGTGACATGCGATGCGAATGAGGAAAGCAGAAAACAAATGACGTTGGCCTGCTCGGCCGTGGTTGCAATCCGCCGCATTGGGATACCGGGGCGATGCCGCGAAGGATCACCGGTCACCCTCGCGTTAATGATGTCCTTGCTTTGGTCCAGTGTGGCTGCGGTGAGCATCTCCGAATCGGTGAGTCCCGGGAGCACGGCATTTACTCTAATACCTGCGGCAGCCAGTTCCAGGGCAGCAACGCGCGTGAGCTGAACCAAGGCGGCCTTGCTAGCGCAGTATGCCGCACTCCCAAAACGTGGAACGCTAGCGCCGATCGACGCAACGGTCACGATGCTGCCTCCCTGGTTCAACTTCCGCATCAGTTTGACGCCGCTCGTTATCGTGAAGAACGCGCCTGTGGTGTTGACCGAAAGGACCTTGTTCCACGAGTCGAAGGTGAGATCGCCCAGCAGTGCATACGGCTGGCGGACACCTGCGGCCACGACGAGACCGTCGAGGCCGCCCATCATGTCGCCTGCACTGGCGACTGCCGCCGAAAGCCGCTCGCCGTCGGAGACGTCGACCTGCAGTACCGAGACCCCGTCCGCGGCCATGGACGTAACACGGTCGCATGCCTCCCGGTCCACGTCGAGGACGCAGACTCGCTTGCCCGCGCCGGCCAGCACCTCTGCTACCGCGAGTCCGATGCCAGAACAGCCCCCAGTGACGATAACCTTGTTTGGAAGAGCCGCACTGGAGTTTTGCCACGAGGGATTGGCGCGATTCATTGGCTACATCCCTCCTGCGCGTATGACATTGGGGCCGCGATGGACGCGCAGCGGCATTGGTAGGGGATGTCCAGCAGCGGGAGCGAACATCGCCAGCACGTCGTCTCGCTGCGACGCGTGATGACTGCGAAGTCCCATCCGATCACATGCACGGAACCATTCAATGCCAGTGGTGATCTGGATGTCACGGCTATTTCGAGTTCCATGTTTCCACGCTCCAGCGCGCCAATGCGTCACGATTGAATTCAATGGCATGCCCAGGTCGATCGGGCAGGATCAGGTGGCCGCCATCGAGTTCGAGCCGCCGATCGAGCAAATCGTGGAAGTTGAGGATGTCCGCCGACGGAAAGTACTCGATCCAGGTAACGGCAGTCGAAGCCGCTGCCAAGTGCGCATGAAGCTCGTGGAACCAATGGGGACAGACGGCTGTGCCAGTCGCTTCTGCCAACGGGAGCAGGCGGAGTAGCGCCGTGATTCCGCCGCAAACTGCGGCGTCTGGCTGAATTACCTGCACCCCACCACCTGACATCAACTCGTGGAAATGTTCGAGCCCGGATTCAATCTCACCGGTCGCGACCGGGATGCCGCAGGCATCCGCCAAACGACGGTGTGCCTCATGTGCGTCGGGGGGAAAGGGTTCCTCGATCCAGTAGAGGTTATAGGGCTCCCACAATTTCAGTGCCTGCGCCGCTTCGTGCACGGTACGCCAGGCGTTATTGGCGTCAAGCATGAGGATCCCGCGGTCGCCCAGTGCATCGCGCGCCGCAGCAATGCGCTCGGCGTCCACGTACCGATCTTCCCGGCCAACCTTTATTTTGACCGCAGCGAAACCCAAGGCGGTATAACTTCCCACCTCCGCGTGCACTTGGTCGGGAGTGCTCGTCGGCTGGTGATACCCACCGCTGGCATAGGCGCGCGCCCTGTCCGTTAGGCCCCCAACGGCCTTCCACAGCGGTATCTGCATTAGTTGCGACTTCACGTCCCAGATGGCGATGTCGAGCGCGCTCAACGCACGAAGCACCGACCCGGCCCGTCCGTGTAGAAGCGTCTGACCGTACATTTGCTCCCAAAGGCGTTCGAAGCACAAGACGTCGGCGCCAAGCAGTATTGGCGAGAGCAGTTCCTTGATCGCCGCCAGAGCCGTACCGGACCCCGTGTGACCGAGGTAGCAGAATCCGGATCCGATCTTGCCGGCGGCTTCAAGCTCGACGTACAAATACACGCGCTTGTTGAGCGATCGCGTTGAGAAAGCTGTTGCCACGCGAAGAGGTACCTCGACAACGCGCGCCCGAATGGCGTCAATCTCGATCATGGACTTGCCCTATCCCTTCTGTGCGATACCAGCCGCTTCCAATATGGGTCGAAAGCGTGAAACCACGAGATCCCAGTCGCGGAGCACGCCGCTCTTTGCTGCCTGCCTAAATACTTCCGCATAGTGCATGATCGATCGCTGCCCTTCCGCGCCACTTATCATTCGGAAGTGGTCCTGGAATCCGTTCAGGTACGCTAGGAAGACGATGCCGCACGGATACCGACCAGCCGGGGATTCAAAGATTGCCTTGGCCAGCGGAATGGACCTGCTCAAAAGTTTTTGAGCGTTAGCAACATCGCCTCCGTCAAGAAGCGACATGGATTCAGCGGCAAGGGGCGCGATCACGTCGAGGATTCCCAGGAGACCGTCGCTGTACCCGCCATCATGTGGATCGGGCATGAGTAATGCGTCGTAGTTGTAGTCGTCGCCCGTAAAGAGGCGGCACGATTCAGGTAGCCGGTTTCGTACCTGCCTCTCGACCTCGGGCTGAAGCAGGGAAATCTTGAGCCCGGAAACCTTGCCGCAAGACTCGTGCACTAACCTCAGCAGGGACTCCAGCGCAACGACTGGGTCCGCGGAACCCCAATAGCGGGCGAAGAGTGGCTGGAAGACCGCGCCGCTCCAGTGGATGAACACCGGCGCGACCGCGCGCTCGATGATCGTGCGGTACACCAACGCGTAGTCGTCAGCAGTCGTGGCCAAGCGCGCCAGATGACGACTTCCCCGGATCACCGCCTGTAAGCCAACCGACTCCACGAATTCGAGCTGCTCAAGGTATGCGCCGGCTACCGCCTCAAGTTTCGTAAGCTCGGCCAGATCATGCTGGTCCGTGTCGATGCCGCAGATAACTTCCCCGCCGACCTTTCGGGCTTCCTTGGCGGTGGCCTCGATAAGTCGCCTCATCTCCTCCCAGCGGATCGCCGATCGCTCCGATGTGCTCATTGCCTCGGCGACACCAATTCCATGACTCCAGAGGAACCGCCGATAGGCCAGAGTTCTCTGGACGTCGATACGACTATCCACACCTGGCGTATACGGCCCCTGTATATCGGCAACCACGTGCGGAGCCGCAAAGAGTCTTCGCGATCGAAATGGCTTCGGCGCGCCGAAAACCGGTCGATCTTCGGGCTGCCCAAACATTTCGATGTAGCCGTGTGTAGTCGGCAGAGCGATCTTGTTCATTTTTCGGACTCCATACTTTGCACCGCAATGCCGACCGTAGTCGCATGCACCGCGCACCTGGCTAAATGGCGACTCGTTCCCCGGTCGATCTACGAAAGAGCGTGATGCTGCTGACATTCAGCTTGCACCCAACATTTTCATCGGGCTTTAGCTCCAGGTAGGTGGGAACGCGCGCATAGATCGGATCCAGACCCTTCGTATCTCCCGTACTCTCCGACGCCGCGCGCCAGTGGGCCTTCTTATCAGCCAATTCCAGGGCCACGACGGTGTCGATCCCGGTGTTTTCGACGCCTACGACTCTGGCTGCTAATGACCCAGCGGAGCCAGGCTCTGTCAGGTGAACCGCGTCAGGCCGAATGCCCAACAGCAGGTCGTCGACGCTATCGCGAACAGACCGCAGCTTGGCCTCCCATACTGATGGCGCCTCAATGCGTATTCCCGACACATAAAGCTCTCCCGCATCAAGCCGCGAAACGTGCAACAGGTTCATCGGCGGACTTCCAATGAACCGCGCCACAAAGACATTGGCAGGGCTATTGAAGATCTCCCGCGGTGAGCCAAACTGTTGCACCCTTCCATGATTCAGTACCAATACAGAGGTCCCCAAGCTCAACGCTTCGGTCTGGTCGTGAGTCACATATACGAACGTCGTATTCAGGTTCCGGTGCAATCGACTGAGCTCGGTCCGCGTCTGAACTCTCAGATTCGCGTCCAGGTTCGACAGTGGTTCATCCATCAGGAACAGCTTGGGGTCCCGTACAATGGCACGGCCAACCGCCACCCTTTGTCGTTGACCTCCCGACAAGGTTCCAGGCCTTCTGTCGAGTAGTTGCTCGAGCCCCAGCGAAGCGGCAACAGCCTCGACCTTCCCTGCAATCTCGGGTGTCTTTTCTAACCGCCTTCGCTGCAGGGCTCCGATCCCGGGTATGTGATACCACGGCTTGAATTGCCGCATTATTAGCGGGAAAGACAGGTTTCGCCGTACGGTCATGTGGGGGTAAAGCGCGTAAGACTGGAAGACGAAAGCCACATCGCGCGCCCGCGCGTCCACGCTATTCATCACTTCACCGCCCACAACCACCCGGCCGCTCGTCGGCGATTCGAGCCCCGCCAGCATCCGCAGAAGTGTGGACTTGCCGCAGCCAGACGGTCCCAGCAATACCAGGAACTCACCATGCGCAACACTTAAATCAACATTGTCAACAGCAACAATGCTGCCGAACCGTTTGGTTACTTTGTCCAACACAACGGATGCCATGTGAGCTCTCTTATTTGAGTGCAATACCGCGCTACTGTATCGGGCGCCTTCGCTCAGGACGTGCGCCACTGAGTGGCGCCGCAAAGAACTACTTGAAGACAAACTCATTCATGACTTCATCCACGTCGAACGACTTGAAGCGTTGATCAATGTGCGGATCCATATCAACAACACCAGGTAGCTCCACTCGCGCAATGGATGCTCATTCAAGATGATGATCCCGAAGGCCCGAATCCGCGTGGCAACTTGGCCCGACACAGAACCCAAAAGTGCCGTTACGAAAGCACGGGGCAATCCTTGCGCTTGCTAACCGATTCCGCAAGTCGCGTTGAGGCTGTGAAACCTTTGGCTACGCGAAAACCCTCAGAAGTGAGCTCCAGTACGCCCTCATCGGTAACGATCGTTACTTGCTGGCCCCTCGCAATGCCGCGCATCGCGTCGTAGGTGACATGCTGAACATGGTCTACTAACTTGAGTTGGCCTGAATTAGTGGTGAGGGTGCCGGCGAGGATGAGGTGCTTCGCGCCGTGGGCAATGTTTGGGAAGCCGCCGCATCCAGGCATTCGGTCGCCAAAGCGGCTGACATTGATCTTCCCCCCAGCGTCAATCTCCGCGAAGGACAGTACGGAGTAGTCGGGGCCGCCCCCTTCATAAAAATCGAAGACGGGCAGTTGATCGAGAATCATCTCCACATTCCTGGCGACTCCTCCTGCCCGAGGCAATCCCCCCATCGGACCTTGCTCGATGGAAAAATAGATATCGTCACGACCGAATTTTGAAGCGACTTCAGGCAACTCGTACATTCCGACGCCGGCACCGACGTTCACGCACGAATTGGCTACGATGAGTTGAAGTACGGTTCGCGCAACTCTCATCTTGGCATCCGATTCATCCCATGCGGCTTCTATCGCTGCACGGCCTTCCCCAGTGGTTGACGGCTCATGCTCGTCGGAGAACTCCTCCGGCTCGATGACCGCATAGTTGATCAGGGGCGCCGGAACCGCCCCCATTCGCGGATGTACGCTTCCAGATGCGACCAAACGGTTCGCTTGCGCGATGACAATCCCGCCTGAGTTTCGCGCCGCCATCGCCGAGTAAATTACACTGTGGAGGTAACCTTCCCGGTCCGCGAACAGATTCCCCCTGTCGTCGATCGACGATGCCTTGATAAGTGCAACGTCGACGTTCGGCACAGAGTAGGCAAGACACTCGCCATCCACGTCGCAAAGCTCCGGCGCCATGGATGAAGTGCCGTCAGTGAAGTAACCTCCATCGAGCCGAGGATCCACAAAACTTCCGACGCCAACTTTGGTGTGGTATCGGGACCGACCTGCCCCAGCCGCACGCAATATTTCCAAAATCGTCCCCATGGGCAGACATAGGGCGACGCACTCACCCCGGGCAATAAGTCGGTTGAGCGGACTGTCGCCACGGCTGAAGCTACTACTTACTATTTCCCCCAAGAGACCTGGGTATGCCAATCGATTGATCCCTGTCTGCGTGGAACCCACGGCCTTTCTGGTTCTCTCCGCAATGGCCAAAATGATGACGCGGAGCCCCTTGGGGTGCCCAGTTTGCACAAATCGCTGCTCAATGGCCGCCAGCAACTCCTCCGCAACCATTCGGTATCCCGCACCGCCAACAACGATGGTGGCATCGTCTTGAATCAGTGCAGCCGCTTCCACCGGCGCGAGCAATGCCACTCGTCCCTTCATCCGCGAGCGATCAGTCATCCCTTCACACTCCCCGCCGTCAAACCTGCCACCACACGTCGTTGCGCGATGAGGAAGAATGCGACCGCGGGAATGGTGTAAACGAGCGAGGCCGCCATCACTTCGTCCATTGGCGCAGACAAGTCGCCAATGAACGAAGCGATACCGACCGAGGCTGGCCAAATCGCCTTATCCTGCAGGAACGTTGACGCGAACATGAACTCATTCCACCCATGAAAGAATGCGATCACGGCGCCGGCGGCGAGCGAGGGCATGATTATGGGCACCACCACAGTGCCAAGGGTTGCAAACCGGCTGCATCCATCGATCTGCGCCGCTTCCTCGAGTTCCACCGGCACTGCATCGATAGCACCCTTGATGATCCACGCCACAATAGGCATCACGAAGGCCACGTTGACCAGGACCAAACCGGTAAGGCCATTCAGGAGTCCCAGCCCCAGGAACAGCGAATAAAGTGGCACGATAATCAGCGCCTCGGGGAGCATCTGCGTGGCAAACAGCAGAAAGCCGAACGCGCCCCTGCCGCGAAAGCGAAAACGGGACAGTGCATACGCCGCCAGAATTCCCATCGCCAGGCTGAGGACGGCAGTCCCGGCGGCGATTACAGCCGAATTCGCGAGCCACTGCGTCAACATCGAGTTATGGAAAACAGATGCCAGCGTCTTGAAAATGTGTGCCTGCGGAATGAACGTCGGCGTGGTAGTAAACAAACTCCCGATCGGCAGAGAAGCCGAAAGTGCCATCCAATACAGCGGGAATGCCGCCACCGCTACCAACGCGAGCGTCATGAGAACGAACAGACCGCGGGAAACCATTCTTGCCAAGTTACCCACGACGCCCCCTATCTTCCGCGCGCCGGCCGCTGAAGAAATAGAGCAAGGTGAATGCACCGGCGATCACTAAGCCGAGCACACCTACGGTGGCGCCGCGCCCCACATTGAAGAACCTGAACGTCTCGCGATATATATCGATCACGATAGTGTTCGTTCTTCCGATTGGGCCGCCCTGCGTCATAACCCAGATCGAATCAAAGCGTCGAAGCGACCAAATGGTCATGAATAGCGAGAGCGTGATCAGCGTAGGCATGATGCTTGGTAGCGTGACGTTCTTCACAATGTTGAAAGCATCAGCACCATCTACGCGTGCAGCATCATAGAGATCGCCCATCACGGACTGCATTGCCGCAAGTAGCACCAACGCGCACAATGGAAAGGAATGCCATACCGCAACGATCATCACCGTTGGAAGGGCCAAGTCGGGGCTACTGCGCCAGAGGAGGTTCTTGTCCACCAATCCAACGCCTTTCAGCAGAAAATTGACTACTCCAAACTGGTCATTGAACATCCACACAAACACCATTACGGCGGCTATTCCGGGCGCAGCCCAAGGCATGATGACGATTGAACGAACGATCGCGTTGCCGCGGAAGGTTCGGTTCAGAACCAGGGCTGCACCCAGCCCCAGTCCTACCGATCCCAGCACGCATCCAAAGGTATAAACCAGCGTCACCCGCACGGAGCCCCAGAACTCCGGGCTGGTGAGCACATCTTCGTAATTGCTGAGGCCAATGTAGACGCCTCCCGAGGGGTTCAGCAACTGCGTATCGGTCAGACTAAGTGCGATCCCTTGAAAGATGGAGTAGAGCTGAAATACTGCGAGGTAGGAGAGCGGTATGGCAATAAAAAGGTAGGCGTCAAAGCGACCGCTCATGGGAGCATTCACACGGCGCGACTCCGGCGGAGCGATTGACATCAGTCCTCCTTTCCTTGCAACGCTTTCTAGAAGTGCCGGAATTCCGTAACAGCGTACATGCGGACGCCTAACACCGATGCGCGGAATCTCCGGATGGCGTACTCGAGGGGATCTTTCTCGAAAGGACGCTTCTCGGGCTTAGCGCTTGCCGACAATCGCGTCTTTTCGCGCGACATCCATTGCCAATTTCTGCGCCTGGGACAGGCCTTCTGCGACCGTCTCTTCCCCGACTTGAATTCGCGATAACTCATTGAAGAAAATTGTCTGGTACTTGGCGACAAGGTGTTCCGCTCCTCGCGGTACGATCGGGATCGCGTTAGCAACCGAGTTCTTTTCCACGTCACCCAGCCACGGGGCGCTCGCAAGGAGGTTCTGCAACGCTGGCCCAGGACGGCTATAGACATCTGTTGCCGGCGTTCCGCCTTCGTAGGCAACGGCCAGTCGCTGCTGATTGTCGGGGGTGAGCAGACATTGCATCAGCTTGCCCGCAGCGCCCTTTTGGCGCGAACTATTGCTTATCGCGAATAGGGACTCAATCATGGGTTGCTTCCCCGACGGGAACGGAGACACCACCGCCTTGATATTTCCCTTCATTGCGCCGTTCATCTTCACGATTGTCACTGGGACATTCTGGTTTTGCAGAAGCATTGCCACTTTCCCCTCAGCGAACATGCGGCGGAAGGTGGGAGAGTCCGTTCCGCTGGGCATGACGCCCGCCTTGACGACTTTGAGGTAGGCGTCAACGGCATTGCGCATTTCGGGTGTGTCGAAGGACGGATATCCCTTGGTATCCGTCCAGCTCGCGCCAAAGCCGAAAACGTAGTACGACAGGTCCGATTGCCAGCCATCCAACTCGGCCATCGTTCCCCTGGAGGCCAAGCCATACTGCCCTGCGCCGGCATTGGTTAGCTGCTTCGCGGCTGCCAGCAATTCGTCGAAAGTGGTCGGCGGCTTAATGCCGGCTTTGGAAAGCATCGAGACGTTGTAAAAAAGTCCGAAGTTCGTCACTTCCTGGATGTAACCGTAGCGCTTGCCATCCACTACTCCGGATTCATTGACGAGTGTCAGGCCGCTAATCGCGTTCTTGTTGACGAGACCATCCAGGTTCGCAAGCAAGCCCGCCCGCGCCGCAGCGGCAAATTGATTGATCCGCAACTGCATTACATCGGGACCCGCGCCGGCTGCAAGCTGCTGCAGGATGACGTCGCCATATTTCGAGAACGGAACCGCCATCTGCTTCACGCTGAGATTGGGCTGTTCCTTGGCGCAGTCTTCGATGACCTTCCAAACGTTCTCGCCCCGTCCGGGCTCAAGCCATATATAGCCAGAAACTTGCAACTGGACCGGCTCGTTGGCGGGAGCTCCTGAACTGCCGGTGCTCCAGGCGCTCATTGCGAGCGCGAGAACCATTCCCAGTGCCGTGTGGCGCAGAAATGCCGTTGTGGCGGCCATGCCAACAGGGTTCTGACCTTCTCGCTTCATGTTCATGATGCCCTCCTCCTTCTTTGGGTAATGGCCGCCTTCGCTTCTCGTGCAAAAAATCGGACAGATGACCTGCAGCGGGTTGTGCTTTTATCTCACGCGTCTAGTCATCGGTAGCCGTGGTCGATCAGGTAGCCGTATCAGACTTTGTATCGGGATGTGCATTGGCTCAAATGTGGCACGCTTAATTGGGTACGAAACGGCGTCCAGAGACATTCTTGGCAATTTCGATCCGTCTGATTGCGAGCGCATCATCGGGGTCGAAGCATTGCTGCGGCATTCGTGATTGCTACGCGCCGGCCAATCGCCCTCCATCTACCACTATTAGTTCTCCGTTGATATACGAGCCGGCGTTTGTCGCCAAGAGCAAGAATACCCCGGCCAGCTCCGCGGCTTCGCCAAAGCGACCCATCGGAATTCTCCTGAGGCCGGCTTGGGAGAGATCGGGGTTCTGCCCGAGCCAATCGCGATTGAACTGCGTAACGATCATGCCCGGCGCGATGCCGTTGACGCGCACACCCCGCCCGCCGACCTCGAGTGCGAGCGAGCGGGTGTAAAGGGCAATGGCGCCCTTGGTCACGCTGTACGCCATCTTGTTTTTTACGCCGGTGAGTGAAGCTATGGAACATAGATTGATGATCGAACCGCGTCCTCGGGTGACCATTCGCGCAATGACACGCTGCGTAATATCGATGAGCCCACGCGCATTGACCGACCAAAGAGCATCCAGCGAATTCAAATTGAACTCTTCGAACGATGACTGTCGGCTTTGAATGGCTGCTGCATTCACCAGGATGTCGATGCCATCCGCGAATTGAGTTTGCGCCAAGAGCTGGTCGAGGTCTTCAGATTTTGCAATGTCACCGCACACCATATGGAGCCTAGTTGCAAAGTGCCCCAACTCTTTGGCAAGTAGATCCATGCGCCTTTGGTCGCGGTCAAAAATTGTGACGGCCGCACCTTGCTCCAAGAAGGCCCTCACCGCTACCTGACCTATATCGCCCGCCCCGCCACTAACAATAGCGGAGCTGCCGGTCAAATCGAATAAGTCGAGATAGCTTCCGGGCATCGCATGCGCTTCCGGTTGGGAATCAACTCAACTTGCGCTAGCCATGATCACACCCAATTGCGGTAGGCTCGAAGAACGGTCGCCAGGCCGCCCTGTCTTGAATCTAGAGCCGCTCTTGCACCGATCGGGGATATCGAGCAAGCGCCCGTCGCTAACCCCACCGCAAATGGTGCGCGTACCTGGCTTCTCCTGGCCTACGCATTCGATATCGCGGCCTGGCGTCGCCCAGTAGTCAACGCCTTTCGCCTCGAACGTAGTATCGCTTGAGGCGGCGATCGTGGAGGTGGGCTTCAGTGTCATTTGGTTCCAGTCGGCATTCAAGCGCGAGCCAGCGCAAGTTAGCGTGGCGCTGTGGAAGAAAATCGCAGAAATGGCAACGTTGCCTTTTTATCACGTAAGGCGAGGAGCGTCAACAATTTCCGTGGTACGCTGTCCCAAAGGGTGAATGTAACTCTTTCGTTGGGCGGGGTGCCGTCGCCGTTTGTGACCATGTGATACAGCGCACGATGACCAAGAGACAGCCGATTCGGCCGCCAACACTTAAGGATGTGGCTCACGAAGCAGTTGTCTCGCTAACAACCGCGGCCCGTGTGCTAAGGGGGGACGAGTACTCCGTGTCCGACGCGAGGAAGGAACGCGTCCTTAAGGCGGCGCAGAAGCTGCACTACGCGCCCAATGTCCTAGCACGGGTTCTCAAAGGTGGATCACACCGATCGATCGGCCTTGTCGTCGGTGACATGAGCGATCCGTACTTTGGCGAGATCGCACAATCAGTTTCAGTGACTGCCCAACGCCGATCTTTCGTGGCCATTGTTGCCAATATGCATCGTGATCCTCAGCTCGAAATCAGGATGTGCGGAGAGCTTTGGGAGCATCGTGTCAATGGCGTGATACTGGCCGGCGGCGGCTTTGATCAGATTACTTACAACGACAAGCTGTTCGATCTCGTCCGGCGATTGCAGAGTATGAACATTGTGGTCGTATCGCTCACTGAGCGAAACCTGCTCATCCCATGCTTTAGCCCGGACAACGAGAGCGCCGGTGCCTTGGCGGCTGAGCGCCTGCTCGAAAGCGGTCATTCGGAAGTAGGCATCATTGTCGGTCCTGCGACCAGTGAAGTGACGCGCAGAAGACTCAAGGGAAGTCGTGCCGTGTTTGCGGCGGCTGGAGTAACTCCAAAGGTCGTGTATACGGACTTTGGCGATACGGCGGGTGAGGATGCCCTAGACGAGCTTCTGAAGGCCGGGCCAGGAATCACTGCGATCATCACCAGTGGAGACAACGTTGGTGTCGGCATCGTTAACCGCCTGCGGGCGATGGGGCGCCCGGTCCCGAACGACGTCTCCGTACTTTCAATCGGCAACACATACCTGGGTCGGCTGTCGTATCCAAGGTTGACTGCCATCGATGTTCCGCTGTCGGATTGCGGCGCTGCTGCCGTCAATTACATTGCCGACACACTTGATGGCTATTCGCCACCGCTTCCCAAACTCGCAGCGGTTTCCCTGGTGCAAGGGCAGTCGCTACGCCGACTTGGCGAGCGGACAGCAGTAGTCGCGACCACTCGACGCGCGCGTGTCGCACGTTAACTATTAACGTCGAACGCCATTCACGGCGGCGCGTCGGCGGCTTCACCACGGCTCATGCAATCGGCGGAACCGGAAGCAAAGCAGCGCCGCGAGCAACGCAAGCAGGATCCGGGCCGCGGTATTCGGATCGCCGGTGAACGCCGCCGGAGCGCAGGGTTTAGCTTCCGCATGGATCGAAAGCTTCCGGGCTGGTCCTTACCCGCATTGACGGCGACAGGACGTAGATTGTCTGGCACCGGTCGGCCTATCCGATGACACGGTGCTAAACAATTCGGAGTTGATCGTCGAGTATGCCTTGTCTTACCTGCTGCAACGTTCGCGCGCTTGATCTTCTCCGGAGTAACTCGTTTCTAGGGCGGCGGGCTGGCCAAATCCATCAATCAATGCGCTTTCGGAAAATTCAGCAGGAGATCCAAAGGCTAAGTTGCAGCGCGGTCGCCGCTATGAATGGCGTCAAATCTGGGAGCCGTTGTGGAAACCCCCATATTTGAATTCCCAAGCTGCGGGGCCCGCTGCGAATAAAATGATTTCGGGGTATTTCAGTCTTCCTGTGGAACTTGACGTTTTGTTCCAAACCGCTGCCGAGGCACAACATTGCGCTCCTGATTCAATTCGTAATTTCCGCAATAGATTTGGCAGTATCTAGAACTTAGGCTGTAATACCGCTTGCCATCATGGAGGGGCTTGTGAAGATCGTTCGTGTACGCGCCATCCCGATGTCTGACCCGGTGCCGCCGCATCAGCAGCATCGCACCGACCTCGGGACGAAGGTCAAGAGCGACGCCACGCTTATCTTAGTTGAGACCGATAGTGGTTTGACGGGCATCGGGGCAGCCCTCGGAACGCCACCCGTGATCGCGGCTATTGTCGAGTACGAGTTAGGGCCGGAGGTCGTCGGAGAAAACCCACTATTCTCCGAACGGATTTTCGAAAAGATGTATAGCGGCTCCCGCGCTACGGTGGCGCTCGAACGCGGCGTTGCGCAACCCGAAGTCAGCCGCCGGAGCGGCATGGTGATGGAAGCGATTTCCGGAATAGACATCGCCGTCTGGGACGTCAAGGCCCAGGCGCTTGGGATTCCCGTGTATCAAGCCCTGGGGGCCGCGCGCAGCTCGGTCCGGGCCTACGCTAGCGGTGGATGGGCTCCGGGTGATGAAGCTGAGGCGGAGCTAGGCGGTTATGCTGCCAAAGGATTCTCCGCGGTGAAGATGCGCGTGGTCGGCAGGGATGGATTTTCAGTTGATAAGATTGTTCGACGTGTGCAGGCTGCAAGGCGTGGTATCGGACCTAACGTGGAACTGATGGTTGACGCCCACGGCTCTCTGGAGGTGCCGGTAGCGATTCGAGTGGCCAAGGCCCTGGAGTCGTATGACATTGCCTGGTTCGAGGAGCCGGTGTCTCCGCAAAATCATCGCGGCCAGGCAGAGGTGCGGCGAGCGACCACTATCCCGATAGCTTCCGGTGAAAGCGAATTCTCACGTTACGGCTTCCAGAGCTTGTTCGACCACGACGCTCTCGACATTGCCCAGCCGGACGTCGCCCGCGCAGGAGGCTTTACCGAAATACGCCGTATCGCCGCATTGACCTCGGCCCGTGACATACGACTCGCGCCGCATGCTTGGGGCAGCGGGATTCTGTTCGCGGCTAGCATCCATGCCGCCATGGCCGCAGCCAGTTGCCACATCCTAGAAGTCAGCCAAGGGTACATGCCGATGATGTGGGAACTCTTCAACGAGCCGTTTGACATTCGCCCAGATGGCACCGTGCAGGCGCCAGACCGACCAGGGCTTGGCTTCACCTTGCGTCCGGACGCCCTCGACCGATTCAAGTATGTCGAGGGCCCTGAGTTTTCCTGAGGCCGATCGTGCTGGAAGCTACCCCCTGTGCTCCGCAATTATTCGCGTCGCAAGTTCAGCTGTATTCCCATCCTCGATCAGGCCGGATCGAGCCCTGACGTATACGAGCAAGAACGTGCGTAGTGACAGGCCCGGGTGTCGAACCGGGTGTCGAACGCTTGCATCTTATTGATTTAACACGAAGTGCAGCGGCCTGCAAAGCCGTGTACGCCGGTTCGATTCCGACCCCCGCCTCCAAATATTCAAGCAGTTGGAGCAATTCTATCAACCG
>OCZU010001229.1_pt1 | contig 17093 bp, 13 predicted proteins | sample 1539001 | NCBI WGS metagenome assembly OCZU01 (sample SAMEA3539306, study PRJEB22396) | soil metagenome | biome: tundra; feature: field; material: soil | place: USA | collected 2010-05 | depth 0.15 m | reverse complement strand
CAATAAGATAGTTTATATATTTCTAATCGTTGTCGGAAATTATGCGTGATGGCTAGCACGGCGGCTAGCAGAACGCTCGGTGCTTACGCGCTGGCGACGCCTGCACCCCACGCGCACAATAACTCGATAGAAGTTAAGGCGCCCTCGCCCGCCCCTTGGACGTTCGGCGGGCATCGGCGGACTCTGGCAGACGCAGGTGGATGTCGTCACGTACGATGCGAGTATGCAGCACGCCGACGAATTGCGCCCCTGTCCCTTGCGCGCGCACGAGCAGCCCCCCGGCTAACCGTTTTGCGCGACCAACGCCTGCGCTTCGCACTTGTTTATGTGCCCCGAACTCGGCCCGCGCGAAACCGGGAAAGGCGCCCCCGCGCCAAACGATATCAAGCTCGACAGCTGGGGGTAACGCCGTGCCGACCGAAGCCGGCGACTTTCGCATCGCCGGCCACCCGAAGCTGTGGCAGTCCTGACGAGCGGCTCACTCATTTGTTGCGCGCATTTCTGGGTCGAGCGTCAATATCGAATCGTCCGGCGGGTCGGCATGCAGGCGACGCACGAGTTCGGCGCGGCGGTTGAGCACGGCTCGCTGGTTGACATAGCCCTTGTCGGTGATTTCGCCCGCTTCCGCCGACGGAGGCTCCGACAGCAACATGACGCGCACCGGATGGGTCGACGAGCCCAGATCGCGGGACATTGCAGCCATTCCCTCCCGCACGCGGCTTCGCACCGACGAATGCGCAAGTACGGCCTCTATCGGCGCATCAGCGGGCAAGTCAGGGCACAGCCGACGACATTCGGGAAAATTGGGAAAGACGAGAAAGCCGAGCGCGTCACGATCGTGTCCGGTGACGACGATATCCTGTCCAATCTGCGAAAGAGCGTCGAGCCCCTTAACTCGCAGCGATCCAACATGCACCCAGGTCCCGGACAGCAGCTTGAAATCCTCCGCGACTCGCCCATCGAACAGCAGTCCGAGCTCGGGCTGCGCTTCGTCGACGAATTCTACGGCGTCGCCTATGCGGTAGAACCCGTCCTCGTCGAAGGCTTGTGCCGTCAGTGCCGGCTGCTTCCAATAGCCGGGGAAAACGTTGGGGCCCTTGACGCGCACTTCGAGCTTGTCCGCCATAGGCACCAGCTTGAGTTCGGTGCCGGGGATCGGCACGCCGATCACACCCGAACGCTTCGCCTGGAAATGACAGTCGGTTGCCGCAGGTGCGGTCTCGGTGGAGCCCCACGACGAGAGCATCACGATCGCGGTACCGACCTCTGCAACCGCAAGCCGCTGCAGCTCGTCCCACAGATGTTGCGGCAGTGCTGCGCCGGAGTTGACAATGAGCTGCAGCCGGGAAAAGAAGTTGCGCCGTAACGCCTGGTTGCCGCGCAGAAGCGGAATCAGCATGTCATAGGCGCGCGGCACGCTGAAGTACATCGTGGGCGCGACGTTCGTGAGGTTGCGCACGGTCCTGCCGAGAAGCGCCGCTTCCGGCTTGCCGTCGTCGATATAGATGCTGCCGCCCCAGCGCAGGATCATGTTGAAATTGTGGTTGCCGCCGAAGGTGTGACTCCAGGGCAGCCAGTCGACGATGACCGGCTTCTGGCGCGCCAGGAACGGCCACATCGCGCCCTTTGCGGCCTGGTTCGAGCAGAGCATGCGCTGCGTGTTGATCACCGCCTTGGGCGCGGCCATCGATCCCGATGTGAACAGGAATTTCGCGATGGTGTCGGGCGCCACTGCGGCGAACGCTTGTGCAACAGCAACCGTGTCGGCGTTTCGCTCGATGTCGACGAACCGGATGGCACCAGACGTCTCTGCGCTGCGAGAGCCGGCGAGTACGACCCCATCGTGCAGATTGCGTACCGCGTCAAGGGCCGGAAGATAGCGCTCGACCGGATCTGCGTACACGACGCCCGGCCGCAACAGTTCGAAGTTGGCCCTGAGTCGGCCGAAGTCGCGCGACAGTAGTGATTTGCCGGGCGACAGGGGCGCACATGGAACGCCGATATGCATGCAGGCAAGCATCAGGAGCGCGTGCTCGATGCCATTTTCGGAAAGGACCGCTACGGGCCGATCGGCCGAGACGTTGCGGTCGAGCAGCCACGTGGCGACACGCGTTACGCGCAGCAGTGCTTCACCATAGCGCAACTCGATCCACGTGCCATCGTTCCTGCGCTCGGCCAGGAACACCGCGTCTGGCGTTTCATGTGCCCAGTATTCGAGCCATTCACCGACGCAGCGGGCATAGGTCGCGGGGAGCGGTATGGTCGATCGCAGCCTTTGGGTACCGTCGCGTTGCGTTTCGAGTAGCACGGCGGGCGCGACGAACAACTCTTCGGGAAGGCGTGGAATCGCGTACATCAGCTCCTCGAGTGGCATGCCGGTGGGTTCGAGTCTCGGATCGCCACGTCAGGTCGCGGCTAGGCCGCCCGCGTCGGAAGATAGAGAGCGATGACCGGAAAACTGATCAGTATGACGAGGCGCAGCAGGTCGGTGACGATAAAAGGCAATACCCCCTTGAAGATCGATGTGAAGCTCACGTCCTTGACGACGCTCTTGATGACGAAGACGTTCATGCCCACCGGCGGGTGAATTAACCCTAGCTCGACCGTCATCACGATGATGATGCCGAACCAGATCGGATCGAAACCAAGCTGGGTCACGACGGGGAAAATTATCGGAATGGTCAGGATGATCATCGCCATCGCATCCATCAGGCATCCCAGCACCAGATACATCAGCATGATCAGCGCCAATACGCCGTAACGGCCGACTCCCAGCCCGACGAGAAACTCCGTGAATCTCTGCGGCGTTTGCGTCACGGTAAGGAAATAACCGAAGAGCAAGGCGCCGATCAGGACAGTGAAAACTGCTGCGGCCGTCCGCGTTGCCTGAAGCAGCGCCTCGCGAATCTTGTCCTTGGGCAATCGTCCCCTGGCAACCCCGAGCAAGAATGCTCCTCCGGCCCCGACGCCACCGGCTTCGGTCGGGGTGAAGAATCCTCCGTAGAGTCCACCGACGACAAAGAGGAAAAGGACAGTCGGTGCCCACACATCCTTGAATGCCTTGATGCGCTCGGCTATCGGGATCGGATCATGCCTGGGTAACAAACCGGGCCTGACGCGCACGATGACGGCAATGGTTATGACGTACATCGTCATCGCAAGTATGCCGGGCAGGATCCCGGCCATGAACAGCTTGCCGATGTCCTGCTGAGTGATGATCGCGTAGACCGCCAGAATGGTCGACGGCGGCAGCATCGCGCCGAGCGTTCCCCCCGCGGCGATCACGCCGGCTGCAAACGATTTTGGGTAGCCGTAGCGCCGCATCTCGGGATAGGCGACGGTCGAAAACGTGGCCGCTGTCGCTACCGAAGAGCCGCAGATCGCTGCGAACCCGCCGCAGGCGATCACTGTGGCGAAACCAAGTCCGCCCCGAAGATGGCCGAACAACGCATTAGCGAAGCGGAACAGCTCCCGGCTGATGCCGGACACCGAAACGAAGGCACCCATGAGCATAAACATGGGCAGTACACCGAACGCATAGTCGGTAACCGTGCGCATTGAGGTCTGGCCGATGAGTTTCAAAGCGGGACCTGGGCCGACGATGTAGCTATAGCCGGTGACGCCGACTAACCCCATCGCCATCCCTACAGGCACACGCAGGAGCATCAGGATGAAGAGACCGACGAATCCCGCAATCGCGATGGCTTCCGGGCTCATCGACAGGTTCTCATTCGACGGTCTTCTCCTCGGGACGGTCCCGGACCATCGCTTGTTGAAAGATCAGCCGGTAGGTGCGGATCGCGATGAGCAAGACCGCCGACACGTCTCCCAGCCACGCAACCGCAAAGAACGGCCAGGTCGGCAGATGCAAGTCGTAGGTCAGGATGTGGTCGGCGTAGGTCGCCCGGACCTTGTCGAACAGCATCGCTGTATGGACGACGACGACAAGGAGCAGAACAAGGGTGGCAAAGATGTCCATCGCGCGCTGGAGCTTCGGCCCGACGACGGACCAGAGAAGATCCACCGTGATGTGCGAGCCTCGGTAACTGGTCGCGGCGATGCCCCAGAAAATGAGTATCCCCAGCAGCATTCGCCCGATATCGTAGCCATCGGGAATCGACGTGTTGAAGAAGCGACGCAGGAAGACCGAGATGAAGATGTCCGCCGCGACGACGCCAACAAACGTGGCTGCCGTCATCTCGATCGCGCCGATCACGCGATCCGTGAAGTTGCGTGTCATGTCCGGTCTTCGCTCTGGCGTAGGTCTGGACGATGCCTCGCTCCACCGGCGCAGGCGAATTCAGTACAGCGCGTTGTATTTGGACAGGCTTTGTTTCAAGGATTCCAGCGTGGTTTTCGGATCGTAGCCGGCTTTGCTAGTTGCGTCGGCCCACTGCGCCTCGGTTGGCGCCACCGCGTGGCGCCAGGCCGCGAGCTGCTCGGGGGTGAGCTTGTCGATCTGATGGCCGGGCTCGGCCGCAATCTTGGCGCGGCCCGCGAACTCAAAATCGGCCCAAGGAGTCGCGACCTTCTGCGCCCATTCAGTGGTGCAATGCTCGTCGATCACCTTTTTCTGCGCCGGCGACATCGCATCGTACTTGTCCTTGTTCATCACCCATACGAACGGCGTGACATAGAGCGCGGCGTCGAGGTGATACTTGACGACCTTATCGATACCGAACAGCACGATCGAGCCCCACGGGAACGTGATCGCATCGGCGACACCACGCTCGAGCATGTCGCGCGCCTCCGGCGCCGAGGCCTGGACGTTGGTGCCGCCGAGCGCAGTAATCATCTGTCCGATCGTGCTCGTCGCGGGCCGCACCTTGAGGTTGCGAACATCGTCGGGGCCGACAATCTTCTTAACTGAATGGAAGGTGCCGGGATCGTGCACGAATGCAAGACAGAAACGCACGTCCTTCATTTCCTTGACCGCATATTGACGGTACCAGGCGTCGACTGCCGCAGTGCCGCCCTTCCCGTTGGAAATAATGAATGGCAATGACGCGGCGCTCATGACCGGGAAGCGGCCCGGTTGGTAGCCGGGATTGACGTACGCGAAATCGGCGATGCCGTCGCGCGCCATGTCGTAGTGATCGAATGCCTTGCCCAGCTGCTCCGAGGGGAAGAGTGTCGCAGTGATCGTTCCGCCCGACGCTTTCTTGATGTCATCGGCCCACGCCTGAAATGCAGGGTTGAGCGGGTGTTGCGCGGGAAGCCAGGTTGAAAGCTTGATTGCGACCGGCTTGTCCTGCGCTTGTGATATCGGCGCTGCAAGAATGAGAAGCGTGGCCCAGATCGCTAGCGAGCGTACTTTCATCGGATCCTCCAGTTGTGAAGCTGTGTTGTTTGCCTTCGCGTCACGGCAGGATTTGCGCGGAAATCGGTTTGATCAAGACGTCGACGACCGCACAGCGGCCGGCGCGGACTTTCTCGAGCGCAAGCTGCAATGTACTTGCCAATTCGGCGCGGTCGGTGACCCGGTAAGCGTCCGCGCCGCCGGTTGCCGCGCCAATGTCCGCCAGGCGCGCGCCAGCCCCAACGGTAACCCAATAAGTGTCGTTCCGCTCTGCGGGGCCGTCGGGGTGTACCGACGCAGTCGACAGTCGCGGCGAATGCCAGCCGCCATTGTTATAGATGACGGTCAGGTGCGGCGTATTATAAGTACCGGCGACCCAGTACGCACTGCTTGGAACGCCGAGTAGAAAGCAGCCATCGCCGGTCAGTGTAATGACTTCGGCATCCGGCTTGGCGAGCTTGGCTCCGATCGCGGCGTTGATCCCCCAACCGAGTCCGGCACCACCCATCCCGAGGTAACTGCCTGCTGTCCGCATTTGCAGAATTGACGGAATTGTCTCGCTGCCGGAGGGCTCTTCCACGATGATGATCGTGCGTTCGTTCACGAGCGCACGCACCGCGGAAGTGACCTCCTCGGTCGTCATGGGACCCGTTGGCGAAGGGACATCTGTCGCGGTCAAACGCGACTTGGCTTCAGCAAGCCAACGGCCGCGCTCTTCGCGCCCGGCGACCACGGCACGATCGCCGAAGGAGAGCAATTGATCGAGGGCCAGCAGACTGTCGGCCTGATAGCTGCGATGCGCCGGAAAGTGCCAGGCGCCAAGGCTTTCCTTGATCGGATCAATGTCGATATGAAACAGCTTCACCCCAACCGGCGGTTGTACTTTCGTCGGTATCCATGGCACGTCGACATCCAGCATCAGGATCAGGTCGGCCTCCGCGACCAGCGTGTTGCGCCGGTAGCCTAAATGATGCGGGTGAACGCCGGGGAAGTTTACGTATTGGGGTGTCACCTCACACACGCCGACGCCCAATCGGTCAGAGAGCGCGACCAGGCGCTCGACCGCTTGCGGCTGACGTCCAACGTAGGTCGTAATGACGATTGGACGCCTTGCGGAGCAGATCGCGTCGTGCAATTCGGCAACGGCTTCGTTCGGTAAGCCTGCCAGCCGGACAGGAGGCCAGTCTGCGCTGGAGGCGCGACACTCCGGTATGGCGATCTCCCAGATTTCTCGGGCTCCGCTGATGTAAACGGGGCCCTCAGGTGGAGAAGCGGCAATCTGAAGGCCACGCAAGAGAACGTCGCCGACCGTCTCGGCGGCGCGAACCTCGTATGTCCACTTCATGTATTGTCCGACGATCTCGTGCTGGCGTGGCGCGTCCTGCGTGTAGTGGATAAATTCAGTGCGCGAACCGACGCGTTCGGGGTTCTCCGTCAGTGGCGAGAGTCCGGCGACGATGATGGCCGGTATGCGCCCACGAGCGGCGTTGTGGACGCTGCAACCCAGGTTCTGCGTTCCAACATCGACGTGCACCAGCACGACTTGCGGCTGGCGCGTGAGCATTGCATAGCCGTGCGCCGCCGAGAGCGTGGTCATCTCGTGCGGGCATACAATGATCTGAGGCATTGCCTCGCCGTCTGCAAGGAGACGGGCAAAGGCTTCGATGAACGCCGGGTGGTCGCTGCCAAGATTGGTGAAGATGTACTTGACGCCAAGGCGCGCGCACAACCCGATCAACTGCTGTGCCGCGCTCGTGCAATTATCGGCTCGCATTTTCGCTCGGTTCGGCGGCTACCCTGACTTATGATGGATCGTTCTTTACAGGCGTGCTCATGTTACCGCGCCAAGATCGTCCAAGCCAGAGCATGAGGCGTACTGGGCCGGGCAAGAGTCGAATGTCGATGTTCGGGTCAGTTCAAAAACCTAAGGCACAATTCGGTCACAGTGCCAAAACCAAAACCCCACCGGCACGGTCGCGACCACGGTGTTGGCGGCGGTATTGATCACTGAGACGGTGTTGCTGTTAGCGTTCGTCACATAAAGCGCATCGCACTTTGTTGGAGCGATAGTCCTTGCAGTCGAATTTGCCCAGCAGTATGACGTCTGCTCCGGTTGCATTCGATGCAAATCGAACGGCTAACCGCGATCGTTCGCTCCTTGGATGCGGTCGACTTCGGCCACGTCGTCCGGCTGAAGCTGCCATGCGACCGCACGAACATTGGTGTCGATCTGTTCCGGTGTGGTGGCGCCGGCGATGATGCTCGATACGGGTGCACGCGACGCGAGCCATCCGAACGCAAGCTCGACCAGGCTCTTGCCGCGTTCGGCGCAAAACGCCTCGAGTGGCTCGACCTTCACCCAGTTGCGCTCGGTCAGGAAGCGATCCGCCGACGCCTTCACATAGCTGAGCCGCGCCTTTTCCGGCAGCGGCTGGTTGCGTTTGTATTTGCCGGTGAGCAGTCCGCCGGCGAGAGGGTAGAAAGGCAAAAAGCCCAGCCCATACACACGCAAGGCAGGAAAGAGATCGCGCTCGACGTCACGGGCGAGCAGGCTATACTCGTTCTGCGCGCAGATGAACGCGTTCAACTCATGGTAGCGCGAGGTCCAGTCCGCATCGGCGACTTGCCAAGCCGCGAGATTGGAGCAGCCGAGGTAACGCACCTTGCCCTGATGTACGAGGTCGTCGAGCGCGCGCAGCGTCTCCTCGATCGGCGTCAGCGGATCGGGCCGATGCAACTGATACAGATCGATCCAGTCGGTCCTGAGACGGCGCAAGCTGCCTTCGACGGCCGACATGATGTAACGCCGCGAGGCGCCCTTGAGCGTTTCCGCGTCGTCCATCGGAAAGGCGAATTTGGTCGCGAGCACGATGTCCTTGCGCCGGTCGCCGAGAACTTCTCCGAGCTGACTTTCCGAACCGCCTCGGTTGCCGTAGTAGTCCGCAGTGTCGAACAGCGTGATGCCGAGGTCGAGCGCCCTGTGGACGACACGACGCGTCGCGTCGAGATCGATGCGTCCGCCGAAGTTGTTGCAGCCCAGCCCGACGAGCGAGACGCGCAGCCCGGAGCGCCCCAGGTTCCTGATTTCCACTAATGCTCCTTCACGGGTTCGTCCGTGGTAACGCGTGACGCGCTCGCGATCGAGTATCTGTTGGATTCATTGACGACCGTCGCGGATTCGAGACGCGGGACTCGCCGGCCGGGAGATTAACGGAGCTTAATGATCCGCCAATGCCTCGTAAACCCGACCGGCTTCATAGTATCCTGTGCCGTCCTTAAATTCGAACGACGGGTCACGGTAGAATGTTGGCATGGGTTCTCTGCCGCCGCTACTTGTCGTTTTTGCTGGTAGTTGGGCTGGGTCCATCGCCATCAGCTGCTCGTCATTGAGTTTCTCCAGGCCGAGAACCGCTTGCTCAAAGAACGGCTGCGAGGAAAGCGAATCCGGTTCACAGACGCTGCGTGTGCTCTTCTGGCGCGCAAGGCTAAGGCGGTAGGGTGCAAAGCCCTGCTCGAACGCGACACCGTCGTACTCAGGCGTTCTTGTCGACTTTCGGTCCGATCCACCAACACTTCGTCATCAAGCAGCACGTTCTCGGCGGATCGCGTTACCATAATCGAGTCGCCAAACGCTTTGCCTCGTCGTGTATGTTCACCGAGGTCACCCAAAATCCGTTTGGTGGTGTCTGAGCGGGGTGCCGTTGAGAGCCTTGCATTCATTAACCGTCAAGTTGACAGGGTCTTTGCAACTTGTCCCGAACCAACCATCGAGTGTTCGAGGGCAGCACATGTCCATCCACCGAGGCAAAGTGACTGCAGTCAACCGAGCGCATCGCGGATTCTTAGTCGTCTTGCTCGGTGCGTTCATGTTTTGGGCTCCCGTTGCGGATCTCTCCGCCGCGGACAGTCCGTACAAGGGACTGACGCTGCGTTTTCTGACCTCGGCCAACGTCCACCAGAAGGCGATGGGCAAGCAGCTCGAGAAGATCGCGAAGGAATGGGGCATACAGCTTGACGTGCGCTACGTCACGACCGACGAGTTGGCCAAGAAGGTCGTGCTCGATTACGTCGGCGGCGCCGACACCTGGGACCTCGTGTATACGGGTGGGGTCCAGCGCATGTTCGAGTGGTACGAGGGTGGCATTCTCGAAGACATCGCGCCATTGATGAAGAAGGTCGGCGACTCGAAAGTGCTCGATTGGAACGGCTTCACCGACGGTGCCAAGAACGCGGTCAAGCTCGGCGACAAGGTTCTCGGTCTGGCGATGGCCACGAGCGATCAGGCGCTTGCCTACCGCGCGGATCTATTCCGCAATACCGACGAGAAAGCGGCGTTCAAACAGAAGTTCGGTCACGACCTCGTCGTTCCCGACACCTACAAGCAGTATCGCGATGTGGCACAGTTCTTCACCCGCAAGAAAGGAGAAAAGCTCGCCGGCAACGTACTTGCCAATGACTTCTATGGCGTCACCTACGCCAACAAGAACGGGACCTTCCTGTGGCACTCGTATGAGAACGTGATTCTCGCCTTCGGGGTGCAAGTGTATGACCCCAAAACGCGGAAGGTGGGTCTTACCTCACCGGTCGCGATCGAGGCCGCTAAATTCTATCAGTCGCTGCTCCCGTACATGCCGCCTGGGCATATCAACATGAGCAGTGCGGAGACGACCAACAACTTCGTCAACGGGCAGGCGGCGATGTTGATCGAATACTTCGACCGGATCATCGGCAGCGTCGGCCAGGAGAAATCCAGAATCAAACCAGAGCAAGTGGGATACGCGTTTCCGCCGACCCAGGAAGGCAACCCGCTTGGACGCAAGCACGCCTTTCGCTCGGGTCCGGCGGTGGTCGGCGTTTTTGGCCGCTCCAAGAACAAGGAAGCGGCGTACAAGCTGCTCGAGGCGTCGGTGTCGAACGATAGCCAGGTGCAGATGATGCACGAGAGCCCGGGCTACATGCCCACCAAGCTGGCGGCGCTGAAGCAGCTCGCTCGCGAGCAGCCGGTCGTCGACTATCTGATCAAGGTCTCGGCAGCGGACATCTGCGCCTGCACTGACGCCGTGGTGTTGCCGTATCCGAGCATTCTCAAGTCCTCCGAAATCGGTGACATTGTCAGCATTGCGGTGTCGGCGATTCTCACCGGTTCAAAGGTCGAGGACGAGATGGCCAAAGCGCAGGCCGCGGTCGAGAAGGCGGTTGCCACGCTCAAGTAACCGGACGTTCCTGCCGTCCGCACCCCGGTGGTTGGTACTCGAGAGTCAACCGCCCGGCGAGCATGCGAAGGATTTACCCAATGCCCGATTTCCGCGTCCGCGCACTCGAAATCCACAGCGACTACGCCTGGGATTTCGATTGGGTAAAAAAGGCGCTCCTTTTCATCCACGACCACGACATGACGGCGTTGCATCTGCATCGTAACGACATCGTCGACCGGGTGACGTATCCGGCGCGCTATTTCGGGGGCGCTCGCCCGGCGTATCGCAATATCTTCGAGCGCTATCAGGACATTCACCGCGCGCTCTACAAGTACACGCCGACCCGGCGCAGCGGGCCTTATCATCGCCGGGACTTCCTGAATCGGGTGGTCGAGCTCGCCTCCCGCTGGAATATCGCTGTCTATCTCGAGAACAAGGAGCTCTTCTTTCACGATATATTCCTCGAGCTTAATCCGCAGCTCACCAAGAACGGAGCGGTGTGCCCGAACGAGCCGTTCTGGTGGGAATTCATCCGTACCAAGTACACCGAGCTCTTCGAGGACATCCCTGGCATCGCCGGCATCATCACGGCGCCCGCGACGAGCGAAAGCCGGCTGTCGATCTACGGCAATCGTTGTCGCTGCGAGATTTGTCAGGCGAGCACGCCCCAGCGCTGGTTTGCGCAATTGCTCGATGCGCTCTACGCCCCCATTCACGAACGCGGCAAGACCCTTGTCGTGCGCGATTTCGTGTTCGACCGCAAGACGCAGTCGCAACTCGCGGAAGTGATGGAAAAGCTGCCCGAAGACGTGGTGATCGCCCTCAAGAACACGCCGCACGACTACTATCCGACGTTCCCGGACAACCCGCGCATCGGTAGTGTAGGGCGGCACCGGCAGTGGATCGAGTTCGATTCGATGGGACAGTACTTCGGCTGGGGCATCGGCCCGAGCATCATGGTCGAAGACATGCGCCGTCGCTTCGGGCACGCGCGCGAGCAGGGCGCGGAGGGCGTGCTGATTCGTACGGACTGGGAGAGTCTCGATGCCCACAGCGCTTTCCATACGCCAAACTTGCTGAATCTGTACGCGGGGGCGGCGCTGGGGAAGGACATGACCACGCCGGCCGTGGCGATCTACCGGCAGTGGCTGCTCGAGCAGGGCAAGATCGTGGAGGGTGCGAGCGCCGCTGAGATCGACGCTTGCGCGAACTGGGCGCAAGCCTTGCTGGGACGCTCGTGGGAAGCGGTGCGCCGCGCGCTGTACACCAACGGCTGCGTGTTTTCGGACTCTTCGACGTTTCCGGTCAGCGCCGGTCATGCCTGGTGGCTCGCGGAAGAGAAGAACAGCCTGCGCGATTGGGATCCCAGCAAGCGGCACGCCATGGATCCGACCGAAGAAAATGTGTTGGGCATCCTCGCTGAAAAGGACGAGGCGCTGCGCGAAGTGGAGGAGATGCAGCGCGTGCTCGCGTCCAAACCCCTGGCGCTGACCCCGGAGGCTGACGCGGACCTCAAGGAGCGCTTCGACATCTTTCATCGCTACGTGCGCGGCTTTCGCGCGATCGGCCGGGCGACGGCGCTCGCCAAATTCGTGGCGGCGGACACTGCGGGAACGAGCGCGTTCGCGCGCGAGGCGCGCCCGATGTTCGACGCCGCGCTCGATGATCTCCTTGCGATCGCCGAGGAGTTGCGCGCTTTTCGGCAGGCAACCGATCATCGTTATACCGTCTATGTGCTGCTTGGCTGGGAGCGTCTCGAGGCGCTGCACGGCGATCTGACTCGATTGGTCGCACAGCCCGCACCGCTTGCTGCACCGACTGAAGGGTAGCTGGCGCAATGAGCAGTGTCCTGCGCTCGCAACGACGTCGTGTCCTGTGGCTGTTTCTGGTTCCGGGCATGGCTTATCTGGTGTGCGTGCGCATCCTGCCGGCGCTGTACACGGTCGTTCTGAGTTTCGAGGATTGGACCCTCACCAGCCGGACCGGACCCACCTTCATCGGCATCGGCAACTATGTGTCGCTGTTCAACGATGCGCCCTTCCTCCGTTCAGTCGGACGCACGATCGTCTTTGCCGTCACAGCGACGGCGGTCGAGTTGACGCTGGGCTTTGTCATTGCGATCTTCATGCATCGCGAATTTCTAGCTCGCTCACTTGCCCGCGCCGCGCTGCTCACGCCGATGGTCATCACGCCGACCATCGTCGGAGTCATCTGGTACATCCTGTTCAATGACACCGCGGGTCCAATCAACTGGGCTTTGGGCACGGTGGGTCTCGACCCCGTACCCTGGCTGTCGAATCCCGGCGTAGCGCTGATTTCCATCGTCATCACCGACGTGTGGCACTGGACACCCTTCATGTTCCTGCTGCTCCTCTCGGCGATGCAGGGCATTCCGCAAGAGCTGTACGAGAGCGCCGACACCGACGGCGCCAGCAGTTGGCAGAAGGTCCGCTACATCACCCTGCCGATGATCCGCGACACCTTGCTGGTGGCGATCATCCTGCGCTCGATGTCGGCGTTCGAAATTTTCGCAGAACCGTTCGTGATGACCGGTGGCGGCCCGGCCGAGGCGACCTCCACATTGAGCCTCTACATTTACAAGTCGGCGTTCCTGTTTTTCAAGATGGGTTATGCCGGCGCCATGGTGGTGGTGTCGATCGTGCTGCTCACGGTGGTGTATTCCATCTACCTGCGCTACACGCGCTTTGATTAGGCCCAAGCGACATGGCAGCCCAGCGACGAACCTGGATCCAGCGCACCGGCATTGTGATCGGCGTCGTGTGCCTGATGGGCTTCACGCTGTTTCCCGTCTATTACATGCTGCTGACTTCGCTCAAGCCGGATTCGCTCATGCTGGCGCAACCGCCGCGCTTTCTGTTCACGCCGACCCTCGACAATTATGTGCGGCTTCTTGGGGAGGGCAAGTTCGGGCGTTATTACCTCAATAGCATCAATGTCGCCGTGTGGTCGACGCTGATCGCCGTGTACGTCGGCACGATGATGGCGTTCGCCTTCATGCGCGTTACTTTCCGCGGCAAGAAGGCGCTGTTCTTCCTCATCCTGATCCCGCGCAGTTTCCCGCCGATCGCCACCATCATTCCGGTGTTCTTTTTCGTCCGCGCCATCGGCATGATGGACCAAGTGATCACCCTGATCCTGTTCGAGGCCGCGGTGCGCTTGCCGCTGGTGGTCTGGGTGATGCTTGGCTTCCTGCGCGCGGTGCCGGCGGAGCTCATCGACGCCGCGCTGCTCGATGGTTGCTCCTTGCGGCAGGCATTCTTCAAGGTGGTGCTGCCGCTTGCCACGCCGGGATTGGTGGCGGTAGGCATTATTTCATTCATCGATACCTGGAACGCCTTTCTCGTGCCGCTGGTACTTACCAACTTCAAGGCCATGACCGCCCCGGTGGTCATTCTTTCGTACATGGAGACCGAGGAGAAACTTGTGTGGGGTCTGCTTTCGGCCGGCGGCTTTCTCACCATTCTGCCGATCCTGGTGTTCTCGCTCGCGCTGCACCGGTATCTACTGCGCGGGCTGACGGCGGGCGCGGTCAAGTAACCTTAATCGGAAGGACAGCGCATGAAAATGGATTTTCGCGGCCTCGAACTACACGGGCGCCGGATGTGGGAGCGCCGCCGCATTCTGGAGGCGCTGGACTTCATCGCTCGCTATGACATGACTGCGCTGGTGCTGCACGAGACCGATCTCGTGCACAACCTCGTCTATCCCCGCCACTATTTCGATCCCTACGCCCTGTGGAAGAGCGCGCCCTCGCGTCGCGGCGAGAATGCGATCCAGAACAACCGCGTCTATTTCGAGCACATCCTCGACCTCGCCGGCAATCGCGGGGTCGACGTGTGGGTTGAAGTGAAAGAGCTAGGCTTTCCGGACGAGGTGCTCGAGGCGCGGCCGCAACTTATCATCGATGGGCACATTTGTCCGTCCGATCCGTTCTGGTTCGAATTCACCGAGCAAAAGACGAGTGAGCTCGTCGATGATTTCCCGAAGCTTGCAGGGATGATCGTCAGCGCCGGCTCTCCCGAGGGACGAGCATCGCTCGTGCAACGCAAATGCGCCTGTACGCGCTGCCGTAGCCTGTCGGTGGAAGAGTGGTACCGGCAGCTGATTCTCGCGCTGCACCGGCCGCTCGCGCGGCGGGGCAAGCGCCTCGCGGTGCGCGAGTTTGCGTACAAGCCTGCCGATCACGAAGTCCTGCTGCGCGCCATCGACGGTCTCCCCACCGACATCATCGTATGCATCAAGAACACCCCCCACGATTTCTATCCGACCTTTCCTGACAACCCGGCTATCGGCCGGCTCGACCGCACCCAGTGGGTGGAATACGAAACCTACGGCCAGTTCTACGGCATGGGTGTGGTGCCCTGCTTTTTGTATGACGACGTGAGAACGCGGCTCGAACACGCAACGCGCCACGGCGTCACCGGCGCCTTGTTCCGGGTCGAGTGGGAGCGCATCAACGATTGGTGGGCCCTGGAGACTTTGAATGAGATGAACCTGGTCGCTGCCGCCATGTTTTCGCGTGGCGATGCCCTGATCCCCGAAGAAGTGTGCCGCCTGTGGCTCGCCAACAAGGGCTGGCCGGGCGAATGCGCGTCATGGCTCTCCGACGTGCTCCTGCAGACGTGGCCCATTGTCAGAGGCGCTCTATACATCGACGGCTTTCTATTCGCCGATTCGAGTTTTCTGCCCCGCAGCATCCGACGCGCATGGTGGACGATGGAAGAAAAACATTGCATCGCCGACTGGGACGCCTCGAAGCGCGGCGCACTCGAACTCGATCGGGGGCGCGTCGTGGCCTTGATCGCAGAGAAGGAGGACTCCCGCCTGCGGCTGACAGCCTTGGCTGCGCAAATTCGTGCGGGCCATCCGGCGCTCCCGAGGTTGCTGGCGGAGGACTTGCTGCGGCAGACGGAGGTGTTCGAGGCGTATGTCGAAGGGTTCTACCACTGTGCCGTGGTATGTCTCTATCATCGCTGGATGGAGCGCCGGCCGGACGAAATCCAGGATACGGACCGCACACGGATGGAGACGGCGCTGCAGCAGCTTGCGGATTACGGCGCGCGCCGGCGTGCCGCCGCCAAGGAAGCGCGGCATCCGCATGTGGTGTATCTGCTCATGGACTATCACCGCGTCGAAGACATCGTGGCCGAGGGCCGTCAGGCGTTCACCGCAGCGGCAACAGCGTAGCACGCTCAATCAGGGCCGTTGAGCCATCACGGCGTCCGTAATAGGCAAGACGCTTTGGCCGATACATCTGCTAATGGACCGGGCATACGAAGGCGGGAAGAACCATCTCACGTTCTCCGGGAAAGGTGATCCGATGGCGAAGCTAATGCTTATGATGTTGGCTGCTTTCGGAGAGTTCGAGCGAGATCTGATTCGAGAGCGGCAACGCGAAGGCATTGCTATTGCTAAGGCTAAGCGAGTCTACAAGGGCCGGAAGAAAGCCCTTGGGCCGGTAGAGGCCCATGAACTCGTTGCACAGGCTCAAGCGGGGATTCCCAAGGCGGATCTGGCGCGCGCGTATGGAATCAGTCGGGAGACGGTGTATCAGTACCTGCGGCAAAACCAATAAGGCGCGGCGACTGCCTTGGACTAGGCATCTGCGCGCTGCAACTTTGATTCGGATAGGGTAGTGACAGCCCGCGACAATCCGCGCACGCTGCGTGGGGCGCCATCAATGCTTTTGCACACCTGGGTCCGCAGTGCGATGTGTGCCCGTGAGGGTTGCGACCAACTCATGACGACTATCAGGCACGAGGCGCAGCGCAACCCACCCGAATTGAATCGTCCGCAACAGAATGTCGCACGGGTCATTTAGGTTGAATGGCGCAACCCGCCAGTTCGTCGCCATGGTCAGCGGTACGCGGTTTCCGGCTAGGACGTCTAATGGCTCTGGCGGTAACATTACTGCCCGAATCTGGCCGAGCCACCAAATCGCCTCCTCAACTTGAGCGGTTGTTAGCGTTAACCGTTTTGCGTCGACAGTAATCGCTACCGTAGTGTTGCCGTCGCCTAGCTGTTCGTCAAACGGAGACTTGGCCCCCGGCTGTATCGATGCCATCTTGTTTTCCTTCCCGCGCAATTGCACGGTGGGGGAAATGGTAGCACCGCGCGGCGCTGCTTCGTGTCGTGCGCAATTTCGCGCTGTGCTACCTTGTGCCAACGCCGTCACGGCGACAAGGAAAGGCGCATAGACATCGCATGATGTTGCGGTGGCCGAGATAGGCTTGAATCGTGCGCGTGTCGACGCCGTTGTTGGCAAGGTAGAATCCGGTTGCGTGACGCAGCATGTGCGGGTGGACGGGCAAGCCGATACGTGCGTCCTTGCCTCACACTGTGCGTTACACGCAGCTCGCGCCAGATCGGTTTCGCGCGCTGTGGCGTGATTGAGTGCGCAGGTCGGTGTTCTCGAATGACTCAAATCGACCCGGCACCGATACATCACCAAGACTGCGCGACAGGCCGGAATCGACCCAACTCGGCCGGCGGGCCTCCTCCAATGCGGACGTACAGCGAATCAAGTTACGCCGCGACCAGGCGCGAGTTCCGGGCCAGCGGTGCGCATCGCATAACGT
>OCZU010001228.1_pt1 | contig 17097 bp, 14 predicted proteins | sample 1539001 | NCBI WGS metagenome assembly OCZU01 (sample SAMEA3539306, study PRJEB22396) | soil metagenome | biome: tundra; feature: field; material: soil | place: USA | collected 2010-05 | depth 0.15 m | reverse complement strand
CGAGATTACAAGGTGACTGGAGTTCAGACGTGTGCTCTTCCGATCTGCCTGCGACGACGATCCGCGGCGGACGCGACGGCAGGCCCGAGGGCCGGAGCGGCAGCGGTTCGCGCCGCCTTCGGCACCCGGCCGATCCGGGTCTGCCGCCATACCCGGCCAGTCACGACGATCACGTCCCGCTCGGCGAGCGGGGCCAGCCGGCACCAGACCCGCGGCTCCGACAGGTAGCGCAACTGCGATCCGATCAGCTCGGGCAGCCGCTTGCTCTCCAGGACCGGGCGGGTCGCGAGCCAGGTGAGCGCTCCTGGCGGTATCAGGTAAAGCCAGATCAGCTTGTGGTTGAACGGAAGGCCCAGCACGGTGAGCAGCACCACATACGGCACCGCAATGGCCGCGAACACCGCGACCTGGCCAATCGGCAACGGCATCGGAAGCCGAAAATCGTACAGCTTATAGAGCCGTTTCTCGATTCGCCAGATATTAGTGTAAGTGGGCAGGTCCAACCTGGTGCGCTCCTTCCGACTACGGTCGCTGATTCTGAGCGGCGGTTAGTGGACGCCGAGCGCGTGCGCGATTCCGACGGCCAGCGTTTTCACGATTCCTGGCACGTAGAAGATGACCGCGATGGCTACGGCGAGCACAAAGAATTGCACGAACCGGATGATCTCGCGAGTAAAGAGGAAGAAGATCGCGACGATTCCGACAATCCCCAGGAAGAGCGGCCCGAAAAGGTTCTGCAAGTAGGACACCAGGCCGGTGCTGCTGAGTGCAGCGGGGGCTGCCGCGACAAGTAGCTGGGGCGACATCGTTACTCCGGGGTTAGTGAGCTATGCGTGCGGGGCACCCGCGATGGTCCGGGCGGGCTCATGACGTCGATCCGGGCTGGGTGGCTGCCGCGCCGATCGCCTGGACGTACCAGCTGCCGCTGATCCTGACGACGGTCATGGCATAAGTCATCTGGATCTGAGCTGGAGTGGTGCCGACTGACGACTTGCCGGATGTGGCTGTCTGACTGGGCGTGCTCCAGACGACGGTGACCACGATGTGGCGGGTGGCACCTGGCGAATCTGGCACCGTGATTGATGAGATGCTGCCGAACGTAACTGCGCCGTCGAGGCCGGAAATCTGGGCACCGGCGACCAGGAACCGGCCGAGCGTAAGCCCGTCACCGCTGGCGAAAGCGCGGAAGAAGGCCGGCAGCTGACGGCTCAGCGCGGCCTGCGTCGCGAGGTCTGCGGTGATCGGGGGCAGCGCTGGCGGTGTAGCGCGCGGAGGTGGCGACAGCAGGGCCGGCCGACCAGATACGACAAGCCCGCCATCGGCCGCGTAGATCGGGACGCCGAGTGAGATCAGATGGCCATCCACGCTTGCCAGCAGCGTCACGATGGCATTGTGGGCGTTCTGCACGGCCACACCGGCCACCTGCTCAGATTGCATCGTCTGAGTGCCCGCGCCGTTCCAGCCGAGCTGCGCGTCCGCCCCGGGCGGCAGGAAATCAGCAAGCTCGGTGCCCCGCGCCACTGCCGTGGCCGGGCTGAAGTTGAGGTAGATCTGCCCGAACTCCAGGGCATAGGCCTGTGCGAGCCCGACCGGAAAGCCGCCGGCCGCGCTCGCCGGTTCCGCCGCGGGTCCTGACTCGGGTGACCCGGTCACGATCGCGGCGACTCCCCGGTAGCCGACCAGCAGCAGGACGACCCAGACCACGCCGCGCAGCCCCCAGACGAGCCACCGACCGCCGCCTCCGCGCCGTGACCTGGGCTGCGGTCGGTCGTGCGCCACCGGGGCTTCGGGCAGCACCTGGTTGCCCGTAGCCATCACACCTCCGCCTGCTCTTCTGCGCCAACCCGGCCAAGAGCTGCGGCGCACCATTGCTCGTGTCCGGCACCATTCTGCGTCAATACGCCCAGCCTCGCGACTCTTTGTGGCCACCGACTCGCCGGTGACCTGCGAATTGACGCACCAAATGGTACGGTCCGTATCATCTTGGACTCTCTCGGTGACCGGCCCTGAGCTGCGATGATCGCGTTACGTAACGAACTACAGTCGAGGCCGCTACGATCGCTGCGCACGCACATCGGACACCTGCCTTCCGCCCTAGCGGGCGTACCCGGACAGCTCTGGCCGACTGCTTGCAGGCTAGCCGACCGCAGGGAGCAAGCCGACCAGCCGGGCTAGCCGACTGTTCGGGGCTAGCCGACTATCCGGGCTGTGACTGTTGGTGTGACAATCACCGGGGACGTGCCGGAACGGACGTAATCTTAGCGCTGACCGGGCTCGAAGGCGAAAATCTAGCCTCCGCCGCCCGGCTGGCTGGTCGCGGCAGCGCGTGCCGTGCTGATGATCCAGGCCAGCAGCAGCGCCTCCTCGTGCCAGGCGTCATAGCGGCCGCTGCGGCCGCCGTGACCCGCGATCATCTCGGTCTTGAGCAGGAACGGGCCTCCGCTGGCCCGCGCCTGCAGCCTGGCGATCCATTTGGCCGGCTCGCTGTACTGCACACGGGTGTCATTCAGGCTGGTCATCGCCAGAATTGGCGGAAGCGCCAGGCCGGTGGCGATGTTCTCGTACGGACTGTACGACTGCATGTAGGCATAGACCTGCGGGTCGTGCAGCGGATCGCCCCACTCCTCCCACTCGGTCACTGTGAGCGGCAGCGACGGGTCCAGGATCGAGGTGAGCGGATCCACGAACGGCACCTGCGCCACGATGCCGGCGAACGCGTCCGGTGCCATGTTCGCCGCCGCACCCACGAGCAGGCCGCCAGCCGAGCCACCGCGGCCGATCAGCGCGCCAGGGTTCGTCCAGCCATTCGCCACCAGGTGCCTGGCGCAGGCGATGAAGTCAGTGAACGTGTTGATCTTGCTGAGCAGTTTGCCTTCCAGGTACCAGCGGCGGCCCATCTCCCCGCCGCCCCGGATGTGCGCGACGGCGAAGCCGAAACCTCGGTCGAGCAGCGAGAGCCTGGGAATGGAGAAGTACGGGTCGAGCGAGAGTTCGTAGCTGCCATAGCCGTACAGCAGGAACGGCGCGCTACCATCGCGCGGCAGCCCCTTCCGGCAGACCAGCGAGATCGGGATCTGGGTGCCGTCCGGCGCGGTGGCCCACTCCCTGCGCTGCTCGTAGTCTTCGGGCCGGTACTCGCCACGCCCGGGCAGCGGGAGTACTGGGCGCCGGCGGAGCAGAGTCAGCTCACCGGTCACCGTGTCGCAGTCATACACCGAGTCAGGTGTCACCATCGAGACGTATTCAAGCCGGAACAGCCGCGAGTTGTATTCCGGGTTGGACCCGGTTGAGACGGTGTAGACCTGCTCGCCGAACGCAACCTCGTGCTCGGTGCCGTCGGCATGCAGGATGCTCAGCCCGGTGAGCCCGTTCCTGCGGTAGTAGATCACCAGGTGGTTCTCGAAGGCGCCGACGTCGAGCAGCCTGGTATCGGCCCGATGCGGTACGAGCGGCGTCCACCGGCCTGGATCGGTCAGTGACGCGGTGGCGAGCTCGAAGTTCTCGGCACCGTCATTATGCAAGATCAGCAGCCGCTCGGTGCCGTCGGCGCTGACCTGATGCTCGATGCTGTACTCGACTCCCTGCCGGCGCGGAACGACCACGCGGAACTGCCCGCCCGGCTCATCGGCGTCGAGCAGCCAGGCTTCCCTGGTCATCTTGCTGACCGCGGAAATGACCAGGTAGCGCTCGCTGCGGCTGAGCGAGATGTTGATGAAGAATCGTTCATCAGGTTCTTCGAACACGATCTCGTCACGGGCGGCCGGTGTCCCGATCAGGTGCCGCCAGACCCGGTATGGCCGCCAGGCGTCATCGACCGTCACGTAAAACAGCGCGGAGCCGTCCCGCGACCAGGCCGGGCGAGAGTAGGTGTTCGGGATCTGGTCCGCGGCCAGTTCCCCTGTCACCAGGTCCTTGACTCGCAAGGTGAAGCGCTCGTCACCGGAGAAGTCAGTGGAGTAGGCCAGCTTGGTGCCGTCCGGGCTGACCCTGAAGGCACCCAGGGCGAAGTAGGGCTGGCCCTCGGCGAGCTGATTACCGTCGAGCAGGATCTCCTCGCCGTCCAGCGGTGAGCCATCGTCGGTCATCGGCGGGCTCTCATCGTCTCCCGCGATGACGCGCCGGCAATGGACCCCGTACTGGTGCCCCTGCTCGGTGCGCGAGTAGTACCACCAGCCGCCCTTGCGGGTCGGCACCGATAGGTCGGTCTCCTTGGTCCGAGCCTTGATCTCCTCGAAAATTACTTCGCACAACTCCTCCTGGCCGGCGATGACCGCCCCGGTGTAGGCGTTCTGCGCCTCCAGGTAGGAAATGGTGTCCGGATTCTCCTTCTCAGCCAGCCAGGCATAGTCATCCACGAACGTGCTGCCGTGATGGATGCGCTGGGCCGGGATCCGCCTGGCAGCCGGCGGCACGGAGCGGTCTGCTGTGGTGGTTCCCGCGGCGTTGGCGGCCGGTGTGGTGCTCGAGTCCTGGGTGCCCGCAGGCTTGGTGGTCATACCAGAGGAGTCTATTAAGACTCCGGCGGCGGTAAGCAGTGTCATTCGAGCGGTCGCCGGGAGATGACAGCCGGCTCGCGTCCGGCCAGCAGCCAGCCGCCGGCGGCGGCGGCCAGCGGCAGTCCGACAATGATGACGGCGAGGTTGAGGTAGGGCACGTGGGTGAGGATGCGGACGCTTCGCTGCCACGCGAGCATGCCGAGGTACGCACCGGCCGAACCGAGCAGGGCCCCGAGCAAGGCGAGGGCACCGGCCGTGCCGCCGGTCAGGGTGCGGCGGGTCATGCTGCTGGCGCCTGCGGCTGTGAGGACACGCAAGTCACTGGCGCTCTCGCTGCGGATCAGGCCGATGGTCATGGCCAGCACGCCGAGCGCGAGGAGCATGCTGACCGCGGTGGCCCGCGAACTGACCGACGACAGCGACGCGTGTGCGGGTTCGCTTCTGGTCTCGACGGTCAGGCCCGAGGCCGCCGCCAGGTGATCGGCGGCGGTGACCTGCGCGGCGGTGAGCGGCACGGGTGCCTGGATGAGCCAGCCCACAGGAAGTAGCCGCAGCCCGAGCAGGCGCATCGCGTGAGCCGTGATGAGCGTATTGGGGTCCGACGTGTAGGAGGGGAGGCTGACCCGCTGGATAGTCGGATGCAAGATGCCGGGAAGCTTGGGGGGACCGGGCTTGCGACCGTGAACTCTGCAGTTAGCAGCGCCGCCTGGGCAATTCGGCTGGTCGGCGAAATCTGCGATCTGGTAGTCGAGGAGGCCCTTGAGCGAGGTGAGGATATCGGTGCCGGGATCGATGCTTTCTGGCCTGATCCCGTAGTGCTTGAGCAGCGTGGGGGTGGCGATGTAAAGGAGATTGGACTCTGGCGGTCCCGTGAATGCCAGACCCGCTTTTCCGTTGACGACTACGTGGGCCACCTTGACAAGTGCGGCTGACTGCTTGCCTGGCCCTCCTTGAGCTGCCGACAAACTGGGACTTGCCGGATCTACGGCGGCGTCGAGCGCGAGGATTGCCTGGGCGTGCAGCAAGTCGGCCAGGGCCTGCGCACGTGCATGCGCGGCGTGGAGCTGACCTGGGGTGTATCCCGGAATGGGGCCGCCGGTCCCGGTGCTGGGGTCCGCGTTGGCGGCGAGGTAGACAATGAGCTGGTCCGACGGGAGGTTGCCGCCGGCCAGGGGAATGGCGGCGGCGGCGGCCTTGGCTTCGGCGGCGCTGATGGCGACGGCCGCGGCAACGCCAAGAGCGAGGCCGATGGCGGCCAGAGCCGCCCCGGCGCGGGCCTGGTAGCGGGCCAGGTCGCGCAGAGCGAGCCGGATCGCGATCGGCGAACGGCGGCCGGCGACGGCGAGCCCGCGGATGGCCAGCGGACCCAGCAGCAATACGCCCGCTGCGGTAATCACGGTGCCCGCCGTGAGCGGCGCTCCTGAGCTGAGCGACGATGAGTTCGGGCGGGATAGAGCGAGCAGGCCGAGCCCGGCCAGCAGCAGCAGGACGCCGAGGACGGCGAAGCGGTGCGCGGGCCTGGGACCAGACGGCCGCCCAGACAGAGCAGCTACGATCGGGATCCGGGCGGCCGACCGGGCAGGCCACCACGCCGCAGCGACGGCGGTCAGGATCGCTAGGAGCATCGCTGCACCGATCGCCCACCAGGGCAGGTGGAAAATGTCGATCCGGTGCTCGACCGCAGTTTCCAGGCGCGGTACCGCCGCGATCCATCCCGCCACGCCTATCGCGGCGCCGGCTACGGCAGCAGCGGTGCCGACGACCGCGCCGTTGGCGATCATCACCAGCCGCACGTGCCGGTCAGTAGCGCCGACCGCGCCGAGCACTCCCAGCGCGCGCAGCCGGCGCCCGGCCATGACGGTGAACCCGGCCACGGCCACCAGGCCGATGAACAAGAACCCGACCGAGGCGATAAGCAGCACGCCGGCCGGCGGGATGCCTGTCTGCTGAACCTGCGGCCTCACCTGCAGCACTGGCACATTGCCGGAGGGGAGGCTAAGGGCGGCAGCCCTTGCCGCGGTGGCGTCCAGCAGGATGCTCACGCCAGCCGGCGGGCTGGCCTGCCCAGGCGCGACCAGCGCGAACTGATCCAGCAGGTTCTGGGGATTCTCGACAAGGCCGGTGACAGCCCTGGCGTGGCCGCCCTCATGCCAGATGCTGCCGATCCGGAGCCGGTAGAGCGCCGCTACCTCGGCGGTGACCGCGACCTGGTCCGATCCGACCGGGTAGTGCCCGGCGTCCAGGCGCAACGTCGGATGACCGTAGACTCCGCCGGGGTCCTGCGCACGCAGGTCGACGGTGTTAACAGAGCCAGGGACCTTGACGTTCTGATGCTCGATCACCTCGATGACGCCAAACCACTTCCTGGCGGCGGCGATGTCAGCGGCCAGATGCGGATCAGAAGCTGGCAGCGTCAGCAGGTAGGCGGCGGTCCCGAACGTGGCGTCCGAGGATGGCGGCAGGTCGGTGGCGGCCGCGACGCCTGCCACCGCCGCGGAGACCGTGACCGTCAGCAGCGCCAGCACCAGAAGTTGCTGGCGCCACTCGCGGCGGCACAGCCGCCAGGCCCACCGAATCACCGCACGCCGGGCAGGCCCGCCACCGGATGCGGCCCGCCGGTCAGCTGGCCGCTGCCGCAATGCGGTACTCATGTGCCCTGCCTGGGCGCGAGCAGAGACTCGGGGCCGAGCGGAGCCACGGTCTGGTCAGCTATCCGGCCATCGCGCAAGAACACCACCCGGTCGGCCCACGATGCCAGCTGCGCATCGTGGGTCACGATGACACCGGCCATACCGCGCTGGCACGCCGCGCGCACGAGACGAATCACTGTCTCTCCGTTCACCGAGTCCAGGGCTCCCGACGGCTCGTCAGCCAGCAGCAGGCGCCGCTCCCCCACCACTGCCCTGGCGATCGCCACCCGCTGGCGCTCGCCGCCGGAGAGCTCATCGGGGAACCTCGACGCTCGGTCGCCGAGACCGAGTTCCTCCAGCGCCTGCAATCCGGCCGCGCGCGCCGCCTTGGCGGTGACTCCGTCGAGTTCCAGCGGCAGGGCGACGTTCTCGGCGGCGGTAAGCCCGGCCAGCAGGTTGAAGTCCTGAAACACGTAGCCGATCGTGCGGCGCCGCAGCCTCGCCCGGTCGTTACGCGACATCCCCGCCAGCGCGCGGCCGTCGACCAGCACATCGCCACTGGTCGGATCCTCCAGGCTCCCGGCGATCGTCAGCAGGGTGCTCTTGCCAGAGCCGCTCGGCCCCATGACCGCGACTAGCGCGCCGGGCTGCACCGACAGGCTGACCCCGCGCAGCGCGTGCACCTGCGCCGGCCCCTCGCCGTATACCTTTGATACGGCTCGCAATTCGAGCATGCTCATCGCCGGACTCCCGCTCCCCGGCGCCGTGGCAGCGCAGGCGCGAGCCGGGGCTGTGCTCCGTCGGCGGCCACGTCAGCGGCGTGGCGGTCGCCAGCGACCCGCCTGAGGCGAGCGTCCGCCGCGTCCAGCCACCGGATCACCGAGTCCAGCCGGTACAGTTCGGCATCCACGGCGAGCGACAGGCCCAGATCGCGCTCGGCCGCGTCTTCCTTGATCCTGGTCCACTGCTGCATCAGTTCCACCACGTACCGGCGGTGCACCTGGACCACATCGTGCACGTCGACCCCGGGCACCCGCAGCGCCACCAGTACCTTGATCACCAGTTCATCGCGGGGTGGCGATGCCAGATCCGGTGGCGTACGGAGCCACCCGGCCAGTTCCTGCTCGCCGCCCGCCGTGATCCTGAAGCACTTTTGCGGGCCGTCTTCCCCTGTGCTGTCAGATTCGACGAGGCCGTCGCGCTCCAGCCGCTGCAGTGTCGTGTACACCTGGCCGACGTTCAGCGGCCATACCTCGCCGGTTCTCGCCTCGAACTCCTGGCGCAGCTGCAGCCCGTATTTCGGGCCCTCACTGAGCAGCGCGAGAAGCGCATGCGGCACGCTCATGATGCGATCCTTCCGAGTAGCATACTGAGTATGATACTCGATAGAGTTGAGATCGCAAGACTTCTTTGATCGATCCAGAGCGAAGCGGGAACACCAGCAGGCCGGGAGAGTGCACCTTCATGGCGGGTCCGCCCGGCCTGCGCTGAAACCGGGACCGTGGCAGCCAGAGCGGGCGGCCGGAGCCAGGCCGGGTCTAGTTAATCGTGGAGGAGATCACGATCGGGTGGCCGCGGCCGAGGAAGAAGATGCCTGGGTAGCCCGCCGTCGAGAAGCCGTCGTTGGGGTTGTGGTGCAGCCTGGAGTGCTCGATCCGCAGCGTGCCAGTTCGGTCGTCGCTGACGAAGAAGACCGCGCCGCCGCCCTCCCTGGCATGATTGAAGGAAATGATCGTGTCCTCGATCGTGACGGTGTACCGGTCTCCGTCGGTATAGATCGCTCCGCCACTGCCACCACCCGGAGTGCCCTTGCCTGCCGGGTTAGCGCCCCGGCCAATCGCCTTGTTGTATCTCATGACGCTGTTCAGCACTACCCAGGACACCCCGATACTGCTCAGCGCTCCACCGTTGGAGCACACCCCGCTCCGGAATGTGCTGCGGTTGATGTAGACCGGCCTGCCCTTGTACTGGCTCAGTGCCCGGATGGCCGCCCCGCCGAGGTCAGGACCGGTGGAGTCGCAGCGATTGCCGATGAAACGCGAGTTGACCACCTTGAGCTGACCACCACGGTCGAAGATGGCTCCGCCGCCCCCGCCGTCAAAATGCTGACCGGTCGAGTTGCCATTGATAAGAGTCAGGTCCTGCACGATCAGGACCGGCTTGGCCTGGTCCTGGCAGTGCGAGCTGGTCCACACCTGAGCCGGGTCGCAGGTGTCCATATACAGAATCCGGCGGACACCGCCTCCGCTCAGAGTGACCTTCCCGCCGCCGTCGAGCACGACCCGCGCGCTGGTATTGCGGACCTTCGCCGTCGCCTTCATCGTGATGGTCACCGGGCGCGGGCCACACGAAAAGGTGATCACGCCCCCGGCGGCCACGGCCGTGACCACGGCCCGAGAGGTACAACTGGCGGCGGTGCCGTTACCGATCACCCGGCTGGGATGAGAGGTGTCAACCGGGCGTGCGGCCAGCGGAACGAAGGCGCGGCCGCCGGCGTTGCCCGCTCCGGCGGAACGCGGCGCCAGGTGCCGGTGCCGCCGCTGAGTCGCGCGGGCGGTCGGGCTTGACCGGGGCGGAGCAGACGTGGCCGCCCTGATGCCCGGCGGAGCCGCTATTGCCGCGCTCGACGACCTGGCGGTGGTCGCGCATGCCGTGGCAGCGACACTTATGGCGAGCGCGACCGTCAGCGCTCCGTTACTACCCATGTGCCGCACGAGGCCACATGCTAGCCCCGTGGCGAGTGCTCACATCGGCATTTTCCGCTAAATTACCATCAGACCGGCGTCTTGCGTGAGGGAACCGTGCGGATCTTCCTGGAGACGGACCGACTGGTGCTGCGCGAGTTCACCGTCGCCGATGCGGTGAACATGGTCAGTCTCGACAGCGACCCCGAGGTCATGCGTTATCTCACCAAGGGCAGGCCCACGCCGCCCGAGGTGATCGAGAACGAGACACTGCCACGGATTCTGCGCACCTACGAACGCTGCGACGGTCACGGATGCTGGGCAGTGGTCGAGAAATCCAGCGGTCAGTTCGCCGGCTGGCTTGCGCTCGCACCGCACCCAGACGGCGGAATCGACCAGGCCGAACTCGGCTACCGGCTGCGCAGGTCTGCCTGGGGCAGGGGTTACGCCACCGAGGGATCGCGTGCCCTGGTCCGGAAGGCATTCACCGAGTTCGAGGTCCGGCGCGTCTGGGCGCAGACGATGGCAGTCAATGTCGCCTCGCGGCGCGTGCTGAGCAGGGTTGGCCTGACGTGGGTGCGGACCTTCTACCCGGTATTCGACGATCCGATCGACGGCACCGATCTCGGCGACGTCGAGTACGCGCTGCACAAGGCCGCCTGGGAGCAGCGCCTCAGGGATTGCTGGTGATCAGTGATCGCCGGCGCAAGCCATTCCAGAGCGCGGCGAAGGCCGCTGGGTGTCGACCGGCGGAATGATCGTGGGCATTTTCCCGCTCTCATCGCGGAGAACCGCCCAACGATCATGAAAAGATGACCGGTCAGTGAGCTCCCGTGAGTCTCCCCCTTAGCCAGCGGCCCGGCCGCCGCCGGTTTGGCTGACCGACCGGCGGCGCCGCTGGTGCAGCCGGAGGCCGCCGGGGAAGATGGCTGACATGCCACCACGTCAGCCGGGCGGCGGCGCCCGGAGCAGCTACGCCGCCTACTCCTATCTCACCGCTGGCCAGGACTTCCGCAGCTTCGAGCTAGCGCCCGAGTTCGGCCGGGTAGCTCCTTACTCCGCCGAACTGACCGAAGAAGAGGAACGCAAATCGCGCGCGCTGCTGTCCGACAGCCTGGTAATCAGCCTGCACGATCATCCGGTCCGGTTTCCGCTCCGGATGGACGAGACGCCCGAGTACAACCGGACTGGACGCCAGCACGCCGCGTACGCTGGCCTGGCCGCGTCAGGCATGACCGTCGTCTTCGACAACATGATGGACGGAACCGCCTGCGTGACCGGGAACGCCCCGTGGCGGTGGAGCGACATCATCACCGACCTCGGGATGCGCCAGGCCGACCTCGCGCACTGCGGTGACGCCATGGCCATCCGCACGGTGGCCGACATCGACGAGGCACGGCGCTCCGGGCAGGTAGGGCTGGTGTTCGGGCTGGAAGCGGCCACGCCGATTGAGAACGAGATCGACCGGCTCGACGTGCTCTACGGCCTCGGGCTCCGGCAGATCGGGATCGCCTATTCCGACGCCAACACGCTCGGCAGCGGGCTCAGCGAGGCAACCGACGGCGGGCTGACGGCTTTCGGGCGGCGGGCGGTGACCAGGATGAACAAGCTCGGCCTGGCGATCGACGTCTCGCACTCCTCGGACCGCACCGCGCTGGACGTCTGCGAGCACAGCGAGCGGCCGGTGTTCATCACCCATGCCGGCGCGCGGGCGGTCTGGGACACCGCCCGGATGAAACCTGACGATGTGCTGCGCGCAGTGGCCGGGACCGGCGGGGTGATCGGGATGTCGGCAGCGCCGCACACAACGCTCTCCGGCGCGCACCCAAGGCACACGATCGAGTCGGTGATGGACCACTTCCGGTACTGCGCGGACCTGGTCGGCATCGAGCACGTGGCGTTCGGCCCCGACACGCTGTACGGCGACCACACGGCGCTGCATCGGATCTTCGCGCACCTGCTCAGCCTGAGCGCCACTCGCGGGCCTGAGTTCGAGCCAGTGGAGTATGTGGACGGCCTGGAGAACCCCACCGAGAACTTCGCGAACATCTGCGGGTGGCTCGTCAAGCACGGCTTTGACGATGAGTCCGTGCGCTTGGTTATCGGAGAAAATGTCTACCGGGCGCTGCAGTCGATCTGGGTAGCGCCGTGAGCCGGGCAGATCAGGTTCCGGCCAGTGGCGGACAGGCGGCGGGGGCCACGACCAGCGCGGAGGCCGGGGCCGCTGCTGCTGCTGCGGCGGCTGCGCTTGGCCGGCTGGGCGAGGAATTCTTCCAGACCGTGCACACGATCGATCCGTTCAGCGCGACGCAGCTCGGGGTGCCGGGGTTTGACATGGCCGTCCCTGATCCAAGCCGGGACGGCGCAGCCAGCGGAGCACAGCGGATCGCCGGGATCGAGCGGCGGCTGGGCGTGATCGACGCGCGGCTGCTCAGCGAGGCGGACGGGATCAACCACGCGGTCCTGGCGCACCTCGCCTGGGCGGCGCGCTCCGATCTCGAGCACGGCCTGTGGGAGGCGAACGCATCGGCGGGCGTCTATGTGTCCCCGCAGGCCATGGTGTTCCTGTCCGTGCCGACGGCGGCGCTCGACGACGCAGCCGCGGTCGACGGGTACCTACAGCGGCTCCGCGGCCTCGGCGGATACTTCGACGCGGTCACTCATCGCTACCGCGAGGCCAAGAGCGACGGACGGATCCCGACCGAGGTCGGGGTCCGCCAGGCCATCGGGCAGCTGGAAGGGCACCTCCGCAAGGACATCGCGGCCGACACGCTGGTGCCCGTGCGCCTGCCTGGTCCCCTCGACCACGACGCGATCCGGCGTGCGGCGGCCGACGTCGTCAGCGGTGAGGTCCGGCCGGCGATGCGGCGGCTGCTGGCCTGCCTGCGCCATGATCTGCGGCCGGCCGCGCGCCCTGATACTGAGGTCGGCATCCGGTTCGTCCCTGGCGGGGCGGAAGGGTACCTGGCTGCAGTGCGCCGGCACACCACCACCGAGCTGTCGCCGCAGGAGATCCACCAGGTCGGTCTCGATGTTCTCGCCGCCTTGCGATCGGAGTGGGCGCAGCTCGGCGGGAACGTCCTTCGGATCAGCGACGTTCCAGCGATCCACGATCGGCTGCGGGAGGACCGGGCGCTGCGGTTCAGCGACTCGGCGCAGATCGTGCGGACGGTGACCGATGCCCTGCGGCGCGCCGAGGAGGCTCGCGACGACTGGTTCCCGGCGCTGACGACCCCCGACTGCGTCATCGAGGAGATCGATCCGGCCGAAGCCGGGAACGCTCCGCTGGCGTACTACCGGCCCCCAGCGGCCGGCGGGCTACGGGCTGGCGCCTACTGCGTCCTGACCGACAAGCCGGAAGAGCGCTTCGCGCATGAGTACGAGGCACTCTCGTTTCACGAGAGCACGCCGGGTCACCACCTGCAGATCGCGTCGGCACAGACGCTGACCGACCTGCCCGGCTACCGTCGTTTCCTGGACGCGGAGGTATGCGGCTACGTCGAGGGCTGGGGACTGTACTGCGAGCGGCTGGCGGACGAGATGGGGCTGTACACCTCGGACCTGCAGCGCCTCGGCATGCTCTCCTTCGACGCGCTGCGCGCCTGCCGGCTCGTCGTCGACACCGGCATGCACTACTACGGCTGGCCGCGCTCCCGCGCGGTGGACTTCATGTGGCAGAACACGGCAACGACCAGGGCCAACGTCGAGAACGAGGTCGACCGCTACATCGCCTGGCCCGGCCAGGCACTCGCCTACATGATCGGCCGGCGCGAGATCCGGCGGCTCAGGGAGCTGGCCGAGGACCGGCTAGGCGCGCGGTTCGATATCCGGGCCTTCCACGGGACCGTGCTCGGCAACGGCGCTGTCCCGCTCGGAGTGCTCGATCAGCTCGTGACCCGCTGGATCGCGCGGACCGCCTCGTGACGGCGGCTCAGTCCGGAGAGCGCACCCGGAGGCATGATCAGTGCTGAGCCCGGCGGCGCGGAGAACTACAGTGGCCGTGGCTGGCTTTGTCGACCATCACGCCCACCTGCTCAAGGACGCCTCTGGAGTCCCGTTTCCCTGGCAGGGGACGACGGTTCGCGAGTTCCATCAACAGGTGGCACGTGACGGCAGCACGCCGATGGACGTGGCCGAGCCGCTCGGCTCTGAGCCGATCGGCGAGCTGGCGGAGCGGCTGTTCAAGGGCCTGGCCAGGGCGGCACGGGCCGGCCTGGTGGAGATCACCGAGATGGGCATGCGGGACTGGTGGTATCTCGACGCGCTGACCGCGATCCAGCAGCGCGGCCCGCTTCCGCTGCGGGTGCGGATCTACCTGGCCAGCGGACTGGCCGAGCGGACCGGCCTGAGCGAGCTTGACGCTCGGAGGTCCGAGGCCGGCCCGTGGCTGCGGCTTGACGGGGTCAAGTTCTACGCGGACGGCTGGCTGGTGCCGCGCACCTGCGCGCTGTGCCGCCCCTACGCCGACGAGGATCATGACGGCGTGCTGTTCACGGGCCCGGCCACGCTGGCCAGGCGGATCGAGCCGTTCGCCGCACGAGGCTGGCAGATCGCCACGCACGCCATCGGCGATCGCGGCATCGAGACCGTACTTGACGCCTACGAGATCGTGTGGGGGGATGACCGGGCCGCGATCGCCGCTGCCGGGCCGCGAATCGAGCACGCGAGCGTGCAGTCCCGCGAGATCGCCGACCGGATCGCCGGGCTGGGCGTGGTCGCCTGCATCCAGCCGTCGTTCGCGGTCACCGACGCCGGGCAGGTCCGGGCCGCGCTCGGGACAGGCCGGGCCGCCATGACCTACCCGTGGGCGGCGCTTGCCGCCGCCGGCGCCAGGCTGCTCGTCGGCACGGATTACCCGATCGAGGTACTTGACCCGCTGGTGGGCCTGGCGCGGCTGGTGTGCGGACGGTCGGAACGGCCAGGCTTCAGCACTGCCGACGCGGCCCCCGAGCATTCCCGGCTCCCCCTGCCACTGGCCCTGGAGCTGGCCTCCGACTCAGACGCCGGCCAGACGTTCCTGTCGGCGGATCCGAGCGCCATATCGCCGGGGGAGATCGACCGGATCGCCGTGCGCGGGACCGCTCCGGCACCATTTTCTCAGCTTCGCTAGCGGCGCCGTAGCCCGTCGTGTTGCTCGGCTGCAGGGTCTGCTGCGCTGAGAACTTAGCGAGCTTGAGCCTGGCGATCCGATGCGGGCTCGTAGCTGCGGCTGGTTTCGCGACTGCTGAGGCAGCACCCGAGCACTCCCGGCTCCGGTCCGATCCGGGCCGGTAACTGCGGCTGGTTTCGCGATTCCCGGTAGCAGGTCGGTCGCGCTAAGGTTGACCGAACGAGGAGGATGGTCAATGGCCGAGGTGCGGTTCACGATCGGTGCCGACGTTAGCTGTACCGATGGGGTCTGCGGTGAGGTGCGCCGCGTGGTTGTTGATCCAGTCGCTCGCAGGCTCACCCATCTCGTCGTCGAGCCCAAGCGCCGGCATCACTTTGGGCGGCTTGTGCCGCTCGATCTTGTCAACGACACGGGGAGTGAGATGATTCGGCTCCGCTGTACCAAGGCCGAATTCGAGAAACTCGATCCCGCCGAAGAGACTAACTTCGTGGCTGGAAGCGAGCACCCTGGCTACGAACCAGATCAGGTGCTCTCCTTGCCGTACTTCGCCCTCGGAGGTGGACTGGGCGGTGGAATTGGCATAGCAGGTGTCCGGACCGAGGGCCAGGGATGGGACCCGGAGGGGAGCCACGGCCCGCGGCGGCGGACCATCACGTACGACTCGCTCCCCAAGGGCGAGGTGCAGATTCGCCGAGGCGACCACGTCTACGCCACCGACGGCGAGATCGGGATGGTCGAAGGGCTTGTCATCGACCCCGCCGATCACCAGGTAACCCATGTCCTGCTCCAGGAGGGGCACCTGTGGGGCCGCAAGGAAGTGGCCATCCCGATCGGCGCGGTGACCGGCATGGAGACCGGCGTCCAGCTCAAGAGCACCAAGCAGGAAGTAGGAGACCTGCCACCGGTCGAGATTGATCGTCTGCGAGGGTAGTGCCTCAGGAGGCGCAGGCGCCGCGTGTGGTGCGTCTGGTCAGTTAACGTGCCGGCTAGCCGACCCTTTTAGGGTGAATTGCCGGTCCAGCGCCTCATGTTCCTGTCAGCCGGTCCATGTTCGTGAAGGATTAGCCACGGAATTCCGTGGCTAATCCTTCACGAAAGCATCGGCGCGACGGCGGCGCCTATGTGGGCGATGAACTACGAGCCGACGGGGAAGGAGACTCCGGATAGTGAGGAGAAGAACTGAGCGTCTGGGCCGCTGATGAACATCGCGCCGGCAGGGGTGACCTCAAGGAACGCGCCGCCCATCGCGGCTTCGCTGAATACGCCAATCCACAGGGTGTGAGTCGGCCGCGCGGCCTTGGGCAAAAACGCGAACTCTCTCTTGCTGCCCGTTGTCTGGTGCATCCCGCCGGACACATAGACGACGCCGCCGCTGACCGCGTAGGACGGGTGGCCGGTGCTGGTCCCGTCGGTCGTCCAGTTGTTGATGAGATGCAGCCAGTGGGACGTGATCTTGGTGGGACTGTGGGCTATCGAGGCCGCGTAACCCGCACCGCCGCCAATCGAGAAGACCAGCGCCAAGGTGGCGATGACTGGCGACTGCGCCGCGAAAGAACGAAGACGACTCAGAGTGGCTCCCAGTCCCGCGTGTTTCCGCGTCGCGCTCGTGCGACGCTACTTTCTGGCGACGCCAATGTAACGCTTTGCGTATTTTATCCGCAAACGATGTGAATCGGGAAATCAGCGTTCAGCCAGCGTTCAGATAGCAGGCTGACGGGTGCTGAGCCGCGGGCGGCGGCACCTCCCCCGCGCCCGGCTCCACCTACTAGGCCGGCCGTTGCTCAGACGTTGAATCGGAATTCGACTCAGTTGCGCTGCACCCAGTGCTCGCGCAGCCACGGGACAAGTTCCTCCGTGGTCATGCCGTCCGCACCAGGCGCGCCCCGATTGGCCCTGACACGCCTCAACGCCCGGCCCAGGTTCTCCGGCGAGAGCATCTGCTCCCACAAGCGCTCCGGCTCCGGGGATGACTCGAAGCCCTCGCGGGCTTAAGAGCACGAACAGAATCCCGGACAGCACCTTGCGACTATCCAGCCGCCTCATTTCGGGAGGAGTCCCAAGTTCATCCGCGACGAGATCGCGGCCGCGATGCGGGAGCCTTAGTAATGTTCTACGGTGCGATACGACCCTTCGTTCTATGATGGCGCGGCTGTCCACTACCGGTACGGGAGACCCGC
>OCZU010001227.1_pt1 | contig 17099 bp, 13 predicted proteins | sample 1539001 | NCBI WGS metagenome assembly OCZU01 (sample SAMEA3539306, study PRJEB22396) | soil metagenome | biome: tundra; feature: field; material: soil | place: USA | collected 2010-05 | depth 0.15 m | reverse complement strand
GACTGTTGCGGCAAAGCAAACTGGTAGCAGCGGAGATCGCGCAGCGATTGCCGTTGGCGCGCTCCACCATCAGTGCAGTGCTCACGCGCATTGGCCTGAATCGCGTGCGCTACCTCACCCCGCCGGAACCGGTGCAGCGCTATGAGTGGGAACGTCCGGGTGAGCTGGTCCATGTCGATATCAAAAGGCTCGGTCGCTTTGCTATGGCGGGCCATCGCGTTACGGGTAAGCGCACCGGCAGCGTGGGGGCGGGATGGGAGTACGCCCATGTCGCGGTCGACGACTGCTCGCGCTTTAGCTATGTCGAAATCCTGCCGGATCAGAAGCGCTACACCGCCACGCGCTTCTGGCTGCGCGCCGTGCGGGAGTTCGAGCGTCGCGGCATCCACGTTCAACGCGTGCTCACCGACAATGGTGGCGCCTATCGCTCGCGACCTTTCCGCAAAGCCTGTCGTTGGCTCGGTATCGACACCAAGCGGACCCGGCCCTATCGCCCGCAGACCAACGGCAAGGCCGAGCGCTTCATTCAGACGCTGCAGCGAAAGTGGGCCTATGCCGTGTCGTACGCCTCCTCTGAGCATCGCCGCGCCGCTCTGCCGGCCTGGTTGCAGTTCTACAATGAGGACCGACCCCATGCCAGCCTCAATCACAAAACGCCCCTCAGCAGACTGCTTCAGTTCGCTGAACAACGGTCGTAGAAATCACAACTAGTGATCATGGTGGGCGCGGCGCTCGTCGTCAATGGGCGAGCGAAGGCGGACCTCGGCGTTGACTTCGACCTCGCTCACGGCGCCGTTGTCGTCGCGCACCGTCAACGTGATCTTTACCCGATCGCCGATCTTCAGCGTACGCCGGAGGCCAGTGAGGGCAAGACGATCGTGGCCAGGTGCCAGGGCAACTTCGGACCTGGCCGGCAAGGCCAGCGCCGCCATCGCAGCGCGTGCGGAGTGGAGTGAGACGCTGCGCGCGTCTTCCGAGCGCGCGCTCAGGAGCGTTGCGCCGTCGGTGCTGGTCAGGTTCATGTAGGCGTGCGTGGTCTGCGACTTCCGCGCCGGCGAAACCCAAGGCAGGTTGACGATGAACAGCGCGCTCGCATCCGATGCCGGCAATGCGAAGCCAAGAGCGACAGCGAAAGCCACGGAACCGACGAGCCGGCCGCCCCGGCGGCGAAGGAGATATTGCAATTCGGTGAAAGTCATAGGCGCGTTTCGGACTGGAAACAGTTGCAGCATGCGCGCTATTCCGGGCTCGATGCGGCGGAATAAGTGTCACGCACTCGCTGTTGGCGAGGGAAGGTCGTGGCCGCGGCAGCGCTTGCGCACCGAGGCCCCATGAATAACGGAGGAGGCTACTGTGCGGCATCTTTTCAGATACTTACTGGCGCCAGCGCTGGCGTTGTCAGCGAGCTTGTGGCCCACGGCGGTGTTGGCGGAATTTCACACCTACCAGATCGAGGAGATCTTTTCCAACGCGGACGGGACGGTTCAGTACGTCGTGATGCACGAATCGCAGGGCATGAGCGGCGAATATTTCTGGGCCGGAAACCCATTCATCAGTTCGCACGCCGGTCAGAGCAAGCTATTCACGTTTCCCAACAACCTGCCGGTCGGAATGAATTGCAACCCGTATACGGGCTGCGCAAAGGCGATGCCAACTTCCACGGCGAACACGCGGGTGCTGATCGCAACGCAGGGATTTGCCGATCTGCAGATCGTCGCGCCGGACTTCGTGATTCCCAACGGGTTCCTTTCCACCGCGGGCGGGACCATCAACTATGCCGGCGCCGATCAGGTGACTTACAGCGCATTACCGACCGACGGCGTCACCGCCATCAATCGCAGCGGCACGATGATTCCCAATGTCGCGACCAATTTGTTCGGTCAGATGGGTTCCGCGATGCCCGGCGTGATCAACTACCAGGGCCTCTGGTACAAATCGCCTGCGGAGTCGGAGTCCGGCTGGGGCATCAATTTGGCGCATCAGGGCGACGTCATATTCGTCACGTGGTTCACCTATGACATCAACGGCAAGGCATGGTGGTTGACCATGACGGCCACGAAGACCGCGGAGGGTGTTTACTCCGGTCAACTGGTCCGGACCAACGCTACACCCTTTAGCGCCTTCGTCCCGCCGGCCTCGGCAACGGTCGTCGGAACGGGGACGTTGACGTTTACCAGTGCCACCAACGGAACATTCACTTATACGGTCAACGATGGAGCGAATGTTGCGAACCAGACCAAGGCGATCGTGCTGCAAACCTTCGGGCCCGTCCCGACCTGCGTCTGGGGTGCGCAACCGGACCTGACCAAGGCTACCAATTACCAGGACCTCTGGTGGGCGGCGGCCGGCGCCGAGCCCGGGTGGGGCATCAACCTGACGCAACAGGCGCCACCATATTTGCGACGTGGTTTACGTACGACGCGAATCACAACCCCTTGTGGCTCTCGGTCACTGCCACGCAAATGGGACCTGGCATGTACTCCGGAACACTGGTCCTCACCGGCGGGCCCGCATTCAGCGCGGTGCCTTTCGATCCGACCAAGGTTACCAGGACGCCGGTGGGGACCGCGACCTTCACGTTTGCCGATGGCAACAACGCGATGTTCAACTATAGCGTCGACCTCGGCGACGGCGTGAACAAGGCCACGCAAACCAAAACTATCACCCGGCAGGTGTTCCGCGACCCCGGCACCGTCTGCCAGTAATCGACTGATCGCTGCGTTGTAAGGGCCGCGCCGATGCGCGCGGCCGATTACGCCTACCCGAAAATCAGATGACGCCGGATACGCCTCGCCGCCGCGGCGGACCAGAATAGCCGCACTTCGAGCGTCACCGTGCCGACACGTCGCGACACTCAGCGGACGGCGACCGAGGCGTTCGAAGAACGTTCGCTTGGCGCACGATCCGGCAGTCACTTGGTGCGTCCGGCATCTCCAAATTTCTTTCGCAAGGAACGTTATGACTACATCCATCAACTCGTATTCCAGCAGCGGAGCCACCCAGGAAAGCGGTGGCGCGCCCATCATCGGCGCAGAGCGCCGCCGCTCCGACGGCCCCGGCCCCGAAATCATGGACGCGGCGACGCTCAAGGGCGATACGGTCATCAATTCCAGTGGAGAAGATCTCGGCACGATCGAGGCGATCATGCTCGACGTCACCGGCGGTCGCATCGCGTACGCGGTGTTATCGTTCGGCGGATTCCTGGGTATGGGCTCCAAATACTTTGCCGTTCCCTGGTCGGCATTCACTCTCGATGCCGGCGAAAAGCGTTTCATCCTCGGCGTGAGCAAAGACCGTCTGGAAAATGCGCCGGGGTTCGATAAGGACCACTGGCCGTCGATGGCGGACCGTACATGGGCGACGGAAGTCCATGCCTATTACGACGTTACTCCGTACTGGGATGACGATCTGGATTCCACACGCGATCGCCGGTCGACCCCGGACGATCTGACGACGCCCAGAGTTTATTGATTCACCGGCGGCCGGAAAAAGCCGTTCGCCGAGTGCGCAATCCAGGTCGCTGGCGATCTGAAGATCGCCAGCCACTTTTTCGATCGGCGTTCGGATGTCGCCCGCCTCAGGGCCTGATACGGTCACAAATCGGCGACCGCCGCGCGTGATAGGATCGCGCGATCTTGAGGGGACCGCGGATTTGAATCGACTCGATTTCGATGGACGCACCGCCATCATTACCGGCGGCGCGGCGGGCATAGGCTTGGCGGTCGCGCGACGATTGGTGGCGAGCGGCGGCAAGGTCAGCCTCTGGGATAAAGATCTGGCGGCACTGAAAAGCGCGCAGTCGGCGTTGGGGAGCGCAACCGACATCCGGGTCGTCGACGTTGCCGATGCCGCCAGTGTCGACGAGGCGGCCAAGGCGACTTCACGGACCTTGGGCCGCGTCGACGCGCTGGTTTGCTCGGCGGGCGTCGCGGGACTCAATGCCACGACCTGGCAATATCCCCTCGATGAATGGCATAAGGTGATCGCCGTCAACCTCAATGGCGTCTTCTACTGCAACCGCGCGGTGGTTCCTGTCATGCTCGAGCGGGACTATGGCCGCATCGTCAACATCGCGTCGATCGCGGGGAAGGAAGGCAATCCCAACGCCAGCGCATACAGCGCGACCAAGGCAGGCGTCATTGGGCTGACCAAGTCCCTCGGCAAGGAGCTCGCCAAGTCCGGAATCCGCGTCAACTGCGTCACGCCGGCGGCAGTCAGGACAGCGATCTTCGATCAGATAACGCAGCAGCACATCGATTTCATGCTCTCGAAAATTCCGCTGGGGCGATTCGGAACGGTCGAGGAAATCGCGGCCATGGTGGGATGGCTCTGCACCGAGGATTGCTCGTTCTCGACCGGCGCCGTGTTCGATCTTTCGGGTGGCCGCGCGACGTACTGATCGCGCTACTTTCGCTCACCAGGCTGCCACGCGCGCGGCACCGGATTGCTCGCGGCTGCCGGCTGGGCCGCCCAGACGGCGTGGGACCGGCTCCTACGCATTGTCCGAATTCGTCTCACATTCAAATCAGCGCGACACCGATTGGCGTTGGCGGGCGCCGGGCACGATAGTGGCGGTACGCGCGACCGGGGGGCTTGAATCGGGCGCGCACCGGAAAATCCAGGCGGGAGTGGTGCAATGCCGCGAGCATGCAACTTCGCGCAGTACGTTTTTGCGGCGGATTGATGGCTACCTCGACCACGGCTGTCATCATCGGGGCGACCGCTCCGGATTTCAAGGCACAGGGTTCCGGCGGACATGACGTTTCGCTGTCGGAGCTTCGCGGCAACCCGGTACTGCTGGCATTTTTCCCGGACGTTTGGGATCCCGCACGCCCACATCTTCTCGCGTCCTACAACGCGTTGCTGCGCAGCGCTCCCGGCGGCGGCCAGGTCGTCGGCGTGTCCCGCGACGAGTGCTGGTGCGACCTCGAAACCGACGATGGCACGCAGCACCGTTTCGCGCTTATTTCCGATCTCGACGCTCACGCCGACATTGCGGCAAGCTACGGCGTTTCCGGGCAGCAAGCTTTATTTCTTCTCGACGGCGATGGCATTGTGCGCTGGCGTCATGTCACGCCGTGCGGTGCCCAGCCCGACATCGACGCGATTGAGGCCGCGCTGAAGCTTTCTGTCGGCAATCCGCAGGTAACGCGCCGCGACTTTCTCATCGGCACGTTTGCGGTTTCGCTTGCGCTCGCGATCACGCCTCGATTTGGCCGGGCGGCGGATTTTGTGTCGAGCCCCGTCGTAGTTCCATTCGATCCGACGGTGCAGTCGATAACGCTGGACGTCAACGGCCAGCCAATGCAAGTCAGCATCGAGCCGCGCGTCAGCCTGCTCGACGCGCTTCGTGAGCGCATGGGCCTCATGGGTACGAAGAAGGGTTGCGACCACGGCCAGTGCGGCGCGTGCACGGTGCACGTCGACGGCCGCTGCGTCAACGCGTGTCTGATGCTCGCGATGCAGGCACAAGGCAGCCGGATTACGACCATCGAGGGCCTGGCAACGGGCGAAACCTTGCACCCCGTTCAAGCGGCGTTCATCAAGCATGACGGATTCCAATGCGGCTACTGCACCTCGGGTCAGATCATGTCGGCGGTGGCGTGCATCCGCGAAGGTCATGCCAACAGCCGCGAGGAAATCGCGGAATGGATGAGCGGCAATATCTGCCGCTGTGGCGCCTACCCCGGTATTTGCGCGGCCATCGAAGAGGCGCGCACCAGCGCCGGTAGCGCGGCGTGAATCCGTTCGTATATCAGCGCGCCGACAGCGTCGCCGACGCGATCAGGCAACGTGCGCTGAACCCGGGGTCGCGCTTCCTGGGCGGCGGCACGAACCTGATCGACCTCATGAAATATGGCGTCGAGCGTCCGGAAGTGCTGATCGACGTGACGCGCCTGCCATTGACGCGGATCGAACCGATCGCCGGCGGCGGTTTGCGCATCGGCGCGTTGGTGCGCAACAGCGACATCGCCGCGGATCGCGCGGTCGTGTCGAGTTACCCGGTTCTGGCTGAAGCCATCCTCAACGGCGCGAGCCCGCAGCTCCGCAACATGGCCACGACCGGCGGCAACCTGATGCAGCGCACGCGCTGCTATTACTTCTACGACACCGCGTTTCCGTGCAATAAGCGCGAGCCGGGCACCGGTTGCTCGGCGATCGGCGGCCAGAATCGCATCCACGCCGTGCTTGGGCAAAGCGACGCCTGCATCGCGGTGAACCCCAGCGACATGTCGGTCGCGCTTTCCGCGCTGGACGCGGTCGTTCAGGTCGAAGGCCCTCGCGGCAGGCGCGTCATTCCGATCGTCGATTTTCATCGCCTGCCTGGCGATTCGCCACAGATCGACACCAATCTCCAGCGCGACGAATTGATCACGGCGGTCGATCTCCCGGCATCGTCACTCGCGGCGCGATCGCATTACATCAAGGTCAGGGATCGCGCGTCGTATGCCTTCGCACTGGTGTCGGCCGCCGTTGCTTTGGACGCGCCGGGCGGGACGGTACGCGCCGCGCGCATTGCGCTCGGCGGCGTCGCGCACAAGCCATGGCGGGCCACGAACGCAGAGCGGTTCCTGAGCGGACGGCCCGCGAACGAATCGAGTTTCCGCCGCGCCGCCGAGCTCGCGCTCGATGGGGCCCGTGGGTACGAACACAATACGTTCAAGATAGAGCTCGCCAAACGCACCATCGTCCGCGCCCTTGTCGAGTTGAACGAGCGGCGGACGTAGCGGCCATGACAGGCGCCCGCGCGTGCGCAATCTGAGAATCCTTTCATGAGCGATCTCTTCGAGGGCTTTTTGCGCGCTGCCGCTCCGGAGCATGCGGATCCGGTATTTGTCGCGGCGGCTGAATCGGAAGGCGCTGCGCCAGGCGCGGCGCCCGAAGCCAGGAAGAACGTCGGCGCGCCGATGGACCGCGTCGACGGTCGGCTCAAGGTCACCGGCGGCGCGAAATACGCGGCTGAATTTTCAGCTCCGCGTATCGCTTACGGCGCGCTGCTGCAGAGCAGGATCGCGTCGGGGCGCATAAGCGGTCTCGATACCGCGGCCGCGGAACGCGCTCCCGGCGTAATCGCCGTCATGACCTACCGCAACCTTCCGGCGATGCCGCGTCCCTCGGTGCCGCCCGCCGGAGAGAGCTTGCCGCTCCTCACTCCGGAAATCTATTACAGCGGACAGAATGTTGCGGTAGTGATCGCGGAAACATTCGAGCAAGCCGAGCACGCGGCCGCGCTGATTCAAGTGGACTACGTCGCCCAAATGCCTGTCGTGAGTCTCGAGCAGCATCTCGGCGACGCGTTCGTTCTGAATGCGGGCAACCGACCCGCCGCGTCGAAGCGCGGCGACTTCGCGACCGCGGCAGCGTCGGCGCCGATCAAGGTGCAGCAGATCTATCGCACGCCGATCGAGCACCACAATCCCATGGAGCCTCACGGCACGGTCGCCGTGTGGAACGGCAACGGTCTGACGGTCTACGATGCGACTCAGGGCGTCGGCAACACGGCGCAAAATCTCGCGGAGCAGTTCGGACTCTTGCCGGAAGACGTTCACGTCATCGATCCTTTCGTCGGCGGCGGCTTTGGATGCAAGGGCCAGTCGTGGGCGCATACCGCACTCACGGCCGTCGCGGCAAAAGTCACCGGGAGGCCGGTCCGGTTATCGCTGACGCGGCGGCAGATGTTCAGCTCGAACGGGCACCGGCCGCAAACGCGCCAGGCAAACGTCTTCGCAGCGTCGAAGGACGGAAAGTTGCTGGCGCTGCAACACCAGGCGGTCACGCATACCTCGCGCAACGACGAATTCATGGAGCCGACAGGAGGACCGGCGTCGCTGCTGTATTCGTGCGCGAACGTCGATGTCGGACATCGACTCGTCCGGCTCAACACCGGTTCACCGACTTATATGCGCGCGCCCGGTGAGTCGAGCGGCTCGTTCGGTCTTGAGACCATCATGGACGAGATCGCGGTTGCCGCCGCGCTCGATCCGATCGAGCTCCGCCTTCGCAACTATGCCGAAATCGACGAGAGCACCGGCCATCCGTGGTCGAGCAAATCGCTGCGCGAATGCTATGCGCGCGGCGCCGAGCTCTTCGGATGGTCGCGACGCGATCCGCGTCCCGGGTCGATGCGCGATGGCCGCTGGTTGATCGGCCTCGGCATGGCGACTGCCGCATACCCGGCCAACTTTCGCCCCGCGAGCGCCAAGGCCCTGATGTACGCGGACGGCCGCGTCGAGATTCGTTGCGGCACGCAGGACCTCGGCACCGGCACGTACACCATCCTGACGCAGATCGCCGCCGACGAGCTCAAGGTCGAGCCGTCGAGGATCCGGGTGATGCTGGGCGACAGCCGTCTCCCCAACGCGCCTACGTCGGGCGGATCGTGCTCCGCGACCAGCGCCGGCTCCGCGGTCCAGGCGGCGGCCAAGGCGCTGCGCACCCGCATCACCCAGAACGCGACGAGCGACGAATCCTCGCCATTGTGGAATGCCAAGGCGAGCGACATCGACGGCCGCGATGGGCGGCTTTTCCTGAAAACGGATCCATCCAAGTCCGTTACCTACACCGAGATTTTCGCGCGCTACAACAAGAACGTCGTCGAGCAGGAAGCAGGTGCGAAGCCCGGGATCGAGCGTGGAGAGCCCGGCGACGGCGGGGCCGAAGGAGCCGAGAAAAAAGCCCCCGGCGCGGCCCACAGCATGCATGGCTTCGGCGCGCAGTTCTGCGAAGTGCGGGTCGATGCAGACCTCGGCACGATCCGCGTGGCGCGATGGGTGGGAGCGTTTGCGCTAGGCAAGCAACTCAATGTGAAGACGCTTCGCAGCCAACTTCATGGAGGCGTGGTCTGGGGCATCGGCATGGCGCTCCTGGAAGAAAGCCTGATCGATGCGCGGTACGGCCGCTTCGTCAATTCCAATCTCGCCGAATATCACGTTCCGGTCAACGCGGACGTCCCGCGCATCGAGATTGCATTGATCGATGAGGAGGATTCGCTCGTCAGCCCGCTGGGCGCAAAAGGCGCCGGCGAGATCGGCATCACCGGCGCGGCGGCGGCGATCGGCAATGCCGTCTATCACGCCACCGGCAAGAGGGTGCGCGAACTGCCGATCACTCTCGACAAGCTGCTCTGATCTACTGCGCGCGCACTTCGAGCATGATCTTGCCGATGTGCGCGCTCGATTCCATCAGGCTGTGGGCGGCGGCGGCGTCGGCCAGCGGGAACACCCGATAAATGACAGGCTTCAGCTTCTTTGCGTCGAACAACGGCCATACCTTCGTGCGCAGACTCAGCGCGATCTCGGCCTTGCGCTTGAAAGGGCTGGCGCGCAATGTCGAACCGGTGACGGTCAAGCGCTTCATCATGATGTGGCGCCAATCGACCGTCACCTTGCTTCCCTGCAGGAACGCGATGATGACCATGCGTCCCTCCAGGGCCAGACATCGGATGTTCTTTTCGATATAGTCGCCGCCCACCATGTCCAGGACCACGTCCACGCCTTTTTTGCCGGTGATCCCGGCGACCTCCGCGACAAAATCCTGCTCGCGATAGTTGATGACGTGATCGGCGCCGATGTCGCGGCAGAATTGAGCCTTGTCCGCCCCGCCAACGGTCGTGAACACCGTCGCGCCGAAGACCTTGGCGAGCTGGATTGCCGTAAGACCGATTCCGCTCGAACCGCCGTGCACGAGGAATTTTTCGCCGGACGACAGATGAACCCGGTCGAAGACATTGTTCCAGACCGTAAAGTAGTTTTCCGGCAGGCTCGCGGCTTCGAGCAACGTCAGGCCCGCCGGCAGCGGCAGGCAATGCGCCGCGGGTGTCGCGCAGTATTCCGCGTAGCCGCCACCCGGCGTCAATGCGCAGACACGGTCGCCGACAGCCCATTCCGATGTTCCTTCGGCGAGGGCTACGACAGTTCCGGCAACTTCGAGGCCGAGAATGGGTGAAGCATCCGCGGGCGGCGGATAGTGCCCTGCGCGCTGGATGCAGTCCGGACGGTTGACGCCGGCGTAGGCAACCTCGATCAGAACCTCTCCACTCTTGGGCGTGGGCGTTGCTATCCGGTCCAGCGCCAGGACGTCGGGCGGTCCTGGCTCTCGCGCGGCGGCGTAACGCATGGTGGTGGGAACTGCTGTGGGAACTGCTGTGGGAATTGCGGCAGGCATGAGTCGACTTCAAGCTCGATCGGGCGAACATTGTAGCGCAGCGCGTCACCAAATCATGCGCTAGACTGCCGGCACGGCGTCACTGGTTGAGCCCGCTTGAAAAAACTCATTGCGCTGATCGTTGTGGTGGTGCTGCTTGGGGGCGCGGGCTGGTTCGCCTTCGCTGCCGATTACAGCGAAGGCTATCGCGTCGGTCAGGTGATCAAGCTCTCGCGCAGTGGCTACGTGTTCAAGACTTGGGAAGGCACGCTTGATTTCGGATTCCTGCAACAGGATCCCGCCGCAGGCGTCGCGACCCGGCTCTGGGACTTCAGCGTCCGCGACGACGACGAGCAAGTGCGCAAGGACATCGACGCCGCGATCGCAGCCAACCGAAAGGTAAAACTGCACTACCGCGAGAAGTATGTCCGCTGGAGCTGGATGGGCGACACCAAGCACTTCGTCGACAAGGTCGAGCTGGCCGGCTGAGCGACGGCGGACCCGGCGCGCCATCGTCCGGAACTTGCTCTGCCCATTTTCGTCCTGGCGCCGCATCGCCCAGGTGAGCGGAGCAACATCTCGCACCGCGCGCGTCAATAGACGATTTGCACGTTTTCCGCAGAGAACCGCTCGCGCAGGCCGTCGAGCAAACGATCGTCGAGGTTGACCCGCCAGTCGCCGCCGAGCTCGATGTCGCCGCTGGACGATCGGTTCTGATAGTTGAGGATGATCGCGGCCGCGCCGGTCGCGCTGCTTCGGAACGGCGTGAGCAATGCCAGCAAGTGTTCGGTCGAGCTCGATCCGTTGCACGCGATCTTGAGCGAACGCGCCCATTTCCGGCGCGCGCCGGCGAGGTCGTGCAGCGACTCGGCGACGATCCGCAGCGACTGGATCTGTCCGTCGTCACCCATGCGTTGCGTCACCTTCACTTCGGCGACAAGCAGCGCGTCTTCACGCAGGATATGCCGGCAGGCATCGAACGTCTCGTTGAAGATCGCGATCTCGCATTGCTCCTTGCCGTCGTCGAGAATCACGAATGCCATCTTTCCTCGGCGCGACGTCTGCGTTCGAAGCTGAGCGACGATGCCGGCGATGCGCACGCTGCTTGGTGACGGCCGCAGCGCGCCGAGTGGCTGCTGGACAAGCCGCTTCAGCTCCGCCGCATAAGCGTGGTAAGGGTGGCCCGAGAGATAAAAGCCCACGCTCGCCTTTTCCTGAACCAGGCGCTCGGTCTCGGTCCATTCCCGAGTTGAAATGAGTGCGGGGCCCGCGGCGCCCGAGTCGAGGCCGTGGTCTCCGAACAGGGACACTTGCGACGCGGCGCGGTCGGCGTGCTCGGCGTGATCCAGGGCGGGGCCGACCGAGGCGAGCAAGCTCGCCCGGCGCGGCTCGATGGTGTCGAACGCGCCCGCGCGAATCAGCGCCTCGACCGCGCGCCGGTTCACGACGCGCTTGTCGACGCGGCGGCAGAAATCGAACAGGTCGACGAAAGGACCTTCCTCGCGGGCGGCGACGATCGCTTCGGTGGCTGAGCGCCCCGTGCCTTTGACGCCGCCAAGCCCGTAACGAATGCGCTTCTCGTCGACCGGCTCGAAACGGTAGCCGGACGCGTTGACGTCTGGCGGCAGCATCTCGAGGCCGAGCGCCAGGGCGTCGAGGTAGAACTGTCGGACCTTGTCGGTGTCGTCCATCACCAATGAGAGATTCGCGGCCATAAAAGCCGCCGGATGATGCGCTTTGAAGTAGGCCGTCTGGTACGCGATCAGCGCGTAAGCCGCGGCGTGCGACTTGTTGAAGCCGTAGCCGGCGAATTTTTCCATCAAGTCGAACAGTTGCGTCGCCTTCGACGACGACAGGCCGCGATCGATGGCCCCTGAGACGAAGCCCTGGCGGTGCTTGGCCATCTCCTCGGGAAGCTTCTTGCCCATCGCCCGACGCAGCAGGTCGGCGGCGCCGAGCGTATAGCCGCCGATCACCTGTGCGATCTGCATCACCTGTTCCTGGTAGACCATCACGCCGTAGGTCGGAGAAAGAATCGGCTCCAGGCGCGCGTCGTGATATTCGACCTTTTCCGCGCCTTGCTTGCGGCGCACGTAATCCGGAATCAGCTCCATCGGTCCGGGCCGGTAGAGTGCCACCAGCGCGACGACGTCCTCGAAGCGCTTCGGCGGCGCCTGCAGCAGGAGCTCGCGCATGCCGCGAGATTCGAACTGGAACACCGCCGTCGTGTTTCCGCTCTTGAAAATGTCGTACGCCGCCTTGTCATCCAGCGGCAGCGTCTCCAGCGCGACGGTCGAGGCGGGATCGAGCTTCCTGATAAAGCGCAGCGTCCAATCCAGTATCGTGAGCGTAGTCAGGCCGAGAAAGTCGAACTTGACCAGGCCGACGAGCTCGACGTCATCCTTGTCGAACTGCGATACCGGCGTGTCGGTTCCGGCCTGGGTGTACAAGGGGCAGAAGTCGGTAAGCTTGCCCGGCGCGATCAACACGCCGCCGGCGTGCATGCCGACGTTGCGCGCGATACCCTCGAGTTGCTCGGCGAGGCTCAGGAGTTCGCGCACTTCTTCCTCGGCGGCTTCGCGCTCGTTGATCATCGGCTCGACATCGCGCGCGTACACGACATTCGCCTGCGTCTCGGCGCCACGGTTGCGGCGCTTGAGCGTGACCATACGTCCCGGTTGAAACGGAATCAGCTTGGCGATGCCGTCGCAGAACGTATACGGCAGATCGAGGACGCGGCCCACGTCGCGGACGACCGCTTTTGCCGCCATCGTGCCGAAGGTCACGATCTGCGACACCGATTCCGCGCCGTACTTCTGCTTCACGTAGTCGATGACGCGATCGCGCCCGTCCTGGCAGAAGTCGATGTCGAAGTCCGGCATCGACACACGCTCGGGATTTAAAAAGCGCTCGAACAGCAGCGTGTACCGCAGCGGGTCGAGATCGGTGATGCCGAGGCTGTACGCCACCAGCGAGCCCGCGCCGGATCCACGTCCGGGACCCACCGGAACTCCATTGCGCTTGGCCCAATTGATGAAGTCGGCGACGATCAGGAAATATCCAGCGTATCCCATCTGAATGATCGTCTTCACCTCGAACTCGAGTCGGGTGACGTATTCCGGCCGCATGCGATCGCGGTCCCCCGCGTCGGGGAAGGAAACCTTCAAACGCTGCTCCAGGCCGACGCTTGCCTCGCTGTTCAGATGTTGCTCCAGCGACGCGCCTTCGGGCGTCGGGAATGCCGGCAGATAATTCTTACCCAGCGGCAGCGTCAGATTGCAGCGTTGGGCGATCGCCACGCTGTTGGCCAGGGCGCCAGGAAGGTCCGCGAAGCGCCGCGTCATTTCTTCCTGGGTCGTGAAGTACTGCTCCGCCGTGAATCGCTTTGGCCGCCGCGGGTCGGCCAGGACGTAGCCCTCGGCGATGCACACGCGGGCCTCGTGCGCGCGAAACTCGGCACGGGTGGCGAACTGCACCGGGTGTGTTGCGACGACAGGCAGTGAAAGCTCCGCGGCGAGCCGCACCGTCGCCGCGGTGAACGCGTCGTCGTCACTGCGTCCCGCGCGTTGCACTTCAAGATAGAAGCGATCGGGGAAAAGCCTGTCCCAAGCTTGAGCGGCGAAGCGGGCGGCCACCGGATTGCCCTGCGCGAGCGCATGGCCGACGTCCCCGCCGGCGAATCCGGATAGCGCGATCAAGCCTTCTGTGCCCTCCTCGAACCAGATGCGCTTCATCTCCGCACGCGCGCGATGCTGGTTGGTCCGGTATGCCCGGGTCAGCCAGTCGGCAAGCTTGAGATATCCGGCGCGGGATTGGAAAAGCAGGAGCAGGCGATGAGGCGCGTCGCGCTCGGCTTCGTGTGTCACCCAGACGTCGCAGCCGACGATGGGTTTGATGCCCCGGGCGCGGGCGGCCTTGTAGAACTTGACCATGCCGAAGACGTTGCCCAGGTCGGTAAGCGCCAGCGCAGGCATGTGATCGGTCGCCGCGGCAGCGACCGCTTCGTCGAGGCGCACCATGCCGTCGACGATCGAATATTCGCTATGCAGGCGCAGATGAACAAAGCTCGGGGAGCCGGGCGAAACGGGGGAACCGGCAAGGGCAGGCGCGACCATGATGTACAATTTTACTCGCTTTGACTCCCGCAAACTCCGTGCCGAAATTCGCAATTCGTTGTCGTAGACTCACACTTGTGCTGGCGGCGATCATCGTCGCGGCTTGCGCCAGCGTCCCACCGGCCTCCGCTCCACCGCCGGCGCCGACGGGCGGCAAGTCGGCCACGCCGGCGCCGCCCGAACCGCCGCCCAAGCCGCAGGCGCCTCCGACGACCAGCGCCAATCCAGCGGCCAAGATCAATCTCCAGGGATTTCCATTGCCCTACCGCCAGGGTTACGCCGACGGCTGCGCCAGCATTGGCGCGGTGGAACAGAAGGATGCGGTACGATTCAAGAACGACGGCCAATATCGCACTGGCTGGGTCGACGGCAACGCGTTGTGCAAGAAGCACTGAGAATGTTGCGGTGACGCCGTCCTCGTCGCAATCAATCCCGATCCGAGGCCTTTCGTACCACGTCCGTGCCTGGGGAAATCCAGGCGCGCCGAAGCTGTTCATGCTTCACGGGTGGATGGACGTCGGTGCGTCGTTTCAGTTTCTGGTCGACGCGCTGAAGAGCGAGTGGTTCGTCATCGCGCCCGACTGGCGCGGCTTCGGACGCAGCGAATGGTGTTCCGACGGTTATTGGTTCGTCGATTACCTCGCCGACCTCGAAGCCCTGCTCGATCACTTCTCGCCCGATGAAGCGGCCCGCGTCGTCGGTCACAGTCTCGGCGGCAACGTTGTGTGCCTGTTCGCGGGGCTGCGGCCGGAGCGGATTTCGCACGCGATTTCGCTCGACGGGTTCGGCATCCCGGCCGAAAGTCCCGAGCTTGCTCCGGACAAGATCGCGAAATGGCTCGACGCGCTGCGCGATCCTCCTTCGTTCGCGCCGTATCCCAATATCGCCGCGGTCGCCGACCGTTTGCAAAAGAACAACGTGCGTCTGCCGCGCGACAAGGCCGAGTTTCTCGCCGCGCACTGGGCAGAGGCGCTCCCCGACGGCAGCGCTCGCCTGGTCTCGGACCCGCGTCACAAGCTGCCTTTTCCGCACGTGTACCGACTGGAGGAAGTGCTCGCAGTCTGGAAGCGGGTCCGCTCGCCTGTGCTCTGGGTCGGCGCCGAAGAATCGTTTGTGCGCAAATGGCTCGCCGGTGGGAAGAATGCCAGCGAGTCGGATGCGGAGGCGACATTGAAGTCGCGCATGGCCGCGTTCTTCAACGTAAAAATGATCACCGTCGCCGATGCCGGTCATATGTTGCATCACGATCAGCCTGCTACAGTCGCCGCGGCGATCGAGGCATTTCTCGCGCCGTCATCGTAGTCGCTCGCGGCGTGATCGCGCTCGCTTGCAGCGGCGGAGTGATTCCGCGTCGCAGGCTATAATGCGTCGCTCCGCTTCAACGCCGTGTCGAGTTCCCAGTGGCTTCCGAGCAACTCTCCAAACTCAGCATCGATCGCAGCATTGCGCCGGTGCGCACGCGCCGGCGCCGCAAATGGCTGTGGCTCGGCGCGATCGTGCTATTGGCGATCGTCGGTGGAAGCTGGTTCGCGTCTCAGCCGCGCGCGATCACCATACAGACGACGCCGATTGTCACGACCTATCCGTCGCAGCAGTTCGTGGTCATCAACTCCACCGGCTATGTCGTCGCCCAGCGCAAAGCGTCGATCTCGTCCAAGGCGTCGGGACGGCTGGAATGGCTGGGAGTCGCGGAAGGCTCGCGCGTCAAGGCGGGCGACATCATTGCGCGACTGGACAAGAGCGACGTGCAGGCGCAAGTCGAAGGCGCGCGCGCCAACGTCCAGGTCGCGCGAGCGACGCTCGAGCAGGCGCAGGCCGAAGACCGCGACGCGGCTTCCTCACTCAAGCGCACGCGCGATCTCATCGCACAGAAATTCGTTTCCGAATCGGCGCTCGATGCGGCCAAGGCTCGCGCCGATCGCGCGGTGGCGGCCATTGCGAGCGCCAAGGCGGGGATCGGCTCGGCCGAGGCCAACGCGCGCAACGCGCAGGTCGCCGTCGACTACACCGTCATCCGCGCGCCGTTCGACGGCATCATCCTGTCGAAGAGCGCCAACGTCGGCGACATGGTCACGCCGTTTTCGTCGGCCGCCGATTCCAAGGGCGCGGTCGTCAGCATGGCTGACATGAGCACGCTCGAAGTCGAGGCCGATGTTTCCGAAGCGAGCCTGTCGAAAGTCAGCGTCGGCCAGCCAACCGAGATTACGCTGGATGCCTTGCCCGACGTGCGCTTTCGGGGCACGGTATCGCGCATCGTGCCCACCGTCGACCGCGCGAAGGCGACCGTGATGACCAAGGTTCGATTCGACGCCATCGACGCGCGTGTTCTGCCGGAAATGAGCGCCAAGGTCTCGTTCCTGTCGCAGCCGGTAACCGCCGAGCAGCAGAAGCCGCTGACGGCGGTTAACGCGGATGCGCTCGCGACGCGCGACGGCAAGAGCGTCGTGTTCGTCGTGCGCGACGGCAAGACCGCTGAGGTCAACGTTACGCCGGGACAAAAGATCGGGGACTTGACCGCAATCTCGGGCGAGGTCAAGACCGGGGAAAAAGCCGTGCTGAAGCCCGCGACCGATCTGACCGCCGGCGTGCAGGTCAAGGCGTCTGGCAAGTGACGCGGCTGTCCAAGAGCAAGACCCAAAGGGTCGCGGCGATTGGAAACAGCCGCGTCATCCCCGCGAAAGCGGGGATCCATTTTGACGTTCAAGAACCAATGGATTCCCGCCTTCGCGGGAATGACGGCTGTGAGTAGGCGCGAGGATGACGGCCAATGGATTCCCGCCTTCGTGGGAATGACGAAATTAGCTGATGCGCACGGGCGACCCTGAGGAATTGCCAATCGCT
>OCZU010001226.1_pt1 | contig 17100 bp, 15 predicted proteins | sample 1539001 | NCBI WGS metagenome assembly OCZU01 (sample SAMEA3539306, study PRJEB22396) | soil metagenome | biome: tundra; feature: field; material: soil | place: USA | collected 2010-05 | depth 0.15 m | reverse complement strand
CGGCGCAGACGCCGTCGCCCTGGCCCGGCTCACCGGCAAGCTCTACAACACCGAGTCGCTGGCCACCGACGTGCTGCGCGGTGTGGCCAGGAACCGGGCCGTCATCGTGGCCCCAGCCTCGGCCCGCGTGGCCTGGCGGATGACTCGATACGCCCCCAGGCTCGGCATGCGGATCATCACCTCCGCGGTCAGCCGGACCTGACGCGGGCTCACCTGACCAAATCCGCTGGTCCTTCCCGCGAGCCTATGTTTTCAGGGCGGTTCAGCGGTCGGGCCAGCTCCTGTGCGCCGCTGACGGGATCTGCGCCACGAGCCGAGATCTGAGCTGATCAACCAGATCAAGGCCATGGCCGCAGCGATTCCCAGCAACCGGCTGGCTGCGGCGTCCTCCAGCCAGTTGGTCAAGATGCGCACCCCGAGGACGATCTGCACCAGCGAAATGCCGAGGAGCCGCCATTTGCTGGTCCGCGCTCCGGGCCTGGTCATCTCGGGCTTGGCCCGACCGATAGTCAGCAACGCCAAGGACCGGGAACTGGCCCATGCCCCCAGGACGATAGCTGCTAAGCCCACGATCACGCTGAACAGGGACATTAACGCTCCAGTCGGTCACGAAGGATCGCCTGCGGCTAGTCTAAGCGCCCGATCACGCACGTACCGGGCACGCGGCCGCAGTCGGCTCCGCCCGGTTGGCACTCCCTGTCCCTGGAAGGGTGCGTGCCTGCGGTGCCGGGCTTATGCCTGCCATGCACGGCTGTCGAGCCGCTCCGTGTTCAGCCTGCTGCTGGCGCTGCTGGCTTGCGGGCGCGGATCGCGAGGACGACCGGGACTGGCCGGTCGCCCGGCTCGGCGACGTGCTCAATGACCAGCCCGGCCGTGGGGAAGGCGTTCAGCAGCTCGGCGAGCGGGTGCTGGCGCATGCCGACCCGCCGCCGGATGTAGGTGCCCCACCAGCGCGCTTCCTGATGCCAGCCGGCCTGGCGGTAGGTCGGGTGCGCGAGAACCCCGCCGTCGTCCAGCCACTGCGCGTGCGGGCCGTTGAAGCACGGGTGGGCGCCGTAGAAGACGATCAGCCCTGCCGGTTCCAGCACCCGCGTGGCCTCGGCCAGCACCGCCGTGAAGTCATCGACATCGGTGGAGACCCACAGCGCTGCCACCGCCAGGAAGGTGCAGTCCGCGAACGGCAGGGCCGCCGCATCGCCTTGCACGACCTGGCGGGACCGGCCCCTGGCGATGCGCAGCTGGTCGGCCGAGCGGTCTATCCCGACCACCGTCCGCCCGGTCGAGGCCAGGACCGCGAAGTACAGCCCGCCACCGCAGCCCAGGTCCAGGCACAGGCCACCGCCGGGACCGAGCAGTTCCCTGATCTCCGCCGCGTTGCGCTCAGCGTTCGGCTTGTTCCACTCCTCGTACCACTGCGCATGACCGTCATAACGCGACCCCGTCAGCGGCACAGGGAACTCCCCGCAGTTAGTGACACCACCCGACGCTAGCGCCCCGCCGTTGTTCCGCCACCCCATATCTGCCCAGCGCAGAACCAGCCGAGCCAATGCCGGCGAGCCAGTCGACGACTCCGGTCTGTCGCGGCAGGACTTCGCCGACCGGATAGGCACTTCGCGGTCGCGCCTATCGACCTACATCGCAGGCAAGGTGGTGCCGTCGGCTTCCCTCATGGTGCGGATCCGGCGGGTGGCCAGATCCTGCATGTGATCAGGGTTTCTGAGTGGCGGCTGGCGGCAGGAGCTGGTCGGTGACGGCGACGGCGACAACTACGGCGGCGCTTGTGGCTGACAGGGCGAGTGCGCCGACGTGCGGGGCGAGCAGGCCGAGCAGTCCGAGAACGGCGACGGCGCCGAGCCTTGGCCAGGAAATCCGGTGCCAGATGATCCACTTGAACGCGGCGTGCCCGGTGAGGAACAGGGCCGCGCCGCCGAGGATCATCCAGGCGGTCGACGCTGTGACGTGGCCAGCGGGGTCAGCGGCGGCGGCATTGGCGGTGGCGGCGTCGGCAGAGCAGCAGAATGCGGACCGGGATCTGCTCCGGGTCGAGCCAGCTGGGTGACGGCGAAGACGCAGACCAGATCGAAGAACAGCTCGACGTAGGTGACTCGCTCGACGCCGGCCCGGCCGCGCATCACGTGCGGCCGGTAGCTCGTTGTCACGGTGGCTTGCTCTCCTCGCGGGCGGGGCTGCGCCCGCGCAACGAGCGCCGCGGCCGGATACGCGCCTGGATAGTCTAGTTTCCGAATCGACGGGGGTAGGGGTGTCTGGTGGCTGACCGCGACTGGCATGGCCTTGCTGGCAAGGTGCGGCCGATGCTGGCCGGTGCCGGTGAGCTGCCTGGCGATGAAGACGGCTGGGCGTACGAGATGAAGTGGGATGGCCTGCGGGCCATCGCGGGCATCGGCGGTGGCGTCGTCTCGCTGTTCTCGCGCACCGGTAAGGACATCGCCAGCAAGTACCCCGAACTGCAGGGACTGGCTGCCGTGGCCGGGGAGTCCGGGTTCGTACTCGACGGCGAGATCGTGGCCTTCGGTGCTGACAGCTGGCCGAGTTTTGAGGCGCTGCAGCAGCGGATGAACATTCCCTCGGTGGCTGATGCCAGGCGGCTGGCCGCTCAGATCCCGGTCACCTACCTGGTCTTCGATCTGCTGTATAACGGCGCAGGCTCGCAGCTCGATCAGCCGTACCAGGCTCGCCGGGCGCAACTCGATGCGCTGGCCATGAACGGCCCGAACTGGCAGACCCCGCCGGCCTTCCTCGACGTCCCGGCTGGCCAGGTGCAGGCGCTGTCGCTGCGGCACGGGCTGGAAGGCGTCATGGCCAAACGACTGCGATCCCGGTACGAGCCGGGCCGACGTTCGCCGAGCTGGCGGAAGATCAAGAACGTGCACCGGCAGGAGGTCGTCGTCGGCGGCTGGAAACCTGGCGAGGGCACGCGAACCGGTCTGTTCGGCTCACTGCTAGTCGGCGTGCAGAGTCCGGCCGGTCTGGCCTACGCCGGGCATGTCGGCACCGGCTTCAACCAGCAAACCTTGAAGCTGCTTCACGAGCGGCTGGCTCCGCTCCGCGCCGATGTCTCGCCGTTCGCGACCGAGGTGCCTGCCGAGCACGCGCGCGTCGCCGTGTGGGTCCGGCCGACCGTCGTGATCGAGGTGACCTTCGTCGAGTGGACCAGCACCGGACGGCTGCGCGCGGCCTCGTACCAGGGACTTCGGACGGACAAAGACGCCGCCGAGGTCATCCGCGAGCCAGGTTAATCAGGGCCAGGGCTGAGATCAGGCCCGACTTGCCGGAGGGCTTAGCCGACGAGAAACCAGCGGCCGTTGAGCTGGCCGCGCTGGTCATGACCAGCTCGAAGGTCAGCCGATCGGGCACCCTGGCCGGGCCCTAGCCTCGCCGGAGTTGCGGCTGACTATCAGGCAGGACGTGTTCACGGCCTGGAAGTCCCTGGCCGGGATTCCCTTCAGGAAGGACACGAGTGCGTCCGGCCACTGCGGGAAGGCCGTGCCCTGGAAGTACCAGTTGCTGCCGTTGTCGGCCAGGATCAGGCCATAGTGTTGCATCTCGACCAGCACGACCTTGGCGTCCCTGCAGTATCTGACCGAGTTGCTGCAGAACCCTGCCACGTTGAAGCTCGCCTTCAGCCGGAACCGGGCGCCCATCGGCGGCAGGCTCGGGCTGCTGTGGCTACTGGCCTCGTGACGCGCTGGCCAGATGAACGCGGAGCGGGTTCGGTCAGCGGTAAACCGGATCGCGTGCCTGATCTGGTGGCCCGTCCTGGCCGCCCACTCGACCTGGCCGAATTCCAGCAGGCCGGGCAGGATCGGCAGTCCCGCCGCGTCGGCCGACGTCAAGCCGGCCGGGCGCAGCGCGTTCGACCGCAGGTTCCAGATCGCCCCGGAACCCGCCGTAGACCCTCGGGCCGAGTAGTGCGCATTCCACAGTTCGTACAGGGTGCAGGTGCTGGAGTCGACGATCAGCGCGTGCCGGTCACCGCCTGCACTCTTGCCGCCCTCGATCGGCGTATCCGGGCCGAACGGGTAAGGACCGCGGTTGCTGTCGCTGGCGTACTGGAACTTGATCCGCACCTTCTTGTGTGCGTTGGTCACGATGATGAACGGGATGCCGTAGGGATAGCCGCCCTGGTTACGCCCGAAATCCGGGTGCAGCAAGGTACTGGCTGAGTCCATGCTCCGCAGCCACGCGCCGCTGTGGGAGTCCACCGGCAGCTTGGAGATGTCGGTGTTCCAGATGTTGTTGGCCGGGAACATCGGGCAGTTCGGAGCGCCGGGAACGGTCGTGCCAGGCATCAGGCCCGAACTGCGGGACGGCGGGTCGCTCCGCTTGGCCGTCTTCGAGGCATGCGCCTTGGGCGGCGTGCTCGCCGGGGTCGACCGGCTTGGCGTGAGCGATGCCGTCTGAGTCGCCGAACGACCGGCAGCTGGCCCGCCCGCCGTCCCTGGCGTGGCCGCCGCACTACCGCAGGCCGCGATGGCCGCGACCGCGACGACCGGAAGTATCAGGATTACTCGGCGAAAGCCATGACGAACCTCAGCACGCTGCATTCGCCCCATGCTGGCACATTGATGGGGCCGACGCCGGCTGTTCGGTTGCCTGAGATGCTCGCACTGAAGCAAGATCGGAGAATCGATCCAACCACGGGAGCCTGCCATGAAGGTGCCGCTGACAATTGCCGATTTCCTGCGCCGTGGCGCCCTGGTCTACGGTGACCGGCCCGCGCTGGTCGACGAGCCGGGCACGGCTGGCACGCTCGGCACCATCACCTACCGCTCCCTGGAACGCCGGGCTCGCGGCGTTGCGATCGCGCTGGACCGGATGGGTGTCGGGTTCGGTGAGCGAGTCGCGATCGTGAGCCCCAACGCGGCCAGGTTCGGGATCTTGTTCTACGGAGTCAGCGGTTACGGCCGGGTGCTGGTACCGGTCAACTTCCGGCTGAACGCCGAGGAGGTCGGCTACATCGTCGAGCATTCAGGGGCGAGCGTCCTGCTGGTCGACCCGGAATCGGACGAGGCACTGCGGGATGTCACCGCCAGGCACCGGATCGTCCTGGACGGCGTGGCCGACGAAGAGCTTTTCGCCGAAGCGCCCGACGACGCCGAGCCGGCCGCCTGGGAGGCCGACGAGGACGCCACTGCCAGCATCAACTACACCAGCGGAACGACGGCAAGGCCCAAGGGCGTTCAGCTCACGCACCGGAACTGCTGGCTGAACGCGGTCTCGTTCGGCTGGCATGCGACGGTCACCGACCGCGACGTGTACCTGCACACGCTGCCGATGTTTCACTGCAACGGCTGGGGGATGCCGTACGCGGTCACGGCGATGGGCATCCCGCAGGTCGTGGTCCGCAAGATCGACGGTGCCGAACTGCTGCGCCGGATCGACGAGCATGGCGTCACGCTGCTCTGCGGCGCGCCCGCGGTGGTCGCGGCGATCCTGGACGCGGGAGCCGCCAGGAACGCGGCCGGGCAGCCAATCCCCGGCAGGGACCGGGTCCGGATCATCGTGGCCGGCGCACCGCCGCCGTCGAAGACCATCGAGCGGGTCGAGGCCGAGCTTGGCTGGGAATTCATTCAGATCTACGGGCTGACCGAGACAGCGCCGCTGCTCACCATGAACCGGCGCCCGGCCGAGTGGGACGGACTGCCCGCAGCTGAGCGAGCCAGGCTGCAGTCACGGGCCGGGTCTCCGGTGATCGGCGTGCAGATCGACACCGACGACGATGGCGAGGTCCTGGCCAGGTCGAACCACGTCTTCGCCGGCTACTGGCAGCAGCCGGAGGAGTCGGCCAAGGTGTTCACCGGCGGCTGGTTCCACACCGGGGACAAGGGCTACCTCGATCCCGATGAGTACCTGGCGATCTCCGACCGGAAGAAGGACGTGATCATCTCCGGCGGCGAGAACGTCAGCTCCGTGGAGGTCGAGGACTGCCTCTACTCCCATCCCGCCGTCGCCGAGGCAGCCGTGATCGGGATCCCCGACGAGCAGTGGGGCGAGACCGTCAAGGCGCTGGTCGTGGTCCGGGCAGGGCACCAGGTGACCGAGGTCGAGCTGATCGAGTTCTGCCGTTCCAAGCTCGCCCACTACAAGTGCCCGACATCGGTCGAGCTGCGGGACACGCTCGCCCGCACCGCGACCGGCAAGCTGCAGAAGTTCAAGCTCCGCGACCCCTACTGGGAGGGCCGCGGCCGCCAGATCAACTGACGTCCGTTAGGCGGCGAGCGCTGTCGGCCCGTCCTCGGGGTGCACCGTCGCCGCTGCCACGGCGGGCTCAAGCGCCAGCTCCAGGACCTCCCGGACATCGCTGACCAGATGTACGTCCAGCGCGGAACGCACCTTCTCGGGAACGTCGTCCAGGTCAGGAGCGTTGCGCGCCGGGATCAGCACCGTCTTGATCCCGGCCCGGTGTGCCGCGAGCAGCTTCTGCTTCAGCCCGCCGATCGGCAGCACCCTGCCGGTCAGCGACACCTCGCCGGTCATCGCCACGTCGGCCCTGACCAGCCGCCCGGACAGCAGTGACGCCAGCGCCGCTGTCATCGTGATGCCGGCACTCGGCCCGTCCTTCGGGACTGCCCCCGCAGGCACGTGCAGATGGACCCCGCGATCGGCTAGCTGGCTGACCGGCAGTCCCAGGGCTGGTCCCGTTGAGCGCAAATAAGACAGTGCTATCTGGGCGGACTCCTTCATCACGTCGCCGAGCTGCCCGGTCAGCGTCACGCCGGAGCTGCCGGTGGCGGCATCGGCTAGCGATGCCTCGATGAACAGCAGGTCGCCGCCCGCGCCGGTCACCGCCAGGCCGGCCGCGACACCAGGCACCGCGGTCCGCTCGGCGGACTCCGGCGTATGCCGAGGATGACCGAGATAGCCGGTCAGGTCGTCGGAGTCGACTGTGACAAGGACATCGCCCGCAGACTGCTCCTGCGCCAGCTTCGCAGCGATTTTGCGGAGGACTCTCGCGATCGAGCGTTCCAGGGAGCGGACGCCGGCTTCGCGGGTGTACTCGGCGGCCAGGCGGCGCAGGGCGTCGTCGGTGAAGGCGACCTCTGTGGGCTCCAGGCCGGCTCGGGTGAGTTGTCTGGGGAGCAGGTGGTCTCTCGCGATCGTGAGCTTCTCGTCTTCGGTGTAGCCGTCGAGGCGGATCAGCTCCATCCGGTCCAGCAGCGGCTCGGGGATGGCGTCGGCGATGTTGGCGGTGGCGATGAACAGGACATCGGAGAGGTCCAGCTCAACTTCGAGGTAGTGATCGCGGAAGGTGTGGTTCTGCGCGGGATCGAGTACCTCTAGCAGCGCGGCTGTCGGGTCGCCGCGGTAGTCCGCGCCGAGCTTGTCCACCTCGTCGAGCAGGATCACCGGGTTCATCGAGCCGGCCTCACGGACGGCGCGAACGATCCGGCCAGGCAGCGCGCCTACATAGGTCCGGCGATGTCCGCGGATCTCGGCTTCGTCCCTGACGCCGCCGAGCGAGACCCGTGCGAACTTGCGGCCCATCGCGCGGGCAACCGATTCGCCGAGCGAGGTCTTGCCGACTCCGGGCGGTCCGGCCAGCGCGAGCACCGCGCCGCTGCGACGTCCGCCGGCCAGGGTCAGGCCCTTCGCAGCCAGCCGCTGCCGCACCGCCAGGTACTCGATGATCCGGTCCTTGACCTCGTCCAGGCCAGCGTGGTCCGCGTCCAGGACGGCGCGGGCACCGGCGATGTCGTAGGCGTCGTCGGTCCGCTCGTTCCACGGCACGTCGAGCACGGTGTCCAGCCAGGTCCTGATCCAGCCAGCCTCGGGCGAGTTGTCCGAGCCGCGCTCCAGCTTGGCTGCCTCGCGCAGCGCGGCCTCGCGGACCTTCTCCGGCAGGTCGGCGGCCTCGATCCTGGCCCGGTAGTCATCCTGCTCCGTGGCCGGCGTGCCATCGAGTGCCGCGAGTTCCTTGCGGATGGCGGCTAGCTGCTGGCGCAGCAGGAACTCGCGCTGCTGCTTCTCCATCCCCTCGCGGACGTCATTCCCGATCGTCTCGGCCACGTCAAGCTCGGCCAGCTGGTCGCGTGCCCAGCCGGTCAGCCGCTCCAGCCGCTGCTCGGCGTCGATCGTCTCTAGCAGCTCGCTGCGCTGGGAGATCGACAGGTAGCTCGCGTACCCCGCGCTGTCGGCCAGCGCCGAGGGGTCCGTGATCCGGGACAGGACATCGACCACCTGCCAGGCACCGCGCTTCTGCAGGATCGCGGCGGCCACCCCGCGGTACTCGCGCGCCAGCTCAGCCGCGCGGGCGGTGGCCGGCGGCTCGGTAGCGACGGTGCCGTGAACCCACAGGGCCGCGCCCGGCCCGACGGTGCCGGCTCCGATCGTGACCCTGGACAGGCCCCGGACGACCGCTCCCGGCTTGCCACTCGGCAGCCGGCCCTCCTCCTCGACCACCGCCAGCGTGCCCACGGGTGAGTACCGGCCCCCGATCCTGGGCACCAGCAGCACCTGCGGCCTGGCATCGCCGCTGGCAGTCGCCCTGGCCGCCTCGATCGACGCCCGCGCCTCCGGATCGGAGGTATCCAGCGGCACCACCATCGTCGGCAGCACCACCGAGTCATCGAGCGGCAGCACCGGCAGGGTCAAGATTTCGCTCATCGTCGTCAACTCCCCGGAGAATTACTTGATTACATAACGCAAAGCAACGGGGCTGGTCTCGTTGTTTCCGGTCGGCGTTCGCCTACGGCAAACAGGGGAGTCGGTGGGGTCGGCGGTCGGCACGAGCCGCAGTGCGGCTGGCTGCGCGGGGATGGTGCGGGGATGCAGTGCGATCGGGGGTCGGCACGAGCCGCAGTGCGGCTGGCTGCGCAACGCCTGCACTGCGGCCATGCCGAACTCCGACCAAACTGTGCCGCCCCTCAGCGCGGGCAATGAGGCTAGCGGAGCGCCCGATTCGCTCATGTGCGGAGGTGATACCGGCGGGCCTCGGCGCCCGCGGGCTGAGGTAGTGCGGGCGGGCGTTGGCGGGCTGAGATCATGCGATTTGGTCAGGAGCTGACTTTGCCGGCGTGATAGCCAGGTAGAAATGCAGTCCCGCTCGCGGCGTTCACGCACTTAGCTTGCGCCCAGTAGGGTGCAATGTAGGGGGCGTTGTCAGCTACCGAGCCCCACGCGCGTATCTGCATGGCCTGGCGATACGGCACTCCTTGAATCGTGTAGTTGACCACATGAACAGGAATGGCCCATCTGCCAGGTCGCACGGCTCGCACGACGACTAGGATCCTGGCTTGTGAGCCAGGGGACATCCGGTAGCCGTTCACTGGCAGGAGTGCCTGTCTGCGGCATATGCCGCCCGCGAAGAAGACCGGCGGGTTCACCTGGTATAGCCCGCCTGGTGCCCAGTTCGGCTCGCCGCGGTGGAGTCCGAACTGTAGCGGCGCCATCTCCACCTGAACCGGCTGGACCGTGGTCCCGATTCCAGGACCGCCTATGCCGACTGAGCTAATTACAAGGGTGGAGTCGCTGGAGTTCTGGAGGAAAACATAGAGCAGTCCGAGCTCGAATCCCGGCCGGATCGGCTTCGCGCCGATCGACGTCGCGTAGAGGTATTTGAACGCGGTCCCGGTCCGAACGCCGCCTGCCCCGCACCCGCCGACGCCGACAGTCGTCAGCACAGCCAGCGCGAGCCAGCGTAGCGCCCACAGAGCACCAGGTGGGCTAGAACGTGGGCGTGCTGCCCGCTCCGCGGCAAGCTGAGTCAGTGTGACGGTCAATCGCCGCTTAAATGCCTTGGGCTCGCTCTTGCCCGGTAGCGCCTGGTTGTCCGGAACCGCCAGCGGACTGGTAGCCAGTGGCGGCCTGCGGCGTGGCGTAGGCGGCGGCCAGCATTCGCGCGTGGTTGACCCTTGCGTTGATGTCGATGACCTGATGCTGGCTGAAGACCGGGATATACGTGGTGTGCACAAAGCCGGCGCCGAACACGGTGACCTGCATCGCTCCTCTGGTCGTGGTCTCCTTGGCCAGCAGGAACAGCAGTCCTAGCAGGAAGAACCAGAAAGTGATGACGGCTGCGATGATGGCCCACACCGGGATGCCGCTCGTGGTCAGTGATCCATCGGTGACGGTCCACGAGACCTCGCCCAGTGGCCGGGTGCCGCTCGGCGAGAACACCCAGGTCTGGGTAACCGAAATATCCCCGATGGCTACCAGAACGGGCTCAGTCGGCATTTGAGGCGCTAGATAGCCAGTATGCGACCACGGGGTTCCGGCTGGATTGAACCCGTTCGGCTGCATACCTGGCTGCTGGCCGAATGGCATGCCCGAGTAGGGAGAGTCCGACGCTCCGCTCATGGGTGAATCGTAGTAGCTCGATCTCGGCACAGCAATCGCCAGGACCGCTACGTAATAGAGGAGTTCGTGCAGGATCGGCCACGTAAATCCGTGGCCGATCCTTCACGAAACCTGCTGAGCGGGGTGCCGGCGGCGGGGGGGTGCGTGCGGCGGGGCGAGCGGGGTGCGCCGTCAGCCGACGGGCCTAGGCTGGCGATGTCTGACCGTGAGGGGGAACTGGTGCCGGTAGTGGGGAACGTGCGTGAGCCGCTGCGGATCGCGCTGCTGGGATGCGGGGTAGTGGGCTCCCAGGTGGCGCGGCTGCTCGGGGAGCAGGCTGGTGATCTGGCAGCGCGGGCTGGCGGGCCGCTAGAGATCGCCGGGATCGCGGTGCGGCGGCCAGAGCTCGACCGGATCGCTGGGGTGGCTGAATCGCTGCTGACGACCGACGCGATGGCGCTGGTCACGCGGCCGGATGTGGACCTTGTGGTCGAGCTCATCGGCGGGATCGAGCCGGCCCGGTCGCTCCTGCTCGCAGCACTTGAGTCGGGCAAGTCCGCGGTGACCGCGAACAAGGCGCTGCTGGCCCGCGACGGCGCCGCGCTGCACCGAGCCGCCAGCGCCAACGCCGTCGACCTGTACTACGAGGCTTCCGTAGCCGGCGCCATCCCGCTGCTCCGCGCGCTGCGCGAGTCGCTGGCGGGCGACGCGGTCCGCCGGGTGCTCGGCATCGTCAACGGCACCACCAACTTCATCCTGGACCGGATGGACTCGGCCGGATCGGACTTCGGCGACGCGCTCGGGCAGGCGCAGCGCCTGGGCTATGCCGAGGCGGATCCGACGGCCGATGTCCAGGGCCACGACGCTGCGGCCAAGGCAGCGATCCTGGCGGGCCTGGCCTTCCATACCCAGATCACCTCGGCGGATGTCTACACCGAGGGCATCAGCGGCGTGAGCGCCGATGACATCGCCAGTGCGAAGGCGCTCGGCTTCGTGATCAAGCTGCTGGCGATCTGCGAGCGGTGCGACGGCGGTGTCTCGGTGCGGGTGCATCCGGCGATGATTCCGCGGCTGCACCCGCTCGCGGCAGTGCACGAGGCATATAACGCTGTCTTCGTGGAGGCCGAGGCCGCCGGGCGGCTGATGTTCTACGGGGCGGGCGCCGGCGGGCGGCCAACCGCGAGCGCCGTGCTCGGCGACATCGTCGCCGTCGCCAGGAACCGGCGGGCCGGACTGCGCGGACCAGAGCCGGCCACCTACGCTGAACTGCCAGTGATCCCGATGTCCGACGCGCTGACCAGGTACTATGTCGCGCTCGACGTGGCTGACCGGCCTGGCGTGCTGGCTCCGGTGGCGGACAGTTTCGCCCGGCGCGGCGTGTCGATCAAGGCGGTGCACCAGGAGGGCCGGGGCGAGGATGCCAGCCTGATCATCATCACGCATACGGCACGCGAGTCCGCGCTGGCCGCGACCGTGGCCGAACTGGCCGCGATGGAGTCGGTCCGCGCGGTCGACAGCGTCTTGCGAGTCGAAGGCGAGGAGAGCGAATGACCGCGAGCGCGGGGGCTAGGTCCGGTCTCGGATCGGACGCCGGTCTCGGATCGGACGCCGGTCTCGGGTCGGACGATGGGGTTGGGCTGGGAAGCGGGCGGGTTTCCATGCGGCGGCCATGGCGCGGGGTGATCGGCGAGTTCGCGGAGCATCTGCCGGATATTCCGGCTGGCGCCGCGGTCACGCTTGGTGAGGGCGGGACGCCGCTGTTGCCGGCGCCGGTCCTGTCCGAGCTGACCGGGTGCCAGGTGCATCTCAAGGTCGAGGGCTTGAACCCGACCGGGTCGTTCAAGGACCGCGGCATGACCGTGGCGGTGTCGCTCGCCGCCGCGCGCGGCGCCAGCACTGTGATCTGCGCCTCGACTGGCAACACCAGCGCCAGCGCGGCGGCCTACGCCGCCCGGGCCGGACTGGCCTGCGCCGTGCTTGTGCCGCGTGGCAAGATCGCGCTCGGCAAGCTGGCTCAGGCGCTGGTCTACGGCGCACGGCTGCTGCAAGTGGACGGGAACTTCGACGACTGCCTGGAGATGGTGCGCAAGCTGGCGGCCAGCTACCCGGTGGCCCTGGTCAACTCGGTGAACCCGGACCGGCTGGTCGGCCAGAAGACCGCCGCGTTCGAGATCGTCGAGGCACTCGGTGACGCACCGGACGTGCACTGCCTGCCGGTCGGCAACGCGGGCAACATTGTGGCCTACTGGATGGGCTACCGCGAGTACCTGACCGGCGGCCGGGCCAGCAAGGCGCCGCGGATGCTCGGCTTCCAGGCGGCCGGTGCCGCGCCGCTGCTGCTCGGAAAGCCAGTACGGGACCCGGTGACCGTCGCGACCGCGATCAGGATCGGCAATCCGGCCTCCTGGCAACTCGCCGAGGCTGCCAAGTCCGAGTCGGGTGGCTTCTTCGGCGCGGTGACCGACGAGCAGATCCTGGCCGCCTACCGGCTGCTTGCCGCACGTGAGGGAGTATTCGGCGAGCCCGCGTCGGCGGCCGGGGTAGCCGGGCTGCTGCAGGCCTGCGAGGACGGCAAGATCTTGCCCGGTTCGGTGGTCGTCTGCACGATCACCGGCACTGGGCTGAAAGATCCCGACACCGCTGTCGCCGGCTTGCCCGAGCCGGTGACGATCCCGCCAGACGCGGCCGCCGCCGCGACTGCCCTCGGCCTGGAATGAACATGATGGCGCCGGATTGCTCCGACGGTGCTGCTGACCCGATCCCGGACGCGCCGATCCCGCGCGGGACTTCGACGAACCGGCAGAAGCGGCGAATGAGCTGGCCAAGGCCACCGGCGCACGGCGGCGTCTGGTCCGGGGCGACGGCGTGAGCTGGTCTAGCCGGGCGGTACGGGTCCGGGCGCCGGCAACCAGCGCCAACCTTGGCCCCGGGTTTGACTCGCTCGGGCTGGCGCTCGGCTTGCACGACGTGGTGCAGGCGCGGGTGACTGGTTCGGGCCTGGTGATCGAGGTCACCGGCGCCGGCGCGCAGACCGCAGGTGACGGTGAGCGGCATCTGGTGATACGGGCGATGCGGGCTGCGTTCGAGCGGATCGGGGAGCAGCCGCCTGGGATCGCGCTGCGCTGCGACAACTCGGTTCCGCAGGGCTTCGGGCTCGGATCGTCGGCCGCCGCGATCGTGGCTGGCGTGCTCGCCGCGCGCGTATTGTGCGGCGAGCACGGGCGCGAGGCGTTGCCCGACGATGCCGTGTTCCAGCTCGCGGCCGGACTCGAAGGCCACGCCGACAACGTGGCCGCCTGCCTGGCGGGGAGCCTGACCGTCGCGTGGCTTGCGCCGTCCGGGTTCCGGTATACGCGGCTGGCCGTGCTGCCCGGACTGGCACCTGTGCTTTGCGTTCCAATAGTGCCGGTTGCCACCGTCGCGGCCCGCCAGGTGCTTCCGGCCACGGTCAGCCACGCCGACGCCGCGCAGAACGCGGCCCGTGCCGCCCTGTTGATCGCGTCGCTGACGTCGGACCCGGCGCCGCTGCTCGACGCGACCGTTGACTTCCTGCACCAGCCCTATCGTGCTCCGGTGATGCCGGAGACGGCGGCGCTGGTCGCCGCGCTACGGGCGGCGGGCATCCCGGCCGTGGTCTCAGGCGCCGGGCCGGCCGTGCTGGCGCTGACCGTAGCGGGCGTTACCGCCGGGTCGGCCGAGGTCGCGGTGATCGCAGGCCGGACCGGCCGCGACTGGACTGTCACCGAGCTACCGGTCAACCGCCATGGTGCCGTCGCTGAGTCGGTGTAACCGCACAGTCGGCTAACCGAGCCCAACCGCCAGCGAGCACGGAATGCAACCAGGAGCCGGTCCAGGTCGTGTTAGTGAACAGCGAAGCATCCGAGTGCCGCAGCGACCGAGCATTTCCGGATCATGAGCACCGTGGCGACCTCGACGAAGCTCAGCGTGATCGCGACCGGGCGGTTTACGGCCGGAGACATCGGCATTCCGGGCAAGGCAGTCGACAAGCTAGTGTTCCTCGGCGGGACGGTCAAGATCAAGTTTCACAGTACGACGTTCAAGGCCAACCTCAACAACCGCACCTGCCTGTTCACGGAGTTTCAGCGGGGCAGGTACCAACTGAGTGACGGCACCGGGAGCTATACCGGAATTCGCGGATCGGGGGCGTTCGAGGTGCACATCCTTGGCGTCTTTGCCCGCAACTCCAAGGGCCAGTGCACACATCTGTCGGCACCGGCCACCTATCAGTCGGTGGTCACGGCGCAAGGATCTGTTGGCCGCACCTAGGTCCAGAGGCGGCGCGACTCGTTCGACTATGTGCATCTAGTGCTCCTAGTGCTAACGGTAGTTCAGTTAGTCTAGGATCTCCGTTGACAAGACGGCCTTCGTCGGAAGCGTCGGCCGCGGAGCTAGGTGCGTCGAAAGTGGGTCGGAACGGTGACACGAAATCTGGATGCGACTCGTAGCCCGATGGCCTTTTTAGGCGCTGAACTGCGGCGGGCGCGAGTGTCCGCCGGCCTGAGCCAGGAACAACTCAGGCGGGAGCTCAACTTCTCCGGCGACATGGTCGGCAAGGTCGAGACGTCCGACCGAGCGGCCAGCCCCGATTCGCGGCTGGCTGCGACAACGTGTTTCCGCACCTGGACGGTATCTTCACGCGACTGCTTGACCTGGCTCGCCGGTGGGAAGGCCCGCACCCGCAATGGTTCCGCAACTGGCTAGAGGCGGAACTCAGCGCAGTGGCGCTGCCCCGTGATGCCTCGCGCGACCTGATCCGGAAGGTAGCTGAGGAACGATGGACCGCATAGACGGCGCCCTGTGGCGCAAGAGCAGCTACAGCGGCACTAACGGCGGAGCTTGCGTTGAGGTCGCGCGGAATTTGCCGGGCGTCGTCGCGATGCGTGACTCCAAGAACCAGACCGGCCCCAGCCTGGCCTTCGGCCCAGCGCAGTGGGCTGCCTTCGCCGCCGCCATCAAGTCCGGCGCGTTCGACCTGACCTAGATCGGCGCGGCGCCCCGAGACCCCCGGTGGATTTCCCCCGCCTCGGGTGCAGTCAGAGGGCAAGCGCCCCACGGTGGGCGGAACCCCGCTATTTCTAGCGGGGAATGGCCCACTCGCCGAGGGGATCGTTCGGCTCGTCTCGTCCGCTTGGGCGGGCGCTTCGACTGGATCAGCATGAATCCGCCTCGTTCATGCCGGATATGACCCTTCGCGCGTTAGCCGACTGTCCTATTAACGACGAAATTACTCGTTAATAGGACAGCGAGTCGCGCAAATACCACTTTAGGTCATGGTGGACAAGTCCCCGACGGCTGTCTTTAAATTGACTTAACCCGATCTTGCGGATGAACGGCTCAATAATTCTGCTAGTCTCGTAATAATGCCTATTTGACTGAGCGGCTTTGTTGCCAGCAGGTAGTGCAGTGAGGCGCGGGGAGGGTCGTAGGAAAATAGGACTTAATCATAACTATTTCTTGCTAGAGGGAGTAAGTGTGAGAATTATTCGTGCTTTTGCCGCCGTGGCCGCTGGCCTTACCGTGGCCGCGGCCGGCATCTCCGTGATGTCGGCCGCCGCGTTAGCCGATCAACATGGTGCGATCTGGGTGAGCGGGGCACCGACTGTTGCCGGTGGCGGGACCAGTTGTACGCAACCTGGCTACAACACGATCCAGGCCGCGATCAGCGCGGCGCCTTCCGGAGCTACCATTCGGGTCTGCGCGGGCACCTATGCCGAGCAGTTGCAGATCACCAGCCCAGTTGCGATCGAGGGAGTCGGGACGGTCGTCATTGAGCTACCAGCCACGCCCGCGAACTCAAGCACCGCATGTGATACCGCGCCTGGCACCGGGCCGTTCCAGCCAGATCAGGATGGCGTGGCGATCTGCGGTGCAGGCACCGTCAGGCTGATCCACCTGACGATTGATGCGGCATGACCATCCGGCACCTGCGATGACAGCCTCTACGGCATCCTGGTCGGCGGCGGCGCCACATTGCGGTTCGTCGATTCGACGATCACCGCGGCCGGCGCGCAGCCTATCAATGGCTGCCAGGGCGGGGTCGGCATCCAGGACGGCATGGCCTGGACAACTCCCGTCGAGGTCGGACACCTGGTCACTGACCACTCCACCATCAGCGGATACCAGAAGAACGGCATCAGCGTCGACGGCGCGGGGTCCACGGCCGTGATCACCCATACGACCGTCATGGGTGCGGGTGCTACCCCGGCGATCGCGCAGAACGGGATCCAGGTCGGCAACGGCGCGAAGGGGCAGGTCCGCTATTCGAAGATCACCGGGAACGAATGTGATGTCTTGGTCTGCGGGCCCAACGGGCTCACCCAGACTCAGTCCACTGGCGTGCTCCTCTTCGGGGCCGCTCGCGGCACCACGGTGGCCTATTCGACGATCGCGGGAAACGACATCGGCGTCTACTATTCAGCCAACCCAGGCGGGACGGCGCCGACCAGGCAAGAGGTGTCCATTGTTCGCGACCGGCTGTCTGGCAACCGGTTCGAGGGAGTCGTGCTCGACCAGGGTTCAGCCGACGTCAGCCACTGTACGTTCATGCGGGGGAACGTAGGAATCCAGGTGCTCCAGTACTCCGGTCAGACATTCGGCAGCAAGTCGGTTGCGAGCTACGACAGATTCAGGCACATGCACGTGGCCACCGTCCAGGTGCTGTCCGATAACGCCGCGAGCGGTGATCTGCCAGGCAGTTTCATGATCACCAGAAGCGAGATCCGCACCGCGCCGGTCCTCGATAACAGCACCAATCTCCCGATCATCCGCAGGTTTAACTACTAG
>OCZU010001225.1_pt1 | contig 17104 bp, 9 predicted proteins | sample 1539001 | NCBI WGS metagenome assembly OCZU01 (sample SAMEA3539306, study PRJEB22396) | soil metagenome | biome: tundra; feature: field; material: soil | place: USA | collected 2010-05 | depth 0.15 m | reverse complement strand
AGGCTCCGCTACTGGCAAACCTTTGAGCGACTGCGCGGCCGATGCCGCTAGCCCCTCCCGTAACTACGGCGAGTTTGCCATCGAGGCGAAAAAAGTGTGAATTACCCTTCAGAAAAGACCTCCCCACTTCAATCTAAAGCTCAACTCTACTTGACCTGCTCTTCTTGCGCGTGCTCAAGCATGGCTAAGGCGTTCTGTGCATCGGCGTCGTTGGGCGCCAGCTCTAGGGCGGTCCGCAACTCCTTCTTCGCCTCGCCGATATTTCCCGTTCGCCCATAAAAGAACCCCAGATTCTTGTGCAGGTGCGCGCTTTGCGGGCAGTTACCGCAAAGCTGAATAGCCTCATTCATTTGTTCGACCGCCTGAGGCCAATTCTGTGCGTTAGCCGCTTCCAGCGCGAAGTTTCCCAGCTGCGAAACTCGATCGGCGATCTGCTGGCTCTTCTGCAGCGCATCGAAACGATCCTGATACTGCTTCGCCTCGGGATCATGAATCTTGTTCAAAGACTTGGCCAGGTTATACAGGCCTTGGGAATGATTTGGGTCGGCTCGCACTGCCGCTTTCCAGTGCTGAATGGCTGCAAGACTGTCGCCCGAGTGCTCCAGGTTCTGCCCGAGCAAGTATTGCGCATCGGCATTGTCCGGCTGCAGCGCGATCACTTTCTGCAGGAGCACCGTTGACCGCTCCACTTGGTTTTCCTGTCTTGCCGTGAGAGCGAGGAAATAGAGCGCACTGCCATAATTCGGCTGCAAACGAATTGCGGTTTTAAGTTCCCTGTCCGCGTCTTCGTACGTGCCCGTCTCGAAGAAGAATCGGCCCAGATTGTAATGAGCAGCAGCAAGCTTGGGATCCAGTCGGGCGGCTTCAGAAAATTCCTTAAACCCACCGGAGCGGTCGAACTGGTCTACCAGCGCAATCCCCAAGTTAAGGTGGGCCTCTGCGGAAACCGGTTCGAGCGCAACCGCCTTCTGAAAGCTTTTCACGGCTTCGGCGCTGCGCCCGGTCTTGGCCTGGAGCATCCCTAACGCGGCGTAAGCATCCGGATAGTTTGCGTCCACTACGATGGCCGCCCGAAATTGCTGTTCGGCGTCTGAGAACGCTCCTTGTTGCGACATGAGTAACCCAAGGTTGACGTAGGCCTTGGAGTACTTAGGATCATTTTCTATAGCCTGCTGAAACAGCTGCGCAGCTTGTGCATTCTTCCCTTGCTGGCTGTAAAGCACGCCGAGGTTGCTCTGTGGTTCGGAGAACTTGGGATCAATTGCCAATGTTTTCTTGAAGCGCTGCTCCGCCTCGGCTTGCTGTCCGCTGCGCAAGGCAAGCAACCCTAACTGATTTTGCGCAACCGCAAGATTGGTGTTCAACTCGACAGCTCTCTCCAGCTCTTTCCGCTCCGAAGCGAAGTCTCCCAGTCTGTCCAAAGCGAGCGACAGGTTGTAGTGGAGTTTGGGGTCGCGGGGGTTGAGCTGCAAGGCCTTCCCATAGCTTTCAGCGGCGGCCTTCGCGTTTCCCGCCGAGAGATACTCTCTTGCCTTTTCATCGAATCCAGCGATTGCACTCTCTTTGTCACTCTCTGATTTCAGAACAGCCAGCTTGGTCCTTTCGACGCGAGCCCCTTCTTTATTCCCTGTTTGTTCCAATAGCAAAGCAAGTTCGTTGTGAGTGGAAACGTCGGATGGATTGATGCGCTCGGCAGCTTCCAACTGTTGAATGGCCGCATTTGTTTGTCCCGTGCTTGCCAACAGCATTCCAAGATCGACGCGGACTGCCGCGTCCCGTGGATCAAGAACAGCCGCGCGTCCCAGCGCATTGACTGCCGCGTCCGACCTCTTGAGTCCCTGATATGCCTGGCCCAGGGCGTAGAACCCTTGAGCATCCTTCGGTCGGTGACGGGTGTACTCTAGAAGAACCGGTACCGCATCAGAATAGTCTTGCTGGGAAACCAAAACTCGCCCAAGAGCGATTCTAGCCGGATCCATGCCTGGGTCCAGACGCAGTGCTTCACGGAATTCTGTCACAGCAGCCTGTTCGTCGGCAGACGGACCGTGCGTAGCGTAGAGTAATCCCAAATTAAAATGGGCATCTGCAGAATCGGGTTGAGCGGCGACGAGATGCTTAAGCGTCGCTAAAGCTCTATTCATCTCGCCGTTTTCGGCGTAAGCGGTGCTCAACGCTGCCTGCACCGGCTCAGCCTGGTCCGGTGGCGCTTGCGTAACCGCATCTTCCAGGCACGCAACTGCCGCCCGTGGCTTCCCCTCGGTGATCAAGACTTCACTCAGCCTGATCGCGCCGGGCGCAAAATGTGGATCAATCTTCAGAGCCGAACGAAATTGTTCTTCCGCGTTTCCTAACTTCTTCTCGTCTTCAAATACGCTTCCTAGAGCAAAATGGGAACTCACGGAGTCCGGGTTCTGCTGTACTGCGGTTTGCAGTTCATGAACGGCCCGCGCTCGATCTCCCTTTCTAAGAAGCGCCAGGGCCAGGTTATAGTGAGCTTCCCAATTCTGGTCTCCCAGCTTGAGAGCGGCTTCGAACGCGGCGATTCCACACGACACTCGATCCGCCTGGGCGTACAAAACTCCCAACGTGTTGTAGGCGCCAGCCGTGGGGTGGTCGTGAACGCTCTCCAGCAAGGCGGTGATCTTCTCGGCAGAATGACTCTGCTCCAGACAGGACTTGGGTAAGGCGGCCGAATGAGCAGCAGGCGCTGCCTGGCCCGGCGCAGCATTCTGGGCAGCGACGGAAAGTATGCCCACCAGTGTCACCAGGACACCCAGGTTCGAGAGTGAGCGCCTCCCATGTCGAGCGCGTTCTGTCCTAGCCGCCAACATCTCCAATGGCCTTCAGGTTTGCACTTACTCCGATCGTCCGCCAACCGCGTCGTCCGAGGGCACGATTCATCGCAGTGCCACAGGTCTAGACAAACTTGTGCTCGCATAAAGTGTAGCGCCTGGAAGAGTGATTCCGCCGGTCAAAAGTGAAAAAGGCGCATGGCCGATCTGCTCAATGAACGTTGAGCGGGCGTTTTCGCCTTTCTGCTAGCTGGACACGCCCGCCTCAATGTCATGCTCGTCAGAGTGCTGCCGCCGTTGGTCACGCTCAAAAGTAAAGCTTGAGTGCGAACTGCAACTGTCGAGCGGTATTCGCCGTGGTCGTGACCGCCCCGAAGTTTGGAGCCTCCAGGCTTGTGACCGGGATTGCCCAAATTGGAGTATTCGTCGCGTTAAACATTTCGAAGCGAAATTCGACTCGAAATCGCTCTGTAATCGGGAATTGGCGGAAGATCGAAAGATCCAAATTCTTGTACCAGTCCGAGCGCAGTGAATCCCTGCCCAAGTCCCCAAACGTGTCCGCAGCCGGGTATTGGAAAGCGGCAACGTTAATCCACTCGGCGGGGCCTTTACTGCTGGGATACGGGCTGCCAACCAGATTAGCCCGCTCGTAGCCATAACCGTTGCCGTAGTTGTAATTACCTGTCTGTGCAATGTCTTTACCGCTTCCTGCATCGAAAGCGGTCCCGGAGTTGAATGAAAGAACGCCATTCAGGTTCCAGCCTCCAAGCAACGCGTTCACGATGGGACTGCCCGAGGAAAACTTGCCGCCTCTCCCGAAGGGCAAGGCATAAACCCACGCGGCAGAAAAGATTTGCGGTAGGTCGGTAGCGGAAGGACCCTTGTCAGCTTGCAGGTTGTACGGGTTTTGAATGGAGCAGCCTTCTACTCCATACCACCCGGAACACCCAAGATCCAGGCTCTTCGACCAAGTGTAAGAGATCAGGTACGTAAGGCCGTGTTGCTGCCTGCCGTTGAGCGACACCTGCAAAGCGTTATAAGTGCTTCTTCCCTGGCTTCGGTCATAGGCCGTCGCCCCAATGTATGGGAAAGGCGCTCCGCAGTTGAAGTCGTTCGGGTTTGCGGCGTAGGTGGGGCAGCCAACATTCCCGCCAGCAGCCATCGCCACGTTATAAGCCCCGCCAACATCCAACCGTCTGCCAACCGAACCGACATAGTTGACCGTCAGCACATCTTTGGAAGTTACTTGTTGCTGGATGCCGAAGTTCCATTGATCGGCATAAGGCCGCTTCAGATATGGATCGGCAAACCAAGTCGACTGCGTGAAGGGCGTCGCGCCGGTGACTGGAGCTCCGCTGCCTTGGTTTAGAGGATCTTCTGCCGTTGTAGTCGGGGGGCCGGCGGTGACCGGGTTTACATTGCTGGCGCCGAGCTGGTCGAGGCTCGGCCAAGTGCCTTCGTAGTTCTGAGAGGTTTGAGTGATCGCCGCCCAGTTGTCAAAGAACCTTCCATACCCTGCCCGCAATACTGTATTGGAAAACAACTGATAGACAACACCGAGTCGGGGTTGTATGTCGTTGTAATCGGTATGGAATATAGCCCCGCCGCCGAGAGGAGTTAGCACCACGTTTGCGGGAAGCACACCACCTGGTATGCAGGGAGCAGCATGGGTTTGCAAGCAGGAGGGAGCGTTGTGCGCCAGAATGTAGGTTCCATTACGGAAATCCATGTCGCCAACGTAGTAATTGTCGTTCGGATTGTTTCCGTAGATGGGCATGAAGGTGAGGTCGTAGCGGAAACCGATATTCACATTCAGTTTGTCGGTCACCTTCCACTGATCCATGGCATAGAACCCATCCACCCAGCCGGCGTGAGTGGTTTCAACCACGTTGCGGCGTGAGGCATTGTTCGGATCGCCCAAAAGGAACGATGCGATAGCGTTGCCGCCGGAAAGGTCCACCGGGTTTGCCGTATTGGCTGCGGCAAACTGGACACTTGAGTTCAGATACAGTGCGTTGGTGTTGTTGCTGGCGAAATTTGCTCCCGCTTTGAACGTGTGGCGTCCAATGGTTTTGGTGAAATTACCTCCGTATTCCCAGATGTCCGACACGTGGGTGTCGTCAGTCTGGGCCGCCCCGTGCGCACTGGGATTTGGGTTCCCGATGTAACCCTGGATTACGACCTCCGGGATCATCGAAACGCCATCTTTGAAACCCCCCGCGAAGTTCTGGTTGAACAGTTGCGTGCCGAAGCTGGGTCCCGCGTTGGCAAACTGGGAACCCTGATCGATATTCACGCTATTGCGTCCGAAGTGGAATTCAGCCAGCATACTCCCAGAAAACAGGTGCACATAGTTAACGGCCAGGTTGTAGCCATCGGTTACCTGGTCGTGCAGCAGTCCGGCAAAACCACCCGATCCCGTAACCGGCTGTCGGAAGCTGCTGTAGCGCGCCCACACGCTGTCACGGTCGCTGAACTGGTGATCCAATCGTCCCGTGCCTTCGTCCTGGCGGGTTACGCTCTTGGTAGTGTCAAGCCCATTGTTTGGGTCAGTCGCAGTGGGAGTCAGGTTTGGTGCAGGGAACAACGTTTGCGCATATTTGACCATGTTCTGATCAATCATGCTGGCAGGTATCTGGTTGCACGGCGTACCCCCGAGGGCCTGAATATTACCAGGCGCTGGCTCGGGGTTCCCGGACGAGTCGCACAGGAAGGCCTGTCCACTATAGGGATTGTAAATCTGCCCGCTGATTCCGGTGAGATTACCAGTCAGCTGCGTCGCCGTTGGTATGAGGTATTGGGTGGACGCGGCTGCATGCCTTCGAAAGCCCTCGTAGCTGAGAAAGAAAAATGTTTTTCTTGGATGTTCGCCAGGAATGGGAAGCGGACCTCCAAGAGTCGCGCCGAACTGATTTTGCTGGAACTCGGGCTGGTTGGTCGGCTGGGTCTGTTCGGCTGCCGTGAGCCCCGGGTAGACGATATCGGCATCAAGAGCTCTGTTTCGCAAGAACTCCCAGCCCGAACCATGGAACTGCGATGTCCCGGACTTAGTGACCACATTGACCACTCCGCCCATGACGCCGCCAAACGATGCATCGTCATTGTGGGTTTGCACCTTGAATTCCTGGATGTCGTCAACAATCGGAGCCACGGCGTATGTACCGCCGAACGACCCCTCATTGTTAACGCCGTCCAGCAAGAATAGGTTGCTGCGGTTGGACTGACCGTTCACGGAAGGGTACGAGAATGTACCGATTGGGTTGGACCAGATGCCGCCGCTGGTGCTGCTGTTCTGTGACACGTTGACCGTGCTTACGCCTGGGGTGAGATTGAGCAACTGGGTAAAATTTCGTCCGTTCAATGGCAGGTCGTTGACTTGCTCCTTCACCACGGCGACGCCCAGTTCGGCGGTCGAGGTCTCGAGGGCAACTGGGTTGGCTTGCACCTCGACGACCGCATTGACCGCTCCGGCCTTGAGCCCGAAGTCGTACGTTGCAGTTTGGTTTACCACCAGGAGAATTCCCGATTTAACCATCGGCCCGAAGCCGCTCTTCGTCACCTTCAAGTCGTAATTCCCTGGCTGCACGTCAGGCATGACATAGGCACCTACGCCGTTCGTAGAAGCCGTGCGATCCAAGTTTGTGTCGCGGTTGTGCAGTACGACGGTAGCCTCGGTTACGACCGCGCCCGCCGAATCGCGAACCGTCCCATTGACGGCTGCGGTCGCTTGGCACCAAGCCGGGGACGGGGAGAGTGCGACCACTAATGCCGCAGCGAGCAGCAACGTCAACGCCGCACCCCATCGCTCAGACTTACTCGAAAAAACTTGGCGAATCATCATAGATCCTCCTCGCACGAGGTCGCGTCGGACCCCTGCAACACGCTTCGGCAACTTCCAACGGTGTTCTTCGTCTCGACAGATAGCTGGGCCGCCAGCCATGGCCCGCAAACAAAACCCCACGGCACAAACTTCTAACCTGATTCCATTAAGGTTGTCAATCAAAAAATTTCATATGTGTGAATTCTGTTCCAATAGATGAAACCAACATCTAGCTTTTGCCGAACTGTCATGGTAATGTTTTGCAGGCTGAAACGGTATCTCGTAAGACGAGAGATCGTCAACGCAGCCTTTGAATCTTGCATTTAAGACCTGAAAGTGGTTGGGCCGCACCATGCCGCGAGTCACAAAATCTAGTCAAGGTTCAGCGCCAGTCGGCGTGATCTCGAAAGTGTTGCTGATTCTTGAGGCCCTCCAGGGCTCTTCTGCTGGATTAGGGTTGAAAGGTATCTGCGATCTGACCGGCATTCACAAGAGCACTGCGCACCGCTTTTTGAAACATTTGGAGCACGAGCGCTATCTCATTCGAACGGAAGCGGGAGCTTACCTGATCGGTCCGCGACTGTCGCAGATGTCGGCGCGCGGTAACCAGGGGGCAACGCTGCAAGCAGTCGCCCGGCCGATACTTTGGGAGTTGTGGAAGTCAACTCAGGAAACGGTCAACCTGGCGGTTCTCGACCAAGGGACTGTGCTTTACGTGGATGTCATCGAGAGCCCGCACGAATTCCGGCTCTCATCGCGCGTGGGCACGCGCCGTTCGCTACACGTCACGGCACTGGGCAAAGCCTTGGCAGCTTTTCTGCCCGAGGAGCCGCGAGAAAACATTTTGAGCTCGATCACGTTCCAGCCAGCGACGCCTAGAACCATTATGAACTTGTTGCAGTTCCGTCAGGAACTCGAGAAGATCCGGAGGCAAGGTTACGCCGTGGACGACGAAGAAGCCGTCGAGGGTGCACGCTGCGTGAGCGCCCCAATCCTCAACTCTGACCGTGAACCCATCGCTGCCGTCAGTGTCTCCGGGCCCGTCACCAGAGTCAGCCCTAATCAGGTCGCCGGGCTGGCGGGAGCAGTCACGTCGGCGGCCCGAGCGATTTCGGCCGCGATGGGATTTTCCCAACGTGAGCCAGAAGCGGTGAAGCGCCGCCACGCTAAGAAAGTCGCTCCGGCTCGGAATTAATCTGTGGGCGATTAGGCTGGGGTTAATTGCTCACTCCCACCGAAGCGGAGGCACACCGGTTCATGAGAGCCCGGATCGCATCATCTTGCGGAAATCTCTGCCTTCCCTCGGCCGCAACTGCGCAAGCTTCCTGCATTTTGTTAAGCGCGAAGTAAATCGTTGTACTGAGGCGATAGAGTGCAGCATCATAGGGCGCTAACTGCATTCCCTGACGCAAGACATCGGCGGCCTCGGCGTGGCGGTTGGCCGCGACCAGTAATTCCGCCAGTTCTTCGAAGTCTGCTGAGTTTGTCGCGCCATGAAGGATGGCGTCCTGAAGATATCGAATCGCCAGCGCCGAGCCTGCGGCATTCTTGTTCTGTACTGCCTTGTCAGCCAGCGCCTCCAGCACCTGAACATTGTTGGGCTCAGTTGCCTTGAGTTGCTCCGCCACTGACCAATAGCGTGCCCGATATTCTGAATGGGCCAACATGACTTGGCCATAGGCCTGTAACAGGGTCAACGGCTGTGGTGCGTCCTGCTTCGCCGGATTGGTGCTAAGTTGAACCAGATCGGGAAGCCGAGGGGTTGTCATGTGGAACGCAACATCCGGGAACGGCTCTTCCGCCTCGGCCACGATGCGGTGGTTGGTGAGAACGGAATGGGAGATCACCGTCACGTTCCGCTTCGGCATGTGGCAGCCCGCGCAATCATCGGGAGGCGTCTTGTGCTGCCGTAGAGACAGCGGCACGGCGCAACTCTTCTCAGTGTGACAAGTCAGACACTTCAGGCGGAAGTATGCCGGTGCCTCCTGTTGCGAAGGTTGAAGGTGCGGATCGTGGCAACTGATGCAGCCCAGCCGTCCCCCGCTCTTCAGATAACATTTGCTGAGACGCATGGAGAGGTAGTGCTCCAACAGGTCATCTTTGGGCGCAGACTCACGACTAAAAGGAACCAGGAAAATACTCAGAGTGTCGTCCAGTTCGGTGCCGGGGCGGAAGTCGCGGTAGGTCTTTCCCGCTTGCAAGACGCGTGCGTCCCCCGTTTGGTGGCAAGACATGCAGATGTTGTCGGCCAGCCAAGGAGAAAGCTTGGCGGGGTTTGCAATTGAGCCAGTCGGGTCTCCCATATGCGCTGCGGCGATGTGGGACAAACCAGGACCGTGGCAGTTCTCGCAACCGATGGCGAGTTCCACAAACGGCGGCTCTTGAAAACGTCCGTTGCCATCCGGTATCGGGCGAGGTTGGCCACTATGGCAGGAAACGCAAGCGGGAAGAATAGGACGATTGAAGCCGTAATCACCAAATTCGTAGCCCGGAGAGAGTGCCCAGCGACGTGGTTTCGCATAGAACGAAAGCGGTGCTTCAAAGAGGTACTCATCCTGCTTCACGATGCCGCCGCTGCCATTCGCGCCAGAACCAATGATCCATTCGACCTTGCGCGTTTCACGAAAGGCGTCTTTGCCGTCGGATTTAGTTTCATACTCCCTCTGGTAAAGATTTTTGTCGCGGGCAAAGAGTTCGAAATGGCGATTGAGCTTGGGATCGAAGATGCTGGCCGATGTCGGCATCCTCTCCAGAAGCGCCGGAGTGATCTCCGACATTGAGCGGCCCATATCTGTGCGCGAGAAAGACTCGTAGATGCTCGAGTGACATTTGGAGCAGACTCTGGAGCCGACATAACCGGCATTTGCGAAGGAACTTTGATCTGTCGCCGCAGTTGTTCCGGGCAAATTGCTTTGGAAGCTAAGGCAGGTCAGAAGCAGCAGAACTGCAATCGACGCCAAACCGCTCTCGCTCGCTCGCAACGGTTTTCCGCTTGTGCGATTTGAAAACTTTGTCACCGCGGCCCTGGCCTCCATGACTGTAGCTCCTGCTTGACCCATCTTGTGTCTTTTTCAGAGTGGCACAACAAACAGGCATTTGGACTTTCCTCCTGTCCAAATCGCTCAGTCGCACTAGCATTGGGAATATCGTCGATCTGATGAGTTCGCGCTCGAAACAGAACAGCGTCCATAATGCGGGGCATGTGGCAAGAGACGCACCGGCTGCCTTCCGAATCGACATGGTGATGAGTATGGCCCGCGAGAGAGGCGCTGTTCTGAAATTGTGAATGGCAGTTCGTGCACATCAAGTCAGACTGATCGCGAAACTTTACCGAAGTCAGGTTAGAAGCCGCATCGTGTCCGTGTGGATCGTGACACGTTCCGCAGCTCACTTGTCCTTTCTTAAAACATTGAGACCGCTGCAGCGCTTCCACGATGAAGGTGGTCTGGCGGAAGCGCCCGTCCTTGTAAAAGCCGATCCGTGAGAACTCGCCGAAAGGGATGCTGAGATTTATTTGGAAGAACTCACCAGCGCGTGAATAGTTCAATTCACCGCTGGAACCAGAAGCACGGACGGCGGATTGCATATGACACTGCGAGCAAATGCGGACGAAATCGCGGTTGTCCAAGCCATGAAAATTCACCGGCGGGTCAGTCGCTGGCTTGAGATAAGGTTCGTCTATGGTCATGTCCATGACATGCCGCGCCGATGGGCCGTGACACATCTCACAATTAATTCCCGGCTCTTTGAATTCCACATTGTTCACATCGAAGCCGCCGCCTTTTATATTTCTCAGTTGGCTGGTGTGGCAAACGGCGCACACGGCTTGATAGCTGGTGGCAGCGCTGAGTTTTTCCCAGGAGCGCAGATCGCTACGTTCACTCGATGCACCATCAATGATGTTCCAGTAATTGATCCAGCGTTTTTGCAGAGCACTGTACTGGATTGGAAAGACGTGAATCTCGCCATTGGGCAGCCTGGTAGCGTAAGCCTGCTGGAACTTCGACCCGATCGTGTAGTCCACAGGATAGCTGTGCAACTTGCCGTCGGATTGCTGGATGTCGAAATAGTGCCGGCCGTCACGGATCACCATACGGGAAAACAGTGTTCGCGCGGGGATGTTCGCAGATTCTGCCGTTCCCCGGCGGTATGGGGCTCCATCTTCCAGGTAAAACTCGTTGTCGCTTTTAAAATCTCCGATCACATTTTGCGGAGCATACGGGCGAAGCATTTTTGACATACCGGTCTGGGACCACTGGCGGTACGCGCTGGAATGACAGTCTTGACACGATTTCGACCCTGCGTAGTCGGACATGATCTGAACCGAAGGGCTTCCAACCGCAGCGATTCGACTTCTTGAAGAAATGCTGTCTTGACGCTCAGCTTGCCTCACAAACTCTTCGAAGGTATCGTGGGAATTCAGCATTGTGAAGATGGTTCGTAAGTTCTCGCGTGCTTTCGATGCCAAGGCGTCGTTCGTTCGATAAACCCTGGCGAAACTTCCGGCCGCAGGTTGCAGATCTCCAGAGGCGAGCTGAACTAGCCCGAACAGATAAGTAACTTCAACGTCGGAAGGATTCAACATTTGCGCTTCCGCCAGCAAGGCCTTGCAGTCTTTCAGTAGTGCATCACGTTTTTCGCCCTTCGGAAGTGGCAGCACTTGTTCCAGGAGAGCCCGGCCTTGGGCAAACTCAGCCGTGGCTTTCAATTTGATCTTGAGTTCTGGCCAGCTCTCCGGCGCGATGGTTCCAGGCGCGGCAAACCTGTCGAGGTATTCGACCGCATCCCGGGCGTCGGAAATTGCTGCGTCGTTCAGATGTTTCTGCGCCTCCACGTCGGCCACGGACACGAGAAGCAACGGATTCTCGGGCAGAAGAGTCAGAGACTGTTTGGCATAGTTCAGCCCCGCATCGTAGTCCTCCAATCCGAAACTGGCGCGGGCCGCCATCTCATAGGCCTGAAAGAGAAATGCGGATTGGGGAAATCGCGCTAGAAACGATTTGGCTTGTTCCAACATCTGCTTCGGTTGTGTGTTCTGGAACAGAGCGAGAAAAGCAACGCGTTCGGCCGGATCAGAAATCTGATCGGCTACCGTCGAGGGCCTGCGGTTCTGTGTCGTGATATTTGCATCGATGTCCTGGCCTATGAGCAGCACAAGTGGACAAATCAGAATCGCGATCCGCAGCGCCCACTTCAACATGAAGCGCACTCTAGCCCAAAGGCCGTTCCGATGGCAACCAGACTTTCCCGCGAGCCTCCGCTTGACGAGCGGGGCAAGCGTAGTCCATTCTTCAAGCCTTCACCTCGGGATACCGAATGAATCAGGCATTGTTGTGGGGAATTGGCGTGGTCACCTTGGCGGGTGTTCTCCAAGGAAGCTTTGCCGCTCCCATGAAAGGGATGCCCGCATGGCGCTGGGAAAACACCTGGCTCCTCTTCGCACTTTCCGGCTTGGTCGTCTTTCCGTGGATAGTTAACTTCGCCACTGTGCCGAATGTCACCGGCGTTTACGCGGGAGCGCCGCCGTCCACTCTCATCAAAGTATTTCTGTTTGGATTGCTGTGGGGTGTGGGCGCCACGCTGTTCGGTCTCGCGATCAGCCGTGTGGGAATGGCGCTTGGGTTCGCGCTGATCTTGGGCATTACGTCTTCGTTTGGTTCCTTGATCCCGATGGCGATTCTTCATTCCGAGCAGCTTCTGGCCAAACGTGGGCTGGCTCTGATCGCCGGCACTGCCGTCATGGTTTTGGGTCTCGTTTTTCTCGCCCTCGCCGGACGCACTCGCGAACGCGATTTGGGAAAGGGCGACGGAGAGCGTTCCGGTTTTGCCTTCGGTCTAGTGCTCTGTATATTCTCGGGAATCTTCTCCTCGATGATGAACTTCAGTTTCGTCTTCGGCGAGGAACTGAGACTGCGTGCTCTTCACTCCGGAGCGAGCAACGCAATGGCCGCGAATCCAATTTGGGCACTCACAGTAACCGGCGGCTTTGTCGCGAATTCCCTGTACTGCGTGTATCTGCTGACCAAGAACCGGACTTGGTCTGTATTCCGTGAAGGAAATCCATCCACATATTGGCTGCTGGGTATATTAATGGGCCTGCTTTGGTTCGGCGGAACTGTCCTCTACGGCATGGGCGCAGCTTCCCTGGGTGCGCTCGGCGGGATCGTGGGTTGGCCCATCTTCATGACCATCGACATCATCGGTGCTCTTTTCTGGGGTGCTGTATCGGGCGAATGGCGGGGGGCGAGTCGTCGGGCCCTCGTCTACAACTGGACGGGAGTCGGTGTTCTGCTGGTGGCTATCGCGGTAATCTCCGCCGGCAACGCAACCTAGTTCGCATTAGCGGGATGCTATTCTGCAGTCGCGCCCGGCGTGTCAATCCGCACCGAACTGACTCCGTGGGTCTTGCTCTGGTCAACGCCGCTGCCTTCTCGAACGACGTAGTATTGATTCGCGGGAAGGTCGGAAAGCGTCTCGACCAGTCCGCTAGGCCAGCGGATCACGATCTTCTCCGCCCTAGAGGACTTGCCTAGGCCGAAATGCAGCCGCAGGTCGCTCTGCGAGATGTAGCCATCCCCACTGCGCACTTCCTTTTCGTGCTTATCACTGCCTTGCTCCAGAGTCACAACAGCGCCCAAAGCTGCGCGATTCGATTTCACACCAACGAGCTGTAGGCTGATCCAGTTCCCAATCGGCGAAGTATTGCAGTAAAGTGACGCCCTCTCGTTCATATTGTTCACCAAAGCCTCCTGGTGACCGTCATTAAACAGATCGCCGAGCGCCATGCCGCGACCAGAGTGCGACTCGCTCAGAACCGAGCCAGCATCCGCCGTGATGTTGGCGAACGTCCCATCGCGATGGTTGTAGTAGGCGACCTTCGGTTCCCGAAAACTGGTGCCCAACGCTTTGCCATCCACCTCGGGATACACATGGCCATTGGCGATTAGGATTCCGGGCCACCCGCTATTGTCGAAGTCGTAGAATTGCACTCCCCATCCCAACCAGTTCTTGATCTTGCCAAGCCCGGAGCTGTAGGTAACGTCATCAAACTTATTGTCACCACGATTCAAGTACAGCGTTGGGGTGTCGTCGCTGAAGTTGGTTTTGACGAGGTCCTGGCGCCCGCTGTGAGTAAAGTCGTCGGCGGAAAGGCCCATGCCCGCCTGCTCAGATCCGTCCTCGTTGTACGCTACTCCGGCTTTCTTTCCGATGTCGGTGAACGTCCCGTTTTGGTTGTTGTGATACAGAATGCTGGCAGTAGAGTCGCAAGCAACGTAGATATCCGGCCATCCATCATGGTCGAAATCCGCCGTCAGAGACGTGAATCCGTAACATAGCGTTGTATTGAGAATGCCGGATTTCCGCGAGACGTCGGTAAATGTGCCATCGCCGTTGTTGTGGTAAAGCGCACTTGCGCCCGGCTTGAGGCCACGCGGACCGCACATTACGTTGATCCCCTTCCACTGACACCAGCGTCCCTCTCCCGGCCGCGGCACCGAGTCGTAACTGAACTCCACGTAACGCACCACGAAAATATCTACTTTGCCGTCGCGGTCATAGTCTACAAAACTACAACCGGTGCTCCACTCGTCTTGTGAGGTCTTGAGTCCGGCCTTAGCAGTCACATCGGTAAAGGTCCCGTCCCCGTTGTTGTGATACAGCACATTCTGTCCCCAATAGGTGACCAGCAAATCGAGATAGCCGTCATTGTCGTAGTCGCCGACGCAGCCGCCTTGTCCCCAGCCTGGCCGCGCCAGTCCGGCGCGCGATGTGACGTCGGTAAATGTCCCGTCATGGTTGTTGTGATACAGGTGCCCGGTCGGAGCTTTGTCATTTGGGAACCCTTCTACTGTCGAACCGTTGGGGAGAAAAATGTCGGGCCAGCCGTCGTTATCGTAATCGAAAATGACGGCCCCGTTGCCGGTGGTTTCGATAATGAATTCCTTGTGAGTGTCGCTGCCGTATACGTTGAGCGCACTCAGTCCTGCCTGCGAAGCAATGTCTTTGAAGTGGACTTCACCCGGTTTGACTCTCGCCGTTGCCGTTTTGGTGGGTTGGGTTGTTTGGGCTGCAAGCCAGCTTGCCAGCGATGAAACCGCTGCGAGAAACAAAACGGTTCTGAACCTTTCGACTTTTCTGAGAGGGATCACCTTGACATCTTAAAGGAGAAATCGCAATCCCTCAGTCTCATCTCGCCGGATGTGTGCTGACCGTGTCGCCGGTTGCGAGCTGCCACGCAACAACCCTCTGCCGGGCCTCGCCAAGGTGGTCGATCCCCAATTCAACGACATCGCCCGCCTTCAGGTACTGTGGCGGCCTCATGCCCAAGCCGACTCCAGCCGGTGTTCCAGTGCTGATGATGTCACCAGGCAGCAGTGTCATGAATTGGCTGACGTAGCTGACGAGAGTAGGTACATCGAAAATCATTTCGCTAGTGGAACTACGTTGCCGAAATTCGCCGTTAACCTTCAACCACATTCCCAAATGCCCCGTGTCCGGAATCTCATCATATGTCGCCAGAAACGGCCCCAGCGGCGCAAACGTATCCGCACTCTTTCCCTTAACCCATTGCCCGCCACGCTCCAGTTGAAACACGCGCTCGGAATAATCGTTGTGCAGAGCATAGCCCGCCACATGTTTGAGCGCCTCTTTCCGCTCGATATAGCTGCCTTTCTCTCCGATCACGACGGCCAGTTCGACCTCCCAATCCAATTTTTGCGCATTCTTCGGCATTATCAAGTCATCGTTCGGCCCGACCAGTGACGTGGTGGCTTTGAAAAATATGACTGGCTCTTCTGGGATCTCCATTTTGCTTTCTTTCGCGTGATCGCGAAAGTTCAACCCAATGCAGACGATCTTGCTGGGTCGAGAGATCGGTGAACCCAGGCGGACAGACGTCGCAACTCGCGGCGCTGAAGCAGCGTTCTCCTTCAACCACTGCTTCAACTGGGTGAGTCCGTCATTTGCGAAGAACGCTTCGTCATAATCTTGCAAGAAGGGCGAGACATCCAGAAGCGTGGCGTCCTCCATGAGAAGCCCCGGAGTCTCTCTGCCTGGTTCGCCAAATCGGATCAGCTTCATCTCTTGTCTCTCCGTCCATTGCGGTGCCGTGTGGGCATCACGACTTTATTGCCGAGTTCTTACCTGGAAACGGCTGGATCGTAATCGAAGAGATTCGCGAGTGCAAGTCCGTAACGAAGTTTTTTTGAAGAAGAGCAACAAAAGTTCCAAAGGCTGAAACAGCTTCTTCTCTACTGAATCACCAAGAAAGACAGAATAGTTTTGGTCCGCGACCGTGGTTGCTGCTAGAGTTTGCGTTTGCACGACGGACATGTACGGCAACTGCTTATGAACAAAGACCAGGAAATGCCTGATGTTTTCCCGCACCTCGATTACAAACCAAAACTGCCGCAGCGCATGGACCACGGAATCGGCATCGTCGGCGCCGGAGGGATCGTCAACTATGCGCATCTGCCAGCCTACAAGAAGGCTGGGTTCAAAGTTGTCGGCATCAGCGACCGGAATCGCGAGCAGGCGGAGCGCACTGCCAAGGACCACGGGATCGGGAAAGTCTATGCTAGCGTCGACGAACTGCTCCATCAGCCGGAGATCGAGATCGTTGACATAGCTGTCTATCCCGCCGAGCAAGTCAATATCGTCGAACAAGCTACTGCCGCCGGCAAACATCTGCTGTGCCAGAAGCCTTTTGCCGATGAGTATTCAAAAGCAGTTCGTAGCGTCGAACTTGCGGAACGCGCGAAGGTGAAGATTGCGGTCAACCAGCAAATGCGCTGGGACGCCGGTGTCCGTTGTACCCGCCTCCTGATTGACGACGGCTGGCTAGGCACGCCCACCTATGCCGCCATCCAGGTCCACTGCAAAACCGATTGGAGTCTCTGGCCCTGGATCTATCAGGGCAAACGCTTGGAGATCATGTTCCATAGCATCCATTACATCGATTCGCTCCGTTATCTGCTGGGCGACCCCGCCTATGTGTTCACCAGCGGGAGTCGAGCTCCGGGCGAAACCACGCAGGCCGAAACCAAAACGCTGACCATCTGGGAATACAAGTCCGGCCTGCAAGTGCTGATCGATGTTTGCCACAGCACTTGGCAGGATGATTCCTACGCTACATTTCGTTTCGAAGGTACAGAAGGAGTGATCAAGGGGACGATCGGCCTAATGTACAACTATCCCACCGGACGCCCCGATACTCTGGAGTTCATGTCTAAGCGCAATCCGGGTTATTGGTTCTCCGCTCGCCTGGACAGCATGTGGATTCCAGATGCTTTTGTAGGTCCGATGGCGTCCCTCATGCGCTCCGTCGAAAACGGCTCGGAACCGGAAACCAGCGGACGCGACAATCTGCGCACCTTGCAGGTGATGTTTGCCGAGTACTGTTCCATGACGGAGAAACGCGCGGTTCGCCCGGAAGAGATCGGTGCTTGAAGTCGCCAACGCTCAGGGACGCACACTCTTCAGATCGGAAGAG
>OCZU010001224.1_pt1 | contig 17104 bp, 15 predicted proteins | sample 1539001 | NCBI WGS metagenome assembly OCZU01 (sample SAMEA3539306, study PRJEB22396) | soil metagenome | biome: tundra; feature: field; material: soil | place: USA | collected 2010-05 | depth 0.15 m | reverse complement strand
ATCTGCGGTGACAACCACGCGACCTGCTCCGTCTACGCGCAGAACATGGCCTACGGGGTGCGCCCGCCGCCCCTCGCCGAGTGGATCATCAACCTGGGCGAGTCCGCCGAGTACATGTTCGACCACAACATCTTCCAGGAGAACCTGGTCGGGGTCGACTTCTGCGAGAAGATGGTAGGCGAGACCAACCCGGGCGTGCTCGAGCTGGCCAACCGGACCGAGTGCCCGCATGCTGCCGAGCACGGCTACAAGTACATCGGTGACATCATGCGCTCGCTGAACCCGCTGGAAGGCGAGTTCTACCGGGAGGCGCTGCAGGTCAGCCGGTCCACCAGGGAGATGTTCTGCCTGATGGAGGGGCGGCACGTGCACCCCTCCACGCTCTACCCGGGCGGCGTGGGGACGACGGCTACCGTCCAGCTGTTCACCGACTACCTCACCCGGCTGATGCGCTACGTCGAGTTCATGAAGCGCGTGGTGCCGATGCACGATGACCTCTTCGACTTCTTCTACGAGGCGCTGCCCGGTTACGAGGAAGTCGGCAGGCGCCGCGCCGACCTGGTCTGCTGGGGTGCGCTGAACGACCCGGACCACTGCGACTTCAAGTACGAGAACATGTCGAGCTGGGGCAAGAAGATGTTCGTCTCCCCAGGCGTGATCCGCGACGGGCAGCTGCTCACCAACGACCTGGTCGACATCAACCTCGGCATCCGGATCCTGCTCGGCAGCTCGTTCTACGAGGACTGGGAAGACCAGGAGATGTTCGTGACCCGCGACGCCCTGGGCAACCCGGTGGACCGGCGGCACCCCTGGAACCAGCACACGATCCCGCGGCCCGGTAAGCGCAACTTCGAGGACAAGTACAGCTGGGTCATGTCGCCGCGCTGGTTCGACGGGACGGACCACCTCGCCGCCGACACCGGCGGCGGGCCGCTCGCCAGGCTCTGGGCGACCGCGCAGGGCGGCCTGGTCGATTTCGGTTACGTCAAGTCGACCGGGCGCAGCGTGCTGATCAACCTGCCCCGCACGATGAGCAGGCCAGAGGTCACGTTCGAGTGGAAGGTCCCGTACGACAAGGATGGCAGGCCGCTGTCCAACGCCATCGAGCGTGACCGGGCGCGCACCTACTTTCAGGCGTACGCGGCGGCGTCCGCGCTGTACTTCGTGGAGAAGGCCCTGGCTGAGATCCGGGCCGGCCGCACGAAGACCTGGGAGCCGTTCAACGTACCCGACGAGGCGTTCAGCGTTGGCTTCACCGAAGCGGTCCGCGGTGTGCTCTCGCACCACATGGTGATCCGCGGCGGGAAGATCGCGAACTATCACCCCTACCCGCCGACCCCGTGGAACGCCAGCGTGCGGGACAGCTTCGGGACGCCGGGACCCTACGAGGACGCCGTGCAGAACACGCCGATCTTCGAGGAGAACCCGCCGGACAGGTTCAAGGGCATTGACATCATGCGGGCCGTGCGGAGCTTCGACCCGTGCCTGCCCTGCGGCGTGCACATGTCGCTCGGCAACGGCAAGGTGCTGGACAAGGTGCATACGCCGATGTCGGTCGTGCTGGCGACCTGACGGCCCTGGGCTGGTCCGGGTCCCGGCCTGGACCCGGACCGATCCAGGTCCGCCCCCCGCCCGCCAGCTGGCGGAGGCCGGGTTCCGAGGACCGCAGTCTGACGGAGGCGAAACTGATGACCGGCGTTCAGCAGGTCGGGACACGGGTGGAGGAGCTGCTCGCCGCGCTGCGGACGAGCGGGGGCGTGAAGGTGGCCGCGGCCGCCGAGGAACTGGTCGGGCTGCTTGTCGGCCTGTACGGCGACGGGCTTGCCCAGATCGTGACCGTGCTTCGCGAGCAGGGTGAGGCAGGCGCGGTGACGCTGGCCAGGCTCGCCGAGGATCCGCTGGTCGAGAGCCTCCTGCTGCTGCACGGGCTGCACCCGCTGGACGTCGACGCGCGGGTCCAGCGCGCGCTCGACCAGGTCAGGCCCTACCTCGGCTCGCATGCCGGCGGCGTGGAGTATCTCGGCGTGACCGACGGCGTGGCGAGGCTGCGGCTGGAGGGCAGCTGTCACGGCTGCCCGTCCTCGACGGTGACCGTCCAGCTGGCGATCCAGGGCGCGGTCGAGGCGGCGGCGCCCGAGGTAACGCAGGTCGTCGTCGAGGGCATGACCGAGCCGCCCGGCCCGAAGCTCCTGCAGATCGGCCGTCCGTCCGCGGACGGAATAGGACCGGGCAGCGATCCCGCGCCCACGGAGGCGAGTGGCGGGGCCGCCGCAAGCAGCGACGTTAGCTGGGTCACCCTGCCGAGCATCGGGCCGCCAAGTTCCCGGCCGGTCACCGCGTCGGCCGACGGCACGTCCGTGCTTGTCTGCGCGGTCCGCGGCACGCTGTACGCGTACCGCGACGCCTGCGCGGCCTGCGGCTCGTCGCTGGCTGACGGGACGCTGGACCGGGAGCTGCTGACCTGCCCCGGCTGCGGCGCCCGGTACGACGTGCGGCTGGCAGGCAAGTGCCTGGATGATCCGGCCATGCACCTCGACCCGCTGCCGCTGCTCACCGATAGCGCGGGTGTCCGGGTGGCGTTGCCGCAGGCGGTCCGCACGTGACCGGCAACGTTGGGCTGCGCCGTTTCGTCCCGGGCGGTCAGGCCGGGGCCAGCGCTCCGGCCGGAACTGCTGATGCGGCCGGAACGGCCACCTCCGGCGTGCCGGGCGCCCCGGGCCCGCCCCCGGGCGGCGCCCCGCCGCGGGAGAAATGCGAGCTGTGCGCAACCGAGGTCGCCGCCGAGCACAGCCACGTCGCTGACCTCGAGCAGTCGACCCTGATCTGCGCCTGCCGCGCGTGCTACCTGCTGTTCACCCACGCGCAGGCGGGCCGCGGCCGGTACCGCGCAGTGCCCGACCGCTACCTGCATGACCCGGCCAGGCAGCTGTCCGTCGGCGAGTGGGATGAGTTCGAGATCCCGGTCGGGCTGGCGTTCTTCCTGCGCAGCTCGCAGCGCGGGGAGGTCAGCGCGTTCTATCCGAGCCCGGCCGGAGCCACCGAGAGCACCCTCAACCTGCAGGCCTGGGACCGGCTGAGCGCTGCGCACCCGCTGCTCGGCGCCGCAGATGCCGACGTCGAGGCCGTGCTGATCTGCCGCACCGACAGCGGCGTCGAGTACTTCCTGGTGCCGATCGACGCCTGCTACGAGCTGGCCGGCCGGATGCGGCTGCACTGGCGGGGGTTCGACGGCGGCGCCGAGGCCCGGCAGAGCATCGCCGAGTTCCTCGGCCAGGTCCGGTCGCGCTCCAGGCCGTTGCGCGAGGTGCCCTGAGATGGCGGAACTCGTCTTCGACTGCCTCGGCGCCCATGCCGACCGGTACGCGGTAGCGCCGGCCATGTCCTTCGCGCTGCGCATCAGCGAGACCAGCGGGGCGAAGGTGGAGGCCATCGCGCTGCGCTGCCAGATCAGGATCGAGCCGAGCCGGCGGCGCTATTCCGCGGCCGAGGCCGAGCGGCTGAACGATCTCTTCGGCGAGACCCAGCGCTGGGCCGAGACGCTCCGGCCGATGCAGTTCACCAACGTGGCGATCATGGTGCCCCGCTTCGCCGGCAGCATCGAGCTCGACCTGCCCGTGATGCTCAGCTATGACCTGGAAATCGGGTCCACCAGGTATTTCGCCGGCCTGGACGGCGGCGAGGTGCCGCTGCTGCTGCTGTTCAGCGGGACGGCGTTCGCTATGGCGGACGGCAGGCTGCAGGCGCAGCAGGTGCCGTGGAGCAAGGAGGCCTCGTTCCGCCTGCCGATCAGCATCTGGCGCGAGGCCATCGACGCCCACTTCCCGAACAGTGCATGGATCAAGATGAGCCGCCACACGCTCGACGAACTGCAGCAGTACAAGACGCGCCTGGCGCTGCCGACCTGGGATGCCACGTTGCATGCGCTGCTGGCGGAGGCGGCCGAGCCAGCGGACTCGGCGGAGGGCAACCAGCCATGAGGCTCGATGCTGCTCATCTCGACCACGCTCGCAAGGTGGCGGACGCCATCTTGTACGAGGGCTACCTGCTGTACCCCTATCACCAGTCTTCGCAGAAGAACCAGATCCGGTTCCAGTTCGGCGTACTGATGCCGCCCGGCTACCGCGAGATCGATGACTGCGAGCCGTCCGCCAGCCAGACCGAGTGCCTGGTCGAATGCCGCGACGATGCCGAGGTGCGCATCCTGGTCCGCTTCCTGCAGCTGCAGCGGCGGATCGTGTCGGGGGTATCACCGGACACCGGCGAGCTGCACGAGGTCGGCACCCTGTACGTGGACGGGACCGAGTACACCACGTGGGACGAGGCCGCCGAGCGGGAGCAGCACGTCACCGCATCCGTCGCCGCGCTGCTCAGCGATGACAGGAACACCGAGTTCCACTTCGGCGCCGGCCAGTCAGCCGAGGAACTTACCGATTCCAGGGGCCGCCGGGCCGGCCGCCTGGTCCGGCAGTGGGCCGGGATCGACGGGACGATCAGCGTGCACGCGGAGCGGGTCGCCGGGCCCTACCAGGCGCTCCGGCTGCGGGTCACGGTGCAGAACCGTACGACGCCCGCCGTCCAGCTGCGCAACAGGGACGACGGCTTGCGGTATGCCCTGATCGCCGCGCATTCGCTGATCGGAGTGCCTGGCGGCACCTTCCTGTCCATGACCGACCCGCCGGAATGGGCAGCCGCTGCGGTCGCGTCCTGCGTCAACACCGGCACCTGGCCGGTGCTCGCCGGGCCGGAAGACTGCGCTGATCTCCTGCTCTCCTCGCCGGTGATCCTCTACGACCATCCCGAGATCGCCGCGGAAAGCGCCGGCGATCTGTTCGACGCCACCGAGATCGACGAGATCCTCACCCTGCGCACGCTCGCGCTGACCGACTCGGAGAAGCGCCAGGCCCGTGCCACCGATCCGCGCGCGGCCGAGCTGATGGACCGGACGGCCGACCTGCCGCCGGAGATGCTGGAGCGCATGCATGGTGCCATCCGCTACCTGCGCCCGGCGGGCGGCCCGGTGCCCGGGCGGCCGGGCGGAGACGCGGTGCCCACACTGACCACGCCCCCGGCACTGCCCACGGCGGCGCCGACGGCGGAGATCACCGACCGGCCTTCGGTGCCATGGTGGGATCCGGGTGCGGACTGCTCGGTGTCCCCGGCGACCGATCACGTCATGGTCGCCGGCGTCCGGATCGCGAGAGGAAGCCGCGTCCTGATGCGGCCGGGCCTGCGGCGCGCCGACGCCCAGGACCTGTTTCTCATCGGCCGCGAGGCGACCGTGCAGGCGGTCCTGCACGACGTCGACGGCGTGGTGCACGTGGCGGTCAGTCCCGACCACGATCCCGCCGCCGAGCTGCAGCGCAACCACGGCCGGTTTCTCTATTTCTCGCCCGACGAGATCGAGCCGATCAAGCCCGCCGGGGCCGCCGGGGCACCGGCTGAACCAGGCTAGCCCACGACCTGTCACTGGTCCGAGGAGGACAAGACATGATCACGAGACTGATCAAGGCAGTGCTGGTCGCGATTGTCCTCGCGGCGATCGTCCAGTCGCTGCCCGACGTCAAGCGCTACCTCGAGCTCCGCGAGATGTAGCCCCTGCAGGACGCGGCATTCGCTCGTCCGCCGACGAGATAAGGCAGGAAAATGGAAGCGATCATTGGATTCGTGGCTGGTTACCTGACCGGCAGCCGGGAAGGGCGCGATGGCCTTGAGCGGCTCCGCACCTCATGGCACTCGATCAGGACCTCGCCGGAGGTGCGCAGGCTGGCATCGGAAGCGGTAGTGATCGCCGAGGCCACCGTCCGCCGGGCAGCCGGCGGCGGTCTCAGCGAGACGGTGAGCGGCGTGACCGACCTGATCGCGAGCCGGGCAGCCGGCCGCCAGGGCCAGCGCGCAGCCTGACCCCTGCCGTCGGCACGCACTCCGGAACGGCAACCCGGCCTGCCAGGCCGGCCCGGCGCGGCGGCCGATCACTTGACGGCAAGCACCCAGGGGCGGTAACGCGGCCTGCCGGGGTCGATATAGGTCCAGTGGCAGATCGCCGTCAGAGCCGGTGCCAGGGTGCCGCCGCCCGCCGGCGGTAGCATGCCCACGGCCTGACACGATGAGCCGGTGAACCGATACATCGTCACCATGGACGGCACGGCTGCCAGCCCGGACCGTCCGGCAGTCGAGCGCCTGCTTTCCGACGGCAAGGCGCTCTGGCTTGATCTTGACGACCCGGACGCTGACGGCATCGCGCTGCTGCGCGACGTGTTCGGGCTGCACCCGCTGGCGCTGGAGGACGTCGAGGAGTTCGGGCAGCGGCCGAAGCTCGATGATTTTGATGATGTCGCGTACCTGGTGATCTATGGGGCGCAGGGCGCCGGCCAGCCACTGGTCGAGGTGCACTGCTTTATTTCCGAGCGCTTCTTCATCACGGTCAGGCGCGGGCCCTGTGCGGTCCTTGACGAGCTCAGGGAGAGTCTCTGCCGGCCGGGCAGCGTGCTGTCCGGGCACCCGCAGGAGGGCCACCGGCGGCGGCCCGTCCGGCTGGTCCTGCTGCATCATGTCGTGGACAGCCTGATCGACAGCTTCTTCCCGGCCATGTCGGACTTCGATGACCGGATCGACGGCCTGCAGCAGCAGATCTTCGCCAAGCCACGCAACGAGCAGCTAGCCGAGCTGTTCACCATGCAGAAATGGCTGGTCGGCGTGCGGAAGCTGGTGGCGCCGCAGCGGGACGTGATGGCATCGCTGGTGTCCGGGGTGGCGGTCCTGCCCGGCATGACGCCGGCCGGCGAGCCTTACCTCCGGGATCTCTATGACCACCTGATCCGGATCAGTGACCTCGTCGACAGCTACCGTGACCTGCTCAGCAACGCGATGGACGCGTACCTGTCGATCGTGTCCAACCGGCTCAACGAGGTGATGAAGCAGCTCACCGTCATCGCCACGATCTTCCTGCCACTCTCGTTCCTCACCGGGTTCTTCGGCCAGAACTTCGGCTGGATGGTCGTCCGGCTCGGCGGCCTGCCGACCTTCCTGTTGCTCGGAATCGGCACCGAGTTGCTCGTGGCTGCCGGGCTGTTCACCCTGTTCCGCCGGCGCGGCTGGTTCTGACCGCGGCTGGTTCTGGCCGCGGCTGGTTCTGGCCGCGGCGGTGGCGCCGCAGGACGGGGATTACCTGGACGGCGCGGTCAGCTCGGGCACCTGGCCGCGGTCGGCGTCCGCCTGGTTGCTGCCGCCGCGGCGCCTGAGGCGGCCGGCGATGATGCTGATGCCGAGCGCCCCGGCCGGCGGCAGGGTGATCAGCGCGGGCAGCTGATAGCGCCAGGAGAACTCGAAGATGTCGGAGGCGAGGAGGACCGCGACGGCGGCGGTGAAGAATAGGAAGCAGGCGAGCGCGGCCGGCCGGCCGACCGCGCTCGCCTGCTTCCCGGGGCGGGTGTCCTGGTGCCCGGCCGGGGCAGCGCGGCGGCGGCGCCAGGGAATTGCCAGGCTGGCGGAGCCGATCAGCCCGGCGATGGCGGCGAGGGCCAGCAGCGGTCCCGGGGTGAATCCGCCGTCGAGCTGGTAAGACCGCAGCAAGGCCGCCAGCGGCGCCGCGACCGCGGCCTTGCCGCCCATCGAGGCCGCCATCGGCCGTACGTGGCTGATCCCGCCGTTGGCAGTGAGCTGGATCCCGATAAGCAGGACGTGCTGGCTGCTGACCCGGATGGTCGCTCCGTAGGTCGGGTAACCGTTCTGGAACTGCCAGCGGGTGATCGGGGTGTCCCCGGGGCTGGTAAACCGGGTCAGCGCGAATAGCTTCGCCGCATCCCGGCTGATCCCGCCGATGATCCGCAGCGGCTGCTGCAGGAGCACCGCGTGGTTGAAGCCGGAGATGACCTTGGTCCGCTCCAGCCCGGCTGGGGCGGCGTAGTCCTTGAGCGGCGAGGCCGCGCTGTGCTCGAGACTATCGGGGCCGAGCGCCCGCTGCCGCGGCGTGGGACACAGCGGCCGCTGGTAGGCGGGAAGTTTCAGCGTCGCGCAGTCGGCGTCCGCAGCCATCCGCCCGTAGAGCTCGCTGGTGCCGGAGTGAGAGAGCTGGAAATGACCGTTCTGCAGGAGGGAGATGCCGCTGTAGACGAGGATCGGCAGCGCGAAGGCACCGCACAGGGCGGCGGCGTGGCCAGCCCGCAGCCGCCAGCCGGCGGCCACGATCACCACGTAGGCGCCGGCGGGCAGTACCAAGATCTCGCCGACCTGCCGGAGCGTTGCAGATGAGCCAAGGATCAGCCCGGCGGCCATGACGAGCCGGAGGCCTGGCCGTGGCCGCCAGAGCAGCGCGGCGAGCCCGGCGACGATCAGTGCCTCGAACCACACGTCCGGCATGATCGTCTGCTCCATCTGGAGCTGGTAGGCGTCCAGCAGGACAGGGGCGATGGCAACGGCGGCAAGCCAGCGGGGACAGCTCCGGCGGATAAGGAGCAGGTACAAAGTCGCCGCCATCGCCAGCCCGAGCAGGTGCTGGATGGCCGCGACCGTGGACACGTCGCCGAAGAACAGGATGACGGCCAGCGGCACCTTGTATCCGACCGGGTCGGTGCCTGGCCACGCGTTGTAGAGGTACTTGACGGAGTCGATGTACAGCAGCGCCGGCCGGTAGGCGAACTGGGTGAGGATCCGCAGGATCAGGCCGGCCAGCAGCAGCGCCGTCGCCAGCCAGTGCCGCCGCAATGTCGCCTGCCAGTCTCGCCGCAGTGCCGCCTGCCTTTGCTCCCGCAGCGCCGTCCGCCAGTCTCGCCGCGGCGCTGGCGCACCGGCCGCCGCGGCGCTCACTGGTTCGCCCGCTCCGGCAGAATCCGTCGTCGAGGCGCCCCGAGCGGTACGGCCAGTTGCCACGGCCGCTGTCCAAGGTATTCGCATGACGGTCATCCCGATGGTGAATAGCTGCCGTCCGGCCGGCCACGAGTAGCTGCGGCCCGGACGCATCGTTCTTTAGCCGGCTCGTCAGTCCGATTCCTGCGGGAGCCCTGCTAAGACCCGGAGCCGCCCCCCGATGAGCGTACCGGAGGATGTACACGGGCCTGTCAGCCTATCTCCCGCTGGCCCGCCAGGCCCAGCGCCGCTGAAACGTCGGCAGCCCGCCGTAGCCTGGCGCGTGTGGACGGGGATGGCGGCGCCGGCGATCCGCGCCCAGGATGGGAGCTCCTGGCCAGATCGGTGCGCGTGCAGGCGCCGTACCTCAGCATGCCGCCCGCCGGGGACGGGGCCTGCGTCACCTGCCGGGGCCCCGTCAGCCTGCGCGGGGGCCCGGTCAGCCTGCGCAACGCGCGCTGTCACCCGTGCGGGCTGCATACGGAGACCCTCCCCGGGCTGCTCGCTGACGCGGTGGTGCCCATCTCTTATGCGCCGAAGGGCGGCCAGCATGCGCGGAATCTGTGGCTGTACAAGTCGGCGCGGCCGGACGCCGGCCCAGCGCGGGCCGCCATGCGCGCGCTGCTTGTGGTCTTCTTGCGCGACCACGGTCGGTGCGTGTGGCGCGCGGCGGGGATGACCAGGCCCACGTACCTGGCGGTGGTGCCGAGCGACCGGGGCCGGGCCGGATTGCATCCGCTGCAAGCTCTGGTCACGCCGTGCCTCGCCCTGCCCTGGGCACCGCTTGCCCTGCGCTTACGGGATGACCCCGAGACCAGGGACATCGATGCTGACCGGTTCCTTGCGGCGCCGCTGGCCGGCGCAGATGTCGCCCTGCTTGATGACACCTGGACGACCGGCGCCAGCGCCCAGTCCGCATCCGCAGCCCTGCGGCTCGCGGGCGCTCGATCGGTGGCGGTCATCGTGCTCGGCCGCCATGTCAGCGAGCCCGATTCCGGGTTCCGCACTCGCGGTCAGGCGCACCGCGGGCCTGCCGGCGCCGCTGCCCGGCCGCCTGCCGCCCTGGCGTTCCGGCCGTCGCTCTGCGCAGTGCACGCACCCTCCGCCGAGAACGGTCAATAGGCTAGGCCCGTGCCTGCTGAACCCCCGTCGAGGACTGCCCTGGTCCGGCGCGCCCGCCGGATCAACCGCGAGCTCGCCGTGCTCTATCCGGACGCGCACTGCGAGCTCGATTTCAGCACCCCGCTCGAGCTGCTCGTCGCGACCATTCTCTCTGCGCAATGCACGGACAGGCGCGTCAATCTGGTCACCCCGATGATCTTCGCCCGCTACCGCACGGCCGCTGACTATGCCGCCGCTGACCGCGGCGAGGTGGAGAAGATCATCCAGTCAACCGGGTTCTTCCGCGCCAAGACGACCAGCATCATCGGGCTCGGGCAGGCTCTCTGCGAGCGGTTCGGCGGTGCGGTGCCAGGCAGGCTGCGGGATCTCGTCACCCTCCCCGGGGTCGGCCGGAAGACGGCAAACGTGGTGCTCGGTGACGCCTTCGGCGTTCCTGGCATCACCGTGGACACCCATTTCGCGCGGCTGAGCCGCCGTTTCGGCTGGACCGTGCAGGACGACCCGGTCAAGATCGAGCATGAGGTCGGATCGCTGATCCCCCGCGCGGAGTGGACCCCGCTGTCGCATCGGATGATCTGGCACGGCCGCCGCGTCTGCCATTCCCGCAGGCCGGCCTGCGGCGCTTGTGAGCTGGCCAGGCTCTGCCCGTCGTTCGGCACGGGCCCCACCGATGAGAAGATCGCGCGCAAGCTCGTGAAGGCCGGCCCGTTCTCGTGACCGGGCCGTGCCGGTGACGGGGGCGGTGCAGGTGACCGGGGCGGATCTGGTAACGGGGGCGGATCTGGTGACCGGGGGGTCCTGGTGACGGAGGCCCGCCGAGACGAGGAAGTGCCCGGCTGGCTGACCACGCTGGCCCAGGCCGCCGCTGACATGCCGGTACCGGCAGTCCTGCAGCCCATTCCCGGTGGCCGTCCCGCCGCGGTTCTAATCCTCTTCGGGGTCGGCGCGAAAGGCCCTGACCTGCTGCTCGTCCAGCGCGGTCCGCGGCTGCGCAGGCATGCGGGGCAGCCCGCCTTTCCCGGTGGCGCAATCGACGCGTCCGATGGCGGCCCGGTGCAGGCGGCCTTGCGGGAGGCCGCCGAAGAGGCGCGGGTGGACCCGGCCGGCGTTCAGGTACTCGCAGTGCTGCCTGAACTGTTCATCCAGCGGAGCGGGTTCACCGTCACCCCGGTGCTCGGCTGGTGGCGGCGGCAGGCCCCGGTCGGGCCCGGGGACCCGGTGGAAGTCACGGCGGTGGCGCGTGTCGCGGTCGCGGAACTCGCCGATCCCGCGCACCGGCTGACCGCCCGGATGCCCTCGTCCGGCATTGTCGGCCCGGCGTTTCGGGCCGGGGGAATGCTGGTCTGGGGATTCACGGCCATGGTAGTGGACCGGCTGCTCGCGCTGGGCGGCTGGGAGGTCCCGTGGGACGCGGGCCGGGTAGAGGACTTGCCGGCGGAGATACTGATCGCAGCGGGCCGCGATAAGGGACCAGTTGCCTGAACTAGCGTCGGGCCGGCCAGTCTTCGCGGACTGCTGGTCACGGGCGGGCTTGATGCCGGCCAGCGGTGTCCTGACAGCCGCGATTGCCGGATACGGTTGGGCACGTGCCGGGTGACTTGCTGGACCTGATTCTCATCGTGCTTGTAGTCGCCTTTGCCGTCGCCGGGTATCGCCAGGGCTTCATCATCGGCGTGCTGAGCTTTGCCGGGTTTATCGGCGGCGGGGCAATCGGCGCGATCTTCGGCCCGCGCATCGCACGATCACTGGTCAGCGGCCTGGCCCAGCAGGCCCTGGTGGCCATCATTGTCGTCTTCGTCGCGGCAATGATCGGCCAGCTGCTGGCGTCCGGCGTGGGCGTGGCGATGCGATCCCGGTTGACCTGGCGCCCGGCGACGGTGGTTGACGCCATCGGTGGCGCGGCCGTCAGCGTGGTCTCGGTGCTGCTCATCGCATGGCTGATCGCCTCGGCGGTGGCCTACGCTCCCTTTCCGCTGATCTCCCGCCAGGTCAACGGCTCGGTGGTGCTTCGCGCCGTGGACCGGATCATGCCTCCGGCGGCAACCCTCATGTTCTCGGATTTCCGCGGACTGCTGGCCCGCGGGCCGTATGCGCAGGTCTTCGGCGCGCTGGGAGCGGAAGGCGCGCTGTCGGTGGCGCCGCCGGACAACAGTGTCCTGTCGTCCAGCGGTCTTATCCGTGCGCGGCGCAGCGTGGTCAAGATCGAGGGCACCGCGCCAAGCTGCTCACGCAGGATCGAGGGCTCGGGGATCGTCTTCGCCCGCGATCATGTGATTACGAACGCCCACGTGGTAGCCGGTGTCACGGAGGGTCCGGTGGTGTCCACCGAGCACGGCCCTGGCCAGCAGCTGCGGGCCAAGGTGGTGCTCTACGATCCGCGACGCGATGTCGCGGTCCTCTACGTGCCCGGGCTCGACACTGCTTCGCTCCATTTCGCCGGGCAGGCGTCGACCGGCGACAGCGCGATCGTGGTCGGTTATCCGCTTGATTCGACCCTCACCGAAGCCGTGGCGGCCCGGATCGGCGGCGTTGAGGCTGCCAGGAGCCCCGACATTTATCAGACGACCCAGGTGACCCGCGAGATCTACTCGGTGCGGGCGGTAGTCAAGCCGGGTAACTCGGGCGGTCCCCTGCTCGCGCCCGATGGCCGGGTGTACGGCGTGGTATTCGCCGCAGCGGTATCGGTGAAGGACACCGGATATGCACTGACGGCCTCGGAGGTGGCGCCGGATCTCCGGGTGGCTAGGGCAGCCACGGTGCCGGTCTCGACCCAGAGTTGCGACTGACTGGCGGCCGATCGCCGCTGCCCGCCCGCCCCGCACAGCCAGCACGCTCGCATAGCGGTTAACATCCAGCCGGCCATAGCCGGCTGGATGTTAACCGCTATCTGAAAAGAGCCCGCCCGGGCCGAAGAGTCCCCGCCTGGGCTAGCGCGCGGCGGTGCTGACAAGCCGGACAAGCAGATGATCCGGCGGCCCGGCGGCCAGCCCGTCCCGCTCGATCCAGTCCGCGAGCTCATCAGCGGTCCCGGCGACTCCGGCCGCGTCGATCCCATGCGGGCAGCCGTGGGCGTATCCGCCGACAGTCCGCGCCCCGCGGCGCAGCAGGGCGGCCGCGCCCCTTGCGTTTCCGCGCTGCGCGTGCGTGAGGCCCACCGTGACCTGCGCCAGGCCTTTCCATAGATCGCGCTCGGTGCCCCCGGCCGCCTTCCACGACGCCTCAAGCACCTCATGCGCGCGGAACGGCCGGCCATGATCGATCAGTTGCTGCGCGAGCGCGAGCGCGTCCGCGGGTGGCAGCGCCGACTCATCGGGGGCCGGCGGTTCGCCAGGGACGCCCCGGCTCAGCGGCCGGCCTAGCTCGTCGCGCGGTCGCGCATTGCGTGGCCGGCCTGCTGCGTCCCTGTCCCTCAGCGGGCCGCTGTCGTGCTGCGGGCCCCTGTCGTTCGGGCGGCTGTCCTTCTCCGGGCCGCTGTCCCTGCCCACTGCGTCGGTGCTTGCGTGCCGCCCTTGCCCGCCGTGCGCTGGCGGCGAAGTCATCGTTCTGGTTCCGGATCGGCGAGCCAGGCACACAGCTCGGTGTCGAAACGGCCCGGCAGCTCCTCATGAGGGAAATGCCCTGCACCATCCAGCAGCCTCCACCGGTAGGGGCCATCGACGTGCCTGCCCGACCCGCGGGCCGTGCTCGGCAGCACACAGCTGTCAAGCGATCCGTGCAAGTGCAGGGTCGGCGCCTGGATCGGCGCCCGCATGTTGCGTGCGTACCGGAGTCCGTCCGGCCGCAGCCTGGAACGGAGGAACCAGCGGTGATATTCGAGTGCTGAGTGGGCCACCGACGGCAGGCACATCGCCGCGCGGTAGCGGCGCTCGGTCTGCGGATCTGGCCAGTCGGGGCCGGACCAGGAACGCAGCAGCCGCCCAACCCGCTCAGCGTCATTTCGCAGCAGCCGGCGCTCGGGCAGCAGCGGGAGCTGGAAGCCCAGCGCGTACCTGCTGCTCCGGCCCTGGCGGAGCGGGTCAGAAAGCACGGCGGCCCGCACCCGGAGCGGGTGCGGGACGGAGACCACGGCAAGCCGCCTGACGACCTTGGGGAAGTACGCTGCCATGGTCCAGGCGACGAGCCCGCCCCAGTCGTGACCGACGACCACGGCGTTCGCCTCGCCGAGCGAGCGGACGAGGCCGGCTGCATCCGAGGCCGCCGTTACCAGGTCGTAGCCTCGCGGCGGCTTGTCGCTGCCGCCGAAACCGCGCAGGTCAACCGCGGCTGCCCGGTATCCGGCCTGGCTGAGCGAGGTCAGCTGCGCACGCCAGGTCCACCAGAATTCAGGAAAACCGTGCAGCAGCAAGACAAGCGGCCCGTCGCCGCTTTCGGCGAGATGGAAACGTGTTCCGTTGGCGCTGACCGAACGGTGCGACCAAGGGCCGTCGACATAGATCGGCTCCGCGCCCCGCGAGGTCACTGAGTCACTCCGCTCGGACGGGCGGGCTGGCCGCCGGAGTCATGTCGTCACGGTGGAGCAGTGCAAGGTCGTCCTGGACAGTCTGCCGGGTCTTCTTCAGTGCGCTCATCCCGCGAACCTTCAGTGCGCCGATGAGCACGGCCAGGCCCGCTAGCAGGACGCATACGCCGGCCACGATAAGGAACGACGCCCACGCCCAGATACCGAGGGAGATGAGTCCGTAGGCAAGCGAGAAGCAAGCCAGCATGAGCACCAGACAGGCAACGAAGGCGGCGATGATGAGCAGCGCCCCGGCGATCCCGACTCGGCGGACGTCCGTCTTGAGTTCGAGTTTTGCCAGGTCAAGCTCGCACCTGATCAGCTGGGTGATGTCCTTGACGGCCATCGATACCAGCGTGCCAAGAGACTGATCGCGTGCACTGTCCACCGGCTGCCGGACTGCGGAGTCGGCCATCGGTGTTCTCCCCTCTCGTGCTGTGAGATCAAGTCTCGCGCATCCGGCGCCGCACCGTGTGGCCGGAGTGGTGTGTTGAGCGTGTTCGGCCGGCAACGCAGGTGCCGTACGAACGGCAGCCGGGCAATATTGCCCAGCTACCGTAGGGCAAGATTGCCAGATACAGAGGACACCGTGTGGACCTTGCCCGGGCGCGGGCTGCGGGGCGGGAACGGCGAATGGTACCCCGGGGCCGGGCGGGAACGGCGAACGGCGCCCGAGGCGGGGCGCCGTCGCCTTAGCCGTCACTCCGGGTTACCAAGCGTGCAACTTCATTTTGCCGGGCGGGCTGTCCTGCGGTACGCGCAACGGCGTTCCATCCTGCCGGACTCACCTGCCGCGGCACGCCTCCCGCGGCTGGTCGCGCGTGGTTGCCGTGTACGGACGTCATGGTCCGTGGCACCTTTGTACTTCGGATCCGGCCGGTTGAAAAGCCCCTCGGCGTAACCAATTCGTGATCTCGATTAAATCCGCTGGTTCATATGCGCTGAACTGGCGTGTTCTGCCTGCCCAGCGGGGTCGGGCAGGCGTCGGCGGAGGCGTTGCGCGAGGGCGTGGCGAACGAGAGTACCGGCCAGCCGCGCCGCAGCGCGATCGAGCGGAGCGCGGCCGGCGCACCGCGCCAGGATGGCCCACCGCGTCAGGCAGCGGCAGACCGGTAACCGAGTCGCTGTCAGCGAAGCAGCCCGCCAGCAGGTATCCGCCGCTCCAAGGTCAGCTCCCGCACCCGGCGGGCCTTCGCCTCGCCTGCAGGCGCGGAACTTGTCTGGCCTTTGCGGTAACCGTCAGTGACTTCCACTCGGGTGGCGATGACGCCGGCAACTCCCGGCACCACGCCGATCGGCCCACCTGGCAGACCTGGCCGCGCACCGCTCCATCCGGTGGTGTGCTGGCACTGGCTAGCCTGAACATCAGCTACGCAAATGCGCTGCGGACTCCATCGCGCTTGCGGATCAGGCAGTGCTGTACAACGGCAGGCTGAATGCGAGCGTGCTCGACCGGGAGATGATCGTCTTGTCGAGATCGAGCAAAGCCGCAGCGGATTGGCTCTCGACGGATATGCCCAGCGTCCGGCAGCATAGAGGGGATCCCCGATTGCAGGGACCGACAGTACCGTCCCGAACCGGCTGGTAACTTTGGCGCGTTACGCATAGGCTTTCCTGGGTGACGGGCCCGGCTCTGCCCCCCCGGAGCCGGACCGTTCGGCGACCCCCGCTCTCCCCCCCGGCGGGGGTCGCCTCAGCTTCCGTGCTGTCTCGCCGCTACCCCTGTGGCGGCGAGACGGCGCCTTCGCCGCGCAGCAGGCATTCGAGCAGCCTCACCGCTCCCCGCTTGGACAGCGGCTCGTTACCGTTCCCGCACTTGGGGGACTGGATGCACGACGGGCAGCCGACCGCGCATTCGCAGGACGCAATTGCCTGCGCGGTGGCGCGGAGCCATTTCCCCGCCGCCCCGAAGCCGCGCTCGGCAAAGCCAGCGCCGCCGTCGTGCCCGTCGTAGACGAACACGGTCAGCAGCCCGGTGGCCGGGTGCAGGTCGGCGGAGACGCCGCCGACATCCCAGCGATCGCAGGCAGCGACAAGCGGCAGCAGCCCGATGGAGGCATGCTCGGCGGCATGCGCGGCACCGGCCAGGTCGACGCCCCGTCCAGCCAGCTCAGCGCGCTGCCCGGCGGAGATCGTCCACCACACGGCCCTGGTCCGGAGCGTCCGCGGCGGCAGGTCGAGCGACGTTTCGCCGGACGGCAGCCCCGTGTCCAGTTGCCGGCGGATGTAGGAGATCACCTGCCTGGTCACCTGGACATCGCCGAAGTGCACGCGGGACGTGCCCCAGCAGGCCCGGCGCAGCTCGGATGTGACCCCGATCCTGGTGAGCTCCCGCGCCGAGGTGGCGTAGCCGGGATCACGGGCCTCGACCAGGGCCACGCCGGCCGCCAGGTCAAGCTCGGTGACCAGGTACATCTCTCCCTGGTGCGGGTAGACGGCACCAGTGTGCGCGAGCACGTGCGCTGAGGGCTCATCGACGGTGCCGACGAGCCGGCCTGTCGACTCCTCGATGATGCGCACGGGCATGCCGCCGGTGCCCCGCAGGCTGGTCGCTGCCGCCCGCCCCCGCCGCGTCCAGTACCGCCAGTTCCCGCGGGGGCGCAGCATGCCCTGCCGGGTCAGGCGGTCAGCCACCGCGGCGGC
>OCZU010001223.1_pt1 | contig 17105 bp, 10 predicted proteins | sample 1539001 | NCBI WGS metagenome assembly OCZU01 (sample SAMEA3539306, study PRJEB22396) | soil metagenome | biome: tundra; feature: field; material: soil | place: USA | collected 2010-05 | depth 0.15 m | reverse complement strand
TTTTCCCGCCACAACGACAACGCGAAAATCACCACAGCCGCCGTGGCCGCCCATCCCAACACGCCCCACCACGAACGGCGAATCGAAGTCTGCACCACCCTTGGCACCCGCGCCTCCCGCGCCACCGCATCCAGCAACCGTTGCCGCGCCCGCTGCGGAGGCCTCGGCCCCGCCGTCGACAACGCTACCAGCGCCGTGTCCCCGCGCAGTTGCTCCAGCTCCAACCGGCACGCCGCACAACTCGCCAGATGTTCGTCGATGCGCGCGCGATCCTCACCCCGCAGCGCATCCAGCGCATACAAAGCAAGATCTTCCGCGTACAGTTCGTGCTCGCTCATTCCGTATCCAAATCCAACCTGCTCAGCTCCCAAATGGTTCTATGTGGGAACAGCCGCCGCCGGCTGTCCGCGGAGCGCAGCTCCGCTCTCTCAAGTCTGAAACGCTTTCCGCAGCGCGATCAATCCCGCCCGAATCCGCGTTTTAACCGTCCCCAGAGGCTCTCCAGTCTTGTCGGCGATTTCCGAATGGCTCATGCCTTTCCAGTAAGCCATTTCGAGCGCACTGCGCTGCGCCGGCAACATGTTTCCCATCACGCCGCGTACTTTCTCCGCTGCCCGCGCCCGCTCCGCCTCCCCTGCCAGGTCCGGCGCCACCGACAACACTACATCTTCAATATCCGTTTCCGGACGCCGCTTTCTCAGCGAGTCAATCGCACGATTCCGAGTGATCACAGCCAGCCAGCTCCCCAAGCTCCCCCGCGCCGCATCGAACGCGCTCGGCTTGCGCCACAATTGCAGGAACACTTCCTGCAACACATCTTCCGCCGCTCCCGTATCGCCCAGCACCCGCAGCGCAACCGCATACACCACCGAAGAGTAGCGGTCATACAGCTCCGCCATCGCCCCCTGATCGCCGGACTTCAGCCCCGTCACCAGAGCCAGATCCGCCGCAATTCCCCGTGGTTGCGAACTCGACAACGCCAAGTCTCTTCCTTATATAGATATACGAAAAATCAGCCCCCGCCGGATTGCCCGCCCATTCGAAAGCCGTGGCGAAAACATAGCAGCCAAACACCACGCCAAGCAAGAATCAAGCTGGATTGTCGAGGGATAGTCTTTGCGAAGCTGGTGTGGGGACAGCCGCCTCGGCTGTCCCGCCGAGCACAGCGAGGCGTGCAGCCAAAATGCCGCGAGGCCTGCCAAAGGCAAGCAGGTGGGGCGGCAAGCGGGTGAAGCAGGCCTTCCGGCCGGCGTCAAAAACAGCGGCTTGGATCGGGCTTTAGCCCCCCGAGGTTCGTGCTTTCCAGCCAGATCACGCAACGCCACCGTGGAACAGCGGCGCTTTCAGCGCCGCGTAAAGGTTCCCGCGTTGATCAGGGCTTCCGCCCCTGTGGTCGCAACGTAACAATTGTTTCCCTAGATTGAAAACAAAGGAAGGGTCGTAGGGCCTTACTGGCTCAACTTAATCGCCAACTGACGCTCCGGCGCAGTCATCTGGCTCCACAACCGCTGCAGATCATCCTGCAGAGCCTGATTATCCGGCTCTTTGTGCAGGGCCAGCGCAAACCAGCGGTAAGCAGTTGGTAAGTCGCGCGGCGTGCACGTTCCGGTCGAGTACAGCGCACCCAGCGAAATCATCGCCTTCGAGTTGGATTGCTCCGCCGGCACCTTAAGCATCCGCAAGCCGCGATCGCAGTCCTGCCGAGCCCCGCGTGCATAGATGAACCGTTCCGCCTCAGTCACCGGATCAATCGGCTTCGCTGGAGTAGGCTTGACCGCCACCGGCCTGACCGCCGCGGGCTTGTGCGTCTCCGGTTTCGGGCGAGCAGTAGCCTCCGCTGCAGGCGATTGCCCGTCGGAATTAAAGCCCGCAGGCGTCGAGCCCGCCGGCAGGTTGGGATCACTTTGCTCAGCCTGAGCAGGAGTCTTCTGAGCAGGCGTAGTCTGCGCAGCCGTGGCCTGCGAATCGGTCTGCGCCGGAGTCGCAGCAGAGTCCGCGGGACTACTAGCTACACCGCTCGTGCTCGGAACCGCTCCGCCACCACTCGCGCCAGTCGTCGGAGTTGTAGCACTATCCGGAGTTGCCGCCGCCGCTCCCGCCGCTCCCCCCGATTCCGCCGCGCTCGGCGCAGCGTCCGGCGTTTCCTTCCCCGCCGCCGCCGGCTTCTTCTCGCCCGCATTCAGCCAGTCAAACCCTCCCTGCCTCCAGTGCAGGTAGCCAAATCCCACCGCCAACGCCAGCGCCACGACAATCAAAAGGAGCTTGCCCCCGCTCCGCTTCGGTTCCTCATCTTCTTCGAGAAGGTACTTCAGATTAGAAGACGTCCGCAGAGGATCGCGCTCAACATGCCGATCCACACGGGGCCCAGATGTGTTCAATCCAAGAAATGATGGCCCAGTGATCACAGGCTCCATCCTCTGCCCGCTATGGGACGGCGAACTCGGCGCGGGACGCCGTTCCGCAGGCATACTGCCCAAAGTAGCTCCAGCAAGCGGCCCCTGGGGCGCTTGCCCCGGAACCGGCTGCACCAAAGCAGGAGCTTGCGTCGTACCCCGCTCCCCGGCTTGCGCGGTCGCCACCAGAGACGCTCCGCACATTCCGCAAAAACGGTTGCTCTCGCTATTCTCGTTGCCGCATCGTCCGCAGCGCACGCGCACGCACCCCTCCTCAAGCCTTCAGTCTATTAGCTTACCTCCATCACCACTGCCTTCGCGAGTACGATGCAGATTCCCGCCCATCCCCGTTAGGGGAAGCCATGAATCCCTGAAGGTTGTCATTCTGAGCGAAGCGAAGAACCCCATGCCCGCCTGCGCCGCCAACAAGCCCCGCAAGGCGTTTCCACCACCACTCTGATTTTCTGTTTTGTTGGCGGAGAAGCGCAGCCTCCTCAATTCAGAGGCGCCCCGGACGGGTCTGTTAGAGCGATCAGCTTCCCCAGCGGATACTGTTCTTGGGTCAGCGGAATTTCAGGCTCGGAGTTAAGGACAGTGAGCACATCCCCGCTGAGCACCCCTCGCAACAGCAAGCGGTCCCGCTCGACGCCCACGACTCTGTATTTCTCGTCGAAAATGAGCTTCTTCCCCATACCAGATTGGATGCCCAATCCCACATTCGCGATGCTAACCCATATTCTGAACCATATCCGGGCCACTAGTACCCCAGTGCAAAATTGACGGGAGAATGTTTCCCAAAATAGTTCGTGTCCCAAAGGCCCATCAGAATGAACGGGACTTCAGCCACCAGCACCTCCTCATCGTCGTCGCACGGAGGCGCTAACAAATACTCTCCCACACTCCAGGCAAGCTGACTTCGACCGCGGCGTGATCAACCCGCACGCCGGACACATTCTCTGCGTTCCGTATCCCGCCACCTCTGGCTTCGGCGGCCGCATCCTGTATGCCACTAGGAGAGCAATTACCAATGCGAGCACACCAATGCCAATTCCGATGCCATTCATCGACCGAACCTCTTTCGAATCCTGATTCCGCCCAATCCTCTATATGCCCTTGTAAGGTTCGTAAGGAGACTCCGGCAGCGCCGGCTTCTTCGTGTAAGGCTTATAAGGAGCTTCAGGCAACACGGGCTCATCAGCGTATGGTTTGTAGGGAGCCTCCGGCAGCGGAGGCTGCTTGGCCCGCTCCGAATCCAGCGGCGCCCCTGGATAAGCCACGGGCGGTTCCTGTTCTCCTTCAACTCTCGACGACTTCCTCATCGCATGCATCTCCCGGAAGACCTGATCCAGGAAGATCATGCGCCCTTCCGCGCCGCCGCGATGGTCACAATTGCTCGCTTCGAAACATAACCAAGCTCTTGGGTAGCGCAGCGCTAGCGCTGCGATAGAGGTCAAAGATGGAGGGGGCTTCAGCCCCGCCTACCACCTCAACCCGCGCAAATACTCATAACTGCCCTGGATGCTCTCAAAGGGCAACTTGGGTTTGTCGTGTTCTACAATGTAATGCTGAATCCCAGCCTCCTCCGACCGCGCAAAGATCCGCTTCCAGTCGATGACGCCGCTCCCCACCTCGGTCATTTCCTTGATCGAGTCCCCAAGATTCCGCTTGCCCGAACCCGAAACTTTAGGCACGGCCTTCACGTCCTTCACGTGCACCAGGGGAAATCGTCCCGGATAGCGCTCGAAATACTTCACCGGATCCCCTCCGCCCACCGTGATCCAGCACAGATCCAGTTCCATTTTCACCAGCTTCGCGTCGCAGTTCTCCAGCAAAAAGTCGTAAGGCAGTTTCCCCTGCTCTGGCAATAAGCTCGGCAGAAACTCGAACCAGTGATTGTGATATGCAAACTGGACACCAGCCTTGCTGCTGGCTTCTCCCGCGCCATTGAAAACGTCCGCAGCAAGCTTCCACCCATCGGCCTTCATGCGGATCTTCTCCGGAATCCACGGGCACACGATAAACTTCTGCCCGATCACCGTAGCGGCGTCGATCTGCGCCGGCCACTTCTCCCCGAGCGTCTCATAGTCGACGTGAGCAGCGGGCGAAATCAGCCCATTGCGTTCCAGCGCCGCTCGCACATCTTTAGGAGAGTGCTCAAAGTACCCGGCAAATTCAACTTCCTTGTATCCGATCGCCGCGACCTTCGCCAAAGTATTCTCGAAGTGATGCTTCATCTGCCCGCGCACGGTATAAAGCTGCACTCCGATGTTGTCGATCCTGTGCTCGCCCTCAGCCGCAGCCCACGCCAGGCGCCGGGATAAAAGAGTGCCAGCCGTGAACGCGGCGGATCCAAGACAAGCTCCGAGAAAAGTGCGGCGATTCATCATGACGGCTGTTTCCCATCCAAACAGCAGATGCGCTGCATTATACGGGGGCGGCTGGCCTAGCCCCTCCCTTACTAATCTAATCAGCAGATGCCGCGTCGCCTCCTTATGCTTTGCAACAAGAGCGAGGCTTTCCTTAACGGCTTGGTCAGTGCACCTTCAACATCAACCCAAGAAATGCCGCACCACCAATGAGCCATGCCGAGTTGAAGCGAAAGCGCAACAGGGCGACTGCACTCGCAAAGAAAATCAGCGCCGTCCGCCAGTCTGCAATCGCGGCCCTTCCCAGTTGCCAGGCCACCACAGCCATAAGGGCCAAAGACCCAACTACCACTCCATCCAGGATTGCCGCCGCCATCGGCGAACGTCGAAGCTTGGCTATCAATGGCCCACTAACGGCAACAAGCAGGAATCCCGGCAGGAAGATACCCAAAGTCGCGACCACGGCACCAGGTACCCCGGCGATCAGGTAGCCAATAAAGGTGGCAGTCGTGAAGACCGGGCCGGGAGTAAATTGCCCCACCGCCACCGCGTCGATCAATTGCTTTTCCGTCAGCCAATGCAGATGTTCGATGAATTCTGTCCTGAGAAATGCGAGCAGCACATATCCGCTTCCAAACACGACCGAGCCGATCTTCAAGAATGAAAGGAATAGCCGGAACATGCTGACTGGAGCAATTGCCACGGCGGCGGTTGCTCCCGACAGCAACGCAAAGCGCCCTGATAGGGGAATAACCGATAGTGCCATCCCTTCCCGCTTCTTGAGCGACACCGCGGTGCCGGAGGCAATCCCGGCAATCGCAAGAACGATGAGTGGAGCAATCCCGACGCCGCCAAGAACCATCGAGATTACTCCGATGGCCGCAAGCAGCTTGGTTTTCGCCGCGGTCCGAGCCAGACTCCACAACGCCTGCAGAATGATCGCGATCACGGCAGGCTTTATCGCGTACAGGATGCCGGCGACTTGCGGCAGCGACCCGAAGCGAACATAGACGGCAGCGATCATCGCCACCATTACCGCGGCAGGAATGATGAAGCACCAACCGGCGACCAATAACCCGGCCCAGCCACGCTTCGATTGCCCAATGAAGATTGCCACCTCCGTCGAACTGGGACCCGGAATCAGATTTGCCGCTCCAAGACGATCAAGAAAATCTGCCTCGGTGATCCATTGCCTTTTCCGAACGAATTCGTCTTCCATCATCGCGATGTGGGCCGCAGGCCCGCCAAACGCAATTGTGCCCAGCTTCAGAAGGACCAACGCCAATTCCGGCAGCGAGGGTTGTCGAGTATCGGCGAGTTCCACACCCGGTTGATGTTGAGGCATTTGGCTAGGAAGGTTCTATGCGTCGATCAATCGAGTAAGGCCCGCTCCCCACGAGGAGGAGAAAAACCAAGCCCAGAAGCATGCAGTAGTCTGTACGCGCTTCATGCGCCATGCTCCAAAATCCTGCCGCGGACAACATGGGAACCTTGGTCGTGAGGATGGCAACACTGATGTCGATGATCAGCGGAATCGTGGCCAGTCGGGTTAACACACCGACGATTAAGAGCGTTCCACAGACTATTTCAACAATACCCACAAAGGGCGCGAAAAACTGTGGAGCCGGAATGCCGATTTTTGTGAAGCGCCCTACACCTAAGGTCGCAGGGAAGAGAAATTTCTGAATACCCTCCGACAAGAAAACGGCGCCGACCAGAAGGCGGATGAGAATCGTGGCGCGCGGAGCGTTCGTCCTGAACAAAAGGCTTGGCATGACGACCTTAAACATATTTCATCAGAGCCCGCTCTCTTTGTCATTGTCATTCCGAACACGGCCGAAGGCCCGGTGAGGAACCTGCTGTTGACTTTCAGCCGTCACCGCTCGCTCGATCCAGGACGGGCACTGCGTCTCTCGCCTTGTGGAATTCCTTATCGAAATAAATTCTCGGAATACCGCCGGCGCCCGTTCCCCAATCCTCCAGTTTCCCCGTCACCCCTGGCAAAGCAGTGAGGAACCTGCTGTTGACTCCCCGCCGTCGGAAAGGGGCCCCTTTTCCTTTCAACGACTTACGCCCACCCAATCCCCTAATCGCCCGCTAAACCCCATTTTTCCCCCGTTCGTTGAGATAAAGGTGCGCATCTCCTTACCCTCCAATAACATCACCCTCAGACCAATACCCAGGGAAAAGTGTACAAACCAGGTTCAATTCCCGGGGAGAACCATAGGCAGTCGGGTTTTGTGGACTAGGATCTCGGTGAAGCCAAGGCAAAGCTCCGCCAAGTTTTTCCTAAGACCTAAATACCTGAGACCTAACACCAAGCCAGAAGCCAGGAGCTCTAACGCATGCGCAAGCCGATCAAGTACGTAGAGAAAGCAGCCGTTGCCGCCGCCAAAGGGGCGTGGGTTGTGTTCGACCGTTTGAACCGCATCAATCCCGGCGCGTCTCCCACGCCTAAGTGGTCCGACAAACCTCTGCTCAAGTCCTACGAAAAATCCAAGCCACCGCTCGGCTGGCCTCGCTCCACCGATTCTCTGTGCCCGAAGTGTGTCCCTGAAATCCGCCAGCAGATCCTCGACGGCAAACTGCCACACGAAGTTTTGATGAACGAGAAGGTCGGCGAGATCAAAGCCACCATCGTCGAACGCGACGGCAAGATCCTCATGGTCAAGGACTGCCCCAAACACGGCCACTTCGAAGACGTGATGTCGATCGATACCGAATTCTCAAAGCACTTGGAAGACGTTTTCCCCGGCCGCGACATCGTCGCCCATAATGATGAGAAGCTCCACCACCACGGGTCTTCCACCGTGAAGTATGGACGCGGCTCGGTGCTGACCATCGACCTGACCAACCGCTGCAATATGATGTGCGATCCCTGCTTCATGGACGCTAACCAGGTCGGCTTCGTCCACGAACTGCAGTGGGAAGAAATCAAGACCATGCTCGACAACGCCATCACCATCAAGCCGCGTCGTCAGATGAGCGTGCAGTTCTCCGGCGGCGAGCCCACGTTGTCGCCATATTTCCTCGACGCCGTTCGCTACGCCCGCAAAGTCGGATACAACTCCGTGCAGGCTGCCACGAACGGAATCGAATTCGCAAAGAGTTTTGAGTTCTGCCAGCAGGCGGTAGAAGCCGGCATGCGCTACGCGTATTTGCAATTCGATGGCATCGGCAACGCCGCCAACGCCCACCGCATGGTAGGCAACCTGTTCGACGTAAAACTGAAAGCCATCGAAAATCTCCACAAAGCCGGAGTAGAGATCGTCCCGGTAGTGACGATCGTCAACGGCATCAACAACGAACAAGTAGGAAGAATCATCAAGTTCGCCCTGGACAATCCAAGAACGATCGGCTTCCTAAGCTTCCAACCAGTTAGCTTCACCGGCCGCGACGAAGCCGTGACCGACGACCGCCGCCAAGCCCAGCGCTACACGCTCAGCCACCTGGCCCACGACGTTAAAAACCAGACAGGCCTAGGCGAACCAAGCCGAGACTGGTTCCCAATCTCTTTCATGGGGACCTTCTCCGACTGGGCCGATCTAATGCACGCCAACGACGTAAAAAACGACTGGGGCCAACTAAGCTGCGGTTGCCATCCGAACTGCGGGACTGGGATGGCGGTGATGATTGATAAGGAGACTAAGGAGGCTGTTCCCGTAACTGCTTTCTTGAAGGGGGATCAGCTCGCTAGGGACATTGCGAAGGTTAATGATGCGGCGCGGGGGAAGTTTCTTACCGTGTTTGGCATGGCGCTTTGCTTGATGAAGAACTACGATCCGTATCAGGCGCCTACACATTTTAAGTTGATGGATCTGTTGCGGAAGTTTGACAAGAACTTTAACGCTACGGGGAAGAACTACGGGAAAGTTGGTCCGGACCGGACTGTGGACGACGTGATGAAGCGGCGGCAGGATCGGTGGAACTTCCTGTTTATCGCGGGGATGTGGTTCCAGGATCTGTTCAACTACGACTTCCGGCGGACGGAGCAGTGCATTATCCCTTACGCTACGCAGGAAGGCGAGATTTCGTTTTGCGCTTACAACACTGGTGTGGGGTGGCGGAACATTATTGAGAAGATGCATATGACGGCCACGCTTACCAAGTGGTACGAGGAGCATGGGCGGCATGAAATCTTCGCGGGTGGGAAAAAAGTGAAGATGGAGGACGAGACGCACTCGCTGTTACTGCGGGAGAACATCGTCACCACCGAGTTGCAGCATGATCTGGACAAGCTGGGTATCGCGAAGAACTCGCGCGAAGAGAAGAAGCGGGCGCGGGATGCGAAGGCGGCTTTGGCGGTGGATCATTCGGAGACTCCGGTTGCGGGGCATCGTGGTCCGCAGAAGAATGATGAGGCTTACAACGCGCGTATGGCTTCGCTGTATCGCGAAGTAGTGCTGAAAGAGAAGCCGGCGGTGGCGGAGAACGGATTCATTCCGCTGGGCGCGTTGGGGAAGCCGAGCGGGAATGGCAACGGGGCGACTGCCGCAAAGCCGGAAGTTGCCGAGCCCGTTGCGGGGGATTAGTACGGGCTTCAGCTAAGACTGACGGGCCGCCTACGGGCGGCCCGATTTGTTTTGCATTCCACGCGGCGGGACGGGTCACGGTTCGAATCGAAAACCGGGGAGCTGTCGGCAGCATCGCGCCCACCCTTCCGCAGAGAACGCGGAAGGATGGGGCACCCCGCACCGGGCGTTGCTTTCAGTCCAACTCCGTGACTTTCATGTCCGTGACTTTCATTGACTTGCGTGTTTCTCCCACGTAAGATTTTGCGGCCAGTGATCGGCCAGACCATTTCGCGCTATCGCATCATCGAAAAACTCGGCGGCGGCGGTATGGGCGTAGTCTACAAGGCCGAGGACACCGAACTGGGTCGTTTCGTTGCGCTCAAGTTCCTGCCCGATGACGTTTCTCAAGACGCGCAGGCCTTGGAACGTTTCCGACGTGAAGCTCGCGCCGCCTCCGCTCTCAACCACCCCAACATCTGCACCATTTACGACATCGGCAAGCACGATGACCAATCCTTCATCGCCATGGAGTTTCTGGATGGCATGACGCTGAAGCATCGCGTCGCTGGGCGACCGATGGAAACCGAGTTGATTTTGTCGCTGGCCATCGAGATTGCGGACGCGCTGGATGCGGCTCACTCCAAAGGGATCGTTCATCGCGACATCAAGCCTGCCAACATTTTTGTTACGGAGCGCGGACACGCCAAAATTCTGGACTTTGGGCTGGCGAAGGTCAGTCTTGCGAGCAGTCCTTCGGGGAACATTGCGTCTCTGAACACGCAGACGCGTTCGGTAGACGCCGGGCATCTGACCAGTCCGGGCACAATGGTGGGAACGGTGGCGTATATGTCGCCGGAGCAGGCGCGGGCGAAGGAACTGGATGCGCGCACGGATCTGTTCTCATTTGGAGCCGTTCTCTACGAGATGGCCACCGGGCAGTTGCCCTTCCGTGGTGAAAGTTCGGCAGTCATCTTCCGTGAAATTCTGGACCGTGATCCGGTTCCCGCAGTGCGCCTGAACCCAGATTTGCCGCCCAAGCTGGAAGACATTATTAGCAAGTCGCTGGAGAAGGATCGTGAGCTGCGCTACCAGCACGCTGCGGACATGCGAGCGGACCTGAAGCGGCTGAAACGGGAAACCGAATCGCGGCATGGCGTTCCGGCCAGTTCGGGGGCGCTGGTGGTGGCACAGGAGAGCGGCCCTGCCGTTGTGGCCGTGTCGCCAGGGCCGGCATCGGATTCGGTTCCGGCTGGCGTTCCTTCGTCGTCGGCTGCGATGAAGGCTGCTGAAGTTCCCGTGGCGAGTGGCAAGAGGTCCTGGAAAATTGTGGTGCCGGCTGCTGTGGTTGTGGTCGCTGCTCTGATTGCCGGTGGGCTTTACTTGCGTTCGGGGCCTGCCACACCCCCGGCGAAGGCAACGGCCCTCACCGAGAAAGACTCGGTCGTGCTGGCCGACTTCGATAACAAGACAGGCGATACCGTTTTTGATGACGCGCTGAAGCAGGCGCTGGCGGTCGAGCTGGCGCAGTCTCCCTTCTTGAATGTTCTGTCGGATCGAAAGGTCAGCGAGACCTTGCGAATGATGGGCCGGCCCAGCAGTGACCGCATCACGCTGGATGTGGCTCGAGAACTTTGCCTGCGAACGGGAAGCAAGGCTTTGCTGGGCGGAGAGATATCCGGGTTGGGAAGCCACTACTTGATTGCCGTGAACGCGGTGGCCTGCAACAGCGGAGACACCCTGGCCAAAGAACAGGTTGAAGCCGCGGGCAAGGAAGATGTTCTGAAGGCCTTGAGCCGGGCGGCGTCCAATCTTCGTGCCAAGCTGGGAGAGTCGCTGCCCTCGGTGCAGAAATTCGACGTCCCCATCGAGGCCACTACAGCCTCCCTGGAAGCGCTGAAAAACTACAGCATGAGTATCACAATCGGGCGGGAGAAGGGGGACGCTCCGAGCATTCCATTCCTGAAGCGAGCCATTGAACTCGATCCGAATTTCCCCATGGCGTATGCAGGTTTGTCAGTATCTTACGGAAACCTTGGGCAGCCCTCACTCGCGCTTGAATATGCCACCAAAGCGTATGGGTTGCGCGACCGGGTCACGGAACGGGAGAAGCTGCGAATTAGCGCGGATTACTTTACTGCCACGGGAGAACTGGAGAAGGCATCGCAAACCTACGAACTGTGGATCGCAAACTATCCTCGTGACTCCGTTCCTCACAATAACCTGGCGGCGAATTATGGCTTCCTGGGCCGGTATGACAAAGCCCTCGCGGAACAGCTGGAGACAGTGCGGCTTGAGCCGGACGATGTCGTCAGCAACTCAAATCTGGGGGTGGTCTATCTTTACATGGACCGTCTGGATGAGGCGAAAGCCGCCCTCGACCAGACCCTGGCCCGGAAGATGGATGGCGGGACTCTGCGCTTGTATATGTACTATCTTGCGTTTCTCAGGGGAGACTCCTCCCAGATGGAACAGCAGGTGTCCTGGGGCGCGGGAAAGCCTGGAGATGAGGATGTGCTGCTTTCGGCCCAATCCGATACTGAGGCCTACCATGGACGGCTGAGCAAGGCACGAGACTTCACGCGCCGAGCGGTGGACTCGGCGGTTCGCGCCGACTCCAAAGAGACGGCGGCCCTGTGGCAGGTGAATGCAGCGCTGCGCGAGGCAGAGTTCGGAGACGCAGCGGAGGCCAAGCAAGACGAGGCTGCCGCTTTGGCTCTAGCTCCGGGCCGGGATGTGAAGGTCTGGGCAGCGATCGCGCTGGCTCGGGCCGGCGAGGGCGCCCGGGCGACCGCGTTGCTCAAGGAACTGGAGAAGAGTTACCCGTCGAACACTCTGCTGAAGGTCTACTGGCTTCCAACCGTCAAGGCGGCCATCGAACTTAGTAGAGGCAATTCATCGCGAGCCCTGGTGTTCCTGGAAGCCGCGGCGCCTTACGAACTTGGCAGTCCACCGCCGTTGCAATTGGGAACACTCTACCCTGCCTATCTCCGCGGCCAAGCTCAATTAATGGCGCATAATGGCGCCGCCGCAGAAGCCGAGTTTCAGAAACTTCCCGACCACAGCGGCATTGTGGTGAACTTCCCTGTGGGAGCGCTCGCCCATCTCGGGCTGGCCCGCGCCTATGCCATCTCGGGCGACACCGCCAAAGCGAAAACGGCCTACCAGGGTTTCCTCGCGCTCTGGAAAGACGCCGACCCTGATATACCCATCCTGAAGGAAGCCAAGGCCGAGTACGCGAAGCTGCAATAGCGAGGGAACGGTACGTCCTGCCTAGTGGCTCACTGTTTACGGATGGTTGCTTTTCATACCGGAGATTGAGCATCGGGGATGGTGAGATTCGTGAGGCGTTGCCCCTCGCGGTCGTGCGTTGTGCCGAGGTTTGCGGGACGCGGGCGAACGTCATCCTAACCTCGGGGGGCTAAAGCCCTCAGTCATCCTTTCGCTTAGCGCAGCGCTGAAGCGCTGCGCCACCCAAAAGCGTTCGCGTGGCGCTGAAGCGCCTCGCCATCCACGAACCTGCGCTGGACGCGGGTTTGCAGTGGCACGGTCACGGGTTGGTGGCGGCGGAGACGTAGCAAGCTACGTCTCTACGGAAGGGTATGGGGTGGTTCGCCATCCTGGGGGAGCACTAAGTTCCGGGTCGTGGCATTCTGGATACTCTTCATCGATTCAGCGGGTGCGGCAGTAGAGATCCCGTCACTTTACGCGGCGTATAATCTGTCGTCCTGGAGGGCGGGCTCCTGCAGAGAGATTCGGATCAGCGTGATAAGGGCGCGGAGAGAAAGTCTGAGGCTGGGGCTGCGTCTGTGGAAAAGCCTTTGGACACCGTTAGTGTGCCTGAGCAGTTCCGGCCTATTTTTTCCAAGGCACAAGAATATGTGGAGCAGTATTTCAGCCAGCGGGTGGAGGATCCGCGGCACAGTTCCATCTTGATCTCCGGGGAACGATACATTCTGGTGCGCGCGGCTTCGACGTCGGTGGAGTTTTTTGACCTGGTGACTTCGCTCTACCAGGACAAGGGTCAGGGGGAGGCGCGGAAAGTTGCGAGCAACTTGCTGTTTGATGTGGCGCACGCCATTGGGAAGGCCGATGCGCATAGCTTTCATGAAAAGATGGGAGTGACCGATCCGATCGAGCGGCTTTCGGCCGGGCCCATACACTTTTCGTTTTCAGGGTGGGCGTTCGTCAAGATTTTCCCCGAGTCGCGTCCTTCTCCAGACCAGAATTTCTACCTGATTTACGACCATCCGTTCTCATTTGAATCGGACGCCTGGAGGCGGCATGGGCGGAAGACGGACCAGCCGGTTTGTGTGATGAACGCGGGATATTCTTCGGGATGGTGTGAAGAGAGTTTCGGCGTCCCGCTGGTGGCCGTGGAGGTGGAATGCCAGGCCATGGGGGATGAGCACTGCCGTTTCGTGATGGCGCCACCGGAGAGGATCGAAGAACATCTGGAACGGTATTGGCAATCGAGCGAAACCCAGCCCAAGAAGGCGAGACACGCTGGCGCGGGAGTGGGTGGCAATGCGGTGCCAGAGTTCTTTCAGCGCAAGCGCATGGAGGAGGAGCTGCGAAGGTCGTATGGCGACCTGGAACAACGGGTCGCCGAGCGCACCTCGGAAGTGGTGCGGGCGTACGAGCAACTGAAACACGAAGGCGAGGAACGGCAACGGGCGGAAGAACTGCGCAATGCGCTGTACCGCATTGCCGAAGCGGCAGACCGCACGGCTGCTCTGGATGAACTGTATCAGCAGGTGCACGCCATCATCGGAAAAGTGATCCGGGCGGACAGTCTCTGCATTGCTCTCTATGATGAGGAACAAGATAGCGTCATCTTTCCTTATTACGTGCGCAACGGGAATGAGCGAATTGCGCCCCGCAAGTCGGGCAAAGGGCGAACCGAATACGTTTTGCGGACCGGCAAGTCGCTGCTGTGCACGGCTGAGATACAAAGCGAGTTGGTGAAACGAGGAGAAGTGGAATTGATCGGCTTACCCACTGCGGTGTGGCTGGGGGTGCCGCTGCGGATTGAGGGGAAGTCGATTGGGATGATGGCGGTGCAACACTCGACCGATCCGGCCGCCTACGGCGAGAACGAACAGCGAGTACTGGAATACGTGAGCTCGCAGGTGGCGCGAGTGGTCGCGCGCAAGCGGGCGGAAGAAGAACTTCAGGAAAGCGAAAAGCGGCTGCGAACTTTGGGGGATGCGTCGTTTGAGGGATTGGTGTTCAGCGAGAATGGCGTCGTCTTGCAGACCAACGATCAATTCGCCCACATGCTGGGCTACGCGCGCGAAGAAACGATCGGGAAAAAGGTGCTGCACTTTATTGCGGTGGGATCGCAGGCGGTTGTGCTGCGGGCGATCCAGACGGATCTGACGGAGGCCTATGAGCAGGAGCTGGTTCGGAAGGATGGGTCGCTTCTGGAGGTGGAGACTTGCGCGCGGATCATGCCGATGGGTGGGCGAAAGATCCGTGTGACCGCCGTGCGCGACATCACGGAACGCCGGGAGGCGGAGCGGGCTCACCGGGAGAGCGAAGAGAGATTTGCCAAGGCGTTCGGGTCAAATCCGGAAGGGATTGTGATCTCGACCCAAAGCGACGGGCGAATTCTGGAAGTGAACCACGCGTATGTGCGGATGACGGGCTACGAGCACTGGGAGCTCATCGGCAAGACCGGTAACGAGCTGGGGCTGTGGGGTCCGGCAGAGCGTGAAGCGGTGATGGCTAGAATAGCGGAAGGCGGAGCTCTCCGTGACTACGACACCAGAATTCGACAGAAGAGTGGGCGAATGATCGAGGCGCTGATCTCGTTTGAGCAAATCCAGGTGGGAGCGGAGGCTTGCATTCTCGCGATTTGCCGCGACGTGACCGAGAACCGTTTGATGGAGCAGCAACTGCGCGCCGCGCAGAAAATGGAAGCCATCGGCCGGCTAGCCGGGGGAGTGGCGCACGATTTCAATAACGTGCTGATGATCATCAGCAGTGCGGCGCAGTTGATGCAAGGGGCTGTGAATGATGAGGAGAAGAGGGCACGGTACCTGTCCCAGATTCAGTCGGCAACGGAGAAGGCGACTTCGTTGACGCGGCAATTGCTGGCCTTCAGCCGGCAGCAGGTGCTGCATCCCGCGATTCTCGACTTGAATGCGGTGGTCGGCGACCTTTGGAAAATTCTGCCGCGGCTGCTGGGCGAGGATGTGGAGACAGTGCTGCATCTGGCTTCCGATCTGGGCAGTGTGAACGCCGACCGGGGGCAGATCGAGCAGGTGATCATGAATCTGGCGGTGAATGCCCGCGATGCGATGCCCGGGGGAGGCAAGTTGATTGTGGAAACCGCCAATGCCGAACTTGATGGAACTGCCCAGGAGCTCCATGGAGTGGCGGAGGACCTCACCGGCGATTTCGTGAAGCTGGCGGTGACCGATACGGGGTCCGGTATGGATGCGGAGACCCAGGCGAGGATCTTTGAACCGTTCTTCACGACCAAGGAGCTGGGAAAAGGAACCGGGCTGGGACTGGCGACGGTGTATGGGATTGTGAAGCAGAGTGCGGGCCACATCGTGGTTTACAGCGAGCCGGGGAAAGGGACTACGTTCGAGGTGTATTTGCCGCGGGCACGGGAAAAAACCGCGCCGTCGCTGAAAACGGCAAGCGAGCCGGCGTCGGGCGGGAGCGAGACTCTGCTCCTGGTGGAGGATGAGGGCGCGCTGCGCGAGATGGCTTCGGAGTTCCTGCGATCCAAGGGGTATGAGGTGCTCGAGGCTGCCAACCGGCGGGAAGCGTTGCAAATCTGCCGGAGTCATGAAGGGCCGATCCATGTGCTGATCACTGATGTTGTGATGCCCGGCGGTGGAGGGCCTGACTTGGCTAAGGCTGTGCTGGAGACACGGTCGAGCCTGCGGGTGATCTATATGTCTGGATACACGGACCGGGTGGTGAGCTCGGAACTGATTGGGGAACACAGCACGTTTCTGCAGAAGCCATTCAGCCTGGAGGTTTTGGCGCGGAAGATACGGTTGTTGTTGGGGGAGAAGAGGTAGAGAGGTTGTTGGTTCAGATCCCGGGCTGAAGGCTGAAGACCGCATCGAACTGGAGCTTTACTCGGCGCTGAAGCGCCACTGTTCCACGTTATCTGCGCGCCTTTGTAATCGCGCACCTTTCTGAGTGCTTGCGCCGCGCTGAAGCGCGGAACTGCGTGCGACCGGCTTCGCCCAGGTCTGGACGGGCGAGGCGCCAGTCCCCACATGAGCATCTTGGCTGGACCGCCTACGGGACTGTTCCTACGCGAGCATTTTGTCTGGGCGGCCGAGATGGCTGTCTCTACTTGAGGCCTGCCGATTTTACGGGAGCATGTTGCCGATGCGGCGGATTTGGGCGCCTACGGCCTTTAGTTTCTCTTCGATTTTTTCGTAGCCGCGGTCGATGTGGTAGACGCGGTCGATAATCGTCTCGCCGTCGGCTACTAATGCGGCCAGCACCAGCGACGCGCTGGCGCGCAGGTCGGAGGCGAGGACTGCGGCGGCGCTGAGCGGAGTTTTGCCGCGGACTACGGCGCGGTGGCCTTCGATTTTTATGTTCGCGCCCATGCGGACTAATTCCTGCGCGTGCATGAAGCGGTTCTCGAAAATATTTTCCGTGATGACGCTCGTGCCTTCGGCTTGCGTGGCGAGGGCCATGAATTGGGCCTGCATGTCGGTGGGGAAGCCGGGATATTCTTCGGTGCTGAGGTCGGAGGCGGTGAAGGGATTGTCTCCCATGACGCGGACGGAGTCGGCGGTGGAGCGGGTTTTGATGCCGGTCTGTTTGAGTTTGGTGAGGATGGCGTCGAGGTG
>OCZU010001222.1_pt1 | contig 17112 bp, 12 predicted proteins | sample 1539001 | NCBI WGS metagenome assembly OCZU01 (sample SAMEA3539306, study PRJEB22396) | soil metagenome | biome: tundra; feature: field; material: soil | place: USA | collected 2010-05 | depth 0.15 m | reverse complement strand
CGCACTGGAACTGAATCCGATAGGCTCATATCCGAGCTCGGCCAGGATTTCTTCGCCGAGCGCAACCAGCGGCTTCTCGTCGTCGACAATCATGACCGTTTGGCCATCGCCATGCGGCAATTCGGTAGCACGCTCCGCCGAAGGAGCTGCGACTTCACCGCCAATCGGTAACCAGATCGTGAAGATCGTGCCACGGCCAACGGTCGTGCGAACGTCGATCGCACCGCCCAGATCCGCCACGATGCCATGCACCAGCGACAGACCCAGGCCGGTTCCCTCGCCGACGCCCTTGGTGGTGAAGAAAGGGTCGAACATACGCTCGAGCACCCCTGGCGGAATTCCACTGCCGGTGTCGCTCACGCAGAGCCGCACGTAGGCCGCGGCCGCCAAATCGCCGTGCGATAACCTGCGGCTTTGCGCCACATTCGCACGATCGAGTGCCACTTCGAGCACGCCGCCATCCTGCATCGCCTGCAAGGCATTGGTGCAGAGATTCATCGCGACCTGGTGCAGCTGGGTCGCATCGCCGACGATCGCCGCGTCGCCGGCCTCGAGTCGTTTCTCGAGGCGTACGCCGGGAGGAAGTGATGCGGCGAGCAGCTCGAGCGTCTCCTCGATCACGGCCTGCACGTTGATCGGACCCCGTTCGCCGACACCGCTTCGGCTGAACGCGAGGATGCGCTCCACGAGCGCCTTGGCGCGGCCGCCGGCGTGCATCACGTTGTCGAGGTAGCGGCGGACGGCGCTATCCTCGGCCGTGGCTTTTTGCGCAAGCTCGCCGTAGCCGAGGATAGCGCCGAGGATATTGTTGAAGTCGTGCGCAATGCCCCCGGCGAGCGTGCCCATCGCTTCCATCTTCTGCGATTGTCGGAGCTGAGCCTCGAGGCGCTCCTTTTCGGCTTCGGCGCTCTTGCGTGCGCTGATATCCGTCGACGACCCCACGATTCGACGGAGGTTGCCGGATACATCGCGGATGCAGCGCCCACGCACCTGCACCCAGTGCCATTGGCCGTCGGGGTGTCGGATGCGGTATTCGACCTCGTAACGATCGCTTCGTCTGTCGAGATGATCGCGAAAAGCTGCATCGATCCGCGCTGCGTCCTCAGGATGAATGTCCAGCGAAGCCATCCATGCCTCGCGGGTGGTGACGGGAGCATCGGCGGGGCGGCCACTCAACTGTTTCGCTCTCAGCGACAGGAACGAGGCGTCTACCTGCTCCAAATTCCAGTCGAAGTGGCCTTCATTTGCTCCTTCAATCGCGAGTGCGTACCGCTCTTCGCTTTTGCGCAGCGCTCGTTCGCCAAGCTCGATTCGGCGGAGCTGGTATACGACCGCCACGATCGCAATGGCACCGAGCAACATGATAACCAGGGTGCGCGCCGCAACGCGATAGGCCTCGGCGCGCCAACTGTCGAGCGCGATGCTTTTCTCCCGCGTAACCGCGACCACCAATGGAAATTCCGCAACATGAGCCACACCGACCAACCGCGGTTTCTGATCGATGGGGCTCTGAACGAAGCCATTGGATTCGGAGGCCGGCGCAACCAGCTCGGGAAATTTCGCGCCGAACGCCTGCGGCGCCTGCGGTTGACGTACCACCAACATTCCATCGTCGCGCAGAAGGCTGATTGCGCTGCCCTGCCCGAGGTCGATCGCCTCATACACGCGCTGAAATGTCTCGAGATCAATTTCTGCCTGCACGATGCCATCGAAGCTTCCATCCCGCTTTTCGAGTCGCCGTGACATCACCACGGCCGGGAGATGCTCGGCTCTCGTTATCAATGGATCGCTAAGAACGACACCGAGACCAGGATGGTCCCGGTGAGCAATGAAATACGTCCGGTCGGAAACGCTAGGGACAGTCGCTGGCAGTTCTCGCGATCGAAGGCGCGGCACTCCGTGCTCGTCCATAATCGAAACCACGCGCACAAGCGGCAAACCTGCCGCTCTGGCAGCTAGTTTGGCGCTCGCGACACTCCCGGGTTCAGGATGCTCGGTCTCGTACCAGGTAACTGTGTCGCGCAGCAGGAGATCGGACGTCTGCAGGGTATCTTCGGTCTGGTTGGCGAGCGCCTTCGCAAGGTTGCCGAGCTCGCGGTTGGTCGCGGAGACGACGACGTTGTACGAGCGCCAGGTATCGTAGGCGGATGACCCCGCGAACGCAGCAATGACCACCACGCCGATGATCACGATCCAGAACCGCAGCCGCGCCGCGCGCGTCGCATCCGCGGGCAGGGTGGCCGAAGCCGACGCTTGCGCCATCGGCGTGCTCAAGTCCCGGTCAGCACGCCTGCCGGACCCATCGCGTTCTCGACTGCTGCGAGCAGGTCGTGTCGCGCAAATGGCTTGGCGACCACCTGGTGAACGCCAAGTGCGACGGCCGCCGTGCAGGTCCCGACGAGTCCGGACCGGAATTGCCCCGATATTGCGATCAGAGGCGTCTCCGGGTAGGCGGCCTTGACGGCGCGCAGCGTCCTAGCGCCCTCGTGGCGCGGCTCGTACACATCGACGATCACGAGACCCGCCTTGTCCGCCCCTGGGGCATCCCCCGGCGCCGCCGTGCGCACCGAATACCCCTCCGCGCTCAGCCATTCCATGAGGAGCTCTCGCATGAGCTTGTCTTCCTCGATGACGACGATACCCGACATGGCTGAATCCGGAACGCGACCGTTCGTTGCTGATGATTTCGATATCTCATTACATCGCTCCGGCCCTACACCGTAGTTTCCAATCCATGTCCCCCGGTTACAGATGTAGCTGGACTCGGCCTAGAGGCACTGGGATGGGCCGGTCGCGCGTGGGACCTGGACTTCGGATGATCAGTCCAGCGCGCCGGCCCTGCAAACCGTACGACCCTTCAGTACAAGACTTCGACCGGCGTGTCGAAAATGTAGCCTGCTCCGCGTTCGGTCTTGATGTATTCGGGTGCCGACGCATTCGCTTCGATCTTGCGACGGAGCCGCAGGATCTGGACGTCGATCGAGCGATCGTAGACTTCCGCGTTGTGCAGGCGCGAAAGGTCGAGTAGCTGTTCGCGCGAAAGCACCCGCTGCGGTGCCGCGCAGAACGCTTCCAGCAGGCTGAATTCGCCGTTGCTAAGTTCGACGCGCTTGTTGCCTGCGCCCGTCAGCCGGCGCGTGCGCAGATTCAATTCCCATCCGGCGAATCGATACGCGCGCCTTTTTTCATTGCGCGCGGGCAGCACGTCGCGCGCGGTCTTATAACGGCGAAGGACCGCACGCACTCGCGCGAGCAGCTCGCGTGGACTGAACGGCTTGGTGATGTAGTCATCGGCGCCGAGCTCGAGTCCCATGACGCGGTCGGCCTCATCCTGTCGGCCGCTCACGATGATGATCGGGATCTCGGAGGTTTCACGGAGTTTTTTCGCAAGCTGCATTCCGTCTTCGCCGCCCAGGCGCAGATCGAGAACGACCACGTCGACCGCGTGCTCGGCAAGCACCTTCTCCATGTCCGCGCCAGTCGCGGCCGTGGTGACGCGCAGGTCGTTTTCGCCAAGGTAGTCGGCGATTACCTGGCGCATCGCCGCGTCGTCGTCGATCGCCAGCACATGCGGCGGTAGGGTCGTCATTGTCATCGTGATTTGTGCAAAAGAATCAAGAGTCTACTCGCGAAGCCCAGCGATTCCAAGCCAACCGGGATCAAGCTCGTCGGGCCCACCATCGGCATGCTGCGGACTGGAATCAACTTGTCCCCCGAACCTGTTCGCCTGAATCCGTTCTGTTGCGAGACAGATCTTAAGCGGTCTCGTGTCGGTTACAGAGCTTTCGCGCGGTTTGTCCCGGTTCACCGGCTACAAAAGGGCCGAGGGCGCAGACGCCATATCCGGCCCCCGGAGGGCTCGACAAACACCAGTCAGCCCGTTACTTGACAGCAGTCTTTGCAACGACGATACCGTCATTCGTCGACGCCAGCGCGCGGGTTGACGACGGAGTCGACTGGTGCCAGGCAGGACTCTCGGATGACATAGCTTGGAAATCGCGCTCCGACAGCCCGTACGGATTGGCCTGGCGCCATGCCGAAGCCGTCTTGTCGAACGTGGGTCGTTGAAAGTCATTGGCCAGCGCCTCGGATGACTCCGCCTCGAGTTGACGCTCCGAGATTCCGCGTGGATTGGCCTGGCGCCACGCCGACGGTGCCTTATTGACGAATGCGCCATTGAAATAGGCATACCCTTCGCCACCGATGCGACTCATGTCGTTGTCGTCGGCCCGCGCCATGCCCGAAACGCCGGCAACAAGCGCAGCCGTCAGTGCGATGCTTTTCACCAATGAGAACTTGCTGTTCATGATTGCTCCTTTTGCTAAGTGGATGATGGTTGCTTTACCAGGCGCATCCAATCAGAGATTGAACTTGACGCCTGAGTTCATTACACTCCCGCCGCGCTTCCGCCGCGTTTCACACCCGCCGCTGCGCGTTGCAGGTGTAACGAGTCGACTCCGGGGAACACTGACTCTCTCGCTGGTCGCGGCACGCTTGTCATGGGAAGTGCTGGTGGAGAGCCTTCGCGTAGCGACGCACCGTACGGTGAGGCGGCAGATCCGCTCTCAACCTGATAGCCGGCAGCGATCCATGCATCAAGGCCACCGAGCAAGGGTCGAACATGTGTGTAGCCCAGATCCATCAACTTTCTGGCGACTTGAGCGGCCGCAGCCTCGTTGGGGCACGTGCAGTAGAAAATGACCTCGCGATCTCTCGGTACCTGCTCGAGCCATTGATCCACCTGCGCAAAATCCGCCCTCACGGCGCCAGGAATGGAATAACTGTCCTGGTCTCGAGCGAGTGATGTGCGCAAGTCGACGATTACCGGCCGCTGGCCCTCGACCATCAGCCGGTGCAGCTCGTCGACCGTAATCCGGGCCATGCGCAGCCTGCTGTAGAAGCGACGTCGTTGCTGCCACTTGATCGCGATGTATCCGGCAAGCAACATACCGATCACGCCGATGGCAATAGCTCCGAGCTCTTGCAGGCGTCCGATCAGGCGATCAATTTCGTGATGCAACAGCATCCCCGAGCCGATCGCGACGCCGACCCAGATCGCAGCCCCCAAACCGTCCAGGAGCGCGAAGGTCCAAAGACTGACTCGCATGGTGCCGGCCAATGGCGGCGCGATCATCGATCCACCCGGAACGAATTTGGCCAGCAACAAAGTCAGCCTGCCCCAACGATCAAATCGATACTCGGCCTGTCGCACGCAGGAATCGGGTGACAGCGATATGTGGCACAGCAACTTCAGCACGCGCCGCCCATAGAGGCGGCCTGCCGTGTACCAAAACGCGTCACTGATGCCGCAGGCGATGAACGCTGCCGCAAACACCGCCCACGCGGAAAATTTTCCATCCGCGACCAACGCCCCCGCCACGAGCAGCGTGGGAAGCGCGGGAATCGGCAGCCCTATCTGCTGAGTCAGCACGTTCGCGAATACCAGCGCGAGCCCATGGTGTGTGATTAAGCCAAGCATTGACAGCCGGTCCGGTCTACGAACGTTCCATGGTTGAACTGCTCTCTGCCTGCGAGGGGTTATGCCCTCGTTCGGATTGCGCTCGGGGCAGGTCCCCGTCGGCGACGGCCTTCTGCCGGGCGATCCAGTACGCGGGATAGGCCACGCTGTCGACGCCGCCGCTACCTTCACGTGACGCGCGATCGAAGCAGGCGAGCGTACGATTCGCGAGCGGAAGCGAGCTTCCATGAGCGCTCGCCTCCTCGGCCATATAGCGCAGGTCCTTACGCATCGTATCGACGTCAAAGGAGGCAGTGCCGGCAGCATCACCGTTCATGGCGGCCACGACTTGTGGAGCTCTCATTCGCAGGACCGCGGCACCGATATTCGAGTCCGCGAGCAGGTCGATGGCACGTGCGGGATCCGTAGCCGAGGGGTCGATCAAGAGCAAGGACTCTCCGAGCGCTTGCCAAAAAACGGCCAGCAGCAGATTCGCGGCAAGCTTCATCCGCGCTCCGGCACCGAGTGGCCCGACGTGCTCAACACGACGGCAAAGCTGCGCGAGCAGGGGTTGAGCGCGTGCGAACGCAGCGGCTTCGCCGCCCGCAAACCCGACCAGCGTTCCTGACCGCGCAGCGGATATCGAGCCGCTGACGGGGCACTCAATGAAGCGGGCATTGCGGGACGCCATCACCGGAGCGACCCGACCATGAGTGCCCGGGGTCACGGTGCTCATATCGATGAAAAGACGTTCTTCCGCGGGGCCGGCGAGCAGCCCGTCGGCGCCGAGGTAGACGCGCTCGACCGCTGTGTTGTCGAAAAGGAAGGTAATCACCACCTCCGAATCGCTCACCAGTTCGCCGAGCGTCGGAGTCCATCTCGCTCCCGCCTCACGCGCCTCGTGCGCGTTGTCGACACTGCGGTTCCAAACCCGGACTTCATGGCCTATTTCAAGCAGCCGCTGCGCAATCGCGGTGCCCATCCGTCCGGTCCCTGCAATTCCGATCTTCATATTGATCTCCTAGGCCGCCAGCGCCGAGTCGTCCCGCGAAGGCGGGGCCATGAACTCGGGACCCACAGGATCTTTGACTGTCTGCAGGAGAATTTCCTCGATGCGCCGCTTCGCCTGGTCGTCGAGCTCCCACCCCATCGCGTCCTCCATCGCGTCGAGCTGTGCCGGGCGACGCGCACCCCACAGGGCGATGGTGTCACCCTGGTCGAGCACCCATCGCACCGCGAGCGCGAGCACCCCCAAGCCATAGCGCTCCCGCGCGTAGCGGTCCAGCGATGACACCGCCGCCAGGTACTGAGAAAACCGGGGTTGCTGAAACTTGGGATCGTTGCGCCGCAAGTCGTCACCCTCGAACTTGGTCCTGGCGGTGATCGACCCGGTAAGTAGGCCGCGACATAAGGCGCCGTAGCACAAGACGGCAATGTCGTGCTGCGCCGCGTACGGGAGGACACCGTTTTCGGCGCTGCGCTCAAATAAGTTATACGGAGGTTGTACCGAGTGGATGGGAGCGACCTTCCGGAATTCCGCCATCTGTTCCGGCGAATAGTTGGACACGCCGATCGCGCGGATCTTTCCTTCCTTCAGCAAACGCGCCAGCGCTCCCGCAGTCTCCTGAATTGGAACGAGCGGATCGGGCCAATGCACCTGGTAAAGGTCGATGTAGTCGGTACGAAGGCGCCGCAATGACTGCTCGACCTCCTTTCGGATGCGCGCGGCCGAAGAGTTTCGCCACACCTTGCCGTCTCGCCATTCGAGGCCGACCTTGGTCGCAATGATTGCGCGGGCGCGTGGGCCTCCCGAGAGCGCCAAGCCGACGATCTCTTCCGACCGTCCGAATCCGTACACCGGGGCCGTATCGATCAATGTGATTCCGCGCTCGATAGCCGAGCGGATGGTTTGGACAGACTCGTCGAGGTCGGAGGTTCCACCCCACATCCAGCCGCCAATAGCCCACGTGCCCAAGGCGATGCGCGAAGCGATAAGACCGGATTCTCCGATCTCAATCGTTTCCATGGTTGTCGCCGCGCGCCGCTCACCGCCAGCCTTGTCACTCGCCTCGGAAGATTGCACGCTGCCGCCGTTCGACGAAATTTCGAATGCCATGAAAGGACTCCTTGATGGACGCAGGCCAATTGACCGCGTGGAGCAAGGATGACGCAGGCAGATGTTCGAACCGTTTCGACTTGCCTGATTCGTGTTTCGTTTGAAACGATCGATACGGGAACGAATCGAGAAGGGGGCAATCACGCCGGTTTCGACGCAATTGCACGGGGAACAGGGATGGCGAACGCCAGCAAGGCGAGGCAAGTCGCATCGATTGCAGATGAAATGCGGTTCGACCGACGTGAAATGGACTGGCAGCAAATCACCGCAATCATGAGGACATCAAACGACCAAACTATCTGCCACATGAAAACCGATCTGATGATGCTATGTCGCCTGGTGGTTGCGGCGGCATTGGCCGCCATGGTTGTGACGGGCTGCGGGATGGCCAAGCCAGCGACCCCGGCCTCCCAACCGCCGCAAGTCTCGGTGGTGACAGTGCGCCGTGGCAGCGTCCAGATTACGACCGAGCTTCCGGGGCGAACTTCCGCCTATCTCGTGGCGCAGGTACGCGCCCGTGTCGACGGCATTGTGCTGAAGCGCGAGTTCAAGGAAGGCGGTGAGGTCAAGGCGGGACAGCGGCTCTATCAGATCGACCCCGCGCCCTATATTGCTGCGTTGAACAGCGCGACGGCTTCGCTGCAGAAGGCGGAAGCCAATCTTGCGTCGATGACGGCGCAGGCCGAGCGCTATAAGGTGCTCGTCGCCGCCAACGCGGTGAGCAAGCAGGACTACGACAACGCCGTCTCCACGCAAGGGCAGGCGGCGGCCGACGTTGCAACGGGCAAGGCAGCGGTGGCGATGGCGCAGATCAACCTTGGCTACACGAACGTGATGTCGCCGATCACCGGTCGCAGCGGTCTGTCGCTGGTCACGGAGGGTGCTTACGTTCAAGCGAGTGCCGCCACGCTCATGACGACCGTCCAGCAGATCGATCCCGTTTATGTGGACCTCACGCAGTCGAGCGTCGAGGGTTTGCAATTGCGTCGCGACATCGCTTCCGGTCAGTTGAAGCTGACTGGTCCCGATCAAGCGAAAGTCACTTTGGCCCTGGAAGACGGGACGCAATATCGGGAGCCGGGCACATTGCAATTCACTGACATCACCGTCGACGAGGGGACCGGCTCGGTGACGGTGCGCGCGATCTTTCCCAATCCGCGCTTTGTTCTGCTTCCGGGAATGTTCGTGCGCGCCCGCATCGAAGAGGGCGTGAACGAAAACGCCATCCTCGTGCCGCAAGTCGGCGTGACGCACGATCCGAAGGGACAGGCGACTGCGCTGGTCGTCGGCGCCGACAACAAGGTTACGGTGCATACGCTGCAACTCAGAGGCACCAGCGGCAACCAGTGGATCGTGGAAGGCGGGCTCAATGATGGCGATCGCGTCATCGTCGCCGGCGTGCAGAAGGTGCAACCCGGAGCGGTAGTACAGGCGGTTGAGTCGCAGACGGCAGTCGCTGCAACGTCGTCCGCACCGATGACGTCGACGCCCGTTGCAGCCGCCCAGGCGCCCACCAGCGCGGTCGTCTCCCAGGCCAAATAGACAAGGACGCTGCGATGGCCAAGTTCTTCATCGACCGCCCGATCTTCGCGATCGTCATCGCGCTCTTGGTCATGCTCGCGGGAGGATTGTCGATTGTCTCGATGCCGATCGAGCAGTATCCGACGATCGCGCCGCCGTCGATCCAGATCACCTCGAACTATCCGGGCGCCTCCGCGGAGACCGTCGAAAACACCGTCGTGCAGGTGATCGAGCAGCAGATGAGCGGGCTCAGCAACCTGCTGTATATATCGTCCAATGCCGACGACTCCGGCACCGCGACCACGACGCTGACCTTCGCGGCCGGGACCAATCCCGACATCGCGCAGGTGCAGGTGCAGAACAAGCTGCAGCTCGCGACGCCGCTGCTGCCCGCTCAGGTCCAGCAAGCCGGCATCCGGGTTACCCAATCGAGCAACGGATATCTGCTGATCGCGGGCTTCGTGTCGAGCGACAACAGCATGTCGAAGTTCGACATTGCCAACTACATTGTCTCGCACGTGCAGGATCCGTTGAGCCGGATCAATGGGGTGGGCAACTTCAACGTGTTCGGCACGCAGTACGCGATGCGCATCTGGCTCGACACCGACAAGCTCAACAGCTTCGCTTTGACGCCCGTCGATGTGACCACGGCGATCCAGAACCAGAACGTCCAGGTCGCAGGTGGGCAGCTCGGCGGGACCCCGGCGCCGCCAACCCAGCGGCTCACTGCGACGATCACCGAGGCGACGCTGCTGCGCACGCCAGCCGAGTTCGGCGACATTCTGCTGAAGGTCAACACCGACGGGTCGCAGGTGCGGCTGCGCGACGTTGCCAGTATCGCCCTTGGCGCCGAGACCTACTTCATCGACACGAAATATAACGGGCAGCCGGCGTCCGGGATCGGCATCCAGCTCGCACCAGGCGCGAATGCGCTGGCCACGGCAACCGCGGTGCGTGCCAAGATCGACGAGCTCAAGCCCTATTTTCCGCATGGACTGCAGGTGGTGTATCCATACGACATAACGCCGTTCGTAAAGATTTCGATCACCGAGGTCGTGAAGACGCTGTTCGAGGGCGTCGTGCTGGTGTTCCTGGTGATGTACCTCTTTCTGCAGAACTTGCGGGCGACACTGATACCGACCATCGCGGTGCCGGTCGTTCTCCTCGGAGCGTTCGGGGTGATGTCGGCGTTTGGATTCACGATCAACACGCTGTCGATGTTCGGTCTGGTGCTCGCGATCGGGCTCTTGGTCGACGATGCGATCGTCGTCGTCGAGAACGTCGAACGCGTGATGTCCGAGGAAGGGTTGTCGCCAATCGACGCGACGCGCAAAGCCATGGGGCAGATCACCGGCGCGCTGGTTGGCGTCGCCGTGGTGCTGAGCGCGGTGTTCGTACCCATGGCCTTCTCGGGTGGCTCCGTGGGAGCGATCTACCGGCAATTCTCGCTCACGATCGTCTCGGCGATGCTGCTGTCGGTGTTCGTCGCGCTGTCGCTCACACCCGCGTTGTGCGCCATGATATTGAAGCCTGTCGGCAAAGGGGGCGAGGCATCGAAGAGAGGATTCTTCGGTGCGTTCAATCGCGGATTCGAGCGCGGACGGGACAAGTACATCGGCGGCGTGCGCCACGTGATCGTTCGCTTTGCCCGTTGGTTGCTGATCTATGGCGCGCTGATCGTTGCCGTCGGCCTGCTGTTCATGCGGCTGCCGACGGGTTTTCTACCGACGGAGGATCAGGGTATCGCGTACATCCAGCTGCAGACGCCGCCGGGTGCGACGCAGGGCCTGACGTGGAACGCCCTCGACGACGTGGCGAACTACCTGCTGCACGAAGAAGGGGACGCGGTCGACGGCACGTTAGAAGTCAACGGTTTAAATTTCGCGGGGCGCGGACAAAGCCAGGGCCTGGTGTTCGTACGATTCAAGGATTGGTCTGCGCGGACCCGCGCCGACCTCAAAGTGCAGGCGGTTCTGGCTCGCACGGCCAAGCACTTCGCGTCGTACCAGGATGCGGTCGTTGTTCCGATCAATCCGCCGTCGATTCCTGCCCTGGGGACGGCGTCGGGCTTCGATCTCGAGCTGGAGGATCGCGGCGGGCTCGGGCACGACAAGCTCATGCAGGCGCGCGATCAGCTGCTCGGTATGACAAGGCAGGATCCGAACCTGGCTCTCGTACGGGCCAACGGGCTTAACGACAACCCGACCTACAAGATCGACATCGACCACGAGAAGGCGAGCGCCTTCGGCATCAACTTAAGCGACGTCGACCAGACCTTCTCGATCGCATGGGGCTCCAAGTACGTCAACAACTTCCTCGATACCGACGGCCGCATCAAGAAGGTATACGTCCAGGCCGACGCCCCGTTCCGGATGAACCCGGAAGACCTGAGGGCGCTGTATGTGCGCAACGCCAAAGGCAGCATGGTGCCTTTCTCGTCGTTCGCGACGGGGTCGTGGAGCTACGGTTCGCCGAAGCTCGAGCGTTACAACGGTGTGTCATCGGTGGAGATTCAGGGGCAAGCGCCACCGGGACAAAGCACGGGACAGGCGATGGCGGAGATGCAGAAGCTCGCACAGAAGCTGCCGTCGGGTATTGGCTATGAATGGACCGGCGTGTCGTTGCAGGAGCAACAGTCGGGGTCGCAGGCGCCCCTGCTGTACGGGCTTTCGATTCTCGTCGTGTTCCTGAGCCTCGCGGCGCTGTACGAGAGTTGGACCGTGCCGATTTCGGTGATCATGGTGGTGCCGCTTGGGATTCTTGGCGCGCTCGCCGCGGCGTCGGCGCTCCACCTGGAAAACGATGTCTTTTTCCAGGTCGGCCTGCTGACCACGATTGGATTGTCGTCCAAGAACGCCATCCTGATCGTCGAGTTCGCGCGCGACCTCGAGGCCCAAGGCAGGTCGGCGATCGATGCGGCGATCGAAGCGGCGCATTTGCGGATGCGGCCGATCCTGATGACGTCGCTCGCCTTTGTCCTTGGCGTGCTGCCGCTCGCCATCGCAAACGGCGCCGGGTCGGGCAGCGAGAACGCGGTTGGGCGCGGTGTCATCGGAGGAATGTTGAGCGCCACGTTCCTTGCTCCATTTCTCATTCCGATGTTCTTCCTGGTGATCACCGAAAAAGTGTTCAAACCAAAGCGCGCTGCACCGCCGGCGTTGCCCGGAACCGCCGCGCCCGAGCCTGTCGTGGGGGCGGCGACATGAGACGCGACGCTTGCTTGCGCCGAGGGAGCAGCGACAAAGGCAAGCGCCGTGGCGGCGTTGCGCTTGTCGCTGTCGCAGCGCTGATCGCCGGTTGCTCGCTCCAGCCGGTCTACGAGCGGCCCGCTTTACCGGTGGCCATGACGTATCCGACCGGCGATGCATACAAGCCTTCGACCGACGGATCCGGTGGCAAGACGTCGCCGGCTGTCGATATCGGCTGGCGCGATTTCTTCACCGATCCCAGGCTGCAGCGGCTGGTCGAGATTGGCCTTGCGAACAACCGGGACTTGCGCGTCGCCGCGCTGACGGTGGCGCAGACGCAGGCGCAATATCGAATCCAACGCTCAGCGCTGTTTCCGCAGGTCGGGGCGTTCGCCGGCGCGTCGTCTTCGCGCACACCCGCAAGTCTTTCGACTACCGACAACGCGCTCGTGGCGCACGACTATTCCGTCGGTGTCTCGGCCTCCTGGGAGATCGACTTCTTCGGACGCTTGCAAAGCCTGAACGATCAGGCGTTGCAGCAATACTTCGCCACGGCGCAGGCGCGCAAGGCCGCCGAAATCCTGCTCGTTTCCGAAATCGCGGATCAGTACCTGACGCTTCTCTCCTACGACGAATTTCTCGCCGTGACGCAACGGACGCTCGACACCGCGCAGGCGTCGTACAAACTGACGTTGCTGCAATTTCAGAACGGCGTCGGGACCGAGCTTTCGGTGCGTCAGTCGGAAAGCGTCGTCGAGCAGGCGAGGGCCAACTATTCGGCACAGGTCCGCGGACGCGCGCAAGCCGAGAATGCACTGGTGCTGCTGCTCGGTCAGCCACTTCCTGCGGATCTCCCGGCGCCTACCCCGCTGAATGACCAGACGATTCTCGCCGACATTCCCGCGGATCTGCCCTCCGACCTTCTGACACGCCGACCGGACATCATGCAAGCAGAGGCGACGCTGCGTGGCGCCAATGCCAACATCGGCGCCGCGCGCGCAGCGTTCTTTCCGACCATCAGCCTGACCGGCGACCTGGGGACGGCGAGCTCGGCGCTCGCCGGGTTGTTCAAGGCCGGTTCACTGGCGTGGAGCTTTCTGCCCTCCATCACCCTGCCGATCTTCGAGGCAGGCAAGCTGCAGGCCAACCTCGATGTCGCGACACTGCAAAAGGATATCAACGTCGCCCAGTACGAAAAGACGATCCAGACGGCGTTTCGCGAAGTGTCCGACGGTCTCGCTGCGCGCGGTACGTACGACGACCAGGTCGCGTCGCTCGAACGCTATACCGAGGCAGAGCAACGTTCGCTCGACCTGTCAGAAATGCGGTTCCGGAACGGCGTCGATAATTATCTTACCGTGCTTACGGCGCAGACCGGTTTGTACAGCGCCCAACTGACGCTGGTGTCGGCGCGCCTGGCGCGCCTCACCAACCTGGTCGATCTATACGCTTATTTGGGCGGCGGGTGGATCCGACACACGGGCGATGCGCCACGTCCTCCTGAGGATGTCGGGTCGATCGCGTCGGCAAGCTCCGCGGCGCCAAGTCTCTTCGGTATAGACGAACGCGAACGGCCGGCCCGGGCGAATTCGCGCTGACGCGTGCTATGGCGTCGTGCATGATAATCGGGACATGGCAGCGGGTCGGGCGCCGGGCGGCCGGCGTTCTTGCACTGGCAATTACATCCTGGATCTGCGCGACCTCGGTCCGCATGCAGCAGACGCAGGCGCAATCAGGAGACCATAGAGAACCACGTGGACGAGTTTGGCGGAATTTCTCATCCATGCCTTCAACGGCGGATCTTCCGGCGCGGTATCCATCAAGCACCCTAGGAGCCTGACAAGGACGACCGGGAACACGGTAACGCCCAATGTTTCCGCGACGGCTACAAATAAACCGGAGGCCGAACGCTAAGCGCGGCCCCCGGTTCCTCAACCAACACAGTCAGACAAAATGGCGCGGTCCGAATGCGAGACCTGGAAGAACCGCGCGATTCACGCTCCGAGAGACTCACTTGGCTGCAGTCTTCACAACGGCAGCTTCATTCGTCGACGCAAGCGCAGTGGTTGCCGACTGAGTCGGCGAGTGCCACGCTGGCGCTTCGGACGACATTGCCTGGTATTCACGCTCCGACAGCCCATTCGGATGGCTCTCGCGCCATGACGAAGGTGCCTTGATGATGACGGGCGCAGGTTGCCACGCTGACGCCTCGGACGACATTGCCTGGAATTGACGTTCCGACAGCCCATTCGGCTCGTTCTGGCGGAACGACGACGGTGCATTGGCGAAGACGGGCTTGTCGCCCCGCGGGAGGTTGCCTCCGTTGAAGTAGGCATACGAATTGCCGGTAAACGGATTCATGCTGCTGTCGTCGGCGCGTGCGATACCTGAAACACTGGCGGCAATCGCGGCGGTCAGGACAACGCTTTTCAATATCGAGATCTTGGTGCTCATGACTGCTCCTTTTCTAGATGGATTGGTAACTAGGCGGGATCATCGAAGATGAACTCGGCGCCTGTGACTATTACGCTCCAGGCGTGTTTCCCTCGCGTTTCGCGTCCGTCGCATCCCGTTGCAGCCGTAATGAGTTGGCTTCGTGGCACACTCACGTTGATTCCAACCAATGACCACAGAGGAAATCTCATGCGGACGATTCCTGTTGGAGCCGCGGGCTCATTTGTCCTGCTCGTGACCCCTGAGCACCTTGCCAACCATTTCAAAGACGCGATGTTGCCCCCGGTTCTGGCGACGCCGGTCATGATCATGATGATGGAGAACGCAGCGCTCAACGCCATCAAGCCTTATCTCGACGCAACCGAAAGTGCGCTTGGTACCCGCGTCGACGTTCTCCACTTGGTGGCTACGCCGGCCGGTCGCAAGGTCACGGCGAACGCCGAAGTCACCGAGGTCGAAGGGCGGCACGTCAAATTCCGGATCAATGCGATGGACGGGATCGAGCAAATCGGAAGGGGCAGCCACGAACGCATGGTCATCGATCTTGCCAAGTTCACCGCGCGGCTGACGGCGAAATTCGGTTAAGGTTTTCCTTGCGAGGACTAACACACCGCCGGCGCGCGGTCGGAACGCTCGGTCGCTTCGGAGATCCCGATTCGGACCCGTCTATTGACTATGGAAGCTGACGACCACAGGTTGCCAATGAGCAAGGAGGTGGCCGAGCAGGTGCGTGAGGTGACTGACGCCATCTATCGTGCGGAATCGCGCCGCGTATTCGCCACGCTGGTTCGGCTGCTGGGCGACTTGGATCTCGCCGAGGAGGCGCTGCACGACGCTTTCCGCGCGGCGCTCGAGCAGTGGCCTCTCGACGGCGTTCCCGCGAATCCGCGTGCGTGGCTCGTATCGGCAGGTCGCTTCAAGGCGATCGATGGCATACGCCGACGCTCCCGGTTCGACTCGATGGAGGATGTTGCCGAGCAAGTCGATGCCGTCGTCGACGAGTCCGTTCCCGGGGACAGCGAGGCCATCGAGGACGACCGGCTGCGGCTCATCTTCACCTGCTGCCATCCGACGCTCGCACCTGACGCGCAGGTGGCGCTCACCTTGCGCGAAGTCTGCGGCCTCACGACCGAAGAGATCGCCCAGGCCTTTCTCAGCGCCGCGCCCACGTTGGCACAGCGCATCGTGCGCGCCAAGGCAAAGATCCGCGACGCAAGGATCCCCTATCAGGTGCCGGAGCCTGACGAACTGGCAGCGCGGCTGGACAGCGTTCTGCGCGTGGTCTATCTGGTATTCAACGAGGGCTACTCCGCGTCGTCGGGTCAGTCGCTGACGCGCGTCGACCTGTCCGCCGAGGCGATACGTCTCGGACGACTGCTCGTCGAATTGCTGCCGGAGCCCGAGGCAATCGGATTGCTGGCACTGATGCTGCTGCAAGAATCTCGGCGCGCCGCGCGTGCGTCGCCGGCGGGGGAATTGGTCCTGCTCAATGACCAGGACCGCTCGCTTTGGAACCGGGATCAAATCGCGGAGGGGGCGGCGCTAGTGACAAGATCGCTCGCGTCGCGGCGCGCAGGTCCCTACACACTCCAGGCGGGGATCGCGGCGGTACACGCCGCTGCAGTCAGCGCAGATGCCACGGACTGGGACGAGATCGCAGGGTTCTACGACGTTCTGCTCCGCGTCGAGCCGACGCCAGTGGTCGAGCTCAACCGCGCGGTGGCAATCGCGATGCGCGATGGTCCGGCCGTGGGCCTCGCCCTCATCGAGGCCATCCTTGCCCGCGGCGATTTGAAGGACTACCACCTGGCCCATGCTGCCCGCGCGGACCTGTGCCGGCGATTGGGCAAGACCACACAGGCACGCGCTTCGTACAAGCGCGCGATCGCCCTCGCCCGGCAGGAGCCCGAGCGCCGGTTTCTCGAGCGACGGCTCACCGATCTGTCCGACTGAACCACTCTGAGGCGCGACGGATCGGAGAGGGGCGTGAGAGACTTTTTGCGCTTTCGCCTTGGTCGCGTGTCGATTTCCAGTTTGCCCGTTCGACTAGTTGATGAAGGCCAATGAAATCCGGGCCCATTCTTGGTAACCGCACCGATAAGAGTGACCACTCGGGTGTCGTATCCGCAATGCTCCACCACGATCAGGAGTGAGCCATGAAGTACCTATGCCTCGTGTACCTTGACGAAGGAAGCCTGGACACCGTTCCCGACAGCGAGTGCAAAGCCTGCGGGGACGCGCTCCGGCAGAGTGGCCACCACATCGCGGCGGAAGCGCTCCAATCCGTTCATACGGCAACGACCGTGCGTGTCCGCAACGGAAAAATGTCCGTGACCGACGGGCCTTTCGCCGAGACGAAGGAGCAACTCGCCGGG
>OCZU010001219.1_pt1 | contig 17124 bp, 18 predicted proteins | sample 1539001 | NCBI WGS metagenome assembly OCZU01 (sample SAMEA3539306, study PRJEB22396) | soil metagenome | biome: tundra; feature: field; material: soil | place: USA | collected 2010-05 | depth 0.15 m | reverse complement strand
CGATTTCAAGAAAGTAGTGGATTACATGATTGAAGAAACCGAATTCGGACTCTTCCCGCCGGATGTAGCGGCCGTGGGAGAGAAGCCGTGACGCAAGTGAAGATCTTGCTGCGGGAGACGCCTTTCGATCCGGCCTTCCTGCCGGGAGCGCGCAACGCCATCCAGAACTGCCTCCGCATACAGCCCAACGAGAAGGTGACCCTGATCACCGACCGCGCCTGCCTGGAGATTGGCGCGGCGCTCGGGGCGGAGTTGGAGCGGCTCGGCCTGCGCTATCACGCCTTCGTGCTGGAAGACCTGTCGCCGCGCCCGCTAGAGAACATGCCCGTCGAAGTCCTGGCCGACATGGAAACCAGCGACGTCAGCATCTTCGCGGTGAAGGCCCAGGCCAACGAATTGCGCACGCGCATGCAGATGACGGACATCGTCAACCGGCGCAAGATGCGACACGCCCACATGGTGAATATCGACCGGCGGATCATGCTGGAAGGCATGCTCGCCGATTTCGACGAGGTGGACCGCATCAGCACCCAGGTCTGGCAAATGGCCAGCACGGCGCGCGAAATCCGCGCCACCAACCCGGCGGGCACCGAACTCACCGGCCGGTTTTCGCCGCGCCTGAAGTGGATCAAAACCAGCGGCATCATCAGCCCCAACAAGTGGGGCAATCTGCCCGGAGGCGAGACCTTCACCACCCCGGAACGCGTCGACGGCCGCTTCGTCATCGATGGCGTGGTGGGCGATTACCTGTGCGAAAAGTACGGCGACCTGGGCGGAAATCCGCTGACCATCGAGGTGGTGGACAGCCGCCTGAGGGAAGCCCACTGCGCCAACAAGGAGCTGGAAGCCGAGTTCTGGCGCTACTGCCACACCGACGAGAACAGCGACCGCGTGGGCGAGTTCGCCATCGGCACCAACGTCGCCGTTCACGACGTGATCGGCAACATTCTCCAGGACGAAAAAATCCCCGGCATTCACATCGCCTTCGGCAACCCCTACGGCGCCCACACCGGGGCGGACTGGTACTCGGCGACCCACATCGACGTCGTGGGCCGCAATTTCGACATCTGGATCGACGGCCGCCAGATTATGCGCGGCGGAGCATTCCTGCTTGATTCCCTCCCATCGCCGGCACTTTAACCAAGAATACTCGGATGCGAAGTACGCGCGCTTCCTGGCCCTGCTGCGGGAGCGTTGCGGCGAGCCCGTGCCCTTTCGCCACAGCGAAACGCCGTGCTTCCTGCCCGGCAGCCTGGTCGATACCATGGCGCGCTACGGGCGCGAGATGGTGGAGCAACTGCTCGCCAACCCCCGGTATGAGCGCGAGTCGCGCGCCGCGATCCCCCCCGCCTACAATGTTCCGGGCGAAGACGCCGTGCCCTTGTTCGTACAGGCCGATTTCGGACTCGACGAACAAATGCGTCCCCAGTTGGTGGAGATTCAGGGCTTCCCCACCTTGTACGCGTACCAGCCGTTGCTGGCGGAATCGCACCGCGCGGCGTACGGCATCGACTGGAGCTTGCACGCGCTGCCCGGCGTCATGGAAGCGCCCGAATACCACGCGCTGCTCGGTGAGGCGGTGGTGGGGCGCCATGACCCGGAAAACGTGGTGCTGCTGGAAATCGATCCCGCGCGCCAGAAGACGCGGCACGATTTCCTGCTGACCGAACAGGATTATGGCGTGCGCACCGTGGACATCGCCAGCGTGGTGAAGCAGGGCAATCGCCTCTTTTACCATCGCGACGGGAAACTCACGCCGATCCGGCGCATCTACAATCGCGTCATCGTGGACGAACTGGTGCGCAGGCAGATTCCGCTGGCCTTCGATTTTCGCGACGACCTGGAGGTGGAATGGGCCGGCCACCCCAACTGGTTTTTCCGCCTGAGCAAGTTTTCCCTGCCCTACCTGGACCATCCGGCGGTGCCGCGCACGCGCTTCCTCGATGGCGCGCAGGATATCGGGCGGCCCGAAGATTATGTGCTGAAGCCCCTCTACTCGTTCGCCGGCACGGGAGTCATTGTGGGGCCCACCGCGGCGCAACTGGCGGCGGTGCCGGCCGAACAGCGCAGCCAGTATATTTTGCAGCAGCGCGTGGACTTCCGCCCGGTGGTGGACACGCCGTTCGGCCCCACCAAGCTGGAGGTCCGCATCATGTACATCTGGCTGGACCGTCTGCGCGCGGTCAACACCATCATCCGCATGGGCCGCGGCGCGCAGATGGGCGTGGATCACAACAAGGGCTTCGCGTGGGTCGGCGCCTCGGCGGGTTTTATCGACCGCTCGCTGTAGGTGGGACAGACGATCGTTTTTTGTCGTCTGTCATCGCTGGTGGGACGGAGACAGACCACGAAAGGCGATGGTCTGTCCCACCGGCGCTTCCGCCTGCCAATCCGACTATCTCGAAGCTGCTCCCGCCAGCGCCGCCAGATTGTACGCGATGTTGGAATCCACCAACTCCTTCATCTGCGCCACCGTCAGCGTGCCCATGAGGTACACCACGCTCAGTTCCTTGGCCTCGGCGGCCAGAATCAGGCAACTGCTCACCTTGCCCCCCTGGCTCTGCACGAATACTTCGGTGGTCTCGTTCTTCTCCTTGACGTTCAGAATGCGCGACCAGCCGGCGCCCTCGCTCACCTGTTTGCGCAGCGGCTCCAGGTCTTTGTCCGTATAGTCCCCCGCCTTGCCGAACTCATAATTGCGCAGGTGGATTTCCTGCACTCCGCTCAACAGGTCGCTGACCGGCGATTTGCCGTCCTTGTCCTTCGCCACTCCCTGCGGCAAGACCAGTTTCAAAATGGCGCCATCCAGATCCAGCTCGGTTTTATCGGATGCCCTGGCGGCGAGTGCATCGAACTTCAACTCCAGTTTCTGGGCGCTCCCGAGCGAGGCAAACATCATTCCGGCGAACACGGCAATACCGAAGAATTTCATGGCGTTCCTTCCTACCTCTCAATACGCAGGGGGCGCGCCGGCAGACGCATTTTTCTGCGATCCCAAGAGGGCGAGCGCGGCGAAGGACGTGGCGGCATCGGCCATGAACCTGGACGGGATGGAACCAGGTTCGTACTGCTCGTTCATGGAGACGGCCTGCCAGCAGCCGCATTCCGGGTCCTGGTGGGCGCGCAGCCAGGCCAGGGCGCGGGCCAGTTTCGGGTTCGCCGCGTCGCCGGCGGCCTGCTCCATCACGTAGGCGGCGAAAGCGGTGGCGTAGGCGTTTCCCCCCTCGGCGCGCGGCGCATGGGCGTGCGCCGGGAAGGGGCCCAGCGCGGCCATGGTCCAACTGCCATCGGGCTGCTGATTCTTCCAGACTTCGTCGGCGAGGGCGTTCCGCGCCGCCGCCGGCAGCACCTCCGGGAATCCGCTGGATGCCCACAGCAGCATCATGCGATTGTGCAGCGGTTGCGCCGCCTGCTCGCGGTGCAGATAGGCCAACAGTTCGCCCGCTTCCGGCCGCCCGTGGTCTTTCGCCGGTATTGCCATGGCGGCCAAAGCGGCTCCGTAGAAACGCGAGTCCGGCATCTCCCAGGGATCCTGGTTCAAGTTGAACCAGTTCCACGAGCCCCTCGTCGCGCCCTCATGCACCTGCAACGCCCACATGCGGTCGTAGGCGTCGGCGGTCCCCAGGAAGCGCGCGGCCAGGATCGATTCCACGCCCAGTCCCGGCGAGTTCGCCGGCTCCCGCAGGTCCAGGCGCGAGCGCAGCGAGGCCAGCAGACCGGTTTCGTACACGGTGGGAGTGCCTTCGCCGAGCGCCTGACGCAGCGCGGGACGCGCCAACAGATAGGTCACCCCGGTATGGCAGGAGACGCAAGGCTTGGCCGCGGCGTTCGCCCGAGGCCAGACGAACCACTCCTTCTGCCGGGAATCCAGATATTGCGCCGCCAACCGCGGATTCCAATCCGCGCCCCAAGCGGACAAAAACGTTACAGCCAGACAGACAACCGTACGTAACAGCATATGGACATCAGTTTACACTGGTGGGAGTGAAGCGAGAAGCATCCTATTTCGAAGGCAAAGAGCCGGTACTGATCTACATCGGCAAGAAGCTCAAGGACTCCCTGCGGCTGGAGGAGATCTTCACCGCGGCAAATGTGGATTACGGCGTGGAGGCCGATGAATATCGTGGCGGCGTGATTTTCCGTTCGGTGCGCGCCGGTGCCTTCTTTTACGTGCTGCCCGAAGCGGCGGACGCCGCAAGCGAAGTCATGCGGCAAAACGGATACAAGCCGTACACCGGGGCGCCGCCCGACGCCGGGTAGCCTCCGGCGCTCCGCCGGATCATGGGCAGAAAGGCACGGCGCAACCGCCGATGTTCTTGTACACTGGTAGGTCGATTGATGCCGCCCCCACTTGAACCAGGCCGCGCCTTACAGCACGCGCGCCGGCAGACGGACGCCCTGTTCCGCGTGGTCCGGCCCGGCTCGCTCTATTCGCGCCCCATCGGGGAGCGCCATCGCATCGTCTTTTACCTGGGGCACATGGACGCCTTCGACTGGAACCTGATGGCGCGCTACGCGCTGGACGTCCCGGCGTTCCACCCGGAGTTCGACCGCCTGTTCGCCTTCGGCATCGATCCCCCACCCGGCGAGCTGCCCAGCGACCAGCCCACCGATTGGCCGGGCCTGGCCGACGTGGCGCACTACCAGCAGCGCACCCGTGAAACCATCGACCAGTTGCTGGACGACGTTCCGGAGCAACTCCTGCGCGTGGCCATCGAGCACCGCCTGATGCACGCCGAGACTCTCGCCTACATGCTGCACCAGTTGGAATATGGCAAGAAGGTGGCGCCCCACCAGGGGCGGCCGGGGTGGCGGCCCGCCGATCGCGGAGTCGGCCGCACGGAGCTTCTCCCCATCCCCGCTGGGCCGGCCAACCTGGGGCTGGCCCCCGGCGGCGCCTTCGGCTGGGACAACGAATTCCAGGCCCACACGGTCGAAGTCCCCGCGTTTTCCGTCGCGCAGTACAAGGTCACCAACGGCGAGTACCTGGAGTTCGTCAGGCAGGGCGCCGATCCGCCGTTCTTCTGGGCCGACCGCGGCGCCGGCTGGCTGTTCCGCGGAATGTTCTCCGAGTATCCGCTGCCGCTCGACACACCGGTCTACGTGACGCACGAACAGGCCTCCGCGTATGCCCGCTGGCGCGGCCTGCGCCTGCCCAGCGAAGCCGAGTACCACCGCGCGGCCTGCCAGGCGCCGCGCTCCAGCAATCTGAATTTCCGCTACTGGGACCCCATCTCCGTAACCGCCGATGACGATGGCACCCCCCGGCCCATGCAACTGGCGGGCAACGGCTGGGAGTGGACCTCCACGGTCTTTGCTCCCTTCCCCGGATTCACACCTTTCCCGTTTTACCCGAACTACTCCGAGCCGTTCTTCGATGGCGCGCACTACGTGCTGAAGGGCGCCTCGCCGCGCACCGCGGAGTGCTTTTTGCGGCCCAGCTTTCGCAACTGGTTCCGCCCGTCGTATCCTTACGTCTACGCCACTTTCCGCATGGTGGAATCCTGATGCACGCGCCGGCGCCGGACAACCAATTCGCGCTCGACGTTCGGGCCGGCCTGACCCAGCCCGAGCAGAAGACACTACCTTGCCGCTATCTCTACGACGATATCGGTTCGACGCTCTTTGAGGCCATCACCTTCCTGCCCGAATACGGCCTCACGCGCGCCGACACGCGTATTATCGAGGCCCACGCGGACCACCTGCTCGATTGCCTGCCTCCCGGCCTGGTGATCGCCGAACTCGGCAGCGGCTCCGGCGCCAAGACCCGCGCCATCCTGCAAGCCGTGGGCAAACGCCAGAGGGCGATTTACTACCCGATCGACACCTCCGCCGGCGCGCTGGCCCGCTGCGCCAAGGAACTGAGTCCGCTGGGCGCCGTCATGCCGCTGGAGATGGACTATCTCGATGGCCTGCGCGGCGTCGCCGCCGGGCGTGCGCCGGGCCAGCGCCTGCTGGTGCTCTTCCTGGGTAGCACGATCGGCAATTTTGAACCCGGAGCCGCCATCGATTTTGTGGCTTCCATCCGCCACGAGCTCGCCCCCGGCGACGCATTCCTGCTGGGCACGGACCTGGTGAAACCCACCGCGCAACTGCTGGATGCCTACGACGACCCCACCGGCGTTACCGCCGCCTTCAACCTGAACCTTCTGGGCCGCATCAATCGCGAACTCCAGGGCGATTTCGATCTCCGCCAGTTCGCCCACGTCATCCGCTACCACGAAGAGGCGCAGCGCATCGAGATGCACCTGCGTTCGCGCGTCTACCAGATTGTCAGCATTCGCAAGGCGGACCTGATCGTGGATTTCGGTGCGGGGGAGACCATCTGCACCGAAGCCTGCCACAAGTTCTACCTGGAGCAGGTGGAAACCATGGCGGGCGCCGCCGGGTTCCGGCTGGAACAGCAGTGGGTGGACGAGGAGTGGGGCTTTGCGGAGAACCTGCTGGTTTGCCCGTAGGACAGGCCTCCGGCCTGTCCCTTCCAAGCTTGGCTCGGATGGACAAGGCAGAGCCTTATCCCACGCTACAGATCGATATCCCGTGTGGGCGGCTTGGTATCCGGGTCTTCCTTGGCGCGTTTGAAGAGTTCGTCGAACTTTTTCTCCAGCACCTTGCCGTGCGTTTTCTCGGCCTCAAACTGCTTCTGGAAGAGTTGCTCGCGCCGCTCGCCCGCGCCCTTGAGCTTGGCCACTTCGGCTGCCAGGTCTTCGATCGGGGGAGGCTTCACCGGAACCGTGTGAGCGATAATCGCGCGCGTTTCCGGATCGATCTTCAGAATCGCATCGCAGCACGGACATGCCACGTCGAACATACCTTGGGCCATTCATCTATCGTAATCGAGATTGGGTTGGCCCGCGCCCTTGAAAAGCGCAGGCCCTGGAAGAGACGATTGTGAGGTTGTCGGGGAAAGCTAGAGGGCTGTTAGGCGAGGTGACTCGTAGGCGAGATATTGGGACCGGGGGTCAATCGTCTCTCCGAAGGCCTGTTTGAATTTAGTCACGCTCGTCTTCAAGCAATTGCCGTGCCAAACAAGCATTTCGTTGTAAGATTTCGACTTAGCTAAGACACAGGTGCACCTTTGCGTAAAATGGTGTACGCAAAAATGTCGTCCCTGTGTCAACTTTGTGCCGCCGTGAACCGGCGGATGGCCTATCGCGGTTGCCGCGGCGCGGCGGCAGGGGGTGTATCCGGAATCGGGCTCGGCGGGCGCGTCACTACGCCTTTCGACGCTTCGTCCACCGACACGTTGTTGTTGTACAGAATCTGCCCGGTCGCCCGATCGAGTTCCACCTTAGCATTGGAATAGGCGGCTTCCGCGGCCACCAGGTTCGACTGCGCCGTCACCAGGTCGCGCTCCGCCAGAATCACGTTGTAGATGGTGGAGGCGCCCAGCGCCAGCTTCTTCTGTTCCGCGTCCAAGGTCTGCAACTGTAGAACTTGCGCCTTCAGCGCGGCCTGATACTGCGCGCGCGCCTGCGAAACCCCGATCATTCCGTTCTGCACGTCCACCCGAACCTGATTCTCCAGGCGTTGCAGCGAGAGTTGCTGCTGCCGGTAAGTGAGCTCGTCGGAGATCACCTGCGCCTGTGCGGCGCGGTTGCGGATCGGAACGTTGAGGTTGACGCCTATCGAGTAATTGGGGAAGTTGCGATAGAACAGTTGCTCCAGCACCCTGCCGTAACCGCCGATGAAGAACGGGGTGTTGGAGTGCGTTGTCCCGGGCAGCGGGGGCAGCGGGTTAATCACACCGGCCAGACCGTTGTTGGCAAGGTTGGCTACCACGTCCAGGGAAGGCAGCAGGGCGTTCTTCGATCCCCTGATGGTCAGTTCCTGATTGGTTAGCTGGATGCGGCTCTGCGCCAGTTCGGGGCGCGAAGAGATGGCCAGCGCGGTCATGTCCTGGATGGGTGTCACCGGCTCCACGGCCGGAATCTGAATGCGGTCCGTGGTGATGATGTGCGCCGAGGCGATTCTCGGATCGGATACGCCGGTCCGGCTCAGCGCCGTCTTCAGGATGGTTTCCTGCTGCAGCGTGCGCGTCTCGGCCACCAGCAGCGTCTGCTCCCGGGAGGCGATTTCGGCCTCGGCGCGGACCACCTCGATCTGCGCCAGCGTGCCCACTTCCACCTGCTTGCGGTTATCCTCCAACAGGCGTTGCGAGCCGGTCAGCGCATCGCGCGCCACCTGCACCGATTCGTTGAAGGAAACCAGGTCCCAGTAGAGCTCCATCACCGCCGCCACGGTGGTCTCCACCTGCAGCTTAAACGTGATGTCGCTGACCTCGCGATTGTTCTTGGCGATGGTGATCTGCCGCGCGTTCATGCTCGGACCCCAGCCCTGCAACAGGTGCTGGGTGAAGCTAAGGCTGAGCGACGAGGTGGTGGCCGGGTTGAAATCGCTGCGCGGGTTGTTGCTGTTGACCCCGGTGTTATTCAACCCGAGGCTGAGGGTGGTACCCGTTAGAAACGACTGCTGGATTGCGAAGTTGGCGATATTCTGTTGCTGGATGAGTTCATTGCTGCCGGTATTGAACGCGCTGCTCTGCGGCGTCGTCAAATGGCCCCAGCTCAGGCCGCTGGTAAACAACGGATCCAGGCTGGGGATCGCCGGTCCGGAGGAGGAGATTGCGGCCGAACCCACGGCGCTGGCCGTCGCGTTGCTGGAGAGCGCCCCGGCGCTCACGTTGGTTCCAGCCGTGGTGCCGGAACTGGATACCGAGGCGCTGGATGGTCCGGCCAATACGCCGGTGGAGACGCCGCGCGCGAAGCCACCGGCGCGAGCCTGGCGCAGCGCCGCGTCCGCCAATTTGGGACCATAGCGCTGGATCGCGATGTCCAGGTTATTTTCCAGCGCCAGAGCGATCGTATCCTGCAACGAGAGATACAGATTGCCGGCGCGCAGCAGGGCATCCAGCCGGGGCGTATCGGCCAGGCTGTCCTTGGGCTGCGGCACCGGCCGGTACGGATTGGTGATCTTGCCCACGATGCCGGTTTTCATCGTAGTCGCCGGCTCCTCCGGCGGCGCAGCGCCCCCCCCGGCCTGTCCCGCCGGGGACTGTGGCGGGTCTGCCGCAAGACCCGCCGGCGCTGCCAGCAACATCGCGCAGAGCACCGCAACATACGATCTGATACCACTCATGGATATGGCCTCCCTGCCAACTTGGAACAACTTTGGTCTGTAGCGTTTAACTTCAATGGTATAGTAGGCCTTTGTGACGCCGCAAGCCGAATCCGTTCTTGATCTGTTCCGTGCCACCGGCGCTTACCTGGAAGGGCACTTCCGGCTGACCAGCGGGCTGCACAGCCCGAACTACCTGCAATGCGCCTTGGTGCTGCGCCATCCCTCCTCCGCCGAGGACCTGGGACGCCGTCTGGCCGCGCAACTGCGCACCATCGCGGCCGAACCCGTCGCCCTGGTGATTTCGCCCGCGCTCGGCGGGCTCATCATCGGCCACGAGGTGGCGCGCGCCCTGGGCACTCCGTTCCTGTTCACGGAACGCGATCCCGACACCCGCAAAATGCTCCTTCGCCGCGGTTTCACCGTGCGGCCCGGCGATACCGTGGTGGTGGTGGAGGATGTCATCACGACCGGGGGCAGCACCCGCGACGTCGTCGACACCCTGCACGCCGCCGGAGCCCGCGTCCTCGCCGCCGGCAGCATTATCGATCGCTCTGGCGGCACGGCCGATGTCGGCGTTCCGCGCGTGGCGCTGGCCACCTTGCAGGTGGCAGCTCATCGTCCCGAGGAGTGCCCGCTCTGCCGGGAAGGCGTCCCCGTAGTCAAGCCCGGCTCGCGTCCGGCGTAATGCGCCGCATCCGCATCCATCTCGCCTACGACGGCGGCCCGTTTCACGGCTGGCAGGTGCAGCCCGGTTTGCCCACGATTCAAGGACTGCTGGAGGAAATCGTCTCCGCCATGGAGGGCAAGCCGGTGCACGTGGCCGGCAGCGGACGCACCGATGCCGGGGTGCATGCCCTGGCGCAGGTGGCGGCGTTCAGCATCGAAAACCCCATCCCGCTGCCCAATTTGCGGCGCGCCGTCAATCGCCTGCTGCCGCCCGCCATCCGCGTGCTCTCCACCCAGGAGGTGCATGCCGATTTTCATCCGCGCTTCGATGCCGTATCCAAGACTTACGAGTACCGCATCGTGCGCACCGAAGTCTGTAGCCCTTTCGATTGGCCCTACGTGTACCACCATCCCTACCCACTTGACGAGGAACGCATGGCCGCCTTCGCGCGGGTCTTCGAAGGGGAGCACGATTTCAGCGCCTTTGCCGCCTCCGACGTGCGCGACTCCGAAGGCAAATCCAAGGTGCGCACCATTTTCTCCTCGCTCCTGGAGCGTGCCTCGGGCCGCCTGGTTTACCGCGTGCGCGGCTCCGGCTTCCTCAAACATATGGTCCGCAACATCGTGGGGACCCTCATCGAAAGTGGGCGCGGCAACCTGCCCTGCGTGACGGCCCTGCCGGGGCGTTCGGGCGCCACCGCCCCCGCCAAGGGGCTGTTCCTGCTGGGCGTGGAGTATCCCCCGTTGGAGCATCCGGATGACCGCGCCTGAAATCGTCGCCGCCCTGCGCGCATACGCCGACCCGAAGAACGTGGCCGGCATGGCGCGCTACGGCATCTCTACCACCGGCACGCTCGGGGTCCCGATGCCGGTGATTCGCCGTCTGGCCCGGCAGGCGGGACGCGGCAGGGGGTGCCCCCTGGGCCAGTGCCTGCGCCACGCCAGTGCCTAGTGAATGATCTGAATCGTGGTGGTACGCCGGTCGGCGGCGTTGCCCACGGCGTAGCCGGCAACCGTGACTCCCGCCATTACGCCGATCATCCCTGCGCCGGCGGCCCCGCCGCCTTCATCGCCGAACGGACCGCCCTGCGCCCCAAACGCTACGCACGCTCCGCCGGCCGCACCGGCGGCGAACCCCAGCGCAGTGCCGATCACCCGGTACTTGAATCCCTTTCCGTGCAGGTCCAGCACGTGCAGCTTGGCTCGCGGCACGCGCATCAGCCCTTTCGGATACGCCACCGGACTGGTACTCTTGGACACCTGGATCAGCAGCGCATCGGCCCGCACTTCGCGCACCTTGCCGGCGACGGCGCCGCCGTCGTACAAGGGAATGGACACCTGCTTGCCCACCAACTGGGGAAGTTCTTCCCAAGTCAGCCGCTGCGGCGCCACCGCGCCCGCGGCCGGGGCCATCCAAAGAACAAGCAGCGCCACCGCAAGCGGCGGCTGAGGTAGAGCCATAAGCCCTCCTGCTGCCATTACGCGCGCTTTGCGGAACCGTGTCAAGGCAATCCGGCAAGCGCGTCGTGCCGGACCGCTCAAATCAGCTCGAACAGCAATTGTCCCGTGCTCACCGCCTCGCCGGGCTTCACCTGGATCGTCTTCAGCACTCCGTCCACCGCCGGGCAGATCTGAATCTCCATCTTCATGGCCTCGATCACCAGCACCGGCTCGTTCTTGCGGATTTGCTGCCCGGGCACCGCCAGCACGGCGGTGATGCGCCCGGCAATCGGCGAACGGCAAAATGTGTCCTCCAGCAGTTTCAGCGGCGGGCGCGGCCGCGTCACGGACTCGGGAATGACGATTTCCCCTGGCTGCCAGTCGCGATGACCGTTGTGCGCGTCTTCCAGGAACTCGACCGTTACCTCGTAGCTTTTCTTTTCGATGTCAATCCGCAGTTTCATCTGTCGTCGAGCTCCGATTGCCGCCCGGTCCAACGGCGCCAAAATGTGTGAATCCCGTATTTCAACGCGACCACGTGCCGGCCCGCGGAGACCCCGGCGGGCACTTCCACAATCTGGCGGACCACGGCCCGTTCCCCCAGTACCGCCTTTACGGCGGCCGCCACAATCGCCTGGTGGACCGCGGGTATGCGCTTTCCGCCCCTCATAGCGGGATCAGCCCGTGTTTCTTCTGCGGCCGCCAGTCCCGCTTGGTGGCCAGTGAGTCCAGCGCGTCCGCCAGGTAGCCTCGCGTCTGCGCCGGTTCGATAATATCGTCTACCAGCCGGTACCCGGCGGCGACATACGGCGTGTAAAACGTCTCCCGGTATTTCTGAATCAGTTCCTGCCGCTTCGCCTCGGAGTTCTCGGCCTCCACCAGTTCGCGGTGGAAGACAATTTCCACCGCCGCCTCCGCCCCCATTACCGCGATCTCCGCCGAGGGCCACGCCAGCGTGCAGTCCGCCCCCAGATCCTTGGCGCACATGGCGATGTAGCCGCCGCCGTACGCCTTGCGCAGAATCACCGTGATCTTGGGCACCGTCGCCGCCGAATACGCGAACAGCAGTTTGGCCCCGTGCCGGATGATGCCGCCGTACTCCTGATCCACGCCGGGCAGGAAACCCGGAATATCCACAAACGTCACCAGCGGAATGTTGAAGGCGTTGCAGAACCGCACGAACCCCGCGCCCTTGTCCGATGCGTCGATATCCAGCGCCCCCGCCAGCACCTTCGGCTGATTGGCCACGATGCCCACCGTGGCCCCGCGAATCCGCCCGAAACCCACCACGATGTTGCGCGCAAACTCGGCGTGGACTTCCAGAAAATCGGCGCGGTCCACAATCAGCGCAATCACGTCGCGCACGTCGTACCCGGTCTTGGCTTCGAGCGGCACCACACTGTTGAGGCGCGGCTCGTACATCCGGCTCTCGTCGGGTTCGGCGCGCGGCGCGTCCTCCTTGTTGTTCGAAGGCAGGAAGGAAAGCAGCCGTTTACAGATCTCGGCCGCTTCCACGTCGTTCTCCGCCACGAAATGCACCACCCCGCTCTTGTTCATCTGCGCGCGCACACCGCCCAACTCCTGCGCCGATACCATCTCTCCGGTCACCTGCTTGATCACCGTGGGCCCGGTGATGAAAATCAGCCCATCGCGCGTTTGGATGATGAAGTCGGTCAGCGCCGGGCTGTACGCCGCGCCGCCCGCGCAGGGTCCGCAGATCAGCGAAATCTGCGGCACCAGGCCGGAGAGCATCACGTTCTGATGAAAAATGCGCGCATAGCCCGACAGGCTCGCCACGCCCTCCTGCACCCGCGCGCCGCCCGAATCGTTGATGAAGACGAACGGCGTCCCGGTCTTCATCGACGCCTTCATCGTATCGGCGATTTTATTGGCGTGCACTTCGCCCGCCGAGCCCCCCGCCACGGTGAAATCCTGGCTCGCCAGATGCACCGGCCGCCCTCCGATCCGCCCACGCCCGGTGACCACTCCATCGGCCGGCAGATCCTTGTCGCCCATGCCGAAGAACTTGCCGTTGTGCTTGGCGAACAGCCCCGCCTCCTGGAAGGAATCGCGATCCAGTAACAGGGTCACGCGCTCCCGCGCCGTCAGCTTCCCGCTCTTGTGCTGCTTGGCGACGCGTTCCGGCCCGCCCCCCAGTTTCAGCCGGTCCCGGGTCGTACCGAGATCCGCAATCTTGTCCGTAGTCATCGGTGTGTTCCCCCGCGGGAGCCCTCTCGATATTTAAATACTATTGTATCTGAATACCCGTGGCATGAGGCTCCGCCGGGTGCGTGCCTGCATTGGTGGGGCATGCTTTAGCTTGCCAGGCGAGCGCAGCTCGCCCGCGCAGGCGGAACCGCCTGCGCCGCTCGCGGGGGTCCTCAGACCTTCCCTGGTTCCGGATGTACCCATGGCTGGCGGTACGGCCGGCGCAGCAGCCGGTTGGCTTCGTCGTCCCCCGCCACCCGCCCCGTGGCGGGATCCCACGCCAGCGTCCGCCCCAACTGCAAGGCCACGTTGCCCAGAATGCAGCAGGAGGTCGAGATGTACCCCTGCTCGATATCCGCCACCGGTTTGCCGCGGGTGGCGATGTTCGCCAGAAAGTCCTTCATGTGCGCCCGGATCGCCGGCGCGCAATGTTTCTCCAGCCGCGGCTCGGTTTTGTCCTCCGGGTACTGTTCCAACTCGTAGGTCACGTCCTTGTGGATCGCCTGCCCTTGTCCCACAGGCGTGAAGTCGTAGCTGAAGACGCTCGCCTTGAGCGTTCCTTTGTCGCCGTAGAGCGTGGCGCCCCAAGGGTACTTCGGATCCGGCGCCGGCCCTCCCCAATAGCGGTGCTGCCACACCACCTTGAGAGCGTCGTAATCGAAAACCACCGTCTGCGTGTCCGGAATATTCGCCTTCCGCCCCGTCTTCACCAGGATGCCGCCCGATGAGCTGATCCGTTTCGGCCACCCCAGGTCCAGGAACCAGCGCGTCATGTCGAACATGTGGATCCCCATGTCGCCCAAGGTCCCGTTGCCATACTCCATGTATTGCCGCCAGCCCATGGGATGCTTGCCGCGGATGAACGGCCGCATCGGCGCCGGGCCGGTCCACATTTCGTAGTCCAGGTTGGCGGGAGGCTCCATCTCCGGCGGGTCCTGGCCGCCGCCACCCCCGCTGTAGGAGTAGATTTCCACCAGCCCCACCTTGCCCAGTTTGCCCTCCTGGATGATCTGCTGGCGCGCTTCCACCAGGTGCGGCGTGCTGCGCCGCTGCGTACCCACCTGCACCACCCGGCCGTACTTGCGCGCCGCCGCCACCATGCTCTGTCCTTCCACCACGTCCACGGAGATCGGCTTCTGCACCCAGACGTCGGCTCCCGCCTGCACCGCGGCGATCATCGGCAGCGCGTGCCAGTGGTCGGGCGTGTCCACTATGCAGATGTCGAGGTCCTTCTCCTTGAGCATCTCGCGGTAATCGCTGTACAACCGGGGAGTCTTCTTCGATACCTGGCGGCCGGCCACCATCTCCGCCGCCTGCGACAGCATCTGCTTATCGACGTCGCACATCGAGACTACCTCGATGGGGGACACCTGGATCAGGCGGAAGAGGTCGCACTTGCCATACCAACCCGGACCGATGATGCCGACCCGCTTCGGCCTCTGGTCCACTTGTTCCGCCAAAACTCCGGCGGCCAGACCGAGGCCGGCGGCCCCGGCGCTCAGAAATTCGCGGCGATTCATAGCTTCTTGATCCCCCGCTTGCGAGTTTGGTTCAGTCGCGCAGCGAAGTCAAGGCAGTAGGATAAGCCTCCCGGCTTGTCCATCCGAGCGCAGCTCGGACGTCCCCACTCACGCCGCGATGCCGGTGACCACCGTGTGAGGGCTATGCGCCACGGGGTGTGCCTGAATCTCGACGAAGCCCGCCTCGCGGTGCGTCGCCGCCAGTTCGCGGAAAGTGTAAGCGTCGCCGGCAGCCGTCGAGATCAGCATGGTGAGGCTGAACCCCGCCACCATGGGCGGTGAGATCCGGTCTTCGTTGGGCACGAATTCCAACGTAGCCGAGACGCCGCCGGGCTGGAGCGCGCCGCGCACCTTCTTCAGCAGCCCCACGCACGTCGGCACATCGAAGTGATGCAGAAAGTTCGTCAACAGCACCGCATCGTAGGGACCACCGAAATTGCGGGCGTGGGATCCCGGCCGCGGCGATTGCGGCGACGCCCGTATACAATAGTTCCCTGAGGTCTTCTCGCCGATGCTCCGCCTTTTCGCCGCCCTCTGTCTGCTCTCATCTCTCTACGCCCAACAACCCGGCCGCGGCGCCGCCGCGCAGCCGCCCGCCCGCATCCCCTCCATCGAGGAGCGCACCACCGCCGGCATGACAAAGCTGGATGGCTTCTTCCCCGTCTATTGGGAGGAGCGCACCGGCAACCTGTGGCTCGAAATCCCCCGCCTCGATACGCCCGTCCTCTACACCACCGGCCTGGCCGCCGGACTCGGCTCCAACGATATCGGCCTCGACCGCGGCCAGGAAGGCGGCGGCAAGATCGTCTCCTTCGAGCGCGTCGGGCCCCGCGTTCTCATGGTCCAGGGCAACGAGAACTTCCGCTCCTCCAGCGCCAATCCCGCCGAACGCCGCTCCGTCGAAGACTCCTTCGCCAAATCCATCCTCTGGGGCTTCACCGTCGCCGCCGAATCGGGCGGACGCATCCTGGTCGACGACACCGATTTCTTCCTGCGCGACGGACACGGCGCCGGCAACGCCCTAGGCGCCGGCTACCGCGTGGATCGCACGCGCAGCGCCGTCTACCTGCCGCGCACCAAAGCCTTCCCCAAGAACACCGAGATCGAAGTCACCCTCACCTTCGCCAACGAGACCGCCGGCGGACGCGGCGGCGGCTTCGCCTCCCCCAACCAGGGACCGCCCCCCATCGTCGTCCCCAACCCCGGCGCCCCCCCGGGCGCTACCGCCGGTCGCGGCGGCCGCGGCGGCGGACTCTTCTCCGGCACCGTCTCCAGCGTTACTCCCACCGCCGAAGCCGTCACCCTCCGCGAACACTATTCCCTCGTCGAACTCCCCGACGACAATTACCAGCCGCGCTACGACGACCCGCGCGCCGGCTACGGCGGCCTTACCTACGTCGACTATTCCACCCCCATCGGCGAACCCATGGTCAAGCGCTACCTCCGCCGCCATCGCCTCGAAAAGAAGGACCCTTCCGCCGCCGTCTCCGATCCCGTCAAGCCCATCCAGTATTGGGTCGATCCCGGCGCCCCCGAAGACGTACGCCGCGCCCTCGTCGAAGGCGCCAGTTGGTGGAATCAGGCCTTCGAAGCCGCCGGATTCCGTAACGCCTTTCAGGTCGCCGTCCTGCCCGACGGCGCCGACCCCATGGACATCCGCTACAACATGATCAATTGGGTCCACCGCTCCACCCGCGGCTGGAGCATGGGCGGCACCGTCGCCGACCCCCGCACCGGCGAGATCATCAAGGCCACCGTCACTCTCGGCTCGCTCCGCGACCGCCAGGATTACCTTATCTTCGAAGGCCTCCTCTCCCCCTACGAAACCGGCAACGAGAAGCCCGATATCCTCTACCAGACCGCCCTCGCCCGCATCCGCCAGCTTGCCGCCCATGAGGTCGGCCACACCCTCGGACTCGGCCACAATTACTACGACAGCTCGCTCGGCTGGATTTCCGTGATGGACTACCCGCACCCGCAGGAAAAGCTGCGCGACGATGGCTCCATCGATATCTCCGAAGCTTACCCCGCCCGCATCGGCGATTGGGACAAGGTCGCCATCGACTATGGCTACCGCGTCCTGCCCAAGGGCGACGAACCCGTTCAGCTTTCCCAGATCCTCAACGACGCCTGGGCCAAAGACCTGCGCTACATGACCAACCAGGACACC
>OCZU010001218.1_pt1 | contig 17130 bp, 16 predicted proteins | sample 1539001 | NCBI WGS metagenome assembly OCZU01 (sample SAMEA3539306, study PRJEB22396) | soil metagenome | biome: tundra; feature: field; material: soil | place: USA | collected 2010-05 | depth 0.15 m | reverse complement strand
CAGGAGGAGAGGCCGTCCAAATGTCTGCACGTACCCCAGAGGCCGAGCCGCTGCTTACGCCGGCGGAGGTCGCAACGATGTTCCGGGTTGACCCAAAGACAGTAACCCGTTGGGCCAAGGCCGGAAAGCTGACGTCCATCAGGACGCTTGGCGGGCACCGCCGCTATCGTGAGACGGAGGTTCGCGCCCTACTTGCGGGCATCCCGCAGCAGCGCTCGGAATAGGGCCTGGCCATAGCCTGGCGCCCGGTTGACGGGGGTGGCGGGCGTGTCCCAGCATGCCTAGCGCGGCTCAGCGCAGTAACAGGGGGGTCGGCCCCGGCAGCTAACGCTGCATCGGGCCGAGTGCGCAGAGCGGTGGTGCTCTGGGCGGCGTCCCGGCGGTAGCGCCGGGGTCGATCCGGCCCGCGACTAGTGCATGTCAGCAAGGTCATGAATATCAAGGTAGATCCTGATGACAGGTGTCCTGCGCGACATCTGCGGCAGGTGCCGGAATCCGGCCGGGGGGACGGATGGGCAGGCAGCGCTCTTGCGCCCACTGCTTGCCAACGCGGTCGTCGGCACGTTGACGGTCGCGCAGGTTGACGCGAACTGCTCCGGACGCCGGGAGCACCGATGCTTCATCCTCATCTCGCTCACGCAGTTTAGGTAGCTCAGCGCCGTTTAGTTACCTAGCTCAGCGCAGTTGACTAGCGACTTTCAGTAATCACTACTGCTGGGCGCGGGCGCAGACCATACTTGGCGCCATGCCGCCGCCCGGCAGCGTGGCGACAGACAGGCGTCCGTGCACCGAAGCGCCCCGCGCATGCCGCAGGCATGGCATGGGCCGGTGCAGCGAGTCACGCCCGGGGGTCCGCCGTCTGGCGGGAGCGTGCCGTCGCGATGAGGGGAGGATCGCCATGCGGGATCCAGATTTGGTGCTGCAGGCCGAGCAGGCGGCAAGGGCGCTTGAGCGGGCATGGCACCGCTGGCGTGTGGTGCATGGCTTGGCCGCGGACTTGGTGCCGCCGGTCTCAAGCTACGTGGGCTATTCGCTGGATGAGCCGTGGGGCCAGCCACGAGTGGTCTTTGGCCTGGCCGCCGAGGAAGCAGAGCAGCTCGTCGCGATGCTTGAGCAGCACGACTGCTTCGGTCCTGTGCACGCGGCTGTCGCCGCACTGCCTGGCAGGTGCCAGCCGTCCAGAGGGCTGGCGAGCCTCGCTGTGCCGCTGCCAGTTCCGCCCCAGGTGCAGTCGAGCGCAGCGGGCCAGCCGGCGTCGGTTGACCGGCGGCCGGACTCGCGCTCTGATCCGCTTGACACTTCCGCGCTGCCCGAGGCCGGCGACTTGCGGGATCGTCGGCGAGAGGAAGGCTCTGCGGGTTCCCGTGGCGAGGGCGCGGGCCGGGCCGCCGATGATCCGCCTGACTATGCGGTCGACGGCGCCGAGGGACCGGTCTACCTGCAGGCCACCGCCGCACTTCAGGAGGCGGCCGCAGCGGCCCAGTACTCGGTGGCGCAGTACTCGGCGGCCCAGAACTCGGCGGCCCGGTGCTCGGCTGCCCGGCACGCCGCACCGCCGGACCACGAGATCGCCGGCAGCAGGCCCGAGATCACTGTGAACGGGGCGGTTAGGGAACACGAGCAGGACCCCAGCGGACTTGACCTCAGCGCCGTCCCGCCGACCGACTCTGCAGCGCTCCCAGCGGAAGCCGGACCGTTGACCCAGGCCGCATCGGCGGCCCGCGCCGAGGCCGAGGCCAGGATCAAGGCGGCGCTCCGGGAACGCCGGTCGGCGGCCGAGACACAGGATCCGTACGCGGACGCCAGCAGAGAGCCTGCGCAGGCCCAGATGCCTGCCCACGCGGAGCCCGCCTACCTGGAGTCCGCTTACGCGGAACCTGCCCAGGCGCAGTTGCCTGCCTGCGCGGAGTCCGCCTGCGTGCAGCCCGCTTACGCGGAACCTGAGCATGCTGGGCCATCGCGGTCGGCAGGCTCAGATGCTGCTGCCGATCTGTCCGACACCGCTTACTTCCTGGCCGCCATGCCGCGCCCTGAGGTCGCTTCAGGCGCGTTTACTGGCCCAGCCATGGCAGCTTCAAGGCTCTACCCGGGCGTAGTTCCAGAGGCAGGACAGGCCGGCGAACCCGGTACCGAGATTGCGGACACGGCAGAGATCCATCAGCCGGCCGTCGCGGCATTCCGGCCGCGGCCGGAACTAGCCGCCTATCTGGACGCTGGCCCGGAATCAAGCCCCTTCTTCGACTCGCCGGAGGATCCGCCAGACGCGAGCTTTACCAGGCGGAGCCGGATTGCGCGAGGCCATGCGCTGCCGCGGATGCCGCGGTCCAAGCGCCATGGTTCGACTCCAGGAACCTAGCCCCGCGCCGAGTCCAGGCCGGGGCCGGCAGGGAGCCCGGAGGTTGTGCCTGGTTCCGGATCCGATGCCGGGTTAGTGATGGCCTGTGTGTGCTGGCCCGGTGCGCTGGCCGGCAAGTGGGTTGCCGCCACCCTTGTCCGCGTGGTGATCTTCAGCGTATGAATCATGCGGCGGTGCTGGCCGCCTTCAACCAGCAGGTACGGCAGAGTACCTTGCCGGACGGCACCGGCGCGGTCTTCGAGCAGGACCGGTTCGTCACCCGGCGGCTCGCGCAGCCTGGCCATCAGGGTTCGGGGATCTTCTGGTCTGACCTGGACGCGGATACCGCCGATGCGGTCATCGCCGCCCAGGTTGCTCGGTTCGCGGGCCGGCGCGAGACGTTTGAGTGGAAGCTCTACAGCTACGACATGCCGGCGGACCTGGCCGGGCGGCTGCTCGCGGCGGGCCTGGTGCCGGAGCAGCCCGAGTCACTGATGATTGCCGCGGTCGGTGCGGTCATCCGGGCGCTGAGCTCGGCGGAACTGCCTGCAGGGGTACGGCTAGAGCGAGTCGCCGGCGCTGACGGCCTGAATCAGATGGCGCGGGTCGAGCGGATTGTCTTCGAGCGCGACGAGTCTGAGCTGAGGCATGCTCTGCTGGCGCAGCAGGCTGCCGATCCGGGGATCCTCGATCTGGTGGTGGCCGTGGCGGGCGAGCAGCCCGTCTGCGCGGCCAGGACCGAATTCCTGCCTGGTACTGACTTCGCCGGGCTCTGGGGCGGCGGCACTCTTCCGCAGTGGCGGCGGCGCGGCATCTACCGGGCAGTCGTTCGCTATCGCGCCGAGCTAGCCGCTGATCGCGGCTACAAGTACCTGACAGTCGACGCCTCGCCGGAGAGCAGGCCGATCCTGGAGCGGGTCGGCTTCGACTGCATCGCCACCACCACGCCGTATATCTGGACCCCGGCTTAGCTGGCCGGCGCGGCCGGGGCGCTCCCGACCGGTGGCACGGTGGCAGTGCAGTACATGCAGCGGGTCGCCGCTATCGGGATCTGGCTGAGGCACTCGGGACACTCGCGCTCGGTCGCGTCCTTCTTGCGAGCCGTCACGGCCAGCACCTTCGTCATGGGCGTGACGACGAGGAAGTAAATCACCGCCGCGATGATGACGAATGTCAGCAATACATTGATGAAGGAACCATAGCTAAATTTACTATGATTAATGGTAAAAGTCATGCTTGCGAAGTGCGGCTGCCCCCCGATCGCCGCGATGATCGGCGTGATCAAGTCAGCGATCAGCGCCTGAATGACGGCGTTGAACGCGATCCCGATCACGACCGCGACGGCGAGATCGACCAGATTGCCGCGCATCAGAAACGATCTGAAACCCTTCACGGGCACCCCCTGACCGCGCCGCTGCGGCGCACCGATGGTGCTGACGTTACCAACGGCCCGGCTGTCGTCAGTGAGTATGCCGCACAGGAAGATGGGATGTCCTGCTTCAGGCCAGCAGCCTCGCAGGACGACGATTACCAGGATTGTTCTTAAATTATGATCAATCGGGCGTTCGTTGTCGGGGGTCGCCTGACGTGGTACAACAGGCCGAATGATCGCTAGCTCGGGTTCGCCGCAGTCCGCCGTCGCCGGCCAGGCCGACGACGGGGCGCTAGCCATCTGCGTGCGGGCGCTCAGCAAGAACTACGGAAGCGTAGTCGCCCTCGCTGGAGTTGACCTTGAGGTCCGCCGGGGCGAGTTCTTCACGTTGCTCGGACCGTCGGGTTCCGGCAAGACCACGTTGCTGCGGCTGATCGCGGGATTCGAGCGGCCGGACGGCGGCACCATCGAGCTGGCGGGCCGCGAGATCTCCAAGGTGCCGCCGTATGACCGCGACGTCAACACCGTGTTCCAGGACTATGCCCTGTTCCCGCACATGACGGTGGCGGAGAACATTCAGTACGGACTGAGGGTGCGGCGGCTGCCCAAGTCGGAGCGTAAGCTGCGCGGCGACCGCGCGCTGGAGATGGTGCGGCTCGACGGTCTCGGCGACCGCAAGCCGGCGCAGCTGTCCGGCGGCCAGCGGCAGCGGGTCGCGCTGGCGCGCGCGATCGTGAACCAGCCGCAGGTGCTGCTCCTTGACGAGCCGCTTGGCGCCCTGGACCTGAAACTGCGCCAGGAGATGCAGCTCGAGCTGCAGCATGTGCAACGCGAGGTGGGCATCACCTTCGTCTACGTGACGCACGACCAGGAGGAAGCGCTGTCGATGAGCGATCGGATCGCGGTGCTCAGCAAAGGCCGGATCGAACAGGTCGGCTCGCCGCTTGAGGTCTACGAGCGGCCGCGGACCGACTTCGTGGCCGGCTTCATCGGGATCTCCAACCTGATCGAACGAGACGGCAGGCACATGACCGTCCGGCCGGAGAAGATCCGCCTGCTGGCTGACGGTGAGGAGGCGCCGGCCGGCGCACATGTGGAGACCGGCACGATCCGCGACGTCATCTATATCGGCGTGATCACCCGCTACGTCGTCGCGCTCGACGCCGGTGGCGAGCTAGTCGTCGCCAGGCAGAACGAGCAGGCTCCCGCGGCCACGCACGAGGCAAGCGGCCGGTCAGCCAGGATCGCATGGCTGCCCGATCAGACCAGCACCATCTCGCACGTGCACGACACGCTGACCTAGCACGGCGGCGCGGAAAGGACAGGCAATCATGGGCGTTCAACGGAATACTCACCGGCGGGCCTCCGGGGCGATAGCGCTGCTCGGAGCCGTAGCGCTGGCGGTCGGCTGCAGCAGCAGTTCCTCGGGCGGCAGCAGTGGTGCGGCAGGCGGTGTGCCGACCTCGAACCTGCCGGTGCTGCACAAGATCGGCAAGGGCGAGGGCCAGCTGAACCTGATCGCCTGGGAAGGCTACCTGCAGCCGCAGTGGGTGAACCCGTTCGAGAAGCAGACCGGCTGCATGGTCAACGCCAAGTACGCGGGCAGCTCGGACGCGATGGTCTCGCTGATGAAGAACGGCGGCGCCGGCCAGTACGACATGGTCTCCTCCTCCGGCGACGCGGACCTTCGGATCATCTACGCCGGAGATGCTCGCCCGGTCAACATGAGCCTGATCCCGAGCTGGAAGAACTTCTTCCCGGCGTTCCAGTCACCGGCCTTCAACACGGTCAGCGGGGTGCATTACGGCGTCTCGCTCCAGTGGGGCCCGAACGTGCTGATGTACAGCACGAAGGCGTTCCCCGTGGCGCCGACCTCGTGGAGCGCGATCTACAGCCCCAAGAACAAGGGCCAGATCACGATCCCGGACAATCCGATCCAGATCGCCGACGCCGCGCTCTACCTCAAGACGCAGAACCCGAAGCTGGGCATCACGGACCCGTACGAGCTGACCCAGCCGCAGTTCCAGGCCGCGGTGAGCCTTCTCGCCAGCCAGCGCCCGCTGGTCAAGAAGTACTGGGCACTGGCGTCGCAGGAGATCTCCGAGTTCAAGAACGGTGATGCCACCATCGGCGCCGGCTGGCCGTACCAGGTGAGCGCGCTGAAGGCCACCAGCTTCCCGGTCGGATCCGTGGTCCCGGTGCAGGGTGCTACCGGATGGGCGGACACCTGGATGCTGGCCGCCAAGGCGCCGCACCCGAACTGCGCCTACCTGTGGATGCGCTACATCAGCACGCCGCAGGTACAGGCCGAGCAGGCGGTCAGCTACGGGGAGACGCCCGACAACATGCTGGCCTGCGCATACATGGACAAGATCCAGAAGGGCTCGTGCGCGGAATACCACGCGAACGCGCCAGCCTCGTACCTCAAGTCCATCTCGCTGTGGAAGACCCCGGTAGCGACCTGCGACAACGGCAAGCCCGACTGCGCGCCGTATTCACAGTGGGTGACTGCGTGGGATACGCAGGTCAAGTGATGAGCGCAGGTCGGCAGGCAGATGGCTCTGACTGTCCGTGATGCCCCGGCCAGGACAGGGGCGTGGTCCCGCATCTCCGCGGCGCTGTGGCGGCGGCCGTGGGCGCGGGCCACGCTCCTGCTGACGCCACCGCTTGCCTTCTTCCTGCTGGTCTACCTCGCTGCGCTGGCCGCGCTGCTGATCACGGCGTTCTGGCAGATCAACCCGTTTACCACCAACATCGAGCGGATCTGGAACCTCGGCAACTTCACTGCTATCTTCGAGAGCCCGGCCTACCGGGCCATCATCGAGCGGACGGTCGGGCTAGCTGCCGGGGTCACGGTCACCGACATCATCATCGCGCTCCCGTTCGCCTATTTCATGGCCAGGATCGCCACCCGGCGAACCCGGACAGTCCTGTACGTAGCTATCTTGATGCCGCTGTGGGCCAGTTACCTGGCCAAGGTCTACGCCTGGCAGCTGATCTTCACCCATGACGGAGTGCTGAACTGGACCCTGGGCAAGCTCGGAGCCGGGCAGCTGAACCTGATCTACACGAACTGGGCCGTGTTCATCGTCTTCTGCTATATCTGGCTGCCTTTCATGATCATCCCGATCTACGCCGCGATGGAGCGGATCCCGCCGTCGCAGATCGAAGCGTCGCAGGATCTCGGCGCGCGAACCTGGCGGACGACCCGGTCGGTGATCCTGCCGCTCGTGCTCCCCGGCATCGTGGCCGGCTCGATCTTCACGTTCTCCCTGACTCTCGGCGACTACATCACGCCGACCCTGATCGGGGGCACGAACTCGACCTTCATGGGCACGATCATCTACTCCAACATCGGAATCGCCAACAACGTGCCGTTCGCCGCGGCAATGGCGATGGTGCCGATCGCGATCATGGCGTGCTACCTGCTTGCCGCCAGGGCGCTCGGCGCGTTCAGGGAGCTATAGATGGAACCGGCTGGCCTGCGGGTGACGCTGCGCATCTGGGTGGGGGCGGTGCTGGTATTCCTGTTCGCGCCGATCCTGCTGATCGTGCTGTACGCGTTCGACACCTCGGCGGTGGAGAGCTGGCCGATTCCCGGCGTGACCCTGCACTGGTTCGCGGTCGCCTGGAATGACGTTCAGGTACGGGAAGCTTTCATCCTGTCGGTCAAGGTAGCGCTGCTCGCCACCGGAGTCGCCCTGGTGCTCGGCTCGGCGGTCGCCTACGGCCTGCATCGCTTCAGGTTCTTCGGCAGCGACGCGATCTCGTTCCTGCTGGTGCTGCCGCTCGCGCTGCCGGGCATCATCACCGGGATCGCGCTGTACTCTTTCTTCTCCTTCGCCAGCATCCAGTTCTCGTTGTGGACGATCATGATCGGTCACGCCACGTTCTGCATCGTGGTGGTCTTCAACAACATCGTGGCCCGGCTGCGCCGGATACCGGGCTCGCTGGCTGAGGCATCGATGGATCTCGGTGCCCGCGGCTGGCAGACGCAGCTCTACGTGACGCTCCCGATGGTGGTGACCGCGCTGATCTCGGGCGCGCTGCTCGCGTTCGCGCTCTCCTTCGACGAGGTCATCGTCACCGTGTTCACCGCCGGCGCGCAGAACACTCTGCCGCTGTGGATCTTCGGTGCGATCCAGCGCGGTACCCAGTTGCCCGAGGTCAACGCCGTGGTGTCCCTGGTGATCGCGCTGACGATCATTCCGGTGGTCCTCGCCGCCAGGATCGCGGGGGCGGGCGCGGTCTCCCGATCCGCACGGGCTGCCGCCACGACGGATACCGGGAGAATCTGACCGGCATGGAGCACTTCACGACCGGGCGGCTGATCGTCAGGGACTGGGCGGCCGATGACGCGGAGGCTGCGCTTGGCATCTACGGCCGCGAGGAAGTGACCAAGTGGCTGGGTGCGCCGCCGATGCGGCCGGTGACGTCGCTGGCGGCGATGCGCGAGATGGTCGGCCGGATGATCGCGCGGAGTGCCGACCGGCCGGACTACGGCCTGTGGCCGGCTGTGCGCCGCGACGATGGCGCTCTCGTGGGCGCGATCTTGCTCGCGCCGGTGCCCGGCGGCGATGGTGGGATCGAGATCGGCTGGCATTTCAGCCCTGACTACTGGGGGAACGGCTATGCCACCGAGGCAGCTCGCGGAGTGATCGGCCTCGCCTTCGCCGACCGCGGTCTCGACCGGGTAATCGCCGTCGTCTACCCGGACAACGCCCCGTCGCTGGCGCTCTGCCGGCGGCTCGGGATGACCCACGATGGCCGCACCGACCAGTACTACGGCGTCTGGCTCGAGCTTTTCTCGCTGATCCGGCCGGAGTGAGCACGGCAGGCCGCCGGACGCCGACCGGTGCGCGTCCGGCTCACGGTGCGCGTCCGGCTCACGGTGCGCTGGTGCCGGTCCGCCCGTACTGGTCCTGCAGCCGGACCACATCGTCTCGCCAGCCTGGCTGAGCGGTCGATGCCTCGGCGAAGACGATGTCGCTGACGGCGGTGATCCGGTGCAGCACCCCGGCGGGGACATGGATGGTGTCGCCCGGGCGCAGCGACCGCTCGGTCAGCTCGCCGTCGCCCGGCCCGTACTGGATCACGGCCGCTCCGGACAGCAGGTAAATCGTCTCGTCCTTCTCGTGGTGATACTGCAGGCTCAGCGAGTTCCCGGCATTGACGTGGATGATCTTTCCCGCGTAGCTGCCCTCGACGGCCGCGAAGATCCGCTCATAGCCCCACGGTTTGTCCTGCCTGGGCGCCTGGTAGACCGCCGCCGCCGGGCCATGCTCGGTAGATGCGCCGGTGCCCTCAGCGGAGATCAATTCGCCTCCCGGCTTTCGATGACCTGGTCCATGGCCACACTACCTTCAGCCCGGGTCGGGCCGGCCGACCTGCGCCGCGGTCAGTCGGCCTGGTGCACCGGGTCAGCGCCCGCCAGGGCGGCGTCCCACTTGCGCTCGACCTTGCCGAGATGCCAGATCCCTAGCGCGATCGCCCAGGTGACCGCGAACAGCCCGACGATCGCGAACCCCGCCGTATTCAGGTTGAAGTTAGCCATCATCGACCAGAATCCGCCGCTGAGACCGGTCTCGTGACCGATCAGGCCGAGGATCTCGATGGTCCCGATGAAGAACGCGACCAGTACGGACAGGCCAGTGATCGTCAGGTTGTAGTACAGCTTGCGAACCGGCCGTGAGAACGCCCAGTCGTACGCGAAGTTCATGAAGCAGCCGTCCGCGGTGTCGAACAGGCTCATGCCCGCGGCGAACAGGATCGGCAGTGACAGGACCGCGTAGAACGGCAGCCCGCTGATCACCGCGCTGCCCGCCAGCACCAGGAACGCGATCTCGGTCACGGTGTCGAATCCGAGGCCGAAGAGGATTCCGATCGGGTACATCTTCCACGGCTTGTCCACTCGCCGGTTCAGCGACCCGAGCAGCCGGTTCATCAGCCCGCGCTTGGCCAGCTGCTCCTCCAGCCTGGCCTCGTCGAAGTGCCCGGTCCGCATCTGCATGAACATCTTGACGATGCCAGCCAGTACCACCAGGTTCAGCCCGGCGATCAGGTACAGGAACGTGCCCGAGACGGCAGTCCCGACCACGGTGGTGACCGAATGCAGGGATGAGCCGCCGCTGCGCAGCTGCGCGCCTAGCCCCCGGATACCGAAGGCCAGCAGCAGCGACAGCACGAAGACAACTGAGGAGTGCCCGAGTGAGAAGAAGAACCCGACCGAGAGCGGCCGCTTGCCTTCGCCGACCAGCTTGCGGGTGGTGTTATCGATCGCTGCGATGTGGTCGGCGTCGAACGCGTGCCGCATGCCAAGGGTGTAGGCAAGGATGCCGGTGCCTACGCCGAACTGAGTTCCTGTGACGCGATAATGCCCGCTGACAGCGGCGGCCAGCATGCCCCAGCCCAGCAGGTGCAGGCCGATTACCGTCCCGCTCATGCCGCCGACCCGGCGCCACTCGGCCGGAGTGAGCGCAGCCCTGATCCGGGCCAGGCGGCCTGCGGCCTGGACTGCCATAGTCGATCCCTCCCCGCGGCCTGGCCGTCCCGCACCCGCCGTTTCCGGTTGGGCACGGCCTGATGGCCTCTCGGCCACCTTAGAAGTTCTGCAACGTAGTTGCAACAACTCATCGAGGGCAGGCGCAAATAAGAGGCGCGACACTTTTCGCTACCATCACAGGGAGGGATCTCCAGGAGGGTCTGCCGTGCTTAGTTATCCGCCGACGCTGATGGGCCAGGACGCCGACGACTACCACGGCGAGCTCATCGCCGACCCCTACCGGTGGCTGGAGAGCACGGGGGACCCGTCGACGGCAGCTTGGATCGCTGCCCAGAATCAGCTGACTGAGAGCCTGCTGGCGCAGTGCGCGAGTCGCTCAGCCATCCGCAGGCGGCTGACCGAGTTGTCGGACTACGCCAGGTTCGGGGTGCCATTCTCCCGAGGCGGGCGCTGGTTTCAGTTCCGCAGCGCCGGGCTGCAGGACCAGCCTGTCCTGTATCTGATGGACGCGCCGGACGTGCCGGGCTGTCCGCTGCTTGACCCGAACGAGCTGTCCGAGGACGGCACCGTCGCCATCGCGTCAGTGGCTGTGACGAGCGACGGCACGCTGCTTGCCTACTCGACCAGGTCGGCCGGCTCGGACTGGCAGACCTGGCACGTTCGCGATGTCGCCTCCGGTGCCGATCTCGCCGACACGATCGAATGGTCAAAGTTCTCCCGTGCGGTGTGGCGAAGCGACGGCTCCGGCTTTTACTACGCCGGGCCCGAGCGGCCGGACTCAGGTTCTGAGTACCTCGCCGCGCACGGCCTGCAACGAGTCCTCTTCCACCGGATCGGCACCGAACAGGCCGAAGACCAGCTGGTATTCGAGGCGCCGGATCATCCGGACTGGATGCCGGAACTCCGCGGGAGCGACGACGGGCGGTTCCTGCATATCCGGGTTGCCGTCGGAACGGCACCGCAAGCCCGGCTATATCTGCTTGATCTCGCTGATCCGGCCGCCGAGCTGTGCCCGGTAATCGCCGATTTCGAATCCACCACGAACGTCGTCACGGTCATCGGGTCGACGCTATACCTGGCGACCGACTATCAGGCAGAACGCAACCGGCTGGTGGCGGTCGACCTGCAGCGGCCGGACCGGCAGTACTGGCGCGACATCGTGGCTGAGACCGCCGACACGCTCTCGGACGTGCATGTCTGCGGCGACCGGCTGGTATGTCACTACCTCAGGGACGCCCACTCGGTGCTGACCGTCCACGAGCTGGACGGCAGCTTCGTCCGCGAGATCGACCTGCCTGCAGTCGGGTCTGTCACCGATGACCTCGGCGGCGATAACGGCATCTGCGGCCACCCGGACAGCGACCTGATCCACTTCGGGGTGGCCTCGTTCACGGAGTCGGGAGCGCTCTGGTCCCACCGGCTCTCGACCGGCGAGACCGCGGTGCTCAGGCCATCCGCAGCCAGGCTCGACCCGACCCAGTTCACGACCGAGCAGGTGTTCGTGCCGTCGGCTGACGGTACCGACGTCCCGGTCTTCCTGGTCCGGCGCACTGACCTCGTGCCCACCGGTGATGTGCCAGTGCTGCTCTACGGATACGGCGGTTTCAACGTCCCGGTCATGCCGCGCTTCTCGGTGCTGTTCGCTGGCTGGCTGGACAGCGGCGGGCTGCTTGCCGTGGCTAATCTGCGCGGCGGCGGGGAGTACGGCCGGGCCTGGCACAACGCCGGACGGCTGGCAGCGAAGCAGAACGTGTTCGACGACTTCTGCTCCTGCGCCCGCTGGCTGGCCAGCTCCGGCTGGTCGCGGCCGGGCCGGATCGCGATCACGGGGCGGTCGAACGGCGGGCTGCTCGTGGGTGCCTGCCTGACCCAGCATCCTGAGCTGTTCGGCGCCTGCATACCCGGGGTCGGCGTGCTGGACATGCTGCGGTTCCACCAGTTCACCATCGGCCGGGCCTGGATCGCGGATTTCGGCAGCCCGGATGACCCCGATCAGTTCCGGTGGCTGCGCGGCTACTCGCCGCTGCACAACCTGCAGTCCGGGACCAGGTATCCGGCAACCTTGCTGCTGACCGGCGACCACGACGACCGGGTGGTTCCCGGTCACTCGTTCAAGTTCGCGGCGGCGCTGCAGGCAGCGCAGGGCGGCGACGCCCCGGTACTGATCAGGGTCGACACCTCAGCCGGGCACGGCGCGGGCACGCCGACCAGCAAGATCATCGCCGAGTCGGCCGACCTGCTCGCCTTCCTGCAGATCACCCTCCGCCTGACCGACGCCCCAGCCGCCTAGTCCCGCCGCTCACCCGGTTCGCTTTCGTGATCATGGCGCCTGCGTGATCGTGAAGGATCAGCCACGAAAAAACGTGGCTGATCCTTCGTGATCACGGTGGGCGGACGGGCACAGTTGGAGATTGCGCGGATCGGAGTCGGTCAGGCGGCGGCGAGCCGGGCGATCACGTCGGCGCGCAGGGCGGCCGGATCAGCGCCCGCGGTGGCCAGCAGGTCAAGCGCCGCGTTGTCGGCCTGGTCGATCAGGCCGATCAGCAGGTGCCCGGTCGTCACGGCCGGCTGCCTGAGCCGGACCGTGGCCCGGTGGCCGAGTTCCAGCGACTTCTTGAAGTCCCGATCTGGCGGTGTCCCGTGCGATGTCAGGCGGCCGCCCCGGCGCCTGGGCCGGCCCTGGTCCAGTGCACCGGGGCCAAAGGTTGCCTCCGTCGCGCGGCGGACCGCGTCGAGGTCGATGCCGACGGACGCCAGTGCGTCGGCGTCCAGCGGCCCTGAACCGCCCGCCGGACCACCGGGCAGCCGGGCTCGCAGACCGGTGATCTCCAGCCCGGCAGCCGTCAGCACCCCGGCCGCGGCGCCGCGCCCGGCGATCAGTCCAAGCAGCAGGTGCTCGCAGCCGACGTGATCGTGCCCGGCGCCGACCGCCTCGTCCCAGGCGCGTATGACGGCGTTCCTGGCTTCGCTGCTGAATCTCTCGAACATATGCCGTCTCATTCCTCTCGCGACCGCTGACTGTCGGCCCGCCGGCCCGCGTGCTTCTTGTGCACGGCTTGTTTGCTGACGCCGAGGAAGAACGAGATCTCCTGCCAGGACCAGCCGTGGGATCTTGCGTTGTCAACTTGCAGCGCCTCAAGTCGCTCGGCAAGCTCGCGCAGCGCTCGCGCAGCCCGCAGGCCCTCGGCCGGGTCTGCGCCGCTTGCTGACTCGGCGAGCTGTGCTTCCTTGCTCATGTCGTCAATATAAGTTGACACTTGGAATTTGTCAATGAAAGTTGACGAGTCGAGGGCAGTCGCGGTGCGGCCGTGTGCGCGTGGTCGTCGGGCCGCGTGCCGCAGGTCTCGGGCTGCGCGATCGTGAGATCGCGTCCGCCGACCGGGCTATGTCCGCAGGTAGGAGGCCCCGTTGAGATCGAGGATCGCGCCGCTCGCCCACTGCGCCTGCGGCGATGCCAGGTAGAGCACGGCGGCGGCGATTTCGTCCGGCTCGGCGACCCGCCCGAACGGGCTCTGCGCCCTGATCTCGTCACCCCGTGGCGCCTTGAGGTGCTCGTTAGTCATGTCGGTAGCGACGAATCCTGGTGCCACTGTGGCAACCGCAATCCCCATCGGGGCAAGCGCTCTGGCGAGCGACTGGCCGAAGGAGTTCAGGCCGGCTTTGCTCGCACCGTAGGCAGGTGAGGCCGGCTCGCCGCGGAACGCCCCGCGCGACGAGACATTGATGATCCGTCCGCCACGGCCGGTCATGTGCTGCACCGCGCACCAGGTGACATTGGCCGCGCCGATCAGGTTGACGCCGAGCGTGGCCTGCCATTGCGCCTGCCACTCCTCGTAGGAGACCTCGGTGATCGGATGCGGAGTGAATACTCCGGCGTTGTTGACCAGCACGTCCAGCCCGCCGAGCGCCCTGGCGGCCTGATCGACCATCGCGGCTATGGCGGCAGGGTCTGCGAGGTCGGCCTGAACGACCAGATGCCCGTCGCCGGGCAATTCCGCCAGCAGGCTGGCCGCGAGCGCGGCCGAGTCGCGATGATGAACAGCGACCCGGTCGCCGGCCGCGGCGAACTGCCGCGTCACGGCGCGGCCGATGCCGCGCGATCCGCCCGTTACCAGGATTGCCCGTCCGCTCACGGCGGCAGTCAGGAAGACGTGGCTGGCATCGGCGGGCAGCCGTCAGGAATGGTCGGCTTGGGCTTGTTGTACGGCGGGGTGAAGGTCCGAAGTTTGCTCTTGCCGTTGACCACGATCCGCTTGGTCACCGGCTTGGGCTTGTCTGCCTGCCACTTGCGCACCGCCGCGTACGCCGCCAGGCAGGCGTCGTAGCCCCGGCGGATGGTGGCCACGCTCCGGTTGACCTGGGCGAGCCCGCCGGCGACAGTGGCGCCGCGGATCTCTGGGAGGTAATTGACCGGCACGCCGCTCAGCGGGATTCCGGTTGACCTGGCCACGCTGGACAGGGAGATCCCGAGCACCGGCTGGCTCAGGCCGCGGAAGACGACAACCTGGCCATTCTGGCTGCCAATGTAGTACTGGCTCTGGGTGTACCGGTATCCGATGAACAGGCCGCCAGCGATGAGCAGCACGACGAGAGCCAGAACCGACGTCATCAACGGCAGCCGGCGACGAGCGGGCCGCGGTTCATCGTCGTCCAGTGCCGGCGGATCCGGGCTCGCCGGAATGGTTGAAGCCGGGACCAGGCCGGGGCGGGTATTCCCGCGGGCCGGAGCCGGAGCCGTCTGCTGGCCGGACGCCGCCGACACGGCCGACACGGCTGGCACGGGCGGCGATGCGGGTACCGCTCCCAGCTTGGTCACTGCGTCGCCGTCGGCGGCTGGCCGTTTGAACGGCCTGGTCTCGCCGGCCGCCGTGCCGGTCGCGGCGCCAGCCACCACCGGGCCCCTCGTCGGCGCTAGCCTGCTCGCGGTGGTGTCAATGACATCGGCGACGATGCAGGTGACGTTGTCCGGTGCGCCGCCGTGCAGGGTCAGCTCGATCAGCTGCAGAACGGCATCGTTCGGCTCGGCGGACTCCGCGAGCGCGTGGAGTATCTGCTCGTCGCTGACGGCCACGGGCAGGCCATCGGAGCACAGCAGGTATCTGTCGCCGGCCTCCGCGGTCAGCAGGGACAGATCGGGATCGGCGTCGGTGCGGCCGTCGAGTGCCCGCAGCAGCAGCGAGCGCTGCGGATGAGTGGATACCTCATCCGGGCGGATTCTGCCCTGGTCGACGAGCGCCTGCACGAAGGTGTGATCCCGCGTTATCTGGTAGAGCTCGTCGGTGCGCAGCAGGTAAGCACGGGAATCGCCGATATGGCAGATGGCTGCGGTGCCGCCGGACCACAGCATCGCCGTCAGCGTCGTGCCCATGCTGCCGACCGCCGGATCGGTATCGACGATGTGGCGGAGGGCCTGCTTCGCGGTGGTGACGGCGTTGGCCAGCGCATCGATCAGCTCACCGGACGGCAGCTCGGTCCGGTCCAGCGGGGCCACGGTGGAGATGACGGCGGCGCTGGCGACCTCGCCTGCCTCGTACCCGCCCATACCGTCGGCGACCGCGAGCAGGTGCGGCCCGGCGTAGGCCGAGTCCTCGTTGCCCTCCCGGAGCAGGCCGACGTCGGAGCGGACCGCGTAGCGGAGTGCAAGTGTCATCTGCGCAGCTCCAGGACGATCTAGCCGGTCGGATGGTCGCCGACCCGCACCCTGGGTCAGCGGCCTGGTCAGGAAAAACGTTCGCGCCAGGTGCCGTCAGTTGAGCCTAGATCCTGATGGATCCAGGTGAGAACCGGCAAGAGGCTAGAACAGCAAGGTCGCGAACCGGAATTACGGTGCTTGTATGGTACGGACGGCAGGGGTGGTAGCAGGGCAACTTCGTCATACCCGCCGGCGCCTTCCTAATGACGGTGCCGCAGACTACGGTTACCATGCGTGAGACGGCACGGCCGGGATCGACGCTTGCTGCCTGGCGCGCAGATTCGGAGCGTGACTGCCGATGAATAATGATCCGCCAGTGACGCTCAAGGACGTGGCGGCGCTAGCCGGCGTTCATCCGGCGACTGCGTCGCGCGCACTCAACCCCGAGACCAGGCTGCTGGTAAGCGAGGACACGGCGACGCGGATCCTGGCGGCAGCATCCGCACTTGGCTACCGGCCGAATCCGGTGGCACGGAGCTTGCGGACGAGGCGGTCCCACACGGTCGGCGTGCTGATCCCCGATCTGAATAACCCGCTCTTCCCGCCGATCGTGCGGGGGATCGAGGACCGCCTGGCAGCCGACGGCTATGTCGCCCTGATCGGCAACACGGACTCCGACGATGAGCGCGAGCGCCTGGTATTCGAGCTGATGCGGGCCAGGCATGTGGACGGATTCGTATTCGCGACCGCCCATCTGCGCAGTGCGCTGCTGGCCGAAGCGGCAGCGGCCGGGCTGCCTGTCGTGCTGGTCAACCGGCACGCCGAGGGTTATGGCTTCCCGTCGGTATCGGTCGACAACGAGCGCGGCATCGCGATGGCCATCTCTCATCTGGTCTCGCTCGGCCACAGCAGGATCGCGCACATCGCCGGGCCGCAGGACGTGTCCACCGGGCTCAGCCGGTACCGCGGCTTCATCGCTGCCATGGGCGAGAACGATCTGCCCGTCGACCCTGCGCTGGTGCGCTACGCCCGGGCCTACTCGGTCGAGGAGGGTGATCGCTGCTGCCGCGAACTGCTCGCGGCCGGATCCGGCTGCACCGCCGTGGCCGCGGCGAACGACATGCTGGCGGTGGGCTGCTACGCGGCGCTAGAGGAAGCTGGCCTCCGCTGCCCGGAGGATATCTCGGTGGTCGGATTCAACAACATGCCGTTCATCGACCGGCTGCGGCCGCCCATGACCACGATCAGCTTCCCGCACTATCAGGTCGGCACCGAGGCGGGCAGGCTGA
>OCZU010001217.1_pt1 | contig 17133 bp, 16 predicted proteins | sample 1539001 | NCBI WGS metagenome assembly OCZU01 (sample SAMEA3539306, study PRJEB22396) | soil metagenome | biome: tundra; feature: field; material: soil | place: USA | collected 2010-05 | depth 0.15 m | reverse complement strand
TCAAACCTCAATATAACAAGGCATGATTCTCCGAATATATCCAGTCGGGAAAGTGGGGCGGACGGTCGCAGGCATGGCCGAAGCGGAAAGAACTACCGATAAGAAATAAAAGGCACGCCGCCCGCGCGGAGCTGTCCGAAGTTGCCATCGCGGATTGAAGCTGCCCTGAATCGGGCCGGCACTCGATCTCAATACTGTCGTAAGTCGGGGCAACGGTGATATCATTCTTGTCCAAGAGACGATGAAACAATACGACGTTTTTTTCTCCCATTCCACCCGAACGGACCCGGACACTACTACTGAAAAAGTTATAGAGGTCGCCTATCGCTGTCTCATCGCGCACCGGCGAACAGTTTTTTGGGATCGTAAGTGTATGGACGAGGGCAAGCTTCTGCCCGCGGAGCTGCGCGACATCATCGGTCACTCGCGCCTGGCGGTCTTCTTTATCACGCAGGCTGCCGGGCAGAGTTCATGGGTGGAGTTCGAACTTGAGGTCGCCAGGGCAAGCCAGACCCGAGTGCGAGGTGTCCTGATCGATGCCGGCGCCCAACCTCCAGGCTGGTTCCTGCCGTCGGAACTCATTCGCCTGCAATGTCCAATGACCGAGGAAGGAGCCGCGGTACAAGTGTGTAGCGAGGTGCTCCGCATCCTCGATTCACTCGGGAGGTTTGACTGATTTTAGCTTCAGATTTGCGAGGGCAACGGGATAAACGGTAGTACGGTCGGATCTGCCGGGAAGAGTGATATTCCGGCCAGGAACCGGCGCGATATCGGTTACGTGACTCCACGCGGATTGGCTCAAAAGAATGGGCGCACCACGAAACTCCTCCAGCCAGCAGATGTTGGTGGGGGCATCTGAATATAGGCCGTACAGTCCGTCCTCAACGCGGATCCGTCCGGCCACCGACGCCAGATCCTTAACAAAGCCCACTCTTTCGCCGACGGCCATGAACATCCGGTGATCGGCGCTGCCAAAGTAGTCAAAAAGTACCGGGCCCCAGTCTATCGCAATGCCAATGGACGGATCTATGTTCAGACAAACACTGTACTCGTGGAATTCCGTGCCGTGGAATTCCTCCTTCATCCAGAGCTTTGCGTATTCATCGAACCCCGCGGACATGCTCGACGAGGCGCCCAGTGCGTCCTTGAGGCCGGCACGGTGGGAACCCTCCGGCGTTGCCGGATACTCTCCGAAAACGGCCACCAGTCCGCTGCCCCAGTTTTGATCGATTCTTCCATGAGTGAGTTCAACGGCCTCGGCTGCGATCTTCCCAAACTGGTCCAGCAGATGGAGGCGGCATCGGTTCTTACGGTCGAAATCCAGGCCGCCGTGCAGTTCGATGTTCGCCCAGGTCCGGCTAAAATCGCGGATCTCGGCGCACAGCAAGGTAACCTTCTTGCGTCCCGGCTTGTAATACGACGGCAGATAGGTGCTAGGAGCCATCCCGTAGTAGTTCGTGAAGATCCTGACTAGGACCTGCCTGAGGCGCTCTTGAAAGATACACCGGGTTTCTTTGTCCCCGTGATTGTCGGCCGCCTCTCGCAGCACGGTTTCGGGGGACCACAGCACGAAAAAGCCGAGCGTGGGATATTCGACGGATCTCAACGGCAAGACAATGACGACGTCGCCATTCCGCGGCTGATGCTGCACAAACTCGTCCGGGTTGTTCTTGGCAAGATCCTGCATCAGGTGCAGCAGGTCGCCGCCAAGCCGGATTCGGTACTCCTCGTCTTGTGCTCGGAACAGGTTGGACGCCGATTCCACGCTCATGCGGAATCCGGCATAAGAGGGCAGGCTTTCAGACGGTTTCAGGTCGCGCGCCTCGGTGCGCCGGCCGCGCTCTTCGCGAACCACGCTATCTGTTTTCGCGCTTCCGCCACACAAGAGAGCGTGAACCTCCTGATAAAACGCGTTAACGAAAAAGTGCAGCGTCACCGCCGCCTTTGAGTAGCGCCTTAGCTTCGCAAGAGCCGGAACCATCACCGCTTTGAGGTTGTCCTGTAACGGAATGTTCGGGGTCAGTGACGATAGGAAGCTAGCCCGAAACGCATGAAAATCGTCGTCAATCCACGTGCGATGGGGCATGTTCTCAGCGTTCCTTCAACCGCGCCAGTTCCGTCTCAATGACATCGGCTAAGACTTCAAACTCGTCGTCCTTCCAGACCCATCGGTAACGGCCTCTCAAATCCGGATAGTCCAGCAGCTTTCTGCGCACCTTCGGTGTTTCCTCCTTGTATCCGGAAATGAAGATAATAGGAACCGCGGCACCGATTCGTTTCTCCCCGACGAGACTGGCAACGGCTTCAATGCCCTCCATTCTCTCATCGGAGGGCAGGCACACGTCCACAATCAGCACGTCGGCGGCCGGTGCCGCGCCAAGAAGCGCCGCCTTATCCATTACGGCCGTAACCGAAAAGCCGAGGTCATCCAAGAACATACCATAGGCTGTTGTGTATTGCTCCTCATCGTCGGCGAGGAGAGCTCTTAGCTTTTGTTCAGGCACTTTCATTTCTCCACTGTGCGGGGATCGATATTTCAAAGCGCGCTCCTTGAGGGACTTGGTCCTCAAGACGAATCTGCCACTTCAATAAATCGATCAATCGCTTGACTTCATATAGGCCCAACCCAAGCCCTTCGCTCTTTCCAACATTAGAAGCCCGAAAGCCCGGCTCGAAGATGTGGATTCTGTCCTTGGGAGCTACGCCCTTGCCCTGATCGGCAACGGAGATCGTCGTGCACTGTTGTCCCGCGAGGCAACTAACCTTGATTTCACCCGAGGCCGGCCCATACTTGCTTGCGTTATTCAGCAAATTGAAAAGAATGATCTGAAGCCACACTTGCTCCGAGGCCGTCATAGGGAGCACCAACCGTTCCATATCGCATTGAAACACGAGTTTTTGGGTCTGCGGCAACAATGGCTCGACGAGATCCAGGGTCTCGCGGAGCACGTGGACGATTTCGGTGTCCTGCCACTGCTGAGCCCCACCTTGTTGCGCAACCTCGGCCGCCAACGTGCGGCTCATGGTCGACAGCATGAAGTTCGCGCTCTGTATCATCCGTGCCAATATGCGGATTCGATCAATCGAAGGCACCGGTTTGTCGAGCTCCTTGTTGAGCATCTCCAAGTTGCGGGCAATGGCGCGCGCCGGACTGCCAAGGTTATGGGCGATGGATGGGATCAACTGCAGCCGCAGTTGTCTAGTTAGTGCGAGCAGCAATACCACATAATTTGCCATCAGATCGCATTTCCGGCGGTCGTTCTGGCTGAAAAACTTCTGCCCGATCGAGTTCTCGACTTTTAAGACACCCAGTAGTTCCTTGTTCCAGACCAACGGCACGGCGTACATACTGTGGAACTCTTGTTCCACTCTATCGCCGTACATGGTCCTGTCCCACGTGCCGCGCCATGATGGATGCAACCGCAACTTCTCGTGAGTATTGGCCCAGAAACTCCGCCTTCGAATTGCGACCCATGCCGTTACCCCGTCAATCTGCTTGTCGCCCTCTTTGGTGTCCGGGGGATTAATGTCGATCCGGTAAAATGGGATCTCTTGAGGCGCGCCCTTAACCCCATAGCTGGCATGATGCACCAGGCGGCCTCGGTTTTCATCAACGAGCCACAATGAACAGATTCCCGCATTCAGCGCTTGTGCGGTAGCATTGACGATATCCTGAGCCACATCAGTCTGAAAGGGCCGCTGCACAAGCGCATCCGAGAGCTGCACCGGCGCTTCGAGCAGGCGCTGCTCGTAGGAGTCGAGAAGAATCAGCACCTTCAGAACGAGTGCCACTACATCTGCGAACTTGTGCAATGCCGCAACGTCGGCATCCGTGAAGCCGTTCGCCCCAATACGGTTTTCAACTTTTAGTACGCCTTCCAGTTCGCCTCCCAGCAGGACCGGGAGTCCATACAAATTCCGCAGCAGTTCCGCTGGCTTGCCTTGCCATTGGATGGGGTCCATGGCTCCCCTGTGAGAGGAAGCATAGTCGCGCATCAACGCTGCGAAGGAGTTTACGCGGACGCACGTCCTGTTGCTTGCGATGTACGACGTCAAGCCCTCGTACTTGTCCTGGCCGGGTGCAGCTATGGGGTACACCACCTCCTGCGCGATGGTCTGTGGTGCAACAATGCCGTGTGTGCCGGCCAGCTTCAATTGTTGGGTCGCTCCGTCCGCAAAGACTCGCCAGATAGTACAGATCTCCGCGTGTGCGATTCCCGCGCAGATCCGGGCGACTTCATTCGCCAGGCTCTCGAAATTCTCCGCCCTGCCGAGAAATTCCAGCGACCATTCCTTCGCGGTGCCTTGAACTGTCATATGACATCCTTCTGTACTGCTTAGGTTACTGCAAATCGCGCGTCCGCGGGAGATGCCACGGCTTCAGCCGTCACGGCATCCGCAACCTGCCTCGCGGTGGCCGGCTCCCCATGAGATCCCGGAGGATGCGGCCCCGGTCCTGCCTGCGCCGAGTGCGCCATCCGCCAGGCGGTATCGGATACCCTGCGCAACGGAACATCCCACAGCGGTGTGGAGGTTTGGGTGCCTCTGTCCGTGGATGGCCGGGAACAAACACGATGCCTGCAGGTTTCCACTGTCCCGATGCAGCTCGACGAAAACAGCAAGACCGCGTTGGTTTGCGCGCAAGACATCACCGAACGCAAGCAGGCAGAGGTGGAACTACGCCAACACCAGGACGCGCTTCGGCAGCAAGCCGCGCTGACCGACCTGTCGCACGACGCGATTATTACGGCCGATCAGAACCGAGTCATTACCGGATGGAACACGGGCGCCCGGGAGAGCTCCGGCCCCGCTTGTCCTGCTGCGTGCAGCAGGCGAGCAGGAGGACTTTCGTCCGTTCTTCGCCTCCAACAACCGTGGTTCAGGTCTGCTGGCCTGGCGTCCCCCTTTTTGGGGACATGACTCTCGCCGGATGGCCCTATTTGCGGCAGTTCCTCGCCGATAGGAGGGAAGACTCGAAGGTTGCTTTTTCCTCCTGCTCGCCTGCTGCATCCAGGAGGGCGAGTAAGGATTCCCTTTGTACATCCGGACGAGAACCTCAAGCGAAGGGGGGTGTGGAATTCGTAAGCGATGGGCTATTCATAGTTGCGCGCAATAGCGTCTATGGAGCAGAATAGAGAATCCTGCTTATGAGTGCCGCCTTTTTGTCCTATGCCAGGGTCGACGGTCGCGACGAGGCCGACCATCTCTTCGACGACTTAAGCGCTGCCCACAAAAGGGCCTGGGTCGACCGCTACAACCTCCGGGTCGGTGACGATTGGGGTCCGGAGATCGAGGAGGCGATTCGGAAAGCCGAGGCTTTCATCCTGCTGCTCACGCCAGGCGCCGTCGCGTCTCCCGAAGTGAAAAGGGAGTATGAGGAAGCTCTGCGCCTTAAGAAGGATGTTCTACCCATACTCATTAAGCAGTGTGAGATACCAACCGCCATCCATCCGATTAACTACCTAGACCTCACAAGTGCGGACCGACACGCGTTCGCTCGACTGCTGGGCGATCTGGATGGGGTTTGGGACAAGGTTACCGAGGCCCTTGCGCAACTCGTGACGGACACGGCCGTCGGCCCGGCCTTCGGCCCCTTAGTGAACAAGCTAACGTGCTGGGCCGAGCAAAGGGGCAAACTCGAAATCCCACCTGAAGTCTACCGTACCTTCGCCGATCTTATCACCCGTATGAACGCCGATGCGCAGCCTGCTCGCGATCTGCGCACGCTTGTCGACGAACTCCTCGACAACCGGTACCTGGATCAGAGCTGGCCCTTGTTCTCAGTTTTCCAGGCCCACAGAGAGTTTTTCAACAAACAACTGCGGGAATGGCAGACATCGCTGCCGAACCAGCCAGTTGCGGAGCGCGTGCCAATCGTTCTGCTGGTGATGACCCGCCATGAAGCGCTGGATCTCCAGTCCGGGGCAGCATTCCAAAACGAAACGGAGGAGGTTGGAGCTTTTTTTGCCAGCCTGAAAGCGCGCGTTGAGGCCGATACCGCCACCGTTGGCTGGGTAGATCGCTACGCCGACGCGAGGGAAGACTGGAAGCCCTATGAACAAGCCGGCGCGTCCTTGGCGAGCCTCGTCCAGGAAGAACTCGCCAATGCAGGGAAGGACTTCGAGCCGCCCAAACCATTCGTAGCAAAGTTCATCTCGATCCAGGATCTCGTGGAGTCGAACAGCCGCGCGAAGCTGCGCGACCTGAGGGAAAATGGCTGCGTCGTCATCATGGACGTCCTTTCCATTTGCCATCCTGCGATTCACTCCGCGTACCGCCGGTCGCTGCTGGATGCATACTCGAAGACGTTCCTCGTGAAAGTTGGCCCGCTGATACCGCTAGCGAATTTCCAGCAGGAGTTGACATTCCGCGTCAGCCGAAGGCTCGACCTCGAGTTCTCCGACCGGCTGGAACTGGATCGAGACCCGCGGTGCAGGAAGCTTCCGGAGTTGGTCGACCTTCGAAACTACATATATAACGAGATCTGGGCCGTGACTCCGGAAACCGCATGGCCTCCTAAGGGACCAAGGGCTTACTGGATGAGACGCACTGGATGAGATGATCTACACTTTCTACTCGTTCAAGGGCGGAGTGGGCCGGTCCATGGCGCTAGCCAACGTGGCCGAGGTGTTTGTCCGGCGAGGGCTTAGAGTTCTGGTGGTCGATTTCGACCTTGAAGCTCCTGGCATTGAACGATACTACGCCGAACCGGGCGCCGAATTCAAACTCGACGATGCGTTGGACCACCCCGGTCTGATCGATCTTTTGATCTCTTATCGCGAGCTTCGGGAGTTCGCGGACCCCGCGGGCTCCGCTCATCCGTCCTCGGAACCGACGGTCGAGGAGCGTATCGCGCGCTTGCCGGTGGAACCTGGAGGGATCGAGCCGCATTTCTGAAAGCCTGAGGCGCCGCGTCCTGATCGAAAAAGGGCGGCGCGGCCGGAAGCTGAGTCAGCTCATCGTGCCCAGCCGCGTAGAATTGGGAGAAAGCACCCAGTTGGAGACCTTTCGGACCGACTTCAAGCTTCGCTTCGAGGCTGTTCTGGCCGAGAACGCCGCGTGGCACCCCTTTGCTGGAAGCGAACTGCACGGACGGCCTGCTTGAAGGAGTTCAGTAGCCCTCGAGCGATTTGCCGGTCTACCGGATAAGCGGTGCTTCAAAGGCGTTTTGGGGGGCAACAATTAACGTGGCTGTCTCGAAGGCGATCCGTGAAGAGGAGGGAATAATCTTCGCGCCGACGGCATTCGTGGACCACAACGATAGAAAAGCGGGGTCGCACCAGACTATAATCGCTTCGAGGGTTCATTCCGTGCCGGTGCCGGTCGAAATCGCTCTTTGCCTGCAGGACAACACTGACGATGATATTCTCGCTCGGTTTCGCGAGCTGCCATCTGCATCTGCGAAAACTGAGTCGATCAACGAGATTGCCCAGGTATATCTGCGGAACACTGGAATACTTCTGCGATATCGCTGCTTGATAGTGCTGGCGAAGCTCATTTCGGTGCTGAATGACGACCACGCCGGGGGAGGGGCACCACATCACGTCTACGCGCATCTTGGCGAAGTGTTCGGAACGTATCCAAGCGATGCTGTTGGGCTGGTCACCCTCCTCAGAGCCGAAGCCGCGAATCAGCTTAGAGCCCTGATCGAATCAAAGCTGACGCACCGGGTTCTCATTTCCTCACTGCAAATTACCAAATCATTGGTTCGCCTTGGCTTACCTGTGCGCCTTGATCTCGGCATGGGCGGAGTTTCAGACATTCCGCCGTATTGCTTCGAGCATCACGGTACGTGTGTCAACGTACCCGTACTTCTGAATGGACAGCATCCGATTTCAGTAACAGCCCAAACCATCTCGCAACCCTATTTCCACTTAGTGTCCAAAGATCTCGGTGTAGAACTGGTGGTCACGGACTGGTCGGCGCTTGGCCGCCCCCCCCGTCCCTTACGTTTCCACTGTGCCGTCCTCTCATATTTCCGTGCGCAAGTGCCGGACTTTGATACATTTGAGCATGTCTATGCTCGTTTAGGTACAGGAATTCGAATTGAAACAGACTCTCGATTACCGCCTGGAACCGGGCTAGGTGTTAGCTCGTTGTTGTCGTCCGGAGTTTTAGGGGTGCTGACGACGATGTTTGGATTCCCGCTTAATTCTTCGGATCTCGTATCCGCCAGCGTATACCTTGAGTGGGCTACAGGAATCGGAGGCGGATGGGAGGATGCCACGGCACTGGTACCAGGAGTAAAATTTCTGGAGACGACGCCCGAACGGCCGTTCTCCCCGTGCGCCACTCCAGTGAACCTCGATGACGCAGGTTTGCGTCGGTTGCAGGAACACCTGCTCTTGATTAATACAGGAGTTGTGCGTCAGGATGACAGCTTCATTTCGGACCTGATGGATCGATACTGCCTGCGGGACCCTGACACTCTCCGGTGTGTTGGACAAATCACCGAACTCAATCGGCGCCTGCCAGCTCATCTGGAAGCCTGCGATCTTGAAGCTATCGGCCAAACCATGAGTGAGCAATGGAGGGACTGGCGACGGTGCTCAAACGATAGATGCACAAATGCCATCATCAATGAGCTCTTTTCGGAACTAGAGCCTTTTGTTCACGGGGTTAGGATGAATGGAATCGGACAGGGAGGTTGCGCCATGCTTATACTCCGACAAGCGGCGTACAGGGCTCACGTTCAACAAATTGTCCACGCCGTATTGGGACCATCGGCACTTTGGTATGATTGGCAGCCGGTATTGCGTGGCGGATCCGGTGCCATTGAATGCGGACAACGTGCATAGGAAAAGTCTTTGGGTATGAACTCGCGTGACTTATTTATAGCAGCGATGCTGGCGCTTCTTGCCCCCCTCGCACTAGAGACTGTGCGAGACAGCGTAAGAAGGCGGCTGTTGTTTCTCTCCGCGGCTCTAAGACAGTCGTGGTGGAGCGTTCGGGTGTTTCTGGCAAATCCCCTCCGAGGGCGCGATCTGCTGCAGACACTATTTGATTTTCAAAAACAGGGTGTTCACCTCGTGTACACGTGCCGCGCACGGCTTGACGGCTCTTCCCACCCTGAGAAGCCCAAAAAGTTGATGCATACTGTCCTGACTCACGTGCCGATTGATGAGTTCTTTACGTTTCATTCGGCAATACGCTTCTACCGCTCTCGACTATCTGATGGTGGCTACGAGACACTGATTGGCCGGTTAGAGTGCTCCTCGGCTGTTGAATCGTTTTGGCCTTGGCGCCCGTTCAATATTAGTCATCTTCCTGATTTCATGTTCGAGAACCTAATTGTCATTGGTGAGAACGCCTGCTCGAATTTGATTCTCGATGAGTTGATGCCTACTACCCACTTCGGTTATGTGCGCGAGCGTGTGAGCCAGCCGGAAGGCCAACAGGAGCCAAAGTGGCAGGTATCCCTTGACCCGTTGGATGAGGAACTAAAGGACAACTTCAGAACCTGGCGCGACGAACGGCATGGCAAAGCGGTAGCTATGATTTGCTATGCTCCGAACCCTTTCAATCTTCGCAAAAGTGTTCTTCTACTGTATGGCTGCCATAGATTTGGTCAGGCACTTCTGGAGCATTGGCTCGATTCAAGAGATTCGGTGCCTGTCTTGAAGCGAATCCGTAGATCAGCAACGCCAGGCATGCCTCTGTACGGCCAGATTGCGCTGCACAGCATGTTCGCGATGCCTTCGCAGGAGCAATACAGTTTCCATAACACTGTGGTCGCCCAGAATCATCGCCTGAAGAGGCCGTTTTTTCCGCTGAAGGCTTGCGATGGGCCGTTCACTTTGAAGAGCTTTAGAACAGACCGCGGTGCCACTCTTCAAGAGCCGATGGTCGACATCTCTCTAGTAGCGGTGCTGAAATTTCAGGACCCTGCTCTCACGCAGAGAATCCACGATGACCTTCGGCAGGACCTGACGTTCCTGAACGAGGCTTATTGGGAGGCGGATTCGGAAGTGGGACTGCACGTCACGCTTTTCGAGTTCGCGATGCACGAGGGCCACAGCACTCTCCACGATGCACAACGGCAGCACTTCACCTGTCTGAAGACGTTGGCAGAAGATCTGTGCAAACATTTGCCGACGCGCCTGGTATTGGGCGGCCTGCACGTGATGCCCGAGTCGATTGTATTGGGTGCGCACTTGGCTCCGGAGTTTTTGATCGCTGTACAGTCGATCAGTGGGAACACAGCAGGCCGATCTGCGTACTTCAACCGATCGCGTATGCCGTTCCCTTTGCACTGTACTCTTGTCAGGTTTCGGTCTGATATGAATGCCGATCAGAAGGCGCGACTTCGTACTTTTGACGCGGAATTCCGGAAACGCTCCATGGGAGAGTTCACCCTTCAGAGGCTTTCAGTCTTGCTGATGAGAAAGCGTCCGTATCGCGATCCCGATGAATTGATGATCGATATCATTGCACGTCATCCCAGAATACCGAGCACGCTTGTGACGGACCATATGCCGTCACAACAGATCGGCCATCCCGTCACGCCCCTCCGATCCGAGGTAATGATGACGCCCGAGGCCCCTGGAAGGCACTCTACTAAGAGCGTTGGATCACAGGAGGGTGTCGAATCGGCGAGCGTTTCACCAGTGAAAAAGCACGTTTTCATTTCTTATTGCCGAGAGAACGCGGATGAGGTCATGCATTTGAGAGACGACCTCCTCGCATCAGGCGAAAGATCATGGTGGGACCAGGACATTCTCCCAGGACAGGATTGGAAATTCGAGATCAGACGGGCGATGCGGGAGGCCTATGCCGTCATACTCTGCCTTTCGTCAGAGTCGGCCGGCCGCGTGCGCTCAGGACTGTATCCCGAGGCGGCAGACGCTGTTGCTGCCTATCGTGAATACACACCGGGAAGCATCTTCTTGATTCCCGTGCGCTTGTCTCGCTGCGACATACCGCAAATCGAGATCGACGGGACTCGTACGTTGGACCGTCTTCAATATGTCGACCTCTTTCCCGATCCGAAGCGGGCTGCTGGCCTGGACAGCCTGATTGCAGCCCTTCGGGCCTGTGCACACCACCCGTAGAACTATTCGCTCATTGAAGCCATCGACACCGAGCCGCCCCTCGCGCGCAATTCCCTGAATTAGCAACGGGGCGGCTGCGATGGGCACCATGGGGCGGAGACGAGTGCATCATATCTTCTCTACGACGGCCGTGAGCTGCCACAGCAGAAACGACAGTGCCGCTGGCATGTCTGCCGCTTGCCGGGGTGGAGATCATAATGCGAATAAAGCGAATAGAGTGGTGCGGACAAGTGGGAGGCGAGACAGAGTCCCCGTGGAGGTCAAGGCCAAGGCACTTGGCATTCCAGGAGATGAGGCGACACAGTCCCGCCAGAATGGCTGTTCTCTTTAGGGCGGCTGGCGCCGCCCCGCCGTTCCGGCCGCTGGGTCGGCGCTCAGGTCGCATCCCTGCGTAGCCCTATCCTCCGCCCAGGTAAAGCCAGTATAAATCGCATCGGGCGGCACGGCGAAGGAAGGCTAACGAAAAACTCTTGCCGAAACCCTCGCTGGTGAGGTAAAACTAATGGAGTTCTGGATGACGGTCTACAACTGGCCGGTTTTGAGGTGCCCCCGACTGGCCGGTTTTGAGGTGCCCCCCGAGGACAGTCTGCCGCAGCCACACGCTTGAAGACCGTCTCAGATCAACCTGACCTGTCCCGGGGGTAGTGCGTTAAAGCCGAGTGAAACTGCGATCTCGTCGGCTTGTTGAGCGGCGTCCCTATTGCCACACACTCCAACGAAACGGCGACTATTGTGCTGATCGCGATATAGAGAGACACACCCTCCGGCTTCCTGCAACAACAGCATGGGCGCTGCTAGGTCCCACGGTTCCATGGCCGCATCGACCATCAGTGCCGCTGCTCCCCTCGCAACGAGAGTGTGGCCGAACGCGTCAGTGTAGGACCGAAAAAACCGGATCCGTCTGGCAAGAGCATCGTAAAGGGAACCATATCCCGACATCCGGAAGGTGTGATAGTCGCCGTGGGAAACGATGCTGTAATTCGAGTCGAATTCACTCGATACCGATAGGCGGGTAGACCCGCACCAGGAACCTTTCCCTCTTGTGGCCGTGTAGCGCTGACCCAATCCTGGCAACTCAACGACGGAAACGATTGGTAGGCCGCGTTCGCATAAGGCAATCAAAGTTGCATACGTAGGTATCCCGTGGATCAGCGATACGGTGCCGTCGATCGGATCGATAAGCCATTCGTAGTCGCAGTTCGGATTCTCACGGGGGTATTCTTCGCCCGTAATTGAGTGCTCTGGAAATGCCTTGCGTATATCGGCTCGAATCGCCAATTCGATCTTCTTGTCAAGGGCCGTGACGGGCGAACCGTCGGGCTTGAGCGTCGCCGCCATTCTTGTCGACGCTAAGTGGCTTTGAATCAGTAGTTTCGCGTGATCTGCCGCTTGACAGGCAACTGCCAGAGCGTCACTGAAATCCAGGCTGTGCTGCATAAGACTATGGTACTCTTGAAGCCTTGGCCGATGTTCCTGAAGCCCTGAAGCCGGCTGAGGAAGACCTCAGCCTGGCTCCCGGTGTAAAATAAATGTGTGAAAAGAATTGAACGGATGCTGTCCCAAGCCACGGAAGACGGTAAAGTGCTACAGAGCGCCGCCCGGAATGTTCTGGTATACCTGAACAGGCCAGAACATCAAGATTGGGAGGTTGCGAGCGTCGCAGAACTGCTAACGCAGAACGAGTGGTCTGAACTTAACGATCGGTTCTACCGGACTGTCGAGTTCGGCACGGGAGGCTTCAGGGGTCGAACCATAGGCAGAGTCGTCACGCGGGCCGAACAAGGTCAGGGATCACGACAAGCACCACAGTACCCGGCTGCGGGTACGAACACAGTGAACTTCTATACGATAGCAGTCGCTACGCGGGGTCTCATGAGCTACCTGATCGGTCGGTTTCCAGGAGAAACAGTCCAGGTAGCAATTTCATTTGATACGCGTTTGTTCTCGCGTGATTTTGCCCGCTTGGCGGCAGAAGTCATTTCAGCTTGTGGAGGCACCGCCCATATGTTCGCAGATGTGCGGCCAACGCCTGAACTCTCGTTTGCCGTCCGTACCCTACACGCCCACGCAGGCATCATGGTGACCGCGAGCCACAACCCGCCGCACGATAACGGATTTAAGGCCTATTTCTCTGATGGAGCGCAGGTGGTTGAGCCGCACGCTTCCGCGATTATTGAGGCAGTATCCGCAGCGCAACACCGTCAGTTGACAGATCAGCCGCGTTCATCGGGCCGATTGCAGCCCATCGATCCAGGACTCGACGATGCGTATATGGCGGCATTGAAAGACTTGGTCCTTCTGCCCGATCTTCTTGCCCAGGAGCGACGCTCGTTAAAGGTCGTATACACGTCTATACACGGGACAGGAATCAAAATAATTCCCCGCCTCTTCAATGAACTTGGCATCGACCTCTTGGTCGTGACCGAGCAAGCAACCTGCGACGGTCTCTTCCCGACCGTGAGTTCACCCAATCCTGAGAATCCCGAGGCCCTCTCCCTGGCGATTAAGCTCGGCAACGAATCTCAGGCGGATGCGATTATTGCCACGGACCCGGATTGCGACAGAATGGGTGTAGCCGTCCGTGGTGCCTCAGGGCAATACGAATACCTGACAGGCAATCAAATTGGTTCAGTATTAGCACAATATAGGTTACAGCACCTCTTTTCACAGCGCACACTCACAGCCGAGAATGCCAAGCATGCCGCTATAATCAAGACGCTTGTGACAACCGAACTGCTGAAATCTATTGCGGACGCTCACGGGGTGAAATGCGCTCAAACGCTAACAGGTTTCAAGCACATTGGGGCAAAGCTTCGGTATTATGAGGACCTTGCTGGTGGGAGGGGTGATAAGTCCGCTCGGCAGTGGAGAGAGTTTCTCCTACAGAAGAGTACCTATAATGTCATCGCTGCAGAGGAGAGCTATGGATACCTTATCGAAGACTACGTTCGTGACAAGGATGCTGCGGGCACAGCTCTTGCATTCGTTGAACTCCTTGCGTTCGCGAAGCACAGTGGGCTAACCGTTGTGGACCTCTTGAATCAACTTTATCTCCAGCATGGATACTATGGAGATCGACTCGGAACGTTGACATTTGAAGGCGAAGAGGGCGCGACAAAGATCAGCACGCTCCTCGCAAGTTATAACTCCGATCCACCCTCTGTATGGGCGGACAAGCGAGTTTTGGACATTAAGAATTATTCAGAAGTCGATTATTTGGATATCGACGGAATCTCTATTCCCCGTGAATTGATGCTTACTTTCCATCTTGCTGGTGGATGTTCAGTCACGACACGAGCGTCGGGAACGGAGCCTAAGATCAAGTTCTACTTCTCTGCTATGGAACCGGTGACCTCCGCTACGACTCTTGTTGATACTAGGCAACGCATTGAGCGCGCCCTGGAGGGGTTCTGGGACTTTACGAAATACGATGTCGCAACTCGTGTCCAATCGGCACCAGTAAAGTGAGGAGCACTAATGGTTGTAGGTATTAATATATATCGGGCGCCTGACAACGTCATCACTATGCCCCGTGCTGGGGAGATTGGTAAGATCTAATGGCATATCTAGGTAGCCTACGTGGTCCGCGCGAATCAGTCGTTATAGAAACATTAGGCCCTGAATACTTTGGCATTACAGCCGAACAGTTGGCATATGATGTTAGCCTATTTGAGGAATCTGAAAGGCTAGAAGAAGTGCAGCCGGTGTTCCTTGATTCCCTTGGCAGACCATACATCATTCTGTCGCGATCTGGGCACCGCGAGCGATATCTGCTGGATTGGTACGATTGGGGGCGCGATGAGGAATTGCAGACAAGAAAAGAGCCGGTTTCGGATGTAAATAATGTCAAGTAAGGCCGTTTTCGAATCGGGATTGCCCTCGGGTCAGTCATCACTGGCAGAGAGTCGCGGCAGCAGAACCGGCCGCGTATTTCGGCTCCGAAACGAACGGCAGCATAGAGCCTTCTCGTGTTTGCTGGGAGGAACGTGAGCAGTCCATACAGGATTCCTCTAGTTAGGCCGTCGCTGCCTCGGCTCGAGGTAATCTACGACCAACTCACTGAACTCATTTCTTCAGGTCGTTTATCGAACTTCGGCCCCCGAGTCACTGAATTTGAAGAAAGGGCCAGTAGGTTCTTGGACGTGCCCCACGCAATTTCTGTCTCGAGCGCGACGACTGGGCTTTGCCTTCTGTTAAACACTGTGTCGAAAGGCTCGGAGGTAATCGTGCCGAGCTTCACCTTTCTCGCCACTCTGCAGGCTATTCTGTGGAATGGCTTACGTCCGCGGTTCGTAGACATCGATCCCGGGACCTTCTGTATGGACCCCGATTCGGCTCAACGGGCCATAACACGAAATACAGCTGCGATTTTGGCGGTTAACACGTTTGGAGGTCTGTGCGACGTCCGCCAGCTTGAAGAGATCGCTCAGCGTCATGAAATTCCATTGTTCTTTGATAGCGCCCATGCGTTCGGCTCCAAATATCGTGCCAAGTACTTCGGATCCTTCGGCAATGCCGAGGTGTTTAGTTTCAGCCCGACCAAAATTCTAGCTTCTAGTGATGGGGGCCTCGTCACTACTCGGTACAACACAATTCGCGAGGGCATTCTCCATAGACGAAACTATGGGCTCGCCTCGAATCGCGACTGTTGGAACTTGGGGTTGAACGGTAAAATGACGGAGATCGCAGCACTGTTCTGCAACCAGGGCCTTCCTTTCGTTCTCGAGGAGATCGAGTCTCGGAACAGACTAGCGGCTAGATACAAGGAACGTCTCGGAAGAATCTCTGGAATAACGTTTCAGGACGTATCGAGAGACTATGTGTTTGGCTACAAGGACTTCGCGATCCTTCTCGACCCTGTACTGTGCGGTATAGATCGAAGTACGCTCCAGGCTCGGCTTCAGAAGAAAGGAGTCGAGACGGGTGTCTATTTCTCGCCCCCAATGCATTGCCTCACGGTGAGTCGGCAGTATTGCGATAGTGTTGTGCTACCGAATACGGAGGCGGTTGCAGCTAGAATTCTTTCTCTGCCAGTATATTCGAGTTTGACTGACGATGAAGTAGAATACGTTATAAGCTCTATCGAGGAAGAGCTAAGGATTGTACGAGGCCAGGACCGGTGACAAAGCCTTTTTGAGGCCGGTTTTGAAAGCAGGGTGCGGCCTCGGCTAGGAGCTTGGGTAATGGCGAGGACGGTGAGAAGTTGCTTGTGATGCCAAGGGGAGAGCGCACATGGAATATACTTGGGAAGAGGGATCGGCCGCCTTAGCTGGTGATCCTCGGTGGTCCGGAGGTGGGGAAGTCTGGTGGGCTCTATGGCGAGAATTGAATATGTAAAGACGGACGGTGGTTGTCCAAAAAGAGTTGCTCACGAGTGTGACCAAAGCGGTCGGGAACGATTCGCTGAGCGGGAGCTCCGCAGTGAGGAATGGGTCACTTTTGTGCCTTCCGAGGCGGAGCGTGCGGTCGCTCGCGCGATTCAAGAAGAACTCAAGAAGTCGAACGGCGCACTGCGGTTGCACCACGAGCATGGAGCATTGACGATCGATTGGGCTCGGTGACGCGCGATTTGCAGCTCCGGTCGGTGGCGCCCTGCTTGGCCTCTTGAGCTTGAGCTTCGAGTTTTCTGGTGTGACGACGCTCAGTTCGAGCGTATCGAGGTCGTCGCCCAGTTGGATTCGATATCGTCGCTGGGAGTGTGGCTCTTCTGGATCCGCGCTGCCCGCGCTGCAGCCAGCCCGAACCGGCTTGGCGAATCGAGCTATACGGCGAGCGGATAGATGCCGCGATTCTGGCACGCCCATACGTCGATCAGTTTCGCGAAGCCACGGATGTCAAACAGGGTCCGATCAAAGTGGCCGGCAGCAGCCTCGAATCGACACGAATAGGCTTCGGCTTCGGAACGATGTGGGGCGTTAACCGGCCAATCTCTGCCGACTTCTCTACTCTTGCTTGAGTTTTCGTGTTTCTGCAGTGATCTTGGTGAGCCGATTGGCGAGGCGGTCGAGGAGACGACGTTCTGGTCCTTGGGGAAGCGTGCGGCGGAACATTTCCAGAACGTGTTGAGCGACTAAAAGCTGCC
>OCZU010001216.1_pt1 | contig 17140 bp, 10 predicted proteins | sample 1539001 | NCBI WGS metagenome assembly OCZU01 (sample SAMEA3539306, study PRJEB22396) | soil metagenome | biome: tundra; feature: field; material: soil | place: USA | collected 2010-05 | depth 0.15 m | reverse complement strand
AATGGCCGGCTTCCCATTCCCTCCTCGACCTCGCCCTTCGCTTCGGTCGGCGGTTGCGGAGCCGCATCCGATGGTTGGAGAGACAAATAGAAGTTACTTCGCGACAATACCCAACTTGTCAGACCCGAACTGATACTTAGAAAACGAGCGGCCTGCTCCGAGCCGGCTTCAGGTCGCAGCCCCCTGAGCCAGAGTTCGTACTCAGTAGGTTCGTGTGGAGTCATGTGGAAGTCATCCAGGAAGCTGAGAGCCAATTGAATGGCTTCCGTCGACTCAAGCGTCACAAAGTCCGCAAGTTGCCTGTCTGTAACAGCAGAGAGAGGCAGCGTTGGTGGAACACAAAGTGAAAATGCGCGCTTATTTGAATCCGGATCAAGCTCTTGAACTGTCCTGTCGACGCCCAGCTTCTGAGCGAGACGGTCCGACAAGAATCGAACGGCAAAATAGAGATAAGCGCTGGCGAAACGTAGAAACGCGTCCGATTTGAAGAGTGTCCTCAGGCCCTCGATTTTTGGCGGCGCCTGTTCTTCCGCGTTTACGATTCCTGTCTCGTAGCCTATCTCGAGTAATGTGAGAGCCTGAAGTGCAATGTCCAATCTGCGCCGCTGGGCGATGATCGCAGCGTCTCGATCCGACCTGAAACCGCCTTCGTTGTGTGGACGGAGTATGTGGCGAAGCTCGCTCTCGGGCTTCCTGGCAAGCTCATCGATAATAGACCAGAATTCCTCGTCTGCGTGCAAGCGCGTCAGAAGGCTATCTTTTCCACGGATGTCATTCATCTTTCCATCACCATTGTGTTCCTTGGCTGGTGGAACGAAAGTCAATTTGCGTTCAATTTCTTTCGACTGAAGCCTCAATCTGCATAACTACGGTGCATGAACGGTATGCATACGCGCAGTCACTTTGGAAGGGAAGTAACTCGACAGTTTGGCGCTCCCGAATGCTACGTTGGATACCACGCGCATTATTCGAAAGTCAAGAAGTATTTGTCTAGACAAATAGCTGAGCTATTTAGTTGGGGTCCTTCATTAGCCAGTAGTGGAAGCCATCCACAATGGCCATCAGCGCTGCCTGGTTCATATCGCTACTCACTCCCGCGGTAACCCAGGGTTCGCACCCGTCGGCGTAAAAACTCACTGTAACGCGCACGTGAGCTGCCGAGTCATGGGCCGACACATCGATCGCCGTGACGCTGAAGGTGCCCAAATGCATCTTTGCCAAAGCGGGGTACCATCTTTCCAGCTCGCGCCGCATCGCCTTGGTCAGCGAATCCACTGGACCTGCGCCCTCCGCCCTGCTCGTTGTGACAGTAGATTCGCCGATGGACAAAGTCATGAATGCCTGAACGAATCTGTTGCCGATCTCGTCGGATTCGTCGAATACCCTCCAACTGCGAATGCTGAAGCGATCGTGCAGCGAATTGAGCGCCTTCATGCAAGCCAGCTTGAACGAGACTTCGCTAACCGTGAAGCCACCGCCTTCAATCATCGCCTGGTTGGCGTCCATCAAGGCTTGCGCTTGAGTGGAATCGAGAGGAACGCCGAGTGCTTCAGAAAGAAGCATGATGTTAGCTCTTCCGGATTGACCGTTCACCCCGATTGTCGGGCTCGCACCAACCTTGGCGGGATCGCACCACAGGTATGCCCCCGGGTTCTTGCGCTCGCTGCTGCCATGCATGCCCGCCCATGTGCCGAACGCGCCCGGACCAACAATGGGAGTACCATGCGGTGCTTCAAGCGAGAATGCCGCATAAGCAGAGTGGGCAAGGCTGGTTAGCCCAGGCAGCGATTCGGGAGCCACAAACTCAGCTTCACCCCTGAGTTGCATGCCGCCCACTACGGTAGTCAGGTTCACATTGCCGCAACGCTCGCCGGTGCCCAGTAGAGTGCCTTGAATTTGCACTGCGCCGGCAAGGATGGCCGCCCGGCTGTTGGCGACGCCAAGGCCGCGATCTGTATGACCATGAAATCCAAACCTGGCTGCGGGGTAATCCCGTGTCAGTCCACCAAACACCTCGGCCACTTCTTCAGGACTGGCGCCGCCCGTCGTGTCGCAAACAACAATGCGGCTCACTCCCTGGCGGACACATTGCGCTGTCATCTGGTGGAAGTATTCCAGGCTGCGCTCCCGAAACTCAGCGTCGCATTCATTGCCGTTCTCGCGTCGGCCGCAGGCGGCATCCATGGCGTGTTCGAGATCCACAAATACTTCCAGGCCGTTGTCCTGTAGGTACTCGATGGTTTCGTAAGCCATCAGCAAGTTTTCTTCCGGCGTCGTTTCCAGAGACTTCGTAACGTCCAGCAGCCTCGATTTGACGACCACTACTGCCACCGGAACGCGGCGTTTGCGGCTCACAATGAATTGCACGTCGCGCCATTCCTGCACTCTAGCGCCGTGGCCACGTGTCCTGCCGAATAGAGCCAGTTTCATAACTCCCGTATCCGTCGAAGAAAGCGCGCTGGTCAAGTCCTCTACAAATTGGTTTGCGCCTGCAAAGCCTATTTCCGCATACCGTACGCCAAACGCGCTCATCCGCTGAAGTAGACCAACAGCGTTCGGTACGGATATCTCGAGGTTTGGCTGTTGCATCCCGTCCCGAAGGCTGGTATCAAACAGTTCGACTTTTCTAGTTCCTGTTTCCTTCATCTGTCCCCGTCCTTCGGAATGGATTGTCCTGCGAATAGTATAAGGGGCGCGAAAAATCGACTGACGCCATCAACGTTTCATAGGGCAGCATATTCGCAATAAAGTCCTTCCGGCCTGCAAGCGCCTGCTAACTTCGCGACAGTCCATTGAAATATTTCTCGATGTAACTGTCGGTCATGCCGGCAATGAAATCTGCAACGGTGCGTGCAAGCCCTTGGGTAGGAATCTGCGCCTGGTGGTCCGTCGGCAGCAGGTCGGGGTCGGCGATGAAGGCGGCAAACAACCCTTGAACCACCTCGGTGGCGTGGCTGTGAGCGCCTTCCATGCTGGCGGAATTGTAAAAGTTTGCATAGAGAAAGCTCTTTGCCGAGGCTCGCGCGGCCTCCATGGGAGGGCTCAGCGCAACCAGGCGCGTAGGCGCAATGCGAATTTCGGCCAGTCTGGTTGCGTCGATTTGAGTCACCCGCCTGTGCGTCTCCTCCATCAAATCGGTCACCAGTGCATTCAGAACACGCTTCAACGCCTCGTATGCAGTCAGTTTGGCTGCCGCCGCCGGATAATCACTGAGCACTTCGTCATGGAACCCACGAAACAAGGCCACGCCCTCTCGCAGTTGTCCCAACGTCAGGACGCCGGAGTCCAGCCCGTCGTCAAGATCGGCAGTCAGGTAGGCAATCTCGTCAGCCAGATCGATCAGTTGCGCTTCAAGCGGTGGAAAACGATCGAGGAAGTATTCCGCCAATTCCGGGTGCGTGGCGGCGGAGTAGTCGTGGGAGTGCTTCACGATCCCTTCGCGCACTCCCAGGGTCAAGTTGAGCCCGCGAAACCCCGCGTAGCGCTCCTCGAACCAGGCCACAATGCGCAGGGCATGCAAATTGTGGTCGAAACCCAGTCCATGGGCCTGGAGGGCCAGATCGAGAGCCTTCTCGCCGGCGTGGCCAAATGGCGGGTGGCCAATATCGTGCGCCAGGGCCAGGGCCTCGGCCAACTCAGCGTTCAGCCCCAGTGCTGCGGCCAGCGTACGGGAGATTTGGGTCACCTCCAATGTGTGAGTCAGGCGGCTGCGGAAATGGTCGCTGGGCGGATCGTCAGGTAGACGGGTAAATACCTGGGTCTTGCCGGCTAGCCTGCGAAATGCGCGAGCGTGCAGAATGCGGGCGCCGTCGCGGGCGAATGGTGTTCGGTAAGGATGGGGAGGTTCTGCTAGCGCGCGGCGAGTCAAGTCGCCATCCACAGTTCCGCGAACGGCAATTCCCGGGGGCAAGGTAAAATGCGTTTTGGTATCAGAATCCATATTCGATGTGCTGTTCGTGATTCAGGTCTGGTTATACCGCAAACGGGGAGGTTGATGCTTAACGAAAGGCACCTGCGTGCCGGAAATCACCTTCCACAACGGCCTCAGGTGCTATAAAGTTCCTCATGTGGCAAGGATTGGACAACGCCTGTTTCGTAGGCGTACCATCCTGGCGAATTTTCAATGGCCTGGAGCAGGGTCCGAACCCTGTCAACGGCCTCAGCGGCAATTAACTTCTGTAAAGGGAGACAAGCATGAATGCGATGAAGAAGGCTGCGTTGGCCGTGCTGGCGATGGGAATCTTGTCAATTGTGGCGTGTGACCGGCACTCGAACAAAGAGGTCTTTTACCTGGTTGCTACCAACGTAAACCTGCCCTACTGGCAGACGGCCGCGGCTGGCTTCAACAAGGCGGCTGCGCAATACAAAGTGACCGCCAAGGTGGTCGGGCCTGACACCTACGACGCGGCGGCCGAGAAGGATGCACTGCACCATGCAGTTGCCGCCAAGCCGGCCGGCATCCTCATTTCGGTTGCAGACAGCGAAGTTTTACAGCCGGAGATAGACGCGGCCATAGCCGCCGGCGTCCCAGTCATCACCATGGACTCGGATGCTGCCGGTAGCCGCAGGCTCTACTTCATCGGCACAAACAACCTCGATGCTGGCCGTATGGGCGGCAGGCGGGTGATCGAGAAACTGGGTGGTGCTGGGAATGTGGTTTTCTTCACTCTCACCAGCCAGCCCAACACGGATGAGCGTCTCAAGGGATTCAAAGACGTCTTCGCCACACGCCCGAACATCAAGATTGTGGACGTCGTGGACATCAAGGGCGATGCTCGCAACGCATTCGACAAAACCCAGGAGTTTTTGGCCTTGACCGGCCCCAAGAAAATCGATGCCTTTATCTGCCTTGAAGCTTCCTCGGGCAAGGTCGTTGCAGACGCCATAAAGCGCGCCGGTGGCGGCAGGGAACTGGTGGCTTGGGATGTGGACCAGGATACGCTGGATGGAATCAAATCCGGGGCCATTGACGCAACCATCGCGCAAAAGCCCTTCACAATGGGCTACATCGGTTTGAAGGCTTTGGACGAGATATTCCACGCCCCCCCTGCGCAACTAAACAAGGATTTCAGCAAGGACTCCTTTTCGACCTTTCCGCTCTATGTGGACACAGGTACCTCATTGGTCGATAGCAGGAACGTTGACCTCTACCTGACAGCAGCCCAAGGTTCAAAGTAGGAGCAAGCGGATTGTGTAGGTGTTCCCTCGGCGCGATAACCGCGATTTGGATATTTTGACTTCCCGTAAGCCCGCGTCTCTTTCGTGAGATGCGGGCTCAACTGGCTGCGGAAAAACTCCTTGTTTTGAAAGGGCATGGCTTTAGCCGTGCCGTGGGAGGGGCTGAACATGGGTGCGACTTTAGCCGCCGAAGGATCGCCGTGGGAATGGCTTACTCCGATTTGGACGGCCCAGTGGCGCTTTCTTGTTTGGCCAGCTTCACGCGGGCGGTTTCCAGCTTGTGCTGAACCTTGGCCACGTCACTGGGTTCCGCGTCTGCTGCGGCCGACTTCGCATACTCCGACAACGATAGTTCCCATTGTGCCGCCGCCAGCCGGATGCGCCCGGTTTTCTCATAAAGGTCGCCCAGATGGTCATGCACGGTAGGGTCGGTTTGGTCCCGTTCCACAGCACGGCGCAGGTTTTCCTCCGCCAATTCATACTCTCCCAGCTTGAAGTAGGCCCCCCCGAGAGAATCGAGGTACGCGCCGTTCATTGGCTCCAGTTCCACGGCTTTGCGGATCAGCTTTAGAGCCTCGGTCAACCGCGTACCCTTGTCGGCCAGCATGTAACCGAGGTAATTCAGGGTCATCGAGCTCGTGGGGTCCAATTCCAACGCCTGGCGGAACAACTGCTCGGCCGGCTCAAAATGCTTTTGCCGCTCAGCCAGTTCGCCCCTGAGGAAAAGCAGGTAGGTGCGGTCTTCCTTCTTCGTGGTCAGCGCTGCGGCCCTGTTGAAGGTGTCGTCTGCATCCTTCCAGCGATGTACTCGTACATACATCTGGCCCATTGCCAGCAGAATTTGGCGGTCCGCCGGGGAGTTATCCAGCAACCCCTTGACCAGTGTCAGGCCTTCCTCGGTCTTCCCCTGGTCCAGCAGCTCACTGGCAAGTATCAGCTTCAACTCGCGGTCCTTGGGATTGGCGTCGACCGCTCTTCGCGAGACCTCCACTGCCTTGTCGTATTGCTTGGCATCCCGATATGTGTCTACCTGGCCCTGGTATCCACGAACTGCCGACTCGCCGCCCATATCAATCAACTTCTGGTAGGTGGAGATGGCCTGTTCGGGTTTGTTCTGCTCGTGATACACAGCACCCAGCCGCTCAAGGAAGATGCCGCGGTTGTTCTTCTCCTCGGTAGTGTAGGCGCCGTTCGCATGGGAGGTCAGTTCGACCATCTTCTCGTAAACCTGCGCCGCCTCTTCATAACGGCTTAGCACGTCCAGCAGCAGCCCCTCGTTGTAGCCGGCTTCAAGAGAGTTGGGGTCCTTCTTACGCGCCTTGCGAATGGTGGTCAGCGCATCCTCATACTTTTGCTGGCGCCGTTGAATCTCGCTGATATGCACGAGCGCGCCAGCATCGTCGGGGTCGGCTTCAGCCAACTCCTGGAATCGCTTGAGCGCGGCGTCTAGCTGGTTGTCGTTGAGCAAGGCCTGGGCCAAGGCGCCCACGGTCCGCGAGTCCCCAGGTTCCATATCGGCGGCGCGCTGGTAGGCGGCGACCGCGTCCTTGGTTTGCTTCAACTGGTCGTAGGACGCGCCCAGGGCAAACTCCATCTTGGTCGTGCGGTCCGCCGCTGGAACCGCTTCTATCACCTTGACGCTATGGGCCAGATCGCCACTTTCAGCATAGAGACGCGCCAGGTTCAGTACTACTTCCTCCGAGTCGGGTTCGATGGCTTGCGCCGTTTTGAACTCTTCCTCAGCCTTTTTGGCATCGTGCTTGACTGTGTAAAGCTGGCCCAGGACCATGTGGTCCTCGACGCTCTTGGGCTGCAGCGCCAAAATCCTCTCGAACTCGGCTATCGCCTGGTCCAGAGCATTACCGGAGGGCGAGGCGGAAGAGACGGCGTTTTGCCCATCGCTAAGTTGCCTCAGGTAAATGCGGCCCAGCAGCTTGTGCGCATCCACGTCATCTGGGATGCTCTTCAGCAGCGCTCGCGCTGTGACTTCGGCATCGTGCGCGCGGCCCGTGCGGAAGTAAAGCTCCGCCAGCCCATTGTGCAACTGAGCAGAGCCGGGGTCGGCGTTCAAAGCCTTTTTATATTCCTCGACGGCGAAACTTGTGTATTCCGGACGGCCCGAAGTGACGGCCTCTTCCTCATAGATATTTGCCAGGGTCAGGTGATAGTAAGCTTGGGCGCGATCCGCCGCCGTGGCAGCGCTCTCCCCGCTCTTGGCTTGCGCGCCTGGACTGACCTTGGCAGGCGCGGGCTCAGCGGGCTTCGCTGCCGGCGCCACAACTCCCGGGATTGGACTATCTTGTTGCGCCGGCGCGTTTTGGGCGCCCCCGGGCAGAGTTGGCAGCAAAACGAGAGAAGCGGCCGCAAGCGGTAGCCAAACGGGCAATAAACAAGTCTTTGGTTTCATCATTCTAGGGGGTCCATGCCTCTTTTGCCCGGGCGGCCGGTAAAATATTCGATGCTGGATGTCGGACGCACTTGAGGCGCCCGGCAGGTGCAACTCCGCCTACTATAAAGACGATTTTAACCGTGATTGGTCGCGATGTCTTTGCTCAAAGCAGGATTTCCCATCAGAGAACCATGAAATCCCGGGAAAAATGCGACCACCGACGGGATGCGACCAAACGGCTGCGCAAAGCACTAATAAAGCGTTATTCCTGCAAAAGGCGGGATTTTCTTCTCAATGACGACTAAAATCTGAGGGTTTTGTGTGCCGATCAGTGAACAGGTAAAATTTGCAAGCTATTCATTCTTTGCTACTTACTGATATGAAACGATGGAAAATGTGGAGAAAATGTAAATGCAAAGAGTAGGCGGAGAATTCAGGTGGGAGTTTGTTAGGTCGAAAGGTGTTTTGCAACCGACCACTCCCTGTACCCGTACGCAGAAATAATCCCTCAGGCGGAGCGTTTTATTGGTGCCCGGAGGGGGACTTGAACCCCCACGATCTTGCGATCTGCGGATTTTAAGTCCGCTGCGTCTGCCAATTTCGCCATCCGGGCGTTGTGAATTCTATCGAGCCGGAAGCACCGAAGAGGTGATAGACCTCGCAGGATGCTGTGTCTCTCCCCAGGTCGACCCCTCAATCATAACCCGCGGCTCGATGAACCGCGGCCCTTGGTTTGACAGCCGGCCCGAGGTACCCGCTTCGCGATTTTAGAATGGAAAGCCAAGCGGGGTATCCATAATTTATGAGTTGAATATCCAGGCCGTATTTCTCTCGCCATGGATTAAACAGCCGAAGCCGGGTCCGCCGAAAGAACTTGACAATCCAGTTGAAGTCCGGACACAATGTATCTAATATCCGCATCTTGGACATGGTGACCGAATAGTGGACGCAGTAAGCGCACTAAAAAATTTGGGCAACCGCAGCGCCTCGACCCTTCCTTCCCGCCTCTTCTACGGCTGGTGGATTGTCGCGGCTGCGTTTCTTAACCTGTTCTTTTCGGTCGGCATCATTTATTACGGATTTCCTGTCTATTACCCTACGCTTGTTTCGGCGCTGGGATTTACCCGCGCACAGGTGACGCAGGGATTTCTGCTTGGCTTTCTTGTGGTTGGCATTCCATTCAGCATGATGGCCGGAATACTCATCGATCGACTGGGCGCTCGCTGGGTCATTCTGTCCGGAGTTGGCTTTATCGCCCTGCCATTGATCTTGATGGGATGGATTGCCCGCTTCTGGCAGTATGAGGCGCTATGCCTTGTTGAGGTGCTGGGCTACTCCCTTGCCGGGCCAATCGCAAACCAGGTTTTGATTTCGCGATGGTTCCGCGCCCGTCGGGGGCAGGCGATGGGCTTTGCTTACCTGGGACTGGGGCTTGGAGGCGTTGTCTCTCCGCTACTGACCAATTTCCTGATCCGCGAAGTCGGTTGGCGCCATGCCCTGGCCGCAACAGGTATCGTCGCCCTGGTGGTGTTGTTTCCGGTTGGACTCTTTGTTACACGTTCGGACCCGTCCGAAATTGGCCTGATGCCCGACGGAGCTATACAAATTGATCGAGGCCGGCTTGATACGGAGCGCTCCATTGGAACATCCGCAGCGATTCGGTCGAGGGACTTCTGGCTCATTCTGATTGGGTCCACGCTCGTACTCGGCGCTATCAACGCCGTCATTCAGCACTTCATTCTTTTCTTCAAGGACCAGGGCTATTCCACGGCCACGGCCTCCGGTTTCTTGTCCGCCCTGCTTGCGACGAGTCTTGCCGGCAGGGTCCTGGTGGGGTACCTGGCAGACCGGTTCCAGCGAAAGAACACAATGGCGTTGTTCTATCTGGTTCTGGGCAGCTCCATTCCGTTGCTTTTTATGGTGCGCCAGCCGGCTGCGGCATGGGCATTCGCTGCTGCATTCGGTTTTGCGATGGGAGCAGACTATATGCTCATCCCACTTGTAATCGCCGATCGCTTCGGAATTGGTTCGCTGGGCAAGCTCTTGGCTCTTGTGATCATTGGAAACTCCATCCTTCAGTGGTTGGCCCCGTGGGCGGCAGGCAGACTCTTTGACACATTCGGGAGTTACGACCCGGCGTGGAAGCTAAGTACCATTGCGGCGGTGTTGGGAGCGTTGGCTATCTATGCGGTTTCAGTTCCTTCCCGCAACTTGTTGACGGGGGCTGAAGTGCTATGCGGAGGCGAACGAAATGGATGACCTTTTGCCAGTGAATGTGAAATGGTCTTGAGATTTGATGATTCGAAAGTTTCTGCGCCGAAATCAGGCGGGAAGTGGGAATTGCAAATTGATTGAAATGTCCGAACAAAGCGCCATCGAGAATGTTGAAGATCTTGAGAGTGTTCTCAGCGAGCCAACTGAATCGGTCATCCAGACAATGCGCGCTCTTGAGGGCGATTTCGTCATTTTGGGTGTCGGCGGCAAGATGGGACCGACTCTCGCTCGCATGGTAAAGCGCGCTTCCGATCTTGCTGGAATAAAGCGGCGCGTCATTGGTATCTCCAGGTTTTCCAATTCCTCCGTGCTTGAGAAGCGCCTGAACACTTGGGGCGTCGAGACGCATCGCTGCGATCTGCTGGACGCGCAATCTTATCCACAATTGCCCGACGCGGCCAACGTCATTTACATGGCGGGCATGAAGTTTGGCTCTACCGGAAACGAGTCACTGACTTGGGCCATGAATGTGTTTGTGCCGGGGCTGGTCGCGGCACGCTACCGCGGCAGTCGCCTGGCCATATTCTCCACTGGCAACGTATATGGTCTCGCGCCTGTGAGTAGCGGCGGCTCGCTCGAATGCGACCCGCTCCATCCGGTTGGAGAATATGCCATAAGTTGCCTCGGAAGGGAGCGCATCTTTGAGCATTTCAGCAAGACCAATCATACGAAGATGACCATCCTTCGTCTCAACTACGCCGTGGAAATGCGCTATGGAGTGCTCCTGGATATAGCGCAGAAGGTGTTTTCGGGGCAGGCTGTTCCCTTGCAGATGGGCCATTTCAACGCCATCTGGCAGGCGGATGCATCGGCCATGACTTTGCAGGCCTTGAGCCATTCTTCCACACCTCCCCTGGTTATCAACATCACCGGACCAGAGGTCCTGTCGCTGGCTTGGATCGCCGGACAATTCGGCGAGCTGTTTCATAAGCAGGTCCTCTTTGAAGGCGCGGAATCAAACGATGCTCTGCTCAATAATGCCGGGAAAGCCTTCCAGCTTTTTGGCTCACCCAGAGTGAGCATTGACCGCGTTTTGCATTGGACTGCGGAATGGGTTAAGCGGGGCGGAGAAACGCTCGAAAAGCCGACACATTTTGAAAGTCGCTCCGGAGATTTCTAAAGAAGGATAGAAAAATGATTCATGCGCTCGATGAAAGAATCAGCAAGACAATTGCTCGGGGAGTAGTGATTCCGGCTCATCCGTTGGCCCTTACCCGTGAGCGAACTTTGGATGAAAGACGGCAGCGAGCGCTTAGCCGCTACTATATTGCCGCCGGCGCGGGCGGACTTGCTGTTGGCGTGCATACGACGCAATTCTCCATTCGAAACCCGACGGTGGGTCTATATGAGCCGGTCCTGAGGCTGGCGGCGGAAGAGATGGACCGGGCCGACCTCCTGCGTGAGGAGCCGCTGGTGCGCATCGGTGGAATCTGCGGAGATAGGAAGCAGGCTTTGAAGGAGGCCAGACTGTTGGGCGACTGGGGCTATCACGCCGGCCTTCTCAGCTTGACAGCGCTGGCCGATTCAGACGATGCGGCCCTGGTTCGCCACTGCCGCCTTATTGCCGAAGCCATCCCGATCGTCGGGTTCTATTTGCAAACTTCCGTTGGCGGCCGAGTGCTCTCCTCCCAATTCTGGCGCGAGTTCGTGGAAATCGAAAATGTGGTTGCTATCAAAATCGCGCCTTTCGATCGCTATCAGACCCTGAATGTAATGCGAGCCGTATGCGAATCGAAGCGCGAGATTCCTTTGTACACAGGCAACGACGACAACATCGTTATGGATCTACTTACGCCCTACGGCTTTCCCGTTGATGGCGAAAGAAGAGAGCTCCGCATACGCGGCGGCCTCCTGGGGCATTGGGCGGTTTGGACGCAAAGCGCAGTCGAACTTTTCCGTGCCTGCCAGAGGGCGGCTCACTGCAAGAATGGAGTTCCCAAAGAGCTGCTGCAAAAAAGTGTCGAGATTACCGATGCCAACGCGGCTTTCTTCGACGCGGCAAATCACTTTGCCGGATGCATTCCAGGGCTGCATGAAGTGTTGCGGCGACAGGGGCTGCTCGAAGGTATCTGGTGTCTGGATCCGGCTGAGACTCTTAGCCCGGGCCAGAAAGAAGAGATCGATCGAGTGTACGCGGCCTATCCGCATTTGAATGACGATGAGTTTGTCCGGGAGAGATTGGATGAGTGGCTAACTCCATAATTCAAAGAACTCAACCTTAGCCCTGTTCAGGAGTTGCAGCTTGACCAATCGATCGACCCCATTCACACGACGTGCTTTTTTGCGGGCTGTTGGCGGCGCCTGCGCAATAAGCACCGTTCGTCCTGTCCTTGCCCAGTCGTCCTCTACCGACAAACCCAAGCTCCCCCCGTTTCGATTGGGTGTCGTGGTTTGGATCGCGCAGGGCGAGTCGATTGAAACGGCGGTGGAGGGTGTGCGCGCCCTGGGCCTTCAAACCTGCCAGATCGGCTTCGAACACTTGACTCCCGCGGTTTCCAAGCCGCTGAAAAACGCGCTGCGAAAGCACGGCGTGGAAGCGACGGCATTCTCTGAGCATGGACCTGGGGAGAGAATCTTCGATTTCTACAGTGGTCCGAAGACCATAGGCATCGTTCCGCGTGCTAACCGCGAAGCCCGCATTCGCAACTTGCAGTTGGCGGCCGACATCGCCGCCGAATGCAGCATTCCCTCGATCCATACGCATTGCGGATTCATTCCGGAAGATCCAAACGACCCTCTGTATGGAGAAACCGTTGCCGCGATGAAGAGGATTGCCAAGCATTGCAAGGAGCGTAGCTGTTCGTTCCTTTGTGAAACCGGCCAGGAAACCCCTGTTGCAATGCTGCGCATGATTGAGGATGTCGGCCTCGATAATGTGTTTGTAAATCTTGATGGGGCCAATTTGATTATGTGTGGCAAGGGGAATCCGGTGGATGCTATGGATGTCTTCGGGCACCTTGTACGGGGCATCCACGCAAAGGATGGACTTTTCCCCACTGGTACAAAAGAGTTCGGGAAAGAAGTCGCATTCGGGGAAGGAAAGGTCAACTTTCCCGCCCTCTTCCAGCGATTGAAGCAAGTGAACTATCAGGGCCCGGTCCACATTGAACGCGAAATTGAAGGCCCTGAACAGAGAAAAGAAATTCTTCGCTCAAAGGCATTCCTGGAAACGCTGATGGGCAAGGAGTCAGACCCCTTGGGAAGGAACGAGTAACATGAATCGCAGGCACTTGCTTCAAGGGCTTTCACTCAGTCTATTGTCGAGTAAGCTATGGTCGGCTTTGCCGTTGAGCGGCCTATCGCACCCGGACTCACAGTCAGCCTCGCCCAACACCCGCAAGACGTTCATCTTTGGAAATGCCACCCGCGATATCGCCCAGTTTCACGCCTTTGCCCAGTTAGCCAGCCGGCTCAAACCTTACGGTGACGTGCAGATCGAAATCGGTGAACTTGCGGAGAAGAGTTGGTATGAGATGCCCTCTACCAACAGTCCTTGGCACGAATATGCCAATGAGGGATGCTGCTTTGCGAAGTTCTTCCCGCACCCCAAGATCGCTCCCTTCATTCCTGCGGACTGGGTTGCGAAAAATCGGGAACTTCTATTGGCGAAGGCCGAAGTGCTTCGACAACTGGGACTGAATGCTGCCTTCTTCGGCGACGAAACCCACATCTTGCCCGAGCCTTTCTTCGAGCAATATCCCCACTTGCGCGGGCCGCGGGTAGATCATCCACGCCGCAGTAATCGCCAGGAGTTCTCCTGGTGTGTGGATCTTCAAGAAACCCGGGACATGATCGAGTGGATGACGACGGAACTCAAGCGACATGTTCCGGAAATAAAAACCATCGGCAGCTATAACAATGACTCGGGAGGCGGGCTTTGCTGGGCCGGTGCTCTCTACAGCGGGCCCAACGGCCCCAGCCACTGCGCACATCGCAGCGCCGGAATTCGAGTGAAAGAGTATATGGAGGCGATTCACAGGGGAGCCATCAAAGCCGGTGGAGACGTTGATATCAGAGTAAGTGGCTACTTCTGTGAAAACGAAGACCAACTCATCCTGCAGATGTTGCCGCCCAACACGTTTCTGGCCGGCAACGATCCTGCTTCGATCGGTATAGGGAGCCCTCTGAACGAAACTTACCCTGCGAAGAATCTCCTTGATCCGATCTCCCTTCTGTCTACTCTCGAGAAGGTGAAGGATCCGGCAGTCAATACCATCTCCATCGGTTCCACGGAGTGGTATTACCGCGCCGAGGAGTCCTTGCCGACTGTGGAGAAGCTCATCGAGATTCAGCAAGAGTGTTTGACTGAGCCAACCCACGGATTTATTTCACGGTTCGACAAACTCCACAAACTCGCCTTGCGTTGGGGAGGGAGAGAAAATGCCGATGCTGTTGTTGAGGCATTTTCTGAATTGCACCAGGCCTTCGTTCTAAAGGAGGCAGTGGCTCCACAATTCAGTAACTTCTATTGTTATGTCTCAACGCGCTATATCACTCGTCCGCTCCTGTTCAAGCCGGATGTACTTACGCCGGAGGAGGAACACTATTTCCTCCCCTTTGTCTTCAATGTAGCCGAATCGGAGGCGCGCAACGACTACAACGATATGCATGGAGGACGCATAAAGGGGCCGGCTTCATGGGATGACGAAGGGTTGCAAAATGCCATTGCGAGGGCGCTTCATGCCGCCGAACTCCTGCAAGGTATATCTGCCGCACCGTCTCAGGAATGGTTGAAGCACGTGGCGATCTCTTTGAAGATATGGGCAAGCGGGGTGCGCTCCATGAACAATTTCTATTTCGGCCAGTTGATTCGCGATCGCAGTGCGGCGGCGATCGCCAAAGGGCCCCATGCGCCTTCGAAAGATTCCTCATGGACAGGAGATGCCGACTACCAGGAGTGGAACAGCATTCAGAGGGATGAGTTGGATAACACCACGGAACTTATTACGCTGTTGCAGGAGGGCGGCCTGGATTCGATCGCTTACGCAAGGAACAAGCGGGACGAGGATACTTTCGTTGTAGGTCCGGATATCATTCAAGCGCTTCACGAAAAAACTCGGCTCATGCAACGTGAGTGGCTGGATACCCAGAAATATTTGAAGTCACCCCTCAAATAGAGTCGGGGTGAAAAAAAGGCACTACGGCGGCGAAAGAAGCGAGCGCTTCAGTCGAGTTCTCTGCGAGTGAGGCGAATAGCCCAGTTGAAGAGAAGTCCTCCGAGCTGCCTCACAGAGCAATGCTGCATACGATGCCTCTTTGCCGACCGGCGCCAGTTCAGATGGCATCGTGATGCTGATTGTTCCTACTGTTGTCGAGCTCGAGTCATATACTGGCGCCGCAAGGACGATGTAGCCCGGCAAAAGCTCCTCGTCATTGACGGCGTATCCCTTGGCTGCAATTTGAGCAAGTTCTTCTTTCATCCGGGCGAAGGTAACCATCGTTCGCTCCGTGTATCTCTTCATTCCATGCGCCATTAACCGCTCAACATTGTCCAGGGGCATATCAACAAGAAACAATTTCCCCGAGGCTGTTGCATGCAGCGCCCTTCTCAATCCCACGTCTGCAAAAGCGTCGGTCGATCCAGGATAGCCAACTGAGTGGATAAACAAAACCTGGCCTTCAGAGAGTACTCCGAGTTGAGCCGTGCCGGGAATCTCCTTCGCCAGGCCCTGCATCGGGAAAAAGGCCGCACGGTAGATAGCAGAGTGGCGCAGATATCCAGATCCAACCCAGAGTGATTTAGGAGTCAGGCGGAAAAGCTTCGAGCCCGCAAGACGTTCTACAAGGCCGCCTTCAACCAAGGTCGCGCACAAGCGATGCGCCGAGGCTCGAGGCGTGGAGAGTTTCGCCGCAACCTCGGAAACGCTTAACTCAAACGGTTCGTCCGCAAGGATCTCCAGCACTTGAAAACAACGAAGCGCAGATGTCATCGCGCCGGACTTTATCATTTTCTTCGCGTTCGATTTCACTGGAGCCATCCCCAGCAATCCTATCACTATTATCTCTTTGGTTACTTCCCCTATGCGCACGCTGCCTGCATCGCGGCGATAACTTCTGACAGGTTAGAAGAAAGGAGTCGATGCCGCAGCGGCCAACGCTTTTGAGTTGCGGGATTAACTTCCGCACTGCGACTGATTGCATCATCAAGCCTGTTATCGAGGGAGGCACGGTCCGGCCGATAACATCAAGAAGCCGCCTACAAAAGCTTCGGTCACTTAGGCTCTGCCGCAGAATTTGAGCGATAACACCACGTGGAGATCGAGGAAGGCCGCAAGGGAAAGCGCGGCGGCTGTCACGCACGTTTGGATGAAACCTATGAAAACATTGTTCTTATGGGGCGTGCAAGAACAATTGTCCGGACTAACCGTCGTCCAGCAGGAAAAATCCATAAATCATTTCTTGACAGTCGCGCTCAGAGCGTGTACGCTGTGTCCAAAATGCAGATGCAGTATCCACAATGTGGGCAGCAAGTCGAACGAGGATGTGCGGGGCGGAATCTCCAGGGCAAACGTCGATCCGTCGTGCTTTTTTGCAGCAACTGTGGCCCTCGCTGGAGAGTGCGGCGCGCCAACGGTGTTAGGGCTTGAAATCGATCTCATACCACTCGGAGTCAACTGACGCAGGTCAAGGAAGGGTTTTTCATGAGAAGGAACATGAGTGTAGTATGGCTGTTTTGTCTGGCCCTGGCTCTCTTCTTGAGCGGGGCGGCAGCCACGGCTCAAACAGTCACCGGGTCGGTGCGCGGAACAGTCACCGATCCTAGCGGTGCGGTAGTAGCTGGAGCCACGGTTGCTGTCACGAATACAGGTACCGGGGTTACCACAAATACCGTCACCGACAAGAGCGGGTTGTACAGTGTCGGGTTCCTGGTGCTGGGCAATTACACGGTGACCGCAACTGCGCCTGGTTTCGAGACCGCTTCGGTGGGGCCGTTCATTGTGCAGGTTGACCAGATCGTGACGGCGGATGCGAAGCTCGAGGTCGGACCAGCGTCCACGACAGTCAATGTTCAAGCGGACCAGTCGTTGCTTCTGGATATTGAGAATTCCACCATCAGCACGTCGATCAGTTCGAGCGCGCTTCAAAACATGCCCATGGATGGGCTGAATGTTCAAATCGCAACCCTGTTCGTGCCCGGCTCCATCAATCCGAATTCCAGCGCCATGGGCGGCCAGCAGGGCACGGGGCGCGATGCCTACACGACACATCAAGGCGAGCCGGCGGATGCGATTCCTTCCTTCAACGGCAATCGCCAGCAGTCGAACAGCTACATTCTGGATGGCGTGGACATCAATGAGA